>Ga0326728_10000523_pt1 | contig 150769 bp, 158 predicted proteins | sample MB3enrmetagenome_FD_207602 | JGI IMG/M metagenome (GOLD analysis project Ga0326728, IMG submission 207602) | Lab enriched peat soil microbial communities from McLean, Ithaca, NY, United States - MB31MN | ecosystem: Environmental > Terrestrial > Soil > Wetlands > Peat | place: USA: New York... | reverse complement strand
GGAAATTATGCACGCTGCCGCGCACCATCACGCCCAGGGCAAAAGGCACCGCCGCGAAAACCACGAAAATCAACTTCTGCGCCAGGGTGCGGTTCTCTTGAAACAAATGGTCCTTGAAGTCCTTCGAACGCACCAGGGCGCTCGCCACCGCGGCCGCAACGCCGAGCTTTACGAGCAGCGTAACGAGAATCAGGCGTTGATCCATAGCAGAAGCTTCAAGGCCGCAAAACCTTCAACTCTGAAACCTTCAGTAAGGCTGAATGATGCCGCCGCGGTTGCCGGAATCCCGCGGCCGCTCCTGTCCCGGGTTTTTCCCGCCGCCGTTGCCGGACCGGGTCTCGTCCGCCGCAGGCCGGGAAGCGGGAAGGGACGCGCTTTCCGTCTCCGGCTCCGGGCAACCACTCCGGCTCTCCGGCTCCTGCCCCGCGCGCTTCATGACCATGCCCTCCTGCCGTTCTCTACAACCTGGCCCGCAGCAAGCTAATGACGTCGTCGGCGGTGATCACGCCGGTCAGATGGCCCTCTTCATCGAGCACGGGAAGCGTGAGCAGGTTGTACTTGTCGAACATCGCGGCGACTTCCTTTTCATCGGCCCCGGCATGGACGGAAATCAGGGTCTGCGAAACCAGGTCCGCCAGGGCGGTGGCCGGCGTGGCCAGCACCAGGTTAGGCAGCGGCACCGCCCCCACCAGCTTTTCCTCATCGCTGATCAAATAGATCGTACTGACGGTCTCGATTCCCCCTTCGTGGTTCCGCAGCAGCGCGATGGCATCCTCGACCCGGGCATCACGCCGCAGCGCCAGATAGTCGGTGGTCATGCGGCCGGCGGCGGTATTTTCGCGGAACTCGAGCAGCTCTTCCACGTCTTTGCGCTCCTCGGGTTCCATTTCCTCGAGGATTTCTTCCGAGTCCTCGGCAGAAAGATCGGCCAGCAAGTCGGCCGCGGCATCGGGGTCCATCTCCTCCACGATGTCGGCCGCCCGGTCGGAGTCGAGCGAGCGCAGAATCGCCTTCTGCACCTTGGGAGTGACTTCCTCAAGGGCTTCCGCGGCCACTTCTTCGTCCAGGGTTTCAAATACCGCTTCCCGCTCGGCGGGCGCGAGATCTTCGACGATATCGGCAATATCGGCAGGATGCAGTTTCGCCAGGCGCTCGTGGGCGATCTTCAGCTTGACGCGCCGGGCAGGATCGGTCTCGATCAGGTCCACACATTCCCAGGGAATGGCCTTTTCCGGAATCCGGTTCAACAGCCCGCGCAACGCGCCGGCCGGCGCCAAGCCTTTGAGCAGCCGCCGCACCGCTCCGCGCGCGCCAATGTCCACGGCGCCGACCTTCAGAATGAGGTGGTAGTTGGCGCGGTCTTCATACAGGTCCACGTCGTTGACCCGCACCACTTTGCGGCCATGCACGTCGATGATCTGTTGATCGAGCAGATCGCGCCCCAGCAGCAGCAAGCCTTCGTGACCCGCATAGACGGCCCAATCCGCCTGCGGGCTGGAGGCATAAACGCCGCTATGAGCGCGCTCGATGGCGCCTCCCGGCAAAAGCCGGTCGCCCTGCGCCGTCCGGACAATCAGAGCCGCAACCTTTACCGGGTCCTCCTGCGGACAGAGGGCCACCTCGCGCACCCGTCCCACCTTGGCGCCGGTGGATTCGTAAACCGGGGCGCCCAACAGTTCGGTAAGCGCAAATTGCGAAGTCATCTCCACTTTCGATACAACTTTAGCAGGATTTGATTACGGAGCATTGAGTAATTAAGAAATTGAGTAACCGGGGAATCGGGTCATATCGGGCCGGGGCGGCAAGCGGCGTGAACGGCGCAGGTTTGACTTTGCTGCCGGCAAAGCGGCAAACTACGAGATTCCGAGCTGGAGCTTCGCCGTAAGGCCGAAAAGGCGGCCCGCGGGCAGGCCGGGGAGGGATGGGTTGCGGTTCGCACCATGACCGGAGACAGGGTGAGTTTTACGCTGGGGTCCAACCTGGAAAGCGTCAACCGGGCGGAAGCCGAGGCAGAGAAATTTGCCTCCGCCTCCGGGTTCCAGGGAGACAAGCTTCACGAAATCGCCATGGCGGTGCGCGAAGCCACCATTAACGCCGTGCTTCACGGCAATGGCTACGACCCCGCGAAGACGGTTGACCTCACCTTCGAACGCCGGCCGGGGAGGCTGGAAATTACCGTGCGCGATCAGGGCGGCGGTTTCGACGTGAACCGCGTTCCCGACCCGCTGGCGCCGGAAAACCTGCTGAAGAAGTCCGGCCGGGGAATTTTTCTGATCCGTTCTTATATGGACGAAGTCCGGTTCCGCCAGCTCGATCTGGGCACGGAAGTGATCTTGATCAAATGCGTCCGCGGCCCTGCCGCCGGCGCCAAGGAGAAAGGATAATGATGAAAGTCAGTTCGCGTCAGGTAAATGGCGTGACGATTGTGGACCTGAGCGGCCGCATCACGCTGGGCGAGGGCAGCACGGTCCTGCGCGATACCATTCGCGACCTGCTGAGCAAAGGACAGAAGAAAATTCTTTTGAACTTGGCGGAGGTCAGCTACATCGATAGTTCGGGCATTGGCGAACTGGTGGCCGCCTATACCAGCCTGCGCAATCAGGCCGGCGACTTGAAACTCCTCAATCTCACCACCAAGGTTCACGACTTGCTTCAGATCACCAAGCTATACACGGTGTTCGACATCCGGGACGACGAGGCCGCGGCCATCGCGTCCTTTGGGAAATAAGCGTTTTTTGGCTGCGGAGGCCCCCGGCCCCGGCTGCCAACCGCCAGCTACTGCCGCAGCAGATGGCAGGAATGGGTCTTAACCACCAGCCACACTTCGCGGCCGGGGCGCAGCTCCAGCGCCTGCTCCGCCGCCGGGGTGAGATGCACTTCGAACTTTACGCCGCAATCCACCTGCGCTATGACGGTGACGTCGCGGCGCCTTAGCGCGATGATGCGGCCAGCCAGCACATTGCGGGCGCTGAGTCCTTGCGGGGGCAAGGCCGCCAGCAGGATGTCGCCGGCGCGTACGCCCACGCGCAACGGCATGCCGGGTTGCAAGCGCGCCAGCGGAACTTCCAGATCAACCCTCCCCCCGGCCGGATCCAGCAGGCGGCACGTCAGCGTGCCTTGGGGCTCGTGCCGCGCCAGCACCACGCCGTCGAACTGGTTTTCCACGCCGGCCAGCTCGGCCAGAGCTTCCTGCGCCGGTTTTTCCAGAACTTCATAGGGCGAACCTTGCGCCAGCACCCGGCCCCGTTGCAGCACCAGCACGCGCTCGCCCAGGGCGAACACTTCTTCGCGGGAGTGCGTGACGTAGAGCACGGGAATGCGATGGGCCTCGTTCCAGGCGTGCAGGTCTTGGAAAAGGCGCGAGCGGGTAGGGGCGTCGAGCCCGGAAAGCGGCTCGTCCAACAACAACACGCAGGGATCGGTTACCAGAGCCCGTGCCAAAGCTACGCGCTGCCGCTCGCCGCCGGAAATTTCCCGCGGCTTGCGCCGGCGCAGAGGGGCGATGCGGAAGGACTCCAGCAAACTTTCGCTCCGCGCGCGGCGGGCGGCGGCGCTCAGCCGGCCCAAGCCGTATTCCACGTTGGCGGCGACGCTGAGGTGAGGAAACAGCGCCAAGTCTTGAAAAACATACCCGATGCCGCGGCCGGCCACCGGAACATTGAGGCCGCGCGCGGAGTCGAAAAAAACCCGCCCGCCGGCGGCAATCCGCCCCGCAGCCGGGGTCATCAGCCCGGCAACGCAATTCAGCAACGTGGTTTTACCCGAACCCGAAGCTCCGAACAGGATCGTAATTCCCGGCGGCGCCACAAAATCGACCTCCAGGACAAAGCTGCCGTTCAACCGCTTACTTGCGGCCACCGACAAGGCGCTATTTTCTTCCCTGCTCACTGAAACGGCCACACCGCCCAGACCCGGCGATTGAGCGCATAGATCAAGGACAAAGCGACAAACGAAATTCCCAGCAGGAGCAATGCGGCGGAGTTCGCCGAACCGTACTCGCCCGCCTGCACCAGATCGAAGATATTGATGGAAATGGTTTGCGTCACTCCCGGAATGTTGCCGCCGATCATCAGCACCACTCCGAATTCACCCAGAGTATGCGCAAAACTCAAGGCCAGTCCGGTAACCACGCCCGGCACGGAAAGCGGCAAGACCACACGGAGAAAGGTCCGCCACCGCCGAACCCCCAAGGTTGCGGAGGCCGCCAGCAAGACGGGATCAACCGCGGCAAACGAGGCGGCCAGCGGCTGCACGGCAAAGGGCATGCTGTACAGAATCGAGCCAATCACCAATCCTTCAAAGGTGAAGGCCAGGGAATGGCCGGTCAGCGACGTCCACCAGCGTCCCAGGGGACTGCGCGAGCCCAGCGCCAGCAGCAAGTAGAATCCCAGCACGGTGGGCGGCAACACCAAAGGCAGCGCCACGATGGCTTCCACCAAAAACTTCCACCGCCGGCGCGAAAACGTGATCCAGTAGGCAATGGGCATGCCTATCAGCAGCAGCACCACCGCCACGATACTCGCCAGGCGGATTGTCAACCACAGGGCATTCCAGTTCATGGCACCAGCGCGGGGGGCTCCAGAAAACCGTATTTCTTCAAGAGCCGGATCGTTGCGGGTTGCTTCAGATACGCCAGAAACTTGCCGGCCAGTTCCGGGTTGCGGCTCTTGGCCAGCACGACCGCGCCCTGATCGATTGGCGGGTACGCTTCCGCCGGAATTTCATAGTGCCCGCCCTGGCTCTTCAACTCCGGCGCAATCACCAGCGAAAGCGGCAGAAGTCCGATCTGGGCGTCACCCGCTTCCACGAATTGCGCCGCCTGGCTCACGTTTTCGCCCAATACCAGTTTGGAGGAAACCTTGCCATAAAGCTTGAAGTACCGCAGGGCTTCCAGCGCGGCGCGCCCGTAGGGCGCATGCCGGGGATTGGCCATGGCTATCCTGGTGACGCGCGGCGACAGCATACTGTCCATACCCAGCTTCGGCAGGTCCAGCCCTACCGAGGCGGGGGCCCACAGCACCAACCGCCCGGCGGCGTAGCAATACAGGGTGGCGCCATCGGCCAAGTGCTCGCTCACCAGCTTGCGGGGATATTCCATGTCCGCCGAGAGGAAGACGTCAAAGGGCGCGCCGTTTTCAATCTGGACGGCCAGGCTGCCGGAAGCGCCCGTGACTATGCTGAGTTGCGCTCCCGCCTGCCGCTCGAAATCCGGCTGCAATTCTTTCATGGCCGTTTCCAGGTTGGCAGCAACCGCTACGGTAAGTTTGGGCACGCCTTGCGGCGGGGCCGCAGCAGCCGTCAGCAGCAGTCCCGCCAATGCGGCGATGCCGGCAACGGCGCAGCCTAACCGCGCAAAGCTTGGGAACCTGCAAGGATTTCGGGGCGTCCGGCCGGTCATCGTTGCTCTTCTCGAGGCACCAGCGTGCTTGAGGGGATTGTACATGCTTCTCCGCAGCCGCTTCAGGAGCCAGGGCGATGGGGCAGCGAGCAGACTCGCCGTGAATAATCCAGACGGCAGGGAACGGGTAAGGAAAAGCCCGAGCCGGCTGCGTCCCGCGAAGAACCGGAAACGTGAAATAAAACAAGGAACGGAAAACGGTCTAACTTAGCTGGGCCGCATGGTTCCGCGGCATCATGCCCGGAGCGGAGGCAACCGCTTTGCGGGGCGGCAGAGGTTGCGCCGTCTCTTCTTCGCGGTGACGGCGCTCCAGGTGCTGAAGCACGTTGCGCGTAATCATAGCGCCGCCAACGAGCCGGGCGCCCTCCCGCATCATCTTGATCAGAATGTTCTCGGCACGCTGATTGAGAGCGGTGACCGCCCGGAGATCAATGACCAATTGATGTCCTTCATGCGCTTCCCGCTCCTGTTCCCATGTCCTCTCCAGTTCGCTGACCCACGGTTCTACGAGCTTCCCGCGGACTACCAGCATCCGCCGATCCTGGGAATCCATGGCAACTATCTTTAGCATGTCTGTCGTCCTCTCGGTTGACAGCTTAAGCACGTGAAATTCCAATAGGTTGGCGCTGGATCGAGAAAAACATGTAACTTGAGACAGAAGTAAGTATATTATTATTTTACAAAGACTTACATGCAATATCTAACGTTTAACTAGAGGTTTCTGCCGGCCGGTTGCAATCCGCTGCCATTAGAGAATCTAAGGATTGTGGACGTCCCCCTAAGGCAAAAAAATTGGCCGGTGTTGCGCATTTCCAGAAATCTTTGCGCCGCTTTTTGCGTCCAATGAAAAGAAGGGCCATGATGAACTACTCCACAATGCGCACGGATGCGGAAGAGAGCGATGCCTGCATGCCCGGAGCATCGCTGATTCTGGGAACAGCTTGGGCAGTAACTTTTAGCTTGCCGCTTTGGGGCGCGATGATTTGGGCCTGCGTTAAGTTGTTCTAACCTTCTCGTGCCCACAGGATGGAAGGATCGTCCTGCCGGGACGCCCGCGTTGCCGTAATTTCCAGGATCAGGCTCGAGCTGCGTTCGCCTTCGGCTTTTCGCTTTCGGAAGTTCCCGCGCCGGTGGCAGCCATGCGTTTCTTGCGGTCGCGCTTCTCGGCGAGGGTGGCGTAAAAAAACATAATGCCCATGCTCAGGAAAACGGCCAGGGCCAGCAGCGCCAGCAACAGAATCGGCATATTCCACCTCCCTTTCAGTCTCCACGGCAGACGCCCGTAACGCAGTGATTCCAGTCACCCATCCCCTGTGATGACTGCGGCAGGGCCGGCTGGGCGGGAGATTCCGTCACTTGCCGCCGGCGGACATCCCCTGCGTGTGCGTTCAGGGCGTATTTGCTTCTCTGGTGCGGACGGCTGGTGAGGCGCGGGGGCCAGCAGCTATACTGGCTTGTTCGATGACAAACGAAGAATCGAATGCGCAAGGACCGCGCCGCAAGTGGCTGGTTCTGGGCGGCGTTACGGCCGTGGTAGCGCTGCTGGCGGCGCTCCTGTCCACGGAACGCAAAGACGTGCCGGTGCGTGCGTACCGCATCCACCGGCAGACCATGACCAGCGGCATTTCGACCAACGGCAGGATTCGCCCGATAGAGAATTTTGCAGCGTATGCGCCAGCGGCCACTACGGTGACGCGGATTTTGGTCCATGAGGGCGATAAAGTCCGGCCCGGCCAATTCTTGATCCAGCTTGACGACCTGCCAGCGCGCGCCCAGGCGGCCAAGGCGGAAGCCCAATTGCGCGCGGCGGGCGCGGACCTGGAGGCGGTGCGCCGCGGGGGCACGCAAGATGAAATCCTGACCACGCAATCGCGCCTGGCAAAAGCCCAGGCTGAAGCCGGCGCCGCGCAACGCAACCTCGCCGCCTTGCGCCAACTGCAGCAGGAGGGCGCGGCGTCCGCCGGAGAAGTGGCAGCGGCCGAGAACCGGATGCAGGCGGCTGAGGCGGATTTGAAACTGGCGCAGAAACAACAGAGCGGCCGCTATTCCGCGGCGGAAGTCGAACGGGCGCAGGCCCAGGCCGGCGAAGCGCAGGCCGCGCTGCTGGCCGCCGAGGATGTGCTGCGCCACTCCGCCATACGGGTCTCGGGCGCCGGGACGGTCTATTCCCTGCCGGTGCGCCCGGGCCAGTTCGTCAATGCGGGCGACCTGCTGATTCAGGCGGCGGACCTGAGTTCCGTGGAAGTGGTGGGCTACGTCGATGAACCGGATCTGGGGCGTCTGCGTCCCGGCGAAGCCGTAGAGATCAAGTGGGACGCGCTTCCCGGACGCGCGTGGGAAGGCGTGTTGACCCGCGTCCCCTCCACCGTGGTAGCGGTGGGCTCGCGCAACGTAGGCGAGATTACCTGCCGGGTCAGTAATAGCGACGCAAAGCTGCTGCCCAACATCAATGTAAACGTGAACATCATTACGGCGGAGGCCGCGGATGCGGTCGTGGTCCCGCGGGAAGCGGTGCATGCGGAGGACGGGCAGCGTTTTGTCTTCGCCATCGAAGCCGGGAAGTTGCGCCGCCACGATGTGCAAACCGGGATTTCCAATCTGACCGAAATCGAGATCACCCAGGGGCTGGCGGAAGGCGTGGAAGTGGCGCTGGGCGCTTACGGCGCAGGCCAGGCGCTGTGGGACGGCATGCCGGTCAAGGTAATCAGCCAATGATGCGCCGGTGCTTATTCTCCCTGGTTGTCTCGGCCGTGTTGTGGGGGAGCTCGCCGCGGTTGTGGGCCGCGGGACTGCCGGTAGCGGCGCTGGAGTTGCTCTCGGCCGGCCATGCCGATGAAGCGGTGGCTGCTTTGCGCACGCATCTGCAAACGGACCCGCGGGACGCGGCCGCGCACGCGCTGCTGATGCGCGCCTATTTCGCCATGCAGCAATGGGATGACGCCATCGCGCAAGGCCGCCAGGCAGCCGCGCTGGACCCGCAAAACAGCCAGTATCACCTTTGGCTGGGACGCGCCTATGGGGAGAAGGCAAACCAGTCCAACTGGGTGATCGCCGTTTCCCTGGCGCGCAAAACGCGAATGGAATTCGAGACGGCGGTGGCCCTGGACCGCCGCAACCTGGATGCGCGCTCCGATCTGGCGGAGTATTATGTCGAAGCTCCCATGTTTCTCGGCGGGAGCAAGAACAAGGCGCAGGACCAGGCGGACCAGCTATGGGCCCTGGGCGATCAAACGACGTCGTTGTGGATACGCGCGAAGATCGCCGAGTCCGCAGGCCATTACAACTTGGCGGAACAGGAACTGCGCGCGGCGATTCGCATCAGCCACAACCGCCCCAACATCATCCTGAACCTGGCGCAGTTCTACCGCCGGCGCGGCCGCCTCGCCGACATGGAAGCCACCGTAAACCAGGCGGCGCTGGCTGCCGGAACGGACGACAGCCACATTCTGCTGGACGCCGCCCAATTGCTCTATGACGGCGGCAGAAATTTCACGGGCGCGGTGGCCATGCTGCACGATTACATCAATTCTCCCCGGCACTCGGAAGATGCCCCGGTTTTCCAGGCCTACTACCTGCTCGGCTGCATCCTGGAAAAGCTGGGCGACCGCCCCGCCGCCACCCGGCAATACCGCGCGGCGTTGTCGCTGGCCCGCGCTTTTGAACCGGCGCAGACCGCGCTGCAGCGCGTCCAGTAGTTTTGCCCTTGAGCAGTTTTCGATAACCAATTACAACTGAGTCAAGAACACCGTAGCGAAAGGCAAAAGCTATGAAGGTCTATCGGCAAATGCTGCTGGCCGCGCTCGGCATGGCGCTGGCGCACGGGGCGCAGGCGCAGAAGATTACTTTCCGCGCCGCGCTGGAGCTGGCGCTCAAACACAGCGCGCAAATGGAAATGGCCCGGGCCGACCAAACCCTGGCCCACCAAAGCTACCTGGAAACCCGCAATGCCTATATCCCGCAAATCACGCTCGGCTCCGGCGCGGCGCAAGTCTGGGGCTATCCGATGAGCGTCGAAGGATCGGCGCCGTCGGTGTTCAACGTCAGCTCGCAGTCTTGCCTGCTCAACCTGGGGCAACACGATTTTCTCCGGGCGGCGCGCACGGATTGGACGCGCGCTTCGACGCTGTTTGACAATCAGCGCGATGCCACGCTGCTGGAAACCGCGCTGACCTACATGCAACTGGACCGGACCACGGCCAAGCTGGCGGCTTTGCAACAGGAGGCGGAGGAAGCGGACCGGCTGGAGACCATCAGCCGCCAACGGCTGCAACAGGGCATCGACAGCAAAGTGGACGTCACCAAAGCCAGCTTGCACGTGGCCCGGCTGCGTCTGCGGCTGGCGCAAGCGCAAGGCGACGCCGACCTGTTGCGGCAGCGCCTGGGACAATTGAGCGGCCTCGACGTCCGCGAACTGGCAACCGACCCGGCCTCCATTCCTCCCCAACCGGAGATCAGCCAGCAGGAAGACCTGGCGGCCCGCGCCTTGGCCAACAGTCCCGCGGTGAAGGCCGCCGAGGAACGCGCCCGCGCGGCCGCCTTGCGCGCTCACGGCGAGCACAAGCAACTGTATCCCGCCATCGATCTGGTCGGGAACTACGGGTTATTCACCAAATACAACAATCTGAACCTGCTCTTCCCGCAGGGCGAGTTCACCCGCAACAACGCGACCTTTGGCGTTGCCGTCCGCTTTCCGTTTCTGAATGCCACGCAGCGCAGTCATGCCGCGGCCGCCGATGCCGACGCCTGGAAAACCCACGAACAGGCTATGGCGGTGCGCGAAGAGGTCGCCAATGAAACCCTGAAACTGCAGCGCGCCGTGCAGCAGTTGACCGCGGCTTGCGACGTAGCGCGGCTGGAATACGAGTTGGCGCAGGCGGAAGTGGAGGCCACCGCCTCCCGCATCCAGGCGGGCCAGGCGACCATCAAGGATCAAGAAAACGCCCGGCTCGAGGCCGATGATAAGCAGGCGGCGCTCTTCGATGCCCAATTCGAACTGGACCGGACGCGCCTGCAACTGCTGCGCAACGTTGGCGGTCTGGAAGGCTGGGCGTTGCCGTAAAACGGCACTTGGCAACCGGCTATGGGCTATTGGCCGGGAAAACAAGCGCAGAGGAGAGCAGCGTTGAGAGGTTGGGGGGGGTCGGAAGGTTTCGGAGGTTCCGGAAGTTCCGGAAGTTCCGGAAGTTTCGGAAGAAAAACCTTTGGCCGTTGCAAGACATCCGGCAGCGCGAAACGTCCCTCCAATGGCGCGTAGCGGCATTGAGCAGCACGGGCAGGGTGATTCCGGGATGTGCCGGCCCGGCGCCAGCCTTCACGCTATGGTGACCGGATGCTAGTATAGGTTACGGCAATGAATGCGCTGCGAACATTGTTTCTGAACCCTCCGTCCTTCGAGAATTTCGATGGCGGCGCCGGCTCGCGCTGGCCGGCCACCCGCGAGATTGAGTCGTATTGGTACCCGGTCTGGCTGGCCTATCCCGCAGGCATGCTGGAGGGCGCGCGGCTGCTGGACGCGCCTCCGCATAAAATTTCGGCGGAAGAGGTCATCGCCACGGCGCGCGATTACGACTTTGTGGTGCTGTTCACCAGCACTCCCGGCTTCGCCGGAGACGCGCGCCTGGCGGCGGCCATGAAGCAAGCCCATCCCGGGCTCAAGATCGCCTTCGTCGGGCCCCACGTGACCGTGCTGCCGGAGCGCTCGCTGCGCGATGCTCCGGCCGTGGACTTTGTCGTGCGCCGGGAATTCGATTACGCCACCGTCGAGTTCGCGCAAGGCCAGCCTCTGGAGAGCATTCTGGGCGTCTCCTATCTGCGCGGCGGCCAGGTAGTCCATAATCCGGACCGCCCCCTGATTTCCGGCCTGGACGCTTTGCCTGATGTCACCGACGTCTACCGGCGCGATTTGGATGTTCGGCGCTACAACGTGCCGTTCCTGCTGCATCCGTTCGTGGCCCTGTACACCACGCGCGGATGCCCGGCACAATGCACCTTCTGTCTCTGGCCGCAAACCCTGAGCGGGCATCCCTGGCGCAAGCGCTCCGCCGATAGCGTGGCGCGGGAGATGGCCAAGGCTAAGGAGTACTGGCCCGGGGTCAAGGAGTTCTTCTTCGACGACGACACCTTCAACATCCAGAAGGCGCGCACCCTCGAGCTTAGCGGGAAATTGAAGCCGCTGAAGCTGACCTGGTCGTGCACCTCGCGCGTCACTACCGACTACGAGACCTTGAAGGCCATGCGCGATGCGGGCTGCCGCCTGCTGATCGTAGGTTATGAATCCGGCGATGCCCAGATATTGAAAAATATCAAGAAGGGCGCCACCGTGGAGCGCGCCCGGCAATTTACCAAGGATTGCCACAACCTGGGGCTAAAGGTCCACGGCGACTTTATCCTGGGTTTGCCCGGCGAGACCCGGGAGACGATTCGCCGCACCATCGACTTCGCCAAGGAGTTGGACTGCGAAACCGTTCAGGTTTCCGTTGCCCATGCCTATCCCGGCACGGAACTGTACGACATGGTGGTGAAGAACGGTTTCCTGGTCCCCGGCAGCATGGTGGACGAGCGAGGCCATCAGTTGGCGCACATTCAATATCCCGAGCTGCCGGCGGAGGAAATTCTGGAAGCGGTACACCGCTTCTACGACGAGTATTACTTCCGTTTCAATGCGGTTTTCCGCATCGTCCGCAAGGCCATCTTCAACTCCGGGGAGCGCAAGCGCCTGTACAAAGAGGCCAAGGGCTTTCTTGCCTTGCGCGCCCGGCGCAAGCAGTACGTGGCGCAGAAGCGGCACGAGGCGCCGGCCGGAATCACCGCGCCCCACCCGTCCGGCCCGGCCTTGACCGGGTTGGACACCGCCGGACCAGCCTCCGCTCCGGCAACGGAAACGGAAGCCTCGAGGGAAGCGGTCAATGCCTAAGGACCGGCTGTGACCCGAAGCAAATATCTCGTATTGGTTTCGGTCATGGTGTTGGCCGCCTTCGGCGACGTTTCGCTGTCGCGCGGCATGAAAGACCAGGGCGCCATTTCCCTGCATCACTGGACACAGCTTTTCAGCGCGCTGGCTAGTCCCTGGGTACTGGGCGGCATCGTGCTGCTGATTGGGTTCATGGCCAGCTATCTGACGGCGCTTTCCTGGGCGGACCTTACCTATGTGCTGCCCGCCAGCGCCCTCAGCTACATCATTCTGGCGGGATTGTCGCGGCTGCTCTTGCACGAGAACGTTACGCCCAGACGCTGGCTGGGCATCATCCTGATAACCGCCGGGGTGGGTTTTGTCGCCAGCGGACCGTCTTTGACCCTGCCGCACGGCAAGCCGCTTGCAGACTCCCTCATCGACACACCGGAATTGCCTGAGGAAGCTTCCCCGGAGTGCCCTGCCATGACTGCCGGAGGTGAACGCTGATGCTGCGTACCTGGGTGGTCATTGTGGTGCTGGCGCTGGAATCCACCGTGGGCGACGTGCTGATAACGGGCGCTATGAAACAGATCGGGGACTTGCAGGAGCTGCGGCGGCGGCACGGTCTGTTCCATGTGGTTTCCCGGGTGCTCGCCTCGGGAACGTTCCTGCCCGGTGTGTTCTTTATGGCCCTGGCGTTCTTCAGCTTGCTGCTGGCGCTCTCGTGGGCAGACGTGAGCCTGGTGGGGCCGGCTTCCGCTTCCCTTACCTTCCTTACCAATGCCCTGGCGGCGCGTATTTTCCTTCACGAGCGCGTCGATCGGCGCCGCTGGCTCGCCGCCGCCTTTGTCGCCGCCGGCGTGGCGCTACTGGCGTTGTAGGAACCGTGCATTCCAATTCAGGGCTTTAGTGGTACCCTGTCTCTCGAATCAGAAAATCACAAATTGCGCCGGGGGGCGAGGCCGTTTCGATGGACCCAACGACTGAGCAATTTCTGGAGATTGAGGCGATTTTTCACGAGGCGCTGGCCACTCCGGAAGAAACGCGGGCGCAGTTGATTCGCACGCGCTGCCGCGAAAACGACGAAATGGTTGCCGAAGTGTATTCGCTGTTGCAGGCCTGCCGGGCGGAGGAGCAGGACCGGGCGCCGCATCCGGCCGCGGCAGATGGCCGCCAAAGCCCGGTCCAGCCAAGGCGGATCGGGGCCTACGCGGTTGACCGGCTGCTGGGACGCGGAGGGATGGGCGCGGTTTATCTGGCGCACCGGGCCGACGGGCATTTCGAGCAGAAAGTGGCCATCAAGCTGATCGATCTGCCGCTGGCCACAGAAACGTTCCGCGAGCGCTTCCGGCAGGAGCGCCAGATTCTGGCGGGCCTGCACCACCCCTACATCGCGCGGCTGCTGGATGGCGGAGTTACCGCCGAAGGCGAGCTTTACCTGGCGATGGAGTATGTGGATGGGGCGCCTATCCATCGCTTTTGCCGGGAGCGGCAGCTATCGATAGCGCAGCGCCTGGCGGTGTTTCTGCGCGTCTGCGAGGCCGTGCAGTTTGCCCACCGGAGCTTCGTCGTTCACCGGGACTTGAAGCCGGATAACATTCTGGTGGCGGAAGATCATACCCCGCGGTTGCTGGACTTCGGCACCGCCAAACTGCTTTCTCCCCCGGTCCCGCACCCGGAACTGACCCGCGAAGGATTTCTCCCGTTTACGCCGCAATACGCCAGTCCGGAACAGGTGTTGGGCAAGCCCATCACTACGGCTTCGGATACCTACTCCCTGGGTGTCCTGCTGTATCTGCTGCTGACCGGAAAGCCGCCCTATGAATTGAAGGAGCTGAGCACGGAGGAGATGGTGCGGGTGATCTGCGAGGAAGCGGTGGCGCGGCCGGGCGCCGCGGCGGGCTCGCAAAAGCGGTTGGACAGCGATCTGGAAGCCATCCTGCTCAAGGCGCTGCGCAAAGAGCCGGAAGAACGCTACCAGACGGCGGAGCAACTGGCCGGCGATTTGCGCGCCTATCGGGAAGGCCGGCCGGTAGACGCGCGCCGCGGAACCTGGCGCTATCGCAGCGGCAAGTTTATCCGCCGCCACCGCTACGGACTGGCGGCCGCCTTGGTGCTGGCGTTATCGCTGGCCGCGGGCGTGGCCGGAGTAGTCTGGCAGGCGCGGCGGGCGAACCGCGAACGGCGCATGGCGGAGGCCCGCTCCGCCGATCTGCGGCAGTTGAGCAACAGCCTGCTCACCGAATTGGATGAAGCTATCAAAGAACTCCCCGGTTCCACCGGCGCACAGAAATTGCTGGTTACGCGGGTGCTCGAGCATCTGGACCGCATGGCCCGGGACGCACAGAAGGACCGGGACACGCAAGTCGATCTGGCAAACGCCTATATGCAGTTGGGAGAAATCCAAGGCGATCCGTATGTGCAGAACCTGGGCGATTCCTCCGCCGCCCTGGTCAGCCTCGACAAGGCCATCGCCATAGCCGCGCCGCTGGCCGCTTCCCGGCCTCATGACGGGGAAGCGCTCTATGCCCTGGCGACCGCGCAGCAGTACCGGAGCGATGTTCTTTTCGGCGTCGGCCGGACCCGGGAAGCGGTGGCCGCCATGCGGGAGTCCACGCAGAGTTGGGACCGGATCAGCGCTGCTCCCGGCGTGGCGCTCAATGTGCTCTGCGATGCCGGCTCCGCTTGGGGAACCCTGGGCGATGAGCTGGGACAAGGCGGCACGGCCAGTCTCATGGACCCGGCCGGGGCGATTGCCGCCTACCGCAAAGCTCTCGCCCTGGATGCCGTGATCCTGCGCAGAGATCCGGGGTTTGTGCGCGCGCGGCGCGGGATATCGATTTATCGCATGAAAATCGGCAGCGTCGAGATGGAGACCAATCCGGCCGGCGCCCTGCTGGAATTTCAGGCCGCACTGCAGATAGCGGACGCTCTGCCGGGCAAGGAACGGGACAGTCTCTCCATGATGCGGCTGCAGGGGATTCTCTTGCGCAAGCAGGCGACTGCCCTGCACCAGGTGGGCGCCTACGAGCAGGCGGCGCCGCTCTTCGAGCAGGCCTTGCGCCTCAACCAGAACCTGGCCGCCCAGGACCCCAGCGACGGCCGCGCCCTTTTTGACGTGGCCACCGTCCTGGATGACGAAGCCCAAAGCTACGAAGATGCCGCCGACCCGCTGCTGGCGGCCAACCCCAGGCAGCAGCGGGAAAATCTGACTCTGGCCCAGGAAAGACTTCAGCAAGCCATAGCCATCCTGGAGCGATTGCTGAAATGGGATCCCGGCAACGACCTGTGGACAGCCTACCGCGCCTCCGTGCGCGTGCGCCTGGGGCGGATAGCGGCCCGGCTGCACGTTAACGGAGACGCCGGACAACTCTCGGCAAAAGCGCTGGCGGAGCTGCGGCGCCTTGCCGTGAAAGACGAGGCGGCGCCTCTTCTCCTGGACCAGGCCGCCACCGCGTTCGTAACGGCGGAGCCGGCCGCCCTACGAGACCCGCGATTTGCCGTCCTCTGCGCCGAACGCGAGAACGCCATCGGCCAAGGCCCTACTCCCGCGGCGTGGTGGACGTTGGCGCGCGCCTATCGCGCCGCCGGCCGCATCGCAAACGCCCGCGCCGCGGCTAACCGCGGACTCGCACTGTTGCCCGCCCCGCAGCCGGGAAGCGTCAAGCCGCGCCTGCGCAAGCTGCTGGAATTTGAAGCTGGACAAAGCACCAGGCCCTAGGAACCGTCTCCCGCCGGCGCGGCCTACGGATAAGCTGATTGCCTTCAAAGCGCAGCGCGGCCACCTTGACTTTCGTATCATGTGACGAGGACGCGATCCGTGTCGATTACCAGGACTACCACTAGGGGGACTATGATTTTCAATCCACCACATCCCGGCGAGGTTTTGCGGGGCTATTTGGGCAATCTGACCGTTAAGGATGCCGCCAAGCGGCTGGGCGTGACCCGGCCAAACCTCTCGCGGATTCTCAATGGCCGCGCCGGCATTTCGGCAGCTATGGCCGTGCGCCTGGCCAAAGCGATGCCCTACACTTCCGCGGAGTTCTCGCTGAAGATGCAGCTTGGCTACAACTTGTGGCAGGCGCAGAAGGCAAGGCAGCCGAGAATCCAGCCCTTCCCTGCTCACGGCAAGTCGAAATCGCTGGCCTTGGGCTAGAAGGCAAGCGGGCTTGCCGGCGCCAAGCTACCAGCACCGGCACGTCTTCCCCCAACCGCCGCCCTCCGGTCGCGACCCCCGAGTTTTTCTCCAGAAAACCCCTTGACAAGCATCTTTCCTATCCTTATTATTATGTCGTTACGTATCGTTAATAATTACGATATGTACCGTAGTATGGATACTAGCAGCCGGCTGGTAGTTAGCAGCTACGCGCCGGAAGTTGCACGCTAAGGGTCGAGGCCATTCCCCCAGGGGAAGACGCAGGGATCGGCTCTTTGACAATCGAAGAAGAAGTCCCGAGCCGCAAGCACCAAGCAGCAGGCCGGAGGCAACCGCCAACCAATCCGTGCCACGATTGCGAAGGTTGATGATGTTGAAATCTCGAGAATGTTCCTTGCCGGCGCTTGTTCCGGGTTGCCGGGGACGGGGGACCGGAGACGGGTGACGGCGGCATGAGTTGAGAACCTTGACTATCTTCCCACACGACACGTTTTGCAAGATAAAACGACAATATAACGAGCGCCGTCGACGCGAAGCGCCCCTCTGGCCGAAGACCGGCAGCCAAAGACCAACGACCGCTTGAATGTTGAGCACCTTGCCGCCCCGCTTTTGGCTGACCGCCGACCGCTGAATGCTGACGGCCATGCCGCTTGTTGCCTGGTGCTCTCCCTCTGGCCGAAGACCGGCGGCCGAAGACCAACGACCAGCCACGTTCCTCCGCTACACCAGGAACGTCATGAACCCCGTGGCCTTCAGGTCGGGAACGAGGAAGCGCTCTTCCCTGCGGGCGGCGCGGCAGAGGGCTTCGGCAGCAATATACCCACTGCGGACGGCGCCCTCCATGGTGGCGGGCCAACCGGTGGCGGTCCAGTCGCCGGCCAGAAACACCCGCGGCCACGGCGTCGCCGCGTTTGGCCGGTAAGCATCAGAGCCGGGAAGCGGCGAAAAGGTCGCGTGAACTTCCTTGACCACCGTAGCCTTCACCAGCTTGGCGTTCTTGACCGCGGGAAAGAAATCAGCCAGCTCCCGCAAAGCCAGGTCGATGATCTCCTGGCGCGGTTTCTGGACCAGGGACCGGCAAGCGCTTACCACCACTTCCAGGTACGAGCCGGATTCGCTTCCGGCCCGCCGATCGAGAATACGCGACTTCTGAAACATCCACTGAATCGTGCGGTCCAGCAGCACCGCATGATCCAGCTCCGTGACCTGGCGGTCGAACCAAAGATGGATGCCGGTGATCGGCGAGGTTTCGAAGCGGCGGAGCGCGGCTTGCAGCCCGGCAGCCGGGGCCGCAGCGGCCGGCAGCAGACGCGCCACCGCATCGAACGGGACGGCCACTACGGCATAATCGAACACCCGGGGCGCGCCGTTCACGCAGAGACGCACGCCGGAACGCGAGGCAAAAACGCCGGAACCTTCCGGCCCGCCGCCCGCCGCCTTACCGCCCGCGGCCGCCGCCGGCGGTTCGCCGCCCTCAGCCGCCGGCGCGCACTCCTCGACGGGCTGCAGTTCTTCGGCCACGGCGCGCAACTCGACCGTTCCCTGGTGCGCGCGAATATAATCTCCGGCTTTGGAATATAGCGCGGTCAGCGGCGCCCGCGGGACTCCCATGCGTCCGCCCGCCGCGGATTTCAGAAACGACTCGCGGAAAACCATCGCCGCCACCGGCGTCGAAACGCGCTCCAGATCCTCGTTGAGGGCGCTCACCAGCACAACTTTCCAGAAGCGCTCGATGGCGCCGGGCGTCTGCCCATGCGCCGCGAGCCATTGGGAAAAGGGCCGGCCATCGTCCTCGGGCACGCGCCGCAGCAGCGCGCGCAAGGCGTGCGCGATGGCCCGCTTGTCGCGCCACGGCAGCGCTTTGGCGACCAGAAAGGAAGGCAGGGCGTGCAGCGGCGCCGGCAGCCACGAGCTCCCGATCTCCGATCTCCTTCCGCCAGGTTCGAGGAACGTCAAGCGGCCGTACCAGCGCACCAGGTTTTCGGCGCCGATGCGCCGGTAGAAGTCGATGAGATTGGTGCAGCATCCGAGCAGGACGTGCTGGCAGTTATCCACCACTTCGCCGGTTCCGGGAAGCTCATAGGAGGAGGCGCGGCCGCCCAGGTAAGGCCGGCGTTCCAGCAGCGTGACCCGGAAGCCCGCCGCGCTGAGCGCGGTGCCGGCGGCGAGCCCGGCCAGTCCGCCGCCGATGACGGCCACGCTTGGAGGCACAGGAGAGACCGTCATAGTATGCGCAACCAGAGGCCCTTCGCCAGCACCCGCAACTTCTCGGGCATGGTCAGCCGCACCCGGTCCGTAAATACGTCATAGCCCCGCGCGGCGATCTTTTCCAGCAGGCGGCGGTAAATGGTCACCAGCACCCAAAGCGCGGGCCGGCTGTCTTCTTCGACCAGCGGCAGCAGTTCGTCGGCCGCGCGATAGAACTCGCGCGCCCGCCGGCACTCATATTCCAGCAAAGAACGAAAATGCTCCGCCAGCACCGCGGCCGGGGCGCCGGCAGCCAATTCCGCAGGATCGCAGTGAAAGCGCTGCAAATCTTCCTGTGGCAGATAGAGGCGCCCCATGGCCGCGTCTTCCCTGACGTCGCGAATGATGTTCGTGAGCTGGAAGGCGATGCCGCAGCGCTCGGCCAGCACTTCCGCCGCCGCTTCGCGGTAACCGAAGATGCGGATGCAAACCAGCCCTACTACCGAGGCCACGTGGTAACAGTAATCGTACAATTCGGCAAAGGTGCGGTAGCGCGCGGTCAACTCCATACTCTCCCCCGCCGCGCGCGGACCGGCGCCTTTGATCAGTTCAGGGCCGGCACGGGAGGATCCCGGCGCGGGCCTTTCCAAATCCATAGCCGTGCCCGCAACCAGCTTTTCCAGCAGCGAGAAAGGAATGCCGTAGCGCCGCTGGGCGTCGCCCATGGCCAGCAAGACGGGATCGTCGGTAGCTTCCTCGCCGCTCATGACGCGCTGCAAACGATTCAGCCAATCGGCCAGTTGCTCGAGCCTCGCCTCGTCACCTGCGCCGGGCTGGTCGCTGATGTCGTCGGCATGGCGCATGAACGCATAGACGGCGCAGATGGCATCGCGCTTTTCGCGGGGCAGGGCCAGGAAGGCGTAATAGAAATTGCGGGCGGCCGCGCGGCTGATGCTGCGGCACACCGCATAACTGGCCTCCATCTGGATCGGCGCCGGCCAGGCCGGGGGCGCTTCCGCTTCGGCGGTGCTGTGGGAAAACGGCCTCATGCCCGCACGCCCCGCGCCGCCGCCGCGCCCAGCGCCGCGCGCGCCACCAGCCACCATTTGTGGAGCTTCGCAATGGCCGGGCGGCGGCCAAGCACGTCGCAGTCCTGAGCTTCGATGGCGCGCAAAATCTGCTGTCCCCCGCGGGTAAACAGCTCGATATCGACCGCCAGCTCGCGGTCCACCATGCCGGCCAGCGGCAGCCCGCGGGCAAACCATTCGCGGGCGCGGGCCACCTGGAAGCGCATCAACTCGCGGAAGGCCGGAGTGGCGCGGCGCTGCGCGATTTCGTCTTCGCCAACGCCGAAGCGGCGCATATCCTCCCGGGGCAGGTAGATGCGGCCTTTGCCGTAATCCACCGCGACATCCTGCCAGAAATTGGCCAACTGCAAGGCGGTGCAAGTGAAATCCGACAGCCGTTGCCGCAGTTCATCGCGATAGCCGCAGGCATAGAGGACCAGGCGGCCGACGGGCTCGGCCGAATAGCGGCAATAGCCCAAAAGCTGGTCCAGCGATTCATACCGCGTAACTCTCTGGTCCTGACGGAAGGCTTGCAGCAGATCGGCGAAAGGCTGCTTGGGGATATCGCAGGCGCGGATGGTCTCGCGCAACGCAATAAACACCGGATGCCGCGGCCCCGCCTTCCCCGCTGCCGGAGAGGCGCATGAGGGCTGTGGTTCGGCGGCGGAAAGGGATTCATAGGTCAGATCCAGTTCCGCTTCCCATTCGTCCAGCAGGCGCAAGGCGTGTTCCGGATTGCCTGCTTCGTCGCCCAAATCGTCGGCAATGCGGCAGTAGGCGTAAATGCTGCAAAAGTGCGGGCGCAAGCGCCTGGGCAGGAACCAGGTGGCAACGGAAAAGTTTTCGTAGTGCTGCCGCGCCAGCCGGCGGCAGTAAGCCTGGGCCTCCGGCAAGGAAGGCGGGTGTTCCGGAAAGCGATACTCAGCCGGGAGCGCCGCCCAACCTGCGCCGGTTCCCTTCCCGCCGGGCGGAACCGCACCGGCCCCCTGCGGGCGGCGGCCGGCGGCTGCCATGTCTTCTTCTTTGCCGATGATGGACGGCATGGGCGGCGCCACCTCAGTCACCTGGAATAATGGCGGTCTTGATTTCGCCATTGCGATTCATCATGCTGCGCAGCACCTGCGGAAGATGGGAGAGCGGCGCTTCCCCGGTAATGAAATCGGCGCAACGGAACTTTTTCTCGCTGATCAGGGCAAAGGCCTGGCGCACGCTCTCCGGCGTGTGGTGGAAGGTGGCCTTCAGCGTGATTTCGGAATAGTGCAAGCGGTTGGGATCAAGCTGCACCATGACGCCGCCGGGACACCCGCCGAAGAAGTTCACGGTGCCGCCCCGGCGCACCATGGCGATAGCCAACTCCCAGGTTTCCGGCCGGCCTACGGCCTCGATCACTACATCGGCGCCGCGTTGTTCTCCGGTCAGGGCGCGGACGCCCTCCGCCGCATTGCCGCCTGGGCCGGTCACTACGACCTCATGGGCGCCCAGACGCTTGGCCAGTTCCGCTTGCGCCTCGCGCTTCTCCACGACAATGACGTGGCAGCCACGCAGCCGGGCAACTTGCAGGAACATCAATCCGATGGGGCCGGCGCCAATGACGGCTACGGTGTCGCCCATTTCCGCCTTGGTCTCGTGCAGCCCCCGCAACACGCACGCCAGCGGCTCTACCATGGCCGCCTCCGTGAAAGTCACCTGGCCGGGAATGGTGAGCATATTGGCGTCCACAATGCGCCGGGGAATCCTGATGTACTCGGCATAGGCGCCATTATTGAACAGCAGGTCTTCGCAGAGGTTCTCCTGGTGCTTGCGGCAATAGAAGCACGTCTGGCACGGCGCCGAATTCAACGCCACCACCCGCTGGCCCCGCTGAAAATGGCTGACTCCCGGACCGGTTTCCTCAATGATACCGGCCAATTCGTGGCCGAACAGCGCCGGGGGCACGATCATGCGGGCATGATAGCCGCGGCTGTAAACCTTCACATCGGTCCCGCAGGTGAGCGCCACCTGCACCTTGATCAGGACCTCGCCCTCGCCCACGCGGGGAACGGGTACCTGCTCGATCCTTACGTCCTCTTTGCCATAGAGGACCGCGGCTGTCATCTCTCCGTTCAACTGCTTACCCTTCCGATGCGCGGCCCGGCTGGAGCACCAATTTCAGGGTGTCCGGCTGCGGGTGCGCCGCCAAATGCCATGCCTCCACGGCCTGCGCCAGCGGAAAACGGTGGCTGATCAGCCGTTCGAAGTCCACTTCCGGACTGAACACGTAGCGTGCCGTCTCCTCCTGAAGATCCACCGAAGCGCTGTAGGAGCCGAGCAGCGTCTTTTCCTCCACGCAAACGGCGGCGGGATCGATCACGGCCTGGCCGTGCGCCGTTTGCGCAAATAGCATGATCCGCCCCCCCGGACGCGCCGCGTCCATGGCTGTGCCGATCAAGCTTTCCCCGCCGACCGCCAGGACGACAACATCGGCGCCGCGCCCCTCCGTCGCCGCGCGCACCGCCGCCAGGGTATCGGAGGCCGAAGCGTCGATCTGCGTCCTGACTCCTAGAGACTTAGCCATTGTAAGTCTTTGCGGGAACAAATCGGAAGCCATCACCTGAGCGCCCGTCCGTTGCGCCAGCAGAGCCAGGATGATGCCAATAGGTCCTTGCCCGATTACCATTACGGTTTCTTCCCTCTGCAGGTGAAGCGTATCTATCGCTTTAAGACAAGTATTCACCGGTTCCACAAAAGAGGCGCGCTCAAAGGAGCAGCCGTCGGGTATGCGCACTACGCCCCCCAACTGCACGATCCAATCACAGACCCTGACATACTCCGAAAAGCCGCCCCCACTGGGCTCGAACCCGGCGGTACAGCCCACCTTTTTGTACCTCGGACAGTGGGCAAATACTTTATGCCGGCAGTAAAAACATTTCCGGCACGGCATATGATGAAATAACAGAACCCGCTCGCCGGGCCGAAATCCGGCAACTCCTTTTCCCGCCCGCACAATCACGCCGGCGGTTTCATGACCGAAGATGCGCGGCGCCGAATGCGATCCGGTGGCGATCTTCTTCAGGTCGGTGCCGCAGATGCCGCAGGTGTGGACGCGCACCAGCAGCTCGCCAGGACCGATCGCCGGCACGGGGACCGTTTCCACGCGCAGGTCGTTCCTGCCGCGATACACCACGGCCGTCATCCTGGCCGGGACCGGCAGCAGTTCTTCCTCGGGTTCTACTTGACTGGTTACGGTCATAAGTGTTCCTGCTCCCGCCCTGCTTTCCCCTGCGCGCTTTGCCGGAAACCCGGGCCGGCGGCGCCGGCACCATCCTCCGCCGGGCCGGCGCCGGCATCCAGCAGGGTGCGCAATACGGCGCAGAGTTCGCTCGACGCTTTACTACTGTTGGATGCCAGCTTGCTTACCATCTGCCATAGCGGCGGCCGCAAGCCGACGTGCAGCAGGAAGCGGCCGGCCGAAAATTTGCCCTGCGGGCTGATGTAGGGCGCCAGATCAGGCATAGGAAAATCGTACTCGTCCGAAATCGCTTTGACCGCCAAAAAAGGGACTCCGTGGGCGGCGGCGATTTCGGCCACGGCCGCGGCCTCGGTGTCGATGGCTTCCGCCTGATATTGCCTGGCCAGCATCCGCTTGGCCTCGCCGCCGGCGACTCCCGCGCCGGTCAACAAGACTCCGGCCCGAACCAATCCCCGAATCACCGGCCCGGGAGTGAACTTCACCGGAGCGCCTTTGGCAGAACAAATTATCACCGCCGGGCAAATCACCTGACCAATCTTCCCGGCCGGCGTCAGCGCGCCTGCCAGGCCGGCCGATACCAACAACCGGGGCAGGCCGGCGGCAATCATCGCCTCCGCCGTCCGGGCGGCCGCCTGGCCCCCGATGCCGGCGCACGCGACTATAGCCTTTTCATTTTCGTAGCAGCGGAGGGCTCCGGCCAGGGTCCTCTTATGCCAGCCCTTGCCCCGCACCAAAGGAGCAATTTCGCGCTCCATCGCCGCTATGATCGCAATTCCAGCCAAGGAATTTCAAATTGCAAATTTGATCCCGCCAGGCGGGACAAATTTGCAATCCTCCTTTACGTCCTTTGCGCTTCCTGCTTGAGTTTCTTTGACCAGCTCATGCGCTAACGCAATGATTCTCGAGAAACCATGCCACAGCCGCCTGCAGGGCCTGGTCCACGGGCACGCTCTTGAACCCCAACTCACGCTCAGCCTTGGCGATGCTCACAAACATCTTCTTGCGGCCCATGCGCACGGCATCCAGCACGACGCGCGGCTCGCGGCGCAACAGGTAGCCGGTAACGGCGGTATCCACCGCGCCCGCGCATAAGGCCACGACGTAAGGCAGGCGCACGGTGGGCGCGGGCAAACCGGTAATCGCCGCCAGCTTATCCAGAATTTGCTTCAGCGTCAGGTTCTCGCCTCCCAGAATATAGCGGTGTCCCGGCCTGCCTTTCTCCAGCGCCTGCAAGTGCCCGCGGGCACACTCAGCCACGTCCACCAGGTTCAAGCCGGTATCGACGTAGGCGGGAAACTTGCGCCGCAGAAAATCCACGATGATCCGGCCGGTGGGCGTCGGCTTGATGTCCTGAGCGCCCACCGGTGTCGTGGGGTTGACCACCACGGCGTGCGGCGCCTGCAACGCGATCTGTTCGGCCATGAACTTCGAACGCTTGTACGGGCCGATCATCTCCGCCAGCGAAACCGGCGAGTCCTCCGTGGCCGGCGTACCGCTCCGGGTGAACCCCATGGTGGCGACACTGCTGGTATAAACCACGCGGCGCACGCCGGCTTCCGCCGCCGCCGCAATCACCGCCCGCGTGCCCTCCACATTGGTGCGATACATTTCCCGGTGATCGCGGCACCACAGCCGGTAATCCGCGGCGACGTGAAACACCGCGCCGCAACCCGACATGGCCCGTTTCAAGAAAGCCGGCTCGCGCAAGTCGCCGGTCACCCGCTCCGCCTGCAGGCTGTCAATATTGGCCGTGCGGCTGGTGGGACGCACCAGCAAGCGCAACTCCGCCCCGGCCCCGGCCAGCGCCCGCGCCACGTGGCTGCCTACAAATCCGGTGGCTCCTGTAACGAATGCAAGCATAGTAGTCAGTAGCTACCCGAATAAGGTAAACGCCAGCATCTTCCAGGTATCGCCGAAGCGCGCATTCACGCCGGTGGCGGCGCTGGCCTCGTAGCCGCAATGGACCAGGCAATTCTCGCAGCGGGGATCGCGGCCATAGCCGTAGCGCTCCCAGGGCGTTTTTTCCATCATTTCCCGGAAGGTATCGTAATGGGCGTCGGTAATCAGATAGCAGGGCGCCTTCCACCCTTTCGTGTTGTAGGTGGGATTGCCCCAGGCCGTGCACATCAACTCGCGGTCGCCGGCGAGGAACTCGGCATAAACCGGGGTGGTATTCAGCGGAAAGCGCTTGGCCAGGCGCTTGATCTCTCTGAACTTTTCCCGGACCATGGCGCGGTCCAGGAAAATCTCTTTCGTTTGCACGGCGCTATAGCTATAACCGGGCGACAGGGTATGGCCATCCACGCCCAGCGTTTCCAGAAACTCGAAGAGCGCCTCGACCTCGCTCATATCGGTTTCCAAATACACCGTGGTATTGCTGGTAACCTGGAATCCCTTCTCCTTGGCGGCGCGAATGCCGTCGATGGCGGCGTCGAACACCCCCTCGCGTTCCACCGCCAGGTCGTGAGAGCGTTTCATGCCGTCCAGGTGGACGTTAAAGGTAAGGCGCTTGCCGGGCGTGAAATCGGCGAGACGCTTGCGCAGAAACATTCCGTTGGTGCAAAGAATGACGTGCTTCCTGCGCTCCAGGAGACCCTGGGTCAGGGGGGCGATTTCCTTATAGATCAGCGGCTCTCCGCCGCAGATCGAGACAATGGGGGCGCCGCACTCGTCGGCCGCCCGCAAGCATTCCGGCAAAGGGACTACGTCGCGGATGGTGCTCTCGTATTCGCGGATACGGCCGCATCCGGTGCAGGTGAGATTGCACGCATGCAGCGGCTCCAGCATAAGAACCAGCGGAAAATGCCGCTCGCCCGCCAACTTCTTCCGGGCAATGTATTTCACCATATCAATGGTGAGCACCAAAGGAAATCGCATGCTAAACCTTGTAACTATCTGCGGCCCGCCATGACCTTGAAATAGGTGGCCAAAGCAAGCAAGGGAAAATACTCGGCGTACATGTGGTACTTAAGATAGAACACCTTGGGAAACCCCGTCCCCGTGTAGGAATCGTCGTCCCATGAACCGTCGCGCTTCTGGGTGCGCAGCAGGTACTGAACGCCCGACTCGACGGAGTCGCTGCGGGTATCGCCGGCGGCCAGCAGCCCCAGAATGGCCCAAGCCGTCTGCGAGGGCGTGCTCGGGCCCTGCCCGCGCCGCCGCGGATCGTCGTACGACCCCACACTTTCCCCCCAGCCGCCATCCGGGTTCTGAATGCTGCGCAGCCACTCCGCCGCCTGCTGGATGCAGGGCTCATGCACATCCTCGCCGATGGTCTCCAACCCCCGGAGGCACAAGAACGTGCCATAGATATAATTCACTCCCCAGCGGCCAAACCATGACCCATCGGGTTCCTGCTGGTCTTTCAGGAAGCGTATGGCCCTCCGCACGGCGGGATGATTCCGCGTGTAACCGTTATTCGCCAGCATCTCCAGCACCCGGCCGGTAATATCCACGGTGGGCGGATCGAGCATGGCGTTGTGATCGGCAAAAGGTATGTATTGAAAGACCATGCGGGTGTTGTCTTTATCGAACGAAGCCCAGCCGCCGTTCCGGCACTGCATGGCCAGCTCCCAAGCTATGGCCCGCTGAATGGATTCGTGGCGGTAGCGCTCGTTGGGGTGCTCGACATGGTCCAGCGCGAGAATCACCTGGGCGGTATCGTCGATATCGGGATAGAACTCGTTATTGAATTCAAAGTACCAGCCGCCCGGGGGTGTGTTCTTCACCTTCACGCACCAATCTCCGGCATGCGTGATTTGTTTTTTCAGGACCCAGTCGGCGGCCTTCACCAGGCGCGGGTCCTTCCGGGAAACCCCGGCTTCACCCAGGGCAAAAATCGCATACGCGGTGTCCCATACCGGCGACCGGCAGGGCTGCATCCGGAAGGTTTCATGTTCTTCGATGCCCAGCGCCTCGAACTCATCCATGGCCCGGATGGCCTGCGGATCATCCAGGGAATAGCCCAGGCAGCGCAGGGCAATAATGGAATTCATGATGCCGGGATAAATGGCGCCCAAGCCATCGCTCATCTCGAGCCGCTGCAGCATCCAGCGTTCCGCTTTTTTCAGCGCCAGCGAGCGCAAGGGCCGGATGTGGATGCGCTCGAAAAAATGCACCATGGCGTTCGCCACCAGGAAGAAGTTCCGCCAACTGAACAACCGCCGGTCCCAGCGCAGGTGGAGATTCACGTTGTTCATGCTGCCGCCGGGGAACAATTCCTGAATGCCCATCTCCAGCGGAATCTTCTTGAACGGCTTCTTGGCGTAAGCGATGGAGAGCGGCACCAGAATGGCGCGCGACCAGGAGGAAATCTCGTAAATATTGAACCAGAACCAGTTGGGAAACAGCACCAGTTCCGGCGGAACCGCAGGCACGGCATGGTATTCGTACTGGCCAAAAAAACAAAGATAAACCTTGGTAAAGGTATTGACCGCAGTGACGCCGCCGAGTTTCCGAATGCAGTCGCGGGCCCGCGCCAGCGCCGGATGATCGGCCGGGTAGCCGCTAAGCTTCAAGCCGAAATACGCCTTAACGCTGGCGCTGATGTTGGAGGGTCCGCCATCGTAGATGGGCCAGCCGCCATCCTCATTCTGGAAAAGCAGTATGCGGGCAGCCGCTTTGCGAAGTTTGGTTTCGTCCCCCGTGCCCAAGAGCGAATGCAGCAGGATGTAATCGGACTCCAGCGTAGTATCGGCTTCCAACTCGCCGCACCAGTAGCCGGCCTCGTGCTGGACGGAAAATAGATAGCGGATGGCCCGGTCGCGCGCGCCGGCTACCTCTCTTAGCAGGCTGTCCAGTTTCTCCGCCCAGCGCAGGAACGAATTTTCTTTATATGCTTCCATGGCTACCGCTCCGCGCTTACCATGCCGTCTCCAGCCCGCCCGGCGCCACAGGAACTCCGGAGATGGCCTCTACGATTTCCGGCGGCAATCCAAAGCGGACGTTTTCCGGCATCACTTCCAGCTCGCGAATGTCCGTAAATCCCTGCCGGGAGAGATAACTCACGGCCTCCTCCACCAGGCACTCGGGGGCCGAAGCTCCCGCCGTAAGCGCTACGGTACGGACGTTTTCCAGCCAGTGCCGCTGAATGGCGCGGTAGTTTTCCACCAAATGCGCCTGGGCGCCCAGCTTCCTGGCCACCTCCACCAGACGATTCGAGTTGGAACTGTTGGTGGAACCCACCACCAGCAGAAGCTGCGCCTGCGCCACCACTTCCTTGACCGCCGTCTGCCGGTTTTGCGTGGCATAACAGATATCCGCCGCCGAAGGGCCCTGGATGAGGGGAAATTTCTTGCGCAAGGCTTCCACGATCCCGGCGGTTTCGTCAAGACTCAGCGTAGTTTGCGTAAGATATGCCACCCGGGCCGGATCAGGAATATGCAAGCTTTCAACCTCTTCGGCCGAGCTCACGACCTGGGTCACGTCCGGCGCCTCCCCTAGAGTGCCGATGACCTCATCGTGGTCGCGGTGGCCAATCAGGATCAGCGAATAACCCTGCTTGGCAAAGCGCACCGCCTCCACGTGCACCTTGGTCACGAGGGGACAAGTGGCGTCAATCACGCGCAATCCCCGGCTCTTGCTGGCCTCCCAAACTTCCGGGGCCACGCCGTGCGCGCTATAGATCACCCGCTGGCCGTCAGGAACTTCGTCCACCTCGTCCACAAAAACCGCCCCTTTTGCCGATAACTCCTCGACCACAAAGCGGTTATGAACAATCTCCTTGCGCACGTAGATGGGCGGGCCAAAGGCTTCCAGCGCTATGCGCACCACATCGATAGCCCGCACTACCCCGGCACAGAAACCCCGCGGCTTAAGCAGCAATAAGGTCTTGGCATCGGCCTCGCGCATATAAACTCTAAGTATACTCTCCTGGTTTCGTTAGCCATTTATGATGCAAGCCGGTCCGGCCAGGGTGCACTGTGCACGACGTAATCGCCTGAACGATAAGGAATTAGCCCCGAGCTGCCAGTTTTAGCACCCGAACGGAAAGAGCAATGACTCCATTACTCAGTTACTCGATGCGCCTGCCTTCAGCATCTGCGCGGCATTTTTCAAGGCCGCGTCGGTCACTATGGCCCCGGAAAGCAGGCGGGCAACCTCATGCGTGCGCCCGGCCAAATCCAGCCGCCGAACCAGCGTGCGGGCACGCCCCCCGGTCTCCTGTTTCTCAATGACGTAGTGATGGTCGGCGAAACTGGCAATCTGCGGGAGGTGGGTGATGCACAGCACCTGATTCGCTTGGGCCAGTGATTTCAGTTTCCGGCCCACGGATTCCGCCGCCCGGCCGCCGATTCCGGTATCGATTTCGTCAAATACCAGGGTGGCAAGGGGCGATTGCGGCTTTCGGGCGCCGCCGGCCCGTGCCGCAACCACTTTCAGAGCCAGCATGATGCGCGAAAGCTCTCCCCCGGAGGCTATCTTCTCGACCGGCCCCATCGGTTCGCCCGGATTCGCCGAAACCAGGTAGGCCACCTCATCGAAGCCGGTAGGGCCCCAGTTGGCTTCCTCTTCGCTGCCGCCGATTTCAACCTTAAAGCGGGCCTTCATGGCCAAATCGCTGAGTTCGCCTTCCACCAAGCGTTCCAGCTTGCGGGCGGCTTCAAGCCGCTGCCGCGAAAGCGCCCGTGCTGCTTGCAAATACTCCGCGGCGGCGCCCGCCAGTTCCCGCCGAAGCTGTTTGACGGCTTCGTCCCGGTTCTCAACTTCGTGTAATTTGGCGGCGATTTCCTGCCCGTAGGCCGTGATCTCTTCCACGGTGTGGCCGTACTTGCGCTTCAGGCGATCGATGAGCGCCAGACGGTCTTCCACCTCCGCCAGACGGCCGGGGGACGCGTTAATTCCCCCGGCGTAATCGCGTAACGTAGCGCCCATGTCCTCCACCGTGATGCGGGCGGAATTCAGCGCCGCCGCGCAATCCTGGAATTTTCCGTCAAAGCGCGATAATTCCTCGATGTGCTTCATCGCGCTGCGCAGCGCGGCAGAAGCGGAAGCCTCGCCTTCATAGAGCCGGTCGAAAGCCGCCGTGGCCGCGGCATGAAGCCGTTCCGCATTCATCAAGACCCGCTTTTCGCTCTCCAGCCGGAGATCTTCGCCGGGCTCCAAACGCGCTTGGCCGATCTCCTTCGTCTGAAAGCTCCAGAGGTCCGCCAGCCGCAGGCGGTCTTGCTCGCCGCCCTCGAGTTCGGCAAGGCGGCGCTGCAGACCGCGCCAGCGCGCGTAAGCCCCGGCTGCCGCTTCCGTGGCGGCCGCCGCGAAGGAATCGAGAAGGGCCCGGCGGGCGCCGGCATCGAAGGCAAAGGCAAACATTGATTCGCTCTGGGAGTGGATGGCGCCCAGCCACGGCGCAAATTGCTTCAGCACCCCGACGGTTGCCGCCTGGTTATTGACGAAGACCCGGCCTTTGCCGCCGGCGGAGATTTCCCGCCTTAAGATCAGCTCATTGGCATTTCCGTCCAGCCCGTTGCTTTCCAGGACGGAGGCGATTCTCTTCTCGTCGATATCGAATACGCCCGCGACTACGGCCTTGTCCGCGCCATGGCGCACCACGTCGCTGGAGGCTTTTTCGCCCAGCAGCAGCGCCAGCGCCCCGATCAACAAGGACTTGCCGGCCCCGGTTTCCCCGGTCAGCAAATTCAGTCCCGGCGCGAATTCCACCACCACGCTGTCGATGACGGCGTAGTTTTCCACCCGCAGTTCGAGAAGCATGCGCGGATTTTAACCTAATTCCTGCTTGCCGGGCACGGGATTCGTGGCGCTCCACCGCAGTGAACCCAGCGGCTGCTCCTTGTGCCTCCGCAGCCGCGGTTTCCTCCGTGGCGAGATTCCCGGTTTCGCAAGTTCCTTTCCAACGTTCTATAATCCTCTGTTTACTTTGAGCCGAGCGGAAGTTGCAGCGGACACGCAACTTATGGGCTGCAATTGCGTTCTTAATGAGTGACATGCCGAATTGTTCTTTGTTGTTTGCCTGGGCCTTGGGAGGCGAACTCGTCAATTTGTTTTTGGAAACCGGCCTCGTCGCCAAGATAGTGCTCCTGATTCTGGCGGTGTTCAGCGTCTTCTCCTGGTCGATCATCTTGGCGAAATGGGGTTCCTTCCGCCGGGCGCGGGTGCAGAGCAGGCGGTTTCTGCGCGCTTTTCGCAAGAGCCAGCGGCTGCCGGAAATTGCGGCCGTAGCGGAGCAGTTCGCCCCCAGCCCTCTGGTCAGCGTATTTCAAGGGGGATATGAGGAAATGCGCCGCCGGGGAGGGCTGGCGGCGGTTCAGCGCGCCTGCACCATCTCCACCTCCCAAGAAATGACGCGGATGGAGCAACGCATGCCCTGGCTGGCAGCCACCGCCAGCGTGACTCCGTTCATCGGCTTGTTCGGAACCGTGTGGGGCATCATTGACGCCTTCCACGGGTTGGGCACGGCCGGGGCGGCGACCTTGCGCGCAGTTGCTCCGGGCATTTCCGAAGCGCTCATTACCACCGCCGCCGGCCTGTTCGCCGCCATTCCGGCGGTGATCGCCTATAACCTGCTTAGCAATCAAATTCGCGAGTTCGGCTCCCGCATGGACGACTTTACCCTGGAACTGATCAATGCCGTGGAGCGCTCCCAGCCTTCGGCGCGCGCCGTGATGGCGGAGTCGCCGGAGTATCGAGGCTGAGATGGCAAGGCCGGTGAACCTCGAGAGCGCCCCCGAGCGCCGCGCCCTGGCCGAAATCAACGTCACGCCCTTCGTGGACGTGGTGCTGGTGCTGCTGATCATCTTTATGCTCACGGCGCCCATCCTGCAGTCGGGCATCGAGGTCAGCGTCCCCAAGACCAAAACCGTCAACCAGATCACCGAAGAGCGCCTGGTGATTACCATCGACCGGCAGCAGCGGGTGTACCTGGGAAATGATCCGATCAATATCAATGAGATCGGGAGCAAGTTGCGGCAGAGAATCCGCGATCCGCATAACCAATCCATCTTCGTGCGCGCCGATGAGGAGGTGCCTTTTGGCGCGTTCGCAACCGTCATGGACGCCGTGAAACAGGCCGGCATCAGCAACGTGAGCATCGTCACCCAACCACTGGAATCACATGGCTCCGCACACTGACATCTGGGACGAACGCGAGGCTTGGCGCGGGCCGCTAGGCTGGTCGCTGTTGCTCCATGGGCTCCTGTTCGGCGGGATCATTCTTTACAGCGCCATCCTGGGCAACTGGCGCGGCGCGGCATGGGGGGCCAGCGGCGCGGGCGAAGGCGCGCTGAGCGCCACGCTGGTCCGCTCCATCCCGCTGCCGGCAAATCCTAACGGCACGAACGTGCTGGCTACGCAGTCCAAGGGCCTCTCCCGCTCCCTGCCGCAGGTGGAAGAGAACGCGCCGGAGGCCATCCCGATTCCGGAACGCAACGCCAAACGCAAACCCTGGGAAAAAGCGCCGCGCCCGGCCTCCCCGCCCAAGCCAAAACCGCTGGAAGAAGCCGATAATGTCGTGCCCTTCGGCCAAGGCGGTCCGCTGAGCGGCCCCTATTCCGTCTTCAGCGTGGGCGGCGCCAAAGGAGGCTTCGGATTTACCGGAGGCGGCGGCGATTTCGGCAGTTTATATCCCTGGTACGTCGATGTCGTCCGGCGCAAGGTTTCGGAGAATTGGCTGAAATACGAAATTGATCCGGCGATTACCGAGGCCCGGCGGGTGTACATCACGTTCGATATTCAGCGCAACGGGCAGCCCGCCAACGAGCAGATCGAACAGGGGAGCGGCGTGCCGTCACTGGATATTTCCGCCGTCCGCGCCATCCAACGCATCGACAGCTTTGGTCCGTTGCCGCCCGGCTATCAGGGGAACCAAGTCAGCGTGGAATTCTGGTTCGACTACCGGAGATGAGAACAGTGCGCATGAGGAAGATCGCTATTGGGCTGGCTGCCGCTTGCTGGCTGCTTGCCGCCGGAGTATACGGTCAGCAGGATTGGATTCATACGGGAACGGGCCTGGGGGTCGAGAGGGTGCGCCTGGCGGTTCCCGACTTCAAGCCGGCCACCACCGCCAACAGCGCCGACTTGGCCAAGGTTTTCAACGACACGCTATGGAACGACCTGGATTCCGCGGGCATCTTCGACCTGGTGTCGAAGAGCTTCTATCCGCTGCAGCAGCCGGGAGCGCCGGTGGAAATGAAGCTTGACGCCTGGGGAAATCCGCCTCCCAACGCGGCCATGGTCGCCTTCGGCAACGCCGCATCCGATGGACAAAGCCTGATCGTGCAGGGCTGGCTCGACGACGCCAAGAACCCCGCCACGCCCCAAGTCCTCGGCAAGCAGTACAGCGAACCGGCTACTCCGGACGGGGCCCGCGAGGCGGCGCACCAGTTCGCCGACGAAATCATTTTCCGCTTGAGCGGCGGCCTCAACGGAATTGCCGAAAGCAAGATCGTTTTCGTTTCCTCGCGCGGCGGCCACAAACAAGTCTGGGTAATGGATTACGACGGCGCCAATCAGCACCAGGTCACCCATTCCACCGGCATCGCGCTGGGTCCGAAACTGTCGCCCGATGGTTCCCGCATCGCCTTCTCGACCCTGGAGAGCAACTGGCAAATCCGCATGTACTCGCTGGTGCTGAACCGCATGGTAAGTTTCCCGCGGCTGGGCGGCATGAACATTTCTCCGGCCTGGTCTCCCGATGGAACGAAGCTGGCGTTTTCTTCTTCCCGTAGCGGCGATCCGGAAATTTACCTGATCAACAGCGACGGTGGGGGCTTGAAGCGTCTGACCAATTTTCGCGGTCCCGATGTCTCTCCCGTATTCAATCCGAAAACCGGAACCCAAATCGCCTGGGTGAGCGGGCAAACCGGCTTGCCCCAGATCTGGACCATGGATAGCGACGGCACCAATCCGCAGCGCATGACCGACCAGGGCTACGCGGTCTCGCCCTCGTGGTCGCCTAACGGACAATTCCTGGCCTTTTCCTGGTTGCGGAAATACGGTCCGGGCGCGCCCGGGGCACGCGATATCTACGTCATGGACGTCGCCAGCCGCCAGTGGGTGCAGTTGACGCACGACGGCGGGGCCAACGATTTTCCCTCGTGGTCGCCCGATGGACGCCACCTGGTGTTTCAATCGAGCCGCTCGGGAAGCGAGCAAATCTGGACCATGCTGGCGGATGGCTCGCAACCGAAGCAGTTAACTTTCTCGGGTACGAATTCCCAACCGAGTTGGAGTTTTAAGTAGAATAGGGGTTCTGTGGTTCGCCCCGCGATCCGGAGGGTCATGGGTCTTGAGGGGTAGCGGGATTTCCAGCAAGCGCGGTCTCGGCTTGCCGGGAGGAGAGAGTGAGCACAACTCGAGGGAATTAGGCGCTGACGCCTGCCGCAAGCAGACGCCGGTGTTTGCGCAATACTTTCCGGCGAGTCTCTCGCCGCTTTGGAGGATAAGAGGTGAACATGAGCAGGATAAAGTGGATCGCGCTGGTGGCCGCAATGGCCGCTATGCTGACTATGAGCGCGTGCAAAAAGAAAGTCGCGCCCGCGCCTCCCCCGCCGCCACCGCCGCCGGCAGCTCCTACCGCATCGCTGACCGCGGATCCGGCGACGATCGAAAAGGGCCAATCGGCCACACTCTCGTGGCAGACCACCAATGCCACCGACGTCAAAATTGACGGAATCGGCCCCGTGCAACCCAGCGGCACGCGCTCGGTGACCCCGGACGCGTCCACCACCTACCACCTGACCGCCACCGGCGCGGGGGGGAGCCAGGAAGCGACCACGCGCGTCACCGTCACCCAGCCGCCGCCTCCGCCGCCTCCGCCTTCACCCACGGAAGCCGAGCTGTTCGCCACGAATGTCCACGACATCTTCTTCGATTACGACAAGTACGACATTCGCGCTTCCGAGCAAGCCACGCTGCAGGCGGACGCGCAATGGCTGGCGGCGCATCCCGGCGTGAAGTTTACCCTTGAGGGCCATTGCGATGAACGCGGCTCGACGGAATATAATCTGGCGCTCGGCGACAATCGCGCCAATTCCGTCAAGCAGGCGCTGGTGCAAGCCGGCGTTGCCGCCGAGAACATCAAGACCGTCAGTTTCGGCAAGGAAAAACCATTCTGCACCGAATCTACGGAAGAGTGCTGGCAGCAGAACCGCCGCGGTCACTTTGTATACGGGCAGTGAGGCATTCGTCTCCCGTCCCCGGACGCCCGTCCCCCGCTGTCCACCAGATCAGGGCAGCCGGGGAGGGGCCGGGGTGGTCTGGCGCGCCAACGAACCGGAAAAGACTCGTGCCATACTTGCGCCCAACGCGGGCCCCAGGCGCCGGACGGCAGACGCAGTGGATCTGTCCGCGGGCGCGTCTGAATCATGTGGGGAAAGCTTATGAAATCATTCCGTAAAATTTTCTTCGTCCTGGCGCTGGCGCTGCCGGCCGCTTCCACTCCGGGTTTCGCCGTCAACAAGGAGATGGTTCAGTTGCAAACCCAGGTGCAGCAGCTTCAGGACCAGATGACGCACATGCAGCAATCGTTCGACGAGCGCATGGGCGTCATGCGCAGCCTGGTGGAGCAGCAGAGCGATTCGGTCAATAAAGTGAATGCCGGCATGCAGGCGCTCCAGCAATCGTTGAGCAAACAGCACGACGAGTCGGGCGCCCGGCTGGACCAGCTCTCCGGCCAGATTCAAGCGCTCAACGATTCGCTCGACGAGTTGCGGGCGCGGCTGGTAAAGATCGCCGCCCAGCTCGATCAGTTGGCGGCCGCGGGGCAGAATATAACGCAATCGGGACTGACCGTGCAGGCCCAACAGCAGGCGCCGCCTCCCGACGTCCTGTACAACAACGCCCTGCGCGATTACAACGCCAACCGCAGCGATTTGGCCGCGCAGGAGTTTTCCGATTATCTGAAGTTCTATCCCACCACCGATTTGGCGGGCAATGCACAGTTCTATGTGGCCGAGATCGAATACCGCCAGGGCAACTATGCCGCCGCCGCCAAGGACTATGACAAAGTGCTGGAACAGCATCCCGGCAGCAACAAGAGCCCGGCGGCGCAACTCAAGAAGGGACTGTCGCTGATAAAACTCGGGCAGCAGGACGCGGGCGTGCGCGAGCTGCTGAGCTTGATCCAGCGCTATCCCCGGTCTCCCGAGGCCACCAACGCCAAGGAAGAACTGCACAAGTTGGGGGTCAGCACCCGCGCCGTCCGGCCGAAATAGCAATGGCCGTTTCGCGTTTTTCGTTTCACGTTTCACGTTAGGAAGCAATGCCGGCTAAGCGCTAAGGGACACGCCGGCATGGTGTCTTCCCCCGAGCATGGGCGGTGGCGGCGGCGCCGCAAGTTTTGAGCGTTGGATTTAGAATGTTTCCATGCCGAAGACGCCACGCTATACGCCGGAGCATGCGAAGGCCGGGTTGAACGCCAAGCTTCCGGAAATCGAAACTTGGCCAAATCAGTTTCCGCGCTATGAGATTTCGATTGACGTTCCCGAGTTTACCTCGGTTTGTCCCAAAACCGGCCTGCCCGATTTTGGCCTGCTCAATATCCGCTACATGCCGAAGCAGCGGTGCCTGGAACTGAAATCGCTGAAGGAGTACCTCTTTTGCTATCGCAACCTGGGCATCTTTCAGGAAAATGTCGTCAACCGCGTCATGGAGGATGTGGTGCGCGCCGCCCAGCCGGAATGGGTGATGGTGAGAGGTGATTTTCGCCCGCGCGGCGGGCTGGGAACGGTGATTGAAGCACGCTGGCCGCGGCCCCGGCGGTGAGTTGCAGCGCCATAGACGGTCCGACCCGCTATTTCAGCGTGCGGACATATGCCAGCAGGTGCTCGATATCCACGGGACTCAGCAAGCCGCCCCAGGCCGGCATCCTTCCCTTCCCCTGGCGAATGATCTCCGTCAGTTGCTGGTCCGCCTGCGCCTGCACTTGCGGCGAGCGCAAGTCGGGTACGTGCCAAACGCGGCCGGCGGGAGTATCGCCATCGGCGTTCTTGCCGTGGCATCCGGTGCAGTTGGCCAGGAAGACCTGCTCGCCATCTTCCGCCGCTGAAGGTTCCGGTACCGCATTACGCCGGTGCTGCGCTGCCCGGAAGCCCTGCCCGGCGCCCGGAGTCAAAGAGTCCAACTTGCGCGGGCGGTTGCATCCAAGGCTGGCGGCGGCCAGCAAGAGTATCGGCCACGACAAGCACTTTCTCATCGCATTGCGTCCTGCCCCTTCGGCTACGCTCAGGGCAGGCTGTTTCCGCCGCCCATAGACAATTTAACTCACCGCGAATGTACCGGTGGCGGAAAAGGCAGGGCACCCTGGGCCAAGCCATCGCCGGCATCCTGATTGAAAACCCCTTCGCGGTTTCTCCCTGACGCCCTGCGTGTTACCATCTGCTTGCCGAAGATTGCCCGGGTGGCGAAACTGGCAGACGCACGGGACTTAAAAACCGTTCTGACCGATTATGCGCCACCCTTGCACAATGACGCACACAGAAGCAGAGATGCGAAATGACTAGTAAACATGCGGGTTTGCAGAGATATTAGGAATTGCGGTTCTCTGCATGGTCGCGCACACAAAAGCACGGTAATTAAATTCCAACTGCCACTAGAAGTGCCACCAGGCAGCTCGCGATTGCTGCCCTTTTCACTCATTTTCTGTCCAGGGTCCCCGCAATTTTCACCGCTATTTCAGGAGTCCGTGGCTTGCGTATTCGTCGGGCTTGACCTGAAGAATTCCCAACAAACTGCGCAGGCCCGTCTTCGCGGCCATCAGTTCCCTCTTTACCGATGCGTGCTTTTCCAGTACCTTTGCAGTGTCCAGCTCGTCTATCACAAAGGCAAGCTTGGACTGGATGTCGGTTGCCAGTTTCGTTAGATCGGCGCGCCAATGTTCTTGATTTTCCATGTTAATTGCCTCTGTGGAATTCCACGGCAATAATTCTGAACCGCTCCGGGCAGTTCGTCAATTCCAGGCTCAATAAGTGTTAAGGGGACGGCGCGCCCGCACCGCCCCCCCTTGCCGCACTCCTAGCCCGTGAGCAAGACGAGGAGTATCCCCCCACCCAGGGCGCGGCAAACTTAAAGTTCCGCCGGGATTGTCAGGCCGGTTTCCGGGTCTTTGCGCGGTAGGCCGGCCAATTGCAAGCGCAGGTCTTTTTCCACTGCGGCCAGGGCTTTCAGCTTTTCTGCCGCCGCTCGGACCTTGCCCACCGCCGCGCCATAGCTTTCCAGAGCACGGGTTTCCGCCGCTTCCGCAGCAGCGAGTTTGCCTTGCGCTTCGGCAAGGCCCTTGCGCCATTCGACAATCTCTTTATCCGTCGGAAAATTTTCTGCTTTCGGTTCGGCGTTCCGCCATGCCCTGAAATTAGCGCGCGCCTTGCTGGTAACGTCTTGCGCGAAGCGCACGTCTCCTTGGATGGGCGCAAGTGCTTTTTGCAGTTCCGTCAAGGCATCTTTGGCGTTCCGGCACTCGTTGCGCTTAGCCCGATGCTCTTTCCTCAGAATCGCCATTTTGGCGGTGCGGGCATCGGTCAGGAATTCGGTCATCGTTTCAATGAGGTTCACCATGTCGCCCAACAGAGATGATTGCCGCTCGCGGAGAGCATCATTACCGGCAACGGCGTAATTTCCAATGCCCTCCCACGCCGGCGCCAGCAACCGCCGGGCATAGCCCTTTGCCGAATCCCGCAAGGCTTCCGGGTTCGCTTCCGGTTCGACTATTGCCGAATCTTGTTGCGAACCGAACAGCCGAACCAATGGCGCGGGTTCGGGTTCCGGCGCCGCCGGCGTGAGCGATGCCGCGTCACGCGGCCAATATCCGCCAGGTCGTGACAAACGATTAATTACGTTAAGAACGTCGTGCGGCGATACTTCGCTTTCCTCCGCCGCGCCCGTGACTGGTATCACGGCGCCCGTGATCGGCTGGAATTCTCCAGATTGTCTGAACATTTAACGTTCGCTCCTTTCCGGCCCGCGCAAAGCGGCGCGGCGCTCCCGGTAAGAATCTTCCGCCAGGTTAGGGTTGAACTTGCCGAGGGCAAGTGGTGTTCCTTCGGCATCCGTCGGCTGCTGCCCGTCGGGAATCGGCGCCCCGTTGCTCCGGGGCGGACAGATTGAACGTTTTTTCAAGGTTGCATTTTTGCGGTGATACATTACTTTCCCCCTTCGAGTTTGTCTAAAATCATTTGTGCGACCTTGGCCCCGCTCTCACCTAGCACTTTGCAGTGAGCGCAAACGCCGTTGTTGCATCGACCACGGCAAGATGCGGTTTCGGCCTCAAGGCCCCGCCAGATTTGGAATGGTGCGGGATTGCCGGCGCGTCTTGCTTTGTCAACCATCGGTTTCAAGGCAATTACCGTATCGTGCAAGCCGTCAAATTTGGAAATCATTCGGCGGCCCCGCTTCCCAGGTTGCCGATGCTTCCGGCAATCGCCCGGATCAATTCCGTCATCTGGCCGAAGCCCATAGCGTCAGAATCATCGCTGGTGCTCGCCAGGATGGCGGCCAGTTCCGGTGACTGCCTGCCGTTAAGCTGATCGCGGTATGCGGCCAAGATTGAACTGGCTGATATTGCTTGGGTGCCTCCGCCCGGCATCGTCAAAGTAACTTCGCCCCGGAGCAGCTTACCTTCCAAGGCCCGAACGCGCGTCTCTAAAGTGTTGCTCATTGGTCCCCCTTTGCTACGTTTCGTTCAAGTTCTGAAATCCTTCCTTCAAGGTCCGCAAGGCTTATCGCTTTCAACCATGCATCAAGGCCGCTGCGCGATGCGCTTGCCCTTGCTGCCGGCGGCGCCGTCGCGTCCAGGGCCACTGTGCGGAGCACACTAATAAACTCTGTCGCAGAAGATCGCAAGCGGTTAACTGCGTCCTCAAACAGCCGTCGTTGTGCCTCACGGTAGGCCCCAAGGAATACCGAATCTTTGAGCCATCGCAAGAGCGTTCTTTCAGACAGGCCGCACGCTTGTGCCGCCTCTCCTACGGTTCGACTGCTTAGTAACGCGGTGATTGCCGCAACCCGTTTTCGTGGTAATTTGCCGTGTGTCATTTTTTGGCGTCTCCTGTCACCCTGTCCTGATACAGAACACGCGCGCAGTCCTCATCCGTGATTCCCAGCTCGCGCAGTTCCAACGGTTTGCCCCGCGCGATGATGATGCTTGCCCGGACCCGGCGCCGGCGGCCCGCATTGTTGGTTCGCTTCGAACCTGCTTTGTTGTCGCCCATAATTGCCCCTTTTTGCTGACAAAAGGATGTCTAATCCCCTGCTTTGGGCCAGAATTGCCCATAAAATCAATTGTTTTTACTGGCAGTGGCAGCCCTAATGGCAGTTGCGCCTTCTGGCCGCCCCCCGGTCTAACCCAAGCTGCGTGACACATGTGACACGTTGGCCCTATATCACCGTTACGCGCGCGCGCGTGCGCATACGTATTAAACCGGAGCAAGTGTCACATCCGTCACAAGGCCGATGCCGGCGAAGCCGCGCGCCGCTCTTGTCCGCTCTTGCAAAAACCCGCGTGCCTCCAGGTTCTGAGCAAATCGTTTCTGCGAACCGGCGTGTTCCCCGCTTCTTTCCGCCCATTCGCGCCAGTTTGCGAATAGCGCGGCCCCCGATGTCCAGTACGCCTTGCCGAGCAAGCAACAGTCATCCAGCCAACGCCCTAAGGCATCCTCAGCAGCCAGGTAGTGCTCCGTAGCGGCCTTCACGACTTCAGGCGGGTTTAGCCCTTCGCTTTGCCATGCGAGACAGCCGGAAATCATCCATTGCAGAATGCCGCCCCATTGCGCGCGCAACTTCTCAGCTAGTTCTGCGTCCCGTTCGGACTCGGGAATGGTCACGGCGAAGGGCAATAGATTAAAACGGCGCCTCATGGCTTCGTCAACCGTCCGGAGTCCCGGTCGATGATTGCCAGCAACTACCAACTTGAACTGCGGCACAAACTCGAAGAAATCTTGGCGCATGAAACGCGCCGCGATGCGATCCCCGCCGGTTAGCGCCTTTAGCTTGGCTTCCGCCCAGCGGCGGCCATCTTCGGTTTCGACGGCGGTAACGAGTCGCGCACCTTGCAGCGCCGCAAGGTCGGTAGGATGGTGCTCGTTTGCCGAAGCAATGAAGGCTTCTATTGGCGCGGTTGTCACGTAGTCGCCCATCAAACCGGAAATCGTGTTTACGAAAACGGATTTCCCGTTTGCGCCAGTGCCATATAGGAAAAACAGCGCGTGCTCTCGGGTTGTGCCAGTCAGGGCATAGCCGCACATCCGGGCCATGAACCGCTGCAACTCTTCGTTTCCTTCAGTAATGCGATGGAGAAAAGACAGCCAAAGGGGACAGTCTCCGCAAGGGGCAACGGCGGTAATCTTGGTGCAATAATCATCACGGGCAGCCGGTCGGAGTTTTCCCGTGCGAAGATCGACTATGCCGGCGGGAGTATTCAACAACCACGGGTCCGCGTCCCACTGGTTAACCGTTGCCGCGTGGCGCCGGTCGGCACGCGCCAGCCGTTCAACAGCGGCCACGCTTACGGCACTAGCAATGCGCCCAGCTATTGATTGCTTTGGACACTCCGAAGCAGCCGCGCGACAAACGGCGCGTGCATAATCGAACACGGAGAGGGTTTCATCCCGTTTCCAGCGTGTACCGTCCCAAGTGTTCCACCGCCCCCAGGCTGCCGTATAGCGCAAATCGGCGCCGTGCTGCCCGGTGAATCTCAAGGCAAGCGCATCGTCGGTAAACTCTGGCGGGCAGTGCTCTTCGTTATTGGCTTTGACGAAGACTTCGGCCATTGCGTCATCCCCGCAGAGGGCAACGAAATCGTCCGGGCCGTTGACGCCATCCCGCGCGGGAAGATTGCAAAGCAAGATTTCGCAGCTTCGCTTCCGCAGTTCGGCCATCAACGCGGCTTGCGCCTGCGTCACCTTGGGATTGCTGGCAGCATTGGCGTCCAGCAGCACGTACACCCGGCGCCCATCTACGCAGTGCAGGTCTGGGATTGGCCCCGTTTCGTCAACCCGCTCACCTCTTGCGTTCTGTACTTTGCCGATGCGTCCGCGCCAGCCCCAACAGCCGCCCATTGCCGCGGCCAACAGGTTTGTGCCGGTTCGCTTTGCCCAGGCGGTAAGGGCCAGACATGATTTCTCCGCTTCCACCAGCACAATGGGCGTGCTGGCGTCTTGCAGCCTAGCAGCGGTGCCCGGCGGAAAGTACAGGTGCTTCCGGTCCCCATAAGCGGAGATGTATTTATTCTTTTCCCTGCCAGCCTCAATTTCCGGGTTGTCCCGGCGCACACGTGCGGTCACGCGGGCGCCAGTTGCAAGGCTGTAATAAGGGAACACGACACCGCCCATGTTCTGCGTGACCGAACCCGTGATGCCGAATTCCTCGCGTGCCTCGCGGTCACTGACCCGCTTGACGTGAGCATCGGCCAATAGCTCCGGCGTGATGCCCAGACGCGCGAACGCGGCCAAGTCGGTTGCCGTAAGCGAACCCTCAGTGCCATCTGTACTGCCATCGGCAGCAAGGAATGCCGGATTTATGCGGGGTTTATCCCCTACCGCACGGGATTGACACTCCATTACCGCACCTCTACGGCACATTTCGAGGGCGATGCGGCATGGTCCCCCTTGGTAAAAGCGATGACCGATGCGTACTTAATCAAGAGGCGCTTACCGATGCGCAGGCCGGTAAGCTGTTTGCCGGCGAGTAAATAATCCACGGTTCGCGGGCATACCCCGAGCAACGCGGCAGTTTCCTTTTTGCTTACCAACAGCGGTGAGCGATTCGTATTCGTTTCCATTGCTTCTCCCATAAAAAAGCCCGCTTCTGCGGGCGCTCTCTGGATTGTTGTTTTATCGGCGCTAAACTCGCTGCATGACAATGTGGCCGATGCCGAATTCCGTAAGTCCTTCCGTGCTCTCCCGTGGCCGCCATTCGCCCGTGCGTCCGGCCAGTACCTCAATGGCTAAACCCACCGCGAACCAGCGCGCCCTGCCCGTCTCCACAAGATGCTCCGCCTTGGCGCGGGACGTGTGGCGGTGATGCACGTGGTCGCGCAGGCAGCCAAGCTGCACGGTCACGAAGTCCGCCTGCCGCTGGGTCAGTACACAGATGTTCTTTGACACTTATTGCCTCATTTCGCGCGGGTGGCTTCCGCCATCAGTTTTGCAGGCAAGCCATGCGCCTAACGCTTACCGGCACTGCGCGCAACCTGCGCGCATGTTGACAACCTAGCGTTTCTGTGCTCTACTGTCAATGATGATTTCTGTAGAGCAGGGCAATACGGGATTCCAATGGGGTGAGCCGCTCACGAAGAGCAGCCGTCTGGAAGTCACGCGGGAGAACGATTGCCTGCGGGTTAGTGGATTGCTGCCGCTTTACGCAGACAAGAGCGGCTGGCCTTGTGATCTTCTCCGGCAATATGAAATGGCTCGACACGACTGGAGCAAGGGACCAACAAGTAAGAATTCACCCCACATCCGTTTCGCAAACGCGAGCACAGATGAAAGGCTTATTCACTTCGTCCAGGATTTTGGCCCCGTGGTGGCAAGGAAGACTTTGCTTGAATCCGGCTGGCCGCCGCGCCTCATTGCCGAACAGGATATGAACGAACTCAGAAACGAGCGGTTGCTATATCGCTCTGCACTGACATTGATAATGGAATTGGCGCAACCGGAACCAGACGCTTCAGTAATTCAGGGCTGCATCGCGGAGATTGCCAACAAGTTGGCGGATTGGCCACGGCAATGGGAACGAGAGCGGCGGTTGAGACAACAGAGCCAAATTCTCTGGAAGATCAGTCCAGAGTCGCTTCGCCGAATCCAGCAGTTGAGCGCAGTCCTACAGCCCGATCCGCTTTTGCCGCGCGGTGTTGATGGCCGCATTGTAATTTGTGAACTTTTGAACGCTTTTCGCGGGGTGGTTTTTCCCAACCGGCTTGAGTTCCATTCCAGTATCCGTTACGGGATCAGGCCGCTTCTTTACTCCATACTCAGGCGGGAATTTCTCTACCCGCGTGATATTGCTGTCTGTGCAAACACTCAGTGCAGGGAATTCTTCGAGGTCCAACGGGCCGGGCAGCGGTTTTGCTGTGATAGCTGTTCGCTTCATCAACGGCAGAGGGACTATTGGAAGGCAGCGGGCAAAAAACTTAGGGATAAAAGATTGAGGGCGCAGAAAAAGCTTAAGCGCACCAATGCGCGGAAAGGAACGCAATGATTAAGCAACTTGCAGCTAAACTGATGGAGGTGGATGTTGACCTTGTGCGGCGCGCTGACCGAATCAAACAGGCCAGCCCGGATGTGTTTGAGAAGGTGAAGGTGGGCGACATCACCATAGGGGAAGCCGAAGCACTTCTACGCCCGCCCAAGACGAAGCCCAAGCGCGAAGCGAAGAAGATTCGCGGCGTTTATGAATGCCCGGTCGGCAGTGGCGTCTGGTGGGTGCAGCATTTCGATGTTGACGGCCGGCGGCGCCGTGAGAAGGTCGGCCCGAAGTCGATGGCGGTAGAACTAGCAGAAAAACGCAGAAGCCAAAAACGAGCAGGAGTCAAGCTGCCGGAACGCTTGCGCGCGCGCCCCGTGATGTTCCGTGGGCTTGCAGACGCGGCCCTCGAATACTCGAAAGCAAACAAGCGGAGTTACCAAAACGACAGGTACCGCATGGCCCCCCTGGTGGTGCAGTTCGGGGACCGCCAGGCCGAAAGCATCCTGCCGGAAGAATTCGAGAAATGGCTGGAAGGGCAGGCGGAGGCGCGGAAGTGGTCCCCTGCCACAAAGAACCGTTACATTGCCCTGTTTAAACTGACGTATCGGCTAGCCGAAAGGGACCGCAAGGTTAAGATCAACCCGGCCCGGCTGCTGCGTATGCCCAAGGAGAACAACAGCCGGATTCGTTACCTGAACCAGTACAAGCCCAAGCCCACCGGGATTGACTACCTGAAGGCATGCCCGGAGGAGGAAAGCCGGCTGCGCGCGGTGATCGCCAGGGAATACCTGCACCACTTGCCGGAATTCGAGATTGCCCTTGGAACGGGCATGAGGCGAAGCGAGATGTACGCCGCTACGTGGCCCAATGTTGACTTTGAGCATCACGTGCTGACCGTCCCCCGCAGTAAGCATGGCGAGACGCGGCAGGTTCAGCTAAACTCAAGCGTGCTGGCAATCCTTGATTTCCTGCGGACCAGGGCGGGAGACAGTAAGCACGTCTTTTTGAGCATGCGTAACAACGACCCGCTCACGGCAAACCGGCACTGGTTCGAGGATGCGGTAAAGAAGGCCGGCATCGAACATTTCACGTGGCATGATCTCCGGCACACTTTCGGCAGCCGGTTAGCCATGCGCGGAGTTGATTTACGGAAGATTCAAGACCTGATGGGACACAAGACCATTTCCGTGACGCTTCGGTACGTGCACATTTCGCAGCCCGACCTGTTGGCCGAAGTGGAAAAACTCGTCTCCGCTCCTAGTGCCACCAAAGGTGCCACTAGCGAACAGAGGCAACCGGAAACCAAGTCCGCCACGGCGGGCTATACTGTTTAGATGTAAGGCGTTAAATCGAATTGCCCGGGTGGCGAAACTGGCAGACGCACGGGACTTAAAATCCCGAGTCCCTAATCAGGACGTGCGGGTTCGACCCCCGCCCCGGGCACCAATTACACCCTTCGTTCGTTTTGGCCCAACCGAAAGCTGGCGGCCGCTAACTTGTTGCCGATTCCAGCGTCTAATTTGGCAATGTAATATTTTGTAAGTGCCTTGATTTCCACAGCTTTAGTGCTTGTAATTGTGGGAAAAAACAGGTAGAATGCTTGTAATAGCTGGCGCACTTCCGGATTTATCCTGTGCGGGTTAGGGTTTAGATCTAAAGGGTATCCATTAAGGAACAGAGGCCGGGTAATCCCGGCTTGGAACGGGCGAATCCAATAGGAGGGCTAGTTATTTGGGTCAAGGGTTCCCGGGCAAGGCCAAAATATCCTAACACTGAGGTAAAGAAGCAGACATGGCAAGGCGACGCGGCAATCCTAACTGGGGTAAGCCGGAACCGATAGGGCCAATTACCCCCACCGTCACGGAGTTCGAGCAAGTGGTGAAGGAATTCAAGCTCCAGCCGGACCAGTACGTGCGTTCCACGCGCCTCCGGGAATGGGCCCGCAAGAACAAGAACTCAAAATACATCCCGGAGCCACTGCTGGAAGCGTGGGGATTCGAGATCGAGTCGGCGTTGTAATTCCCCGGTTCGCCAATCACTTAGAGGCCGTCATGCGACGGCCTCTTTCGTTTTTGTTGGCCCGCGTGTTCGCGGCCTTTCACGTTCTCCGTTTCCCATTGCACTCCGCCTTCAGATCCGGCAAGCCGCCGGGCGGCCGGCCGCTGATAGCACACCCCTGAAGACTGCCGCCCGGGTTTGAACTTTTTCCCCGTGCATGAGATATTTATTCTTCTGTAACATTCCTGTAACAAAGGGCAAGGGACCGGTTCCGGGGGGAGGGCAAGCTGGCGATGGTCCGTCTGATTCCGCGCGACGGCAAGTTCTTCGATATGTTTTCGGCAATGTCCAGCAATCTTACCGAAGGAGCGCGCGTCCTGGCCGATTTGCTCCAGAGCAGCGATTCCCCGGATGTTGAGGCCGGACGCAGCCGGATCAAGGCCATCGAGCACCAGGGCGACGAAATGACCCACAATATCGTCCGCAAGTTGAACCAGACGTTCATTACTCCGTTCGACCGCGAAGACATTTACCGCCTGGCCTCCTCGATTGACGACGTGCTCGACTTCATCAATACCGCGGCGGACAAAATGGTGCTTTACAAGATCGCGAACCCCCCTCCTCCGGCCGCTGCGCTGGCCGTCCTGATCGTCCGCCAGAGCGAGGAAATCAGCAAGGCTGTGGCCGTGCTGGAGACCACCAAGGGCGTGCTGGAGCATTGCGTTGAAATCAACCGCCTGGAAGACGAGGCTGACCGGGTATGCCGCGCCGCCATCGCCGAGCTGTTTGAACACGAGAAGGACCCGATCACGCTGATCAAGTTCAAGGAACTCTATGAAGTCCTGGAAACCGCAACCGACAAGGCGGAAGATGCCGCCAATGTCCTGGAAGGCGTAGTGCTGAAGAGCGCCTGAACCCCAACGGATAAGATTACACAAGAAGCGAGGATTCCCCCCAGGTGAGCCCCGTACTGGTGCTGGTCGTCATCACGGTCGTCATCGCACTCACATTCGACTTTCTCAACGGTTTTCACGATGCCGCCAACAGCATTGCCACCGTGGTATCCACGCGCGTGCTCTCTCCCCGGCTGGCGGTGGCGTGGGCCGCCTTCTTTAATTTTGTGGCTGCGTTCCTGCTGGGCACCGCCGTCGCCAAAACCATCGGCGAGGGCATGATCGATCTCGCGATCGTGACGCAGTATGTGGTTTTGGCCGGCCTCATGGGCGCTATTGTTTGGGACGTACTGACCTGGTGGCTGGGCTTGCCGACTTCGTCTTCGCACGCGCTGATTGGCGGTTACGCCGGCGCCGCCGTGGTCCGCGCCGCCATTCTGCGCGGTCCTGCGCGCGCTTTTGGCGTCATTGTTCCCGGCGGCTGGACAAAGACTCTCATTTTTATCGTAGTGGCCCCGGTGCTGGGACTTATTCTCGGCCTTATCTTCATGACCTCGGTGTATTGGATTTTTCAGAACCGCCCGCCCCGGCAGGTGGACAAGTGGTTCCGCAAGCTGCAACTCCTCTCGGCCGCCTGTTATAGCCTGGGACATGGCGGAAACGACGCCCAGAAGACCATGGGCATCGTAGCCGGCGCCTTGTTTACGGGCGGTTATCTGACCCACCGCGAGCTTGCCGGCAACTGGGGCCGCTTTCACTGGCCCATTATCCTGGGCGCCAATGCCGCAATTGCCCTGGGGACTTATCTTGGCGGCTGGCGAATCGTGCACACGATGGGTACCAAGATCACCAAATTGAGGCCGGTGGGCGGGTTCTGCGCCGAGGCGGCGGGCGCCATAACCCTGTTCGGCACCGCCTTGGCCGGCATACCCGTTAGCACCACGCATACGATCACCGGGGCCATCGTCGGCGTGGGGGCCACCCAGCGTCTCTCCGCTGTCCGTTGGGGCGTAGCTACCCGCATTGTTTGGGCATGGCTGCTCACCATTCCGGCTTCCGCCATCGTGGCGGCAGGCACCTTCTTGATCATCCGGTTCTTCTGCCCGGCAGCATAGGGACCGGCCGTTTGTTAAAATCGACCCGCATGCCTTCTTCACCCCAATTTTGTGATGTCGAGACGGCGCTCGCCGAAATCCGAGCCGGCCACATGGTGGTCGTGGTGGACGACGAAGACCGCGAAAACGAAGGCGACCTGACTATGGCGGCCGGGATGGTCACGCCCGAGGCCATCAATTTCATGGCCAAGCATGGACGCGGCCTCATCTGTCTGGCCATGACGCCGGAGCGGCTCGACGCTCTGCGCCTGGGTCCGATGACCTCGCTGAATACCTCGCAGTTCGGCACGGCATTTACCGAGTCCATCGACGCCATCGGCCGCGGCGTGACCACCGGCATTTCCGCCTACGACCGCGCCCAAACCATTCTGGCGGCCATCGACCCGGCCACCCGGCCCTACGATCTGGCCCGCCCCGGACATGTCTTCCCCTTGCGCAGCCGCAAGGGCGGCGTGTTGGTGCGCGCCGGCCAAACCGAGGCGGCGGTCGATCTGGCGCGTCTGGCGGGTCTGGCGCCGGCGGGCGTGATTTGCGAAATCATGAACGATGACGGCAGCATGGCCCGCATCCCCGATCTCATCGAATTCTGCCGCATTCACCGGCTGCAGATGCTGACCGTCGCCGACCTTATCCGTTACCGCATGCGTAACGAGCGCTACATCGAACGGTTAGGCGAAGCCCTGCTTCCGGCCCGAACCGCCAATTTCCGCATGATCGCCTATCGCTCGCTGGTGGACGAGGGATCGCACATCGCTTTGTTGCTGGGAGAGGTGGAAAACGCCCAGGAGCCGGTGCTGGTGCGGATGCACACCCATTGCCTGCCGGGGGATGTGTTCGGCGCCACTTGGTGCGAATGCGGCGCCAACATCCGCGCTTCCCTGGAGCGTATCGCCCGGGAAGGAACGGGCGCCCTGATTTATCTGCACCAGAACTCACCCGGTTTTTCCGTCGAGCGCGTCGCCGAGCACAACCTGCTGGCGTTTCATCGCGAGTTGAAGGACCCCTCTCATCCCGAATACCGGCGCAAGATCCAGCGGGACGTGGGCCTGGGCGCTCAGATCCTGCTGGACCTGAACTTGCGGCGCATTCGCCTGTTGACCAACCACCCGCGCCGCGTGGCCGCTCTCCCCGGTTATGGGATTGAAATCGTAGAGCAGATTCCCATTCCCGAGGCAAAAACCCGCGCCGACGACGCCCTGACGAAAATGAAACGGTAGCCCGGATGCGGGGGTAGAAAGCTTCAAGCCGCAAGCACCGGGCTTCAAGCCGGAGGGGAGGCTCCCCCGGCCAGCGGCCAAAGACCAACGGCCTAACTTGTCTTTCTCACTTCAATGCGGCTTTCGCGCAGGAAAAACTGCGCGGAACAATTGTCCGAACCGCAAATAACCGGCAACAGCCCGGCCACTTGGCGGCGCGTTACCAAGCCCAGAACCCCACAGGACGGGCATGCCAGAACGGCCCAATACGGATCCTCGGCGTCGCCCATGTTACCGGCATTTTCCAGCATAAACAGCGCTCCCGGATGCATCTCCTCCGGTATCCACTCATTGAGGATGTCCAGTTCCGCGATCATGCTCTACCTCCGCCCAGGCTCGCCCCCCTTGCGTTACGCTGCCGCTCCTATTCTCGAAGACTCATCACCTTGCTCTTCCAACGCCGGGAGAAGCTGCGCACCCGCAGTTCTCCCATATCTGCTACTTCGGCAGGATCGGCAAAAGAGTATAGTCGCCAGGAATTGGCAAGTGGCGATTGGCAGTTGGCAAATAGCCGTGTAGCAGGTGGCCCGTAAGTTTTGCGGATTCAATAACCTGCAATGAAATCAGAGGTTCTTTCACGAGGATGGTTTGAGGAGGTGGGCGTCCAATAGCCGTAATCGCAGGCGGAAGCCATAACCTTTGCACATCCAGCTTTGGTCGTTCGTCAGTCCCTAATTCTTAACCGCGCCTTTTGCAGGTTTTGGCCTAATCGCCAATTGCTAATGGCTGCTCCCTATCAGCCGCCTCCGACGAAGTGTACGATCTCGAGGCGGTCGCCATCGCGCAGGGCGGTTTCCGGCCAGCGCTCGCGCGGTACGATTTCGCGGTTCAACTCGACCGCGATCCGCTCCGGCTTCATCGCGAGCTGGCCGATCAGGGTGGCAAGGCTTAGCCCGTCACTGAAGTCCCGCTCATCGCCATTGATAGTTAGCCGCAAGTTTTGTGTCCTGTACGTTCGTTCTTCTGCACCCTTAATTAGAAACGGGAAACGGCGCGGTTACCGGCGGTGCATTTGAAATCTCTGGGTGAGGGTGCGGCCGCCGGCTTCCACCTGCACTACGACCACGTCGGCCTCCTCCAGCGGCAGGGACAACTCCACCGATCCTTCCAGCGAGGCTTCCGCTCGGGCGCGCCGTGGGGGTTTCGTTCCGGTCTCGAGCCACGCCGAGACCACCGCGGGCACTGTGTTCACGCGACAGCGCAGCAACATCGCGTCCTGCTCCACCTTGACCAGGGCGCTCAGCCACTCCACGCGGAGCTCCGGCGACGCCAATAGGCTGTCCAAACGCTGTTCGCGAATTGCTTCCAGCACCTGGCGGTGTTGCAGCCGCAGTTTGTCCTGGAGTTCGAGTTCCGACTCGGGGGCGTGGTCGATCACAGAACTGTACTTGCCAAGGCAACGGCCGCCCACAAACACCTGGGTTTCCAGACGGGCCTCCCCCTGCCGCACCTCGCTTTGCACATGGTAGGCAACCGTTCCCTGCTTGATGTCCGTGTTAAACCCGAAGATCATGGGCCACTCGCCTGCCTGCATTCTCAGGGGTGCGGCCTGCTGTTTCCCTTATATGCCGCGCCCTGCGCCCGCCTCCGCTTGACACTGCAACCACGCGAAAACTATAGTCGAATGTTTGCGTTAGTCGTGCGCGACATTATAGCACTTCTATGCCCCAGAACTACTTCGCTCGTTATTTACCCTTATTGCTCCACTTTGGGATCACACTTGGCTTGGCGGCCGCTCTTATTGCCGTTTCTCAGTTTCTGGGGAGGCATCGCTACTCCCGCGCCAAGTTTCAGCCTTACGAATGCGGCATGACGCCGGTGGGAGATGCGCGCCAGCGTTTTTCCGTAAAATTTTTTCTGGTAGCGATGTTGTTCATCCTCTTCGACGTAGAAGCCGTCTTCTTGTATCCGTGGGCTATCTTGTTGAAAGACTTAAAGATGTTTGGCTTCTGGGAAATGCTGGTGTACCTCGGCATTGTGCTGGCCGGTTTCATCTATATATGGAAGAAAGGTGTGCTGGAGTGGGCCCTGCCCGCTCGCCCCCGCACCAAGGATGTAGGCGGGAAGCTGGAGCTTGCGAAAAGACCCATCCGCTCCACCTCGCCATTCCGGCCGGCCGGAGGAGCCAAAGCATAATGGCATTAACGCCTGCGATCACGGACCTCGAGCAACTGAAAGACCGCCCGGCCCTGGCGCGTTTGCTGGCATGGAACCGCGAAGCCGTTCAGGGAGCCCGCTACGACCGCGAGGAGCTGACCGTCTATATTGACCGCCCTTTTATCCGCCAAGCCGGCGCCTTGCTGCGCGGCGATGCGGAGCTGCAATTCAACTTTCTGGCCGATGTCACCTGCGTGGACTGGTATCCGCGCGAGCCGCGCTTCGAAGTGGTTTACGAGTTTCTTTCCCTGGCGCGAAAAGAAAGGCTGCGCTTGAAGGTCCGTTTGGCCGGCGCCGATCCCCAGGTTGAATCCCTGACGTCCGTTTGGCCCGCCGCCAACTTCTTTGAGCGCGAGGTTTTTGATCTTTTCGGAATTCACTTCGAAGGCCATCCCGGCTTGCGGCGCATCATGATGCCGGAAGACTGGGAAGGACATCCCCTGCGCAAGGACTATCCAGTCGAGGGTTACCGCTGATGGCCCGCTTGCCGAAGCCATCCGTGCTCCAACCTGGAGCGCCGCAGGTTCCCGAGGGCGCCGTGGACGCGCCGAACCGCACGATGATCCTGAACATGGGCCCGCAGCATCCCTCCACGCACGGAGTTTTGCGCCTGCTGCTGGAAATCGATGGCGAAACCATCGTGCGCATGATGCCCGACATCGGCTATCTTCATACCGGGATCGAGAAGACCTTTGAGGCAAAGTTTTATCAGCAAGCCGTCGTGCTCACCGACCGCATGGATTATCTCTGTCCCCTCACCAATAACCTGGCCTACTGCCTGGCCGTGGAAAAGCTCCTGGGACTGGAGATTCCGCCTAAGGCGCAATGGCTGCGGGTGCTGCTGAATGAGCTGACCCGCATCAATTCCCATCTGGTGTGGCTGGGATCGCACGCGCTGGACATCGGCGCCATGTCGGTTTTCCTCTATTGCTTCCGGGAGCGCGAAGACTTGTTGCGCCTCTTCGAAATGGTGAGCGGCCAGCGCATGATGACTTCCTATTTCCGCATCGGCGGGCTGGCGCTGGAACCGCCGCTGGGATTCTTCGACCAGGTCCGGAAATTCGCCGCCGGCTTTCCCGCCAAGGTGGACGAGTACGAATCCCTGCTGACGCAGAACCCCATCTGGATTCGCCGCCTTCAGGGCGTGGCCCGCATCACGGCCGAGGACGCCCTGGCCCTGGGCGCTACCGGGCCCACCGCCCGCGCCAGCGGCGTCGATTGGGACTTGCGCCGCGATCAGCCTTATAGCGGCTACGAGAATTTCAAGTTCAACGTTCCGGTTTCCACGGCGGGCGACGTGTATGCGCGCTATCTGGTGCGGGTACAGGAGTTTCGCGAATCGAATGCGATCGTCCAGCAAGCCCTGGAAGGCATGCCCGAGGGACCGATTAAAGCCGATGCCCCCAAGGTGGTGCTTCCGGACCGCGAGAAAATGAAGACCCAAATGGAGGCCTTGATTTATCACTTCAAGATCGTGACCGAGGGCTTCACCGTGCCGGCCGGCGAAGTGTACCACGCCGTGGAGTCGCCGCGCGGCGAGATGGGTTACTACATCGTCAGTGACGGCACGCCCAAGCCCTGGCGCGTGCACATGCGCTCGCCTTCCTTCGCCAATCTGCAAGCCCTGCCCAGAATGTGCGCAGGACAGTTGATCGCGGACGTCGTGGCGGCCATCGGCAGTATCGACATTCTGTTGGGAGACGTGGACAGATAAGATTGAGTAATCGGGTAATCGGGTAATTGAGTAATTTTCAAATTTGTAATTTGTAATTTGTAATTTGTAATTGTATGCAATTTTCCGAACAATTCGAAAAACGTTTTGCCGCTTGGCTGACCCACTATCCGGCCAAACGCTCGGTGCTGGTGCCGTCGCTGTTGTATCTCCAGGACGAACTGGGCTATCTGACGGATGACGCCATTCGCGACCTGGCCGCCCGCCTGGACCTTACGGAACTGGAGGTGCGCAACGTGATCAGCTATTACTCCATGCTGACCACCAAGCCCCGGGGAAAGTATAACGTGCAGGTGTGCACCAACATTTGCTGCATGTTGCGCGGCGCGGAAGAGGTGTTCGCCGCCGCCAGCAAGAAGCTGGGCATCGGCCACAAGCAGACCACCGGCGATGGCTTGTTCTCGCTGGAAGAAGTCGAGTGCATCGGCGCCTGCTCCTGGGGCCCGGCCCTGCAAGTCAATTACGACTTCCACGAAAACCTGACGCCGGAAAAAGTCGCGCAGGTGATCGAAGAATATAGAAGAAAGTAGCTGGTAGCTGGTAGCTAGTAGCTAGGGGTTAGGAGCTAGGACGACGCCGCGATGGAGTGGGCAATGCGGCATAGATTTGTAATTTCAAATTTGAAATTTGCCGGAGAGCCGGTGCTGTTCTTCGGCCGCTTCCAAATTACAAATTTGAAATTTGAAATTTGAAATGGCTGAATTGGTTTCCCATCCCGACGAAGTAAAGGTGGTTTCCCGGCGCTTCGGCATGGGCGCGGCCGACCTCGGCCGCTACCTGGAACTCGACGGCTACAAAGCCACGCAAAAGGCTTTGCAAATGCCGGCGGAGGCCATTACCGCCGAAATCAAGAGCTCCAACTTGCGCGGGCGGGGCGGGGCCGGCTTCCCTACGGGTATGAAATGGTCCTTTGTTCCCAAGGAATCGGCGCGGCCCAAATACATTCTGTGCAACGGCGACGAGAGCGAACCCGGCACCTGCAAGGACCGCCTTATTTGCGAGCACGATCCGCACGCGGTCATCGAAGGGATCATCATTGCCGGCTTGGCGGTAGGCGCGGAGCAAGGCTACATCTATCTGCGCGGCGAGTACCGCTATTTGATCGAAATCATGGAGCGGGCGGTGGCGGAGGCCTATGCCCGCGGCTTCCTGGGCAAGAGCATCTTGGGCAGCGGCCGCCGCTTCGAGCTTGCCGTGCATAGCGGGGCCGGCGCGTATGAAGTAGGCGAGGAATCGGCGCTGATGGAATCGCTGGAAGGCAAGCGCGGCATCCCCCGCATTCGTCCGCCGTTTCCCGCCGTCATTGGACTCTACGGCGGCCCCACGGTCATCAATAACGTAGAGACCATGGCCAACGTGCCCCACATCATTCTGGGCGGCGGCGACTGGTACGCCGGGCTGGGCACTCCCAAGAACGGCGGAACGCGGCTTTTCTGCCTCAGCGGCTCGGTCGAGCGGCCCGGAGTTTATGAGCTTCCGCTGGGCTACAACCTGAAGAAGATGATTTATGAGGTGGGCGGCGGCATTTGGAAAGGACGCCGGTTGAAGGCGGTGACGCCCGGCGGCTCGTCCGTGCCGATTCTGAAGGCCGACGAAATCGACGTCGCCGCCGACTTCGATGCCATGCAGAAGGCGGGCACATTCCTCGGTTCCGGCGGCGTCATTGTGCTCGATGACCACACCTGCATCGTGAAATACCTGCTGCGCACGGAGAGCTTCTATCAGCACGAGAGCTGCGGCTGGTGCATCCCCTGCCGCGAAGGCACCGACTGGCTGAAGAAGACCTTGCAACGCTTGCACGCCGGCGGCGGGGTGAAGCAGGACATCGACAACTTAGCGTACCTGAGCGAAAACATGCTGGGGCGCACCTTTTGCCCGCTGGGCGACGCCGCCGCCATGCCCGCGATTTCCATGATCAAGAAATTTCGGGAAGAGTTTGAAGCGCACCTGGACGGAAAAGAATGTCCTTTTGAAACGGCAAATCATGGCTGACATAAACATCACGGTTGACGGCAGGAAGATCGCGGCGCCGGCGGGCTCGTTGCTGATCGAGGTCTGCAAACGCCATGGGATCGAGATTCCCGCCTTCTGTTATTACCCGGGCCTCTCGCTCCAGGGCGCCTGCCGCATGTGCCTGGTAAAAATCGCGCGCATGCCGAAGTTGCAAACCGCCTGCACCACGGTGATCCAGGAAGGCATGATGGTCACCACGGACGACGAAGAGGTGAAGCAGGCGCGCCGGGCAATGCTGGAATTCGTGCTGCAAAACCATCCGCTCGACTGCCCGGTGTGCGATGCGGGAGGCCAATGCGAGCTTCAGGACATGACCTTCAAGTACGGCGCTTCCGAGTCCAAGCTGCTCGACGGCAAGAACCATCGGCCCGAAGAGCAGTGGTCGCCGGTGGTGTATTTCGACCGGCCGCGCTGCATCATGTGTTACCGCTGCGTGCGGGTATGCGGCGAAGGGATGGACGTTTGGGCGCTGGGTATCGCCAACCGCAACTCGGCGCAATTGATCGTGCCCAACCACGGCGACGCGCTCGAGTGCGAGGAATGCGGCATGTGCATCGATATCTGCCCCGTCGGAGCGCTCACCAGCGGAGCTTACCGCTATAAGACCCGTCCCTGGGAAATGAAGCATGTGGGGACGGCCTGCGCTTTCTGCGCCGACGGCTGCAAGACCACGCTGGGGGTTCGCCGCTCTCCCGAGGGCATGGAGGTGGTGCGGGGCAGCAACCGCGACAAGAGCGGCGTGAACGGCGATTTCCTGTGCATCAAGGGCCGTTATGCCTTTGACGCGTTTCAGACGGGCCAGCGCCTGAAGCAGCCGCTGGTCCGCGAAAACGGCCGGCTCGTGCCGGCTTCCTGGGAGCAGGCATTCAGCCGGATTGCTCTCCGGTTCCGGGAGGTCCGCGACGAGTTCGGACCGCAAGCCATCGGCGTTCTCGGCTCCAACCACACCACCAACGAAGAAAGTTACGTGCTCCAGAAATTCGCCCGTTTGGCGCTGGGGACAAACAATATCGATCATCACCGCACCGCCGATTTTCCCGCGTTTTCCGCGGCGCTGGCCGGGTTGACCGGCCGCACGGCCTCAATGCGCGAGGTGGCGGAGGCGCCGGCCATTCTGCTACTGGGCGGCGATCCCACCAACGAACATCCCCTGCTGGCCTGGCAGATTCGCACCAATGTCCGGCTGCGCCGCGCGCGGCTCTATGTGGTGAATGCTTCCGCCATCAAGCTGCGCCGGCAGGCCGCCGTATTCGCCCAAGTCTCCGGCGATGACGGCGTAAGCCGCTTTGTCGATTTCCTCTCGGGCCGCGACGCGGCTCCGGATGGCCTGGGAGTCAACGGCGCCACCGCCGAGTCGCTGGCCGAGTTGCGCGGGAAGCTGCAAAGCGAAGAGCAGTTGGTGGCCGCGTTCAGCGCCGAAGTTCGCGGGACGCATATCGCCAAGCTGGTTCACGCTCTGCCGAGGGCGCGTTTCATCTGCCTTGGCGATTACGCCAATTCGCGCGGCGCCGCCGATATGGGTCTTTATCCCCATCTGCTTCCGGGTTATCTGCCCGTGGGCCAGGCCCCGGCAGCCGGATGGATGGCCGCGGCGCCGGCCACGCCGGGAATGAATCTGCGTCAGATGTTTCAGGCCGCCGCCGAAGAGCAGCTTAAGGCGCTCTACATTGTGGGGTCTAATCCCGTCGCCCGTTATAAGGTGGACGCCTTCGCCGTAGTGAAGCCCTTTACGGTAGTGCAGGACCTGTTCCTTACCGAAACCGCGCTGGCGGCCGACGTGGTCTTGCCCGCGGCCTCGCCTTACGAAAAGGCCGGTTCCTTCACCAATACCTGCGGCGACTTGCAGCTCCTGCGCCAAGCCGCGGATATGGCCGGACCCAAGAGCGACCTGGAGATAATCCTGCGCATCGCCGGGCACATGGAATTTCCGTTGGCGAAGCTGGCGCCGCCGGGACCGGCCTTGCGGACGGACATGGGACAATCGCGCGGCGCGCAATCGGGCGAAGTGGACCGCCATGCCGTGTGGCTTACCGAACGCGGCCTCACGCCCCAAATCAGCCCGTTCGATCCCATCGCGGTGTTGGACGAGATCCAGCGGCTGGTGCCCGGCTACGCCGTCTCCCGGCTCAACCTGCTCGCCGGAAACGAAGAGCATACCGCCGCCCCGGAACTGGGCCACGGCAGCGCCGGGGACGAGCCTTCCCTGATTGTCCCGGCCCACGATACGCTATTTACTTCCGGGACGGTGGGCCGTCATTCGCCGGTGCTGAATTCGGTCGTGGAAAACGATCGCCGTGAGTCCGCCGCATGATAAGCGTGACGAATTTCGTGCTGATTTCGCTGCTCAAGAGCGTGATCGCGATTGCCTTGTTGCTGACTGCCGTGGCGTATCTTACCTGGTTCGAGCGCAAACTGGTCGGACACATTCAGAACCGCTGGGGCCCTTCCCGCGTGGGTCCCTTCGGCTTGCTGCAGCCCGTGGCCGACGGCCTGAAGTTTATCTTCAAGGAAGACATCACTCCCCCTTACGTCAACAAGCTGCTCTATCTGGCGGCGCCGCTGATTGCCCTGGCCCTGGCGCTTACCTCGATCGCCGTAATTCCGTTTTCGCCGCCGGTGGAAGTTGGCGGCGTGCAAACGGCATTTCAAATCACCGACGTGAACGTTGGCCTGCTGATTATTCTGGGCATAACTTCCGTCGGCGTGTATGGCATTGCCCTGGCGGGCTGGGCTTCGAACAACAAGTATTCCCTGCTGGGCTCATTGCGCTCCAGCGCGCAAATGGTCAGCTATGAAGTGGCCCTGGGCCTGTCGCTGATTGGCGTGCTGATGCTGGCGCGCAGTTTCAGCCTGCAGGCGATTGTCACCGCGCAGCACGGCTTGCGCTGGGGCTGGCTGCCCAATTGGAACATCCTGACCGGCGGTCAGATTGTCGCGTTTTTCGTCTATATCTGCGCCGCCTTCGCCGAAACCAATCGCGTGCCTTTCGATCTGCCCGAGGCGGAAACGGAGTTGGTGGCCGGTTATCACACGGAATACAGCTCCATGAAGTTTGCCATGTTCTTCATGGCGGAGTACGCGAACATGTTCACCGTCGCCTGTCTGGCCTCCATATTGTTTTTCGGCGGGTGGACGGGGCCGATTTTCGGCTTTGCACCTTATTCCTGGCCGGCCGGCTTGCTGCACGTACTTTGGTTCGCCCTGCGCATTTTCTTTTTTCTGTTTGTTTATGTATGGGTTCGCGGAACGCTGCCGCGTTTCCGTTACGATCAGTTGATGACCTTTTGCTGGAAGGTCTTATTGCCACTGTCCATCGCCAACATCCTGGTTACGGCGCTGGTAGTGGCTTTACGGGCATGATGGTGCATTTATTTCTATTCTTCATTTTCGGCGCGCTGGCGGTGGCCGGAGCGCTCAACCTGCTGGCCCAGAAGCATCCCATTGCCAGCGCCTTGTCCCTGGTGGTGGTAATGGGATCTTTGGCCGTTGAGTACCTGCTTCTGGGCGCGGAATTTGTCGCCATCATTCAGGTCATCGTATACGCCGGCGCTATCATGGTGCTCTTTGTTTTCGTCATCATGCTGCTGAACGCGGGCGAGGAACCGCGCACGGCCGGCGCCAGCCGCGTGGCCTGGGTGTTCGGGTTTCCCGCCATGCTGGCCCTCGGCGTCCTGCTGGCCTGGGTCCTGGTGCGGCACGATGCCGCGAACTTACCCGTGCCCATAGGCGCGGTATACGGTTCTCCGGCGCTGATTGCCGGGCAGCTCTTCCGGCCCTATTTGCTGCCTTTTGAAGTCACTTCCATTCTGGTGCTGATCGCCATCATGGGCGCGGTAGTGCTCGCCCAGAGGGAGGACTGATGGTTCCGCTCGGATATTATCTCGTTCTCAGCTCTATCCTCTTCGCCTGCGGGGTAGCCGGGTTCCTGATCAAACGCAATATCATTACGATCTTTATGTCCATTGAGCTGATGCTGAACGGGGTGAATTTGTCGTTTGTGGCTTTTGCCGCGTATTGGCATGTGCTGAGCGGCCAGGTATTCGTCTTCTTTGTCATGGTAGTGGCCGCGGCGGAAGCCGCCGTGGGATTCGCCATTATCATTGCCGTGTTCCGCACGCGGGAAACCTTGGATGTGGATCGCGTGGATTTGTTGAAACTATGAAACCTGACTTCCAGCTCTGGCTGATTCCGCTGTTACCGCTGGCGGGTGCGGCTATCAACGGTTTATTGGGCCGGAGCTTTTCCCGCAAGCTGGTCACGGCGGTGGCGCTGGCGGGCTCCGGCGCAGCCTTCTTCTGGGCGCTGGTTTGCGCCCGGCGTTTTGCCGGTTTGCCGGAAGCCGCCATTCCCCACCTGGAAAACTATGTCCTCTGGCTCCGGGTAAGCAATTTCACCGTTCCCTACGGACTGCAACTGGACCAGCTTTCGCTGGTGATGATTCTGGTGGTCACCGGAGTCGGGTTTGTAATTCATCTTTACTCCGCCGGCTACATGGCGCACGAAGGCGGATACTACCGGTACTTCTCGTACCTGAACTTGTTCATGTTTTTCATGCTCACGCTGGTGCTGGCAAACAATTACCTGGTAATGTTCATCGGCTGGGAGGGCGTCGGGCTGGCCTCCTATCTGCTGATTGGGTTCTTTTTCCTGCGCGATGCCGCCGCCAGCGCCGGCAAGAAAGCCTTCATCGTGAACCGCATTGGCGACTGCGGCTTTCTGATCGCGCTGTTCCTGATGATCCAGCGCTTCGGCACGCTGACTTTCGCGGAGGTCTTCGAGAAGGTCTCGCATCTGCCGGCGGAAACGGCGGGCGCTGGCCTGCTCACCGCTATTGGCATCCTGCTGATGACCGGGGCCTGCGGCAAGTCGGCGCAGCTTCCCCTGTATGTCTGGCTGCCGGACGCCATGGAAGGCCCTACGCCGGTCAGCGCCTTGATCCATGCCGCCACCATGGTCACTGCCGGAGTTTATATGGTGGCCCGCTCGAATCCGATCTTTTTCCGCTCGCCCATCGCTCTCACCGTGGTGGCCATCGTGGGCGCGTTGACGGCGTTGTTTGCCGCCACGATCGGCATCACTCAGACCGACATCAAGCGCGTGCTGGCCTACTCCACCATTTCGCAGCTTGGCTACATGTTCATGGCCTGCGGCGTGGCCGCTTTCGGCGCCGGCATTTTTCATCTGGTGACGCATGCCTTTTTCAAGGCGCTGCTCTTCCTGGGCGCCGGTTCGGTGATCCACTCCCTGGGCGGCGAGCAGGACATGCGCCGCATGGGCGGCCTGCGCAAACATATCCCCTGGACCTTCTGGACCATGACCGCCGCCACTCTGGCCATCACCGGCATTCCCGGCTTTAGCGGATTCTTCAGCAAAGACGAGATCCTCTGGAACGCCTACGCCAGCGTTTATGGACACTGGATTTACTGGTTCCTAGGATGTCTCACTGCCGGCATCACCTCGTTCTACATGTTTCGCCTGCTCTTCCTGACTTTCTGCGGAGAATTTCGCGGGACCGAAGGCGATGCGGAGCCGGTAAAGGCGGCGTTGGCCAGGGTAGCGCCGATCTCCAGACCGGTGGCCGCGGGAGCGTCCGCCCCGGCGCGCCGGGGGTCCGCGCCCGCGCCTTCGGACCATCCTCAAATCCACGAGAGCCCGAAGATTATGCTCGTTCCTCTCGTGATCCTGGCAGTGCTCTCGGTAATCGGCGGTTATATTGGCGTGCCCGCCGGGTTGGGCGGCGCCAATCGTTTCGAACATTTTCTGGCGCCGGTCTTCAACTTCACCGTGATCATACGGAACGAACCGCCGGCCCATCTGGAAATGCTGCTGATGGCCGCCGCCACGGCCGCCGGCCTGGCCGGTCTATTGCTGGCCTGGCTGTTCTATGTGTCCCGCCCGGAGCTGCCGCGGCGCGTTGCCACCGCCGCCGGTTCTCTCTATCAGCTGGTTCTCAATAAATATTACGTGGATGAGTTCTACGGGGCAGTGTTCGTCAGGCCGCTGATCACCGGCTCGGCCAGGCTGCTGTGGCGCGGCATCGATGCCACCGTCATCGATGGGGCGATTGCGGGCGGGGCGCGCGGCGCGCAAGAGGCTTCCGGCGGCGTTCGCCGGATGCAGTCCGGGAATCTCCGCTCCTATGCCGGATGGGTGGCGGCAGGCGCGCTGGCCGTGCTGATTTACATGCTCGTGATGGGGGGCAAATGAATTCTCCCACGCTGAATACCTCGATCCTCACCATCGTGACCTTTGTGCCCCTGGCCGGCGCGGTGCTGTTGCTGTTCTTTCCCCGGCGGGGACGCGACCTTCGCGTCTTTGCCTTGATCGTCACCTTGGCTGATTTCATCATCTCCCTGCACCTGGCCGCGCACTTTCCGCACTTCCCGCAATTCGGCGGCGGATTTCAGTTTGAGGTCAGCCGCCCATGGATTTCCACCCCGGCCATTTTTTACCATCTGGGAATCGACGGCATTTCGCTGTGGCTGGTGCTGCTGACTACGTTCCTGACGCCGTTGTGCGTCCTGATTTCCTGGAAGTCCATTCACGACCGCACCAAGGAATTTTTCATTCTGCTGCTGGTGCTGGAAACGGCCCTGATCGGCGTCTTTGTCGCGCTGGATTTGTTCCTGTTCTACTTTTTCTGGGAAGCCACCCTCATTCCGATGGCGCTGCTCATCGGCATGTACGGTCATGGGCGGCGCGTGTATGCCGCCGTAAAGTTCTTCCTCTATACGATGATCGCCTCCATGTTCATGCTGGCCGCCATCATCTGGCTGTACGCGCGGACGGGGACTTTTGATTTCGTCACCCTGCAAAACCTGATCCGCGCCGGGCGCGTTCCCGGCTTTGCGGGCGCTTCCCTGCTGCTGTTTTTGGGCTTCTTTATCGCTTTTGCCGTGAAGGTTCCGCTGTTTCCGCTCCACACCTGGCTGCCGGACGCCCACGTGGAAGCGCCCACCGCCGGTTCGGTGCTGTTGGCCGGGGTTCTGCTGAAGATGGGCACCTATGGCATGCTGCGATTCAGTTTGGGCTTGTTCCCCGAGCAGTCGCACCGTAACGCGCCCTGGATCATAGCTCTGGCTTTGGTGGGCATCATCTACGGCGCGCTGGTGGCCATGGTGCAGCCCAGCCTGAAAAAACTGGTGGCCTACTCTTCGGTCAGCCATCTCGGTTTCGTGGTGCTGGGGATCTTCAGTTTTACGCAGTTGGGCCTGACGGGCGCGGTTTTCGTCATGTTGGCGCACGGCATTTCCACCGGCGCGCTCTTCATGTTGTGCGGCGTCCTGTTCGACCGCCGGCACACTTACGAAATCAAGGAATTCGGCGGCCTGGCTACGCCCATGCCGGCCTACGCCAGCCTATTTCTTTTTATGGTTTTGGCGTCGCTCGGATTGCCCTTGCTCAGCGGTTTTGCCGGCGAATTTCTGGTGCTCGCCGGCGCTTTCCAGGCGCGCCCGCTGTACGGCGTGCTGGCCGCCACCGGCGTCATCTGGAGCGCCTGCTATTTGCTCTGGATGTATCAGCGCGTCTTCTTCGGCAAGGTGGTCATCCCGGCCAATGCCTCCCTGCCCGACTTGGCCTTGCACGAACGAGCCGCGCTCTTGCCGGCGGCGGTAATGGCGCTGGTGATGGGCGTAGCGCCGCTGCTGTGGATTCAAAGCATCAGTCCGGCCGTACGCCCGGCGGCGCTGCCGGGGCCGCAATTAACCCTGCCGGGGAGCGGGCACTGACATGATTCCAGCCGCTGGCGACTATCTCCGCATCCTGCCTGAATTGACGCTCACCCTTTTCGGCATCATGGTTATGCTGATCGAACCCCTGTTGCCCGCGCGCAACAGCCGCCAGGCACTGGGCTGGCTGGCATTCCTGGGCGCGCTGGCCGCGGCCGCCGCCAGCTTCGAGATGGCGCGCTATCCCGGTCTGGCGTTTAGCGGCATGGTCCGCGTGGACGGCTTCAGCGTCTTTTTTCACGTGGTGATTACGCTGATTGCCGCCGTGGTGATTCTCGGATCGTTCGATTACTTGCGCGTGCAGCGCATTCGTCTGGGCGAGTACTATGCCCTGATTTTGCTCGGCGCTGCCGGCATGACGTTGATGTCTTCCGCCGTCGAACTGGTGCTGGTTTTTATCGCCCTGGAGATTTCCTCGATTTCCACTTATATCCTGGCTGGCTTCCGGCGGCACGCGGCCATCAGCACTGAATCCTCGCTCAAATACTTTCTGCTGGGATCGTTCGCCACCGCGTTTTTTCTCTTTGGCGTCGCCCTCATGTTCGGCGCCACCGGCTCGACCAAGATTTACGAGATTGGCGCCGCCTTGCATTCTGCCCCTCCACCGCTGCTGGCCTTCGCGGCCGTGGCGCTAATGATAGTGGGCTTGGGCTTCAAGGTGGCCGCCGCGCCCTTCCATGTCTGGACTCCGGACGTGTATGAAGGCGCGCCCGCGCCGGTAGTTGCGCTGATGTCCACCGCTCCCAAAGCCGCGGCTTTCGCCGTGCTGCTGCGCATCTTATTCGCCGCCGCCGGAACCATTCCCGTCTGGTTCTGGCTGATTTGGGCGCTGGCGGTGCTCTCCATGTCGATCGGCAACCTCGGCGCCCTGGTGCAGACCAACATCAAGCGGATGCTGGCCTACTCGTCGATTGCGCACGCCGGTTATCTTCTGGCCGCCTTCGCGGCTGCGCCCGTAGTAGGCATTTCCGCCGCTATGTTTTACGCTGCTTCCTATGCCGCCATGAACGTGGGCGCATTCCTGGTCATCAGTCATTTTGCCCGCCAGGAAGAGCGCTACGTCAACCTCGACGATTACGCCGGCCTGGGCCGCCAGGCGCCCGCGCTGGCCGTGGTCCTTACCATTTTCCTGCTGTCCCTGATCGGCATTCCCGTCACGGGCGGTTTCTTCGCCAAATTTTACGTCTTCCGCGCTGCGCTGGGCTCGAACTTGATCTGGCTTACCATTATCGGCGTGCTCAACAGCGCAATCGCCGCCTATTACTACCTGCGGATTATTATCGTTATGTACATGCGCGAAACGGCCCACGATGCGCCCCGGATCCGGATTCCTGCCCCGCTGGGATTCTCCCTGGCGGTAAGCCTCATTTTTACTGTGTATCTTGGCGTCGTGCCTGGGCGGGTGCTCAATTACACCTTGCAGTCCGCGCAGCAAATGCTGAAGTAAGAGATAAAAGACAAAGCGGTGGAGAGATGCACCAAGCCGCAGGCCGCCCCTCCGGCTCGGTGCTTTGTGCTTGTTGCCTGGTGCTTGCGGCTTCCGCCGGCTACTTCACTTTCGCGAAAATAATGACCAATGTGTACAGGGCCAACGACTCGATGAGCGCCAAGCCCAGGATCAGTGCCAACTGAATGCCGGGACGCGCGGCAGGGTTGCGGGCCAGACCTTCGGCCGCCGCGGCGGTCGCCTTGCCCTGCCCCAAGCCGCACATACCGGAAGCAATCGCCATGGCAAAGCCCGAGGTAATCGCCACCCAGTTCGTGCCGCCGGAGGCGCCGCCTCCGTCGGCGAGTACAGGCATGGCGAAGCAAAGGATGGCCAGCGCCAGGAAAACCAAGCTCAGAATTCTACGCATTGTACAGCTCCTTGTTATGAATTGCCGCAGTTGGTGGTTGACGTCATGTTTGGACAGAACGCCCTCACGCTGAACGGCGAAAACCTTCTCTTAATGCTCTTCCGCCACGGCCCCAGCCAGATACACGGTGGCCAGCAGCACGAAAATATAGGCCTGCAACAGCGAAACGCCGATGTGCAATCCCAGAAAAATCAGGGGAATGCCAATCGGCACCAGCGAGAAAAATACCAGGGTCACCATATCCCCGGCAAACATATTGGCAAAAAGACGGATGGTAAGCGACATGACGCGCGCCAGATGGCTGATGATCTCGATGGGAACCATCAGAATTGCCAGCCACCACACGGGGCCCATGAACTGCTTGGCGTACTTCAGCACGCCCAGCCTCCGAATGCCCTGGGTGTGGTAGTAGAGGAAGGCCACAATGGCGCAGCCCAGAGGAACCGAAGGCGTAGCCGTCGGCGACGCGAACCACGGCACCAGTCCCAAAAGGTTGCTGAGCAGAATAAACAAGCCCAGCGTTGCCAGGAACGGCGTAAAACCTTCGCTGTGATGCCCAATGATCTCGCTGCTCTGTCCCCGGATAAAACTCCGCACTCCTTCAAACACGTGCTGCAGGCCGCCGGGATTATCCACCGAGAGCCGCAGACGCACGGCCACAAAGGCCGCGATCAGCAGCCCGGCTACGAAGATCTGCATCGCCACATAGTTGCTGATGGGAGCTGCCGCGCTGTGGTGTATCCGCAAGGCGTCAAGCAGCGAGTTGGCGGCGCCCCGGAAGAGGTGATTCAACAATCTGGTAAACGGTAGCTGCTCCGGCATCTTCCGTGATCCCCTGTGTACCGGCTAAAATCCTTGCCCTGCCGCTTCCGGCCGCCCTTCGTCACAATCCCCGATGGAGCGCAGCATAAGCCTCATACGCGGCTTCGCACATAATCGCCGCCACCGGCAGGAACAAGCCCGCCAACAGGCCGTGAAAACTCCCCACCGAAAAGCTCAATATAGCATACGCCGCCACGGCAATCAGCGCGTACCGCACCAGGAACCGGGCGATCACGCCGTGCGTATGCCCGCGCGGAGCGCCGCGCGCGGCGCGTTCCACCAAGGCGTGAACCACTCGCTTCAGCCAGTAGAAGTTCACATAAGCAATGGCGCCCCCGGCCACAAATCCCAACGCCAGAAACCTGCCTCGATACCACCACAACACTGCCGTTCCCAGCACGCCCAGAACCGGCATCAGGGCCGTAATGCGCCCGATGGCGCCCGTGTAAAACGCTTCCGCCTCAGGGGACAGGGCGGGATTCGCGTTATCCGTATTTTCCGCGCCCACCGGCTCCATGCAGGTCTCGTTTCTTCACTTCGCTTCCGTCGAACCGCTCACCGTCCGCACCAGTTCCACAAAGCCCGCGGCAATTCCCAGCAACAGCCCGGCAATTTCCAGCCAATCGTGGTGCAGCCACTTGGCCAGGCACCAGCCGATGATCAGTCCCACCACCGTCGCCGCGGGTAGCGCCAGCGCCAGTTGACTGTACCGCGCCATCTGCACCCAGAAGCTCTTGTTTTCGTTTGGCATGTGTAACGCCCGCGGTCTCGCCGGCGGCATTTTTCCGGCCCGGCTCACCGAATCTAGTGTAGTGCGTCCGACGCTTCTTTACACTTGCGGAAGCGCCGGCGCGACTCCGCATGCCATGGAAGACCCTGTGCTGCACCCGTGCGTTCCCAAGACATAGTTCGTGTCGCCGGAATAGGCCAGGGTATAGGTGCGGGTTCCGGCGCTGACGTTGGAAATAGGAAAGTTGGTAGTACGATTTCCGTTCACAGCGGTCGTGCCGATTGGCGTTCCGTTGCCGTAAAACGTCAGGGTGCCGTTGGTCGCCGGAGGGACGATATAGTCACTCAAGCAATAACTTGCGTTCGTGGAGGAGTGCGCAATCTCCGAAGTTGGGGAGGTTTTGGAAGTGTTGCTATAAGTTATCTTTGGGTGCCCGCTCCGGCCGGCTGTATGCCGCGGGCGCCATCCGGCAGCGTCACTGGGTTGGCCAATGCCTCGGGATTGAGCACGTCTGTGTGTTTGGGACCCAATCCCAACTTGATGAGGGCCCGGGCATCCGGCACCGCCTTCGTTTGCCAGCCGTTATCGTTCTGGAACCGGGTCATGGCGTCTTTGGTGCGCTGGTCCCAACTCCCGCTAGGCTCTCCGTCAAGGTACTTCTCGCGAATTAATGCTTCCTGGATTTCCCGTGCTCGTTCGTTCTGAATGGCGTGTTGCCCGTAGCGGGTTGTGGTGCGGGCCCTCGAACGCCTCGCGCCCCTGGCGCCGGCTCTCCGCCGCCGATAAGCGGTTGGCCTGGCTTTTGCGGGGGATCCGGCGGCATGGGGCTGGCGGGCGGCTGAGTGCGCCGGCGTTCTTGCCGCGCTGGAGGCGCCGCTCCGGTGGTGATGGCGTTTCTTCGCGCCCGCCCCCGAGCTGAGCGTCGCACAGAGCACCACCACACTCATAACCAGGAGCGTTTTCTTGCACATCAAAACACGATCCAAACCGACCCCCGACCGTTCGACCTAGGCCTTAAAGCCGCACCTGCGGCCATTCTCCCAATTTTTATGCGAACCCCTCAACCAAGGCAAGTCCCTTCTTTAACACTCCAGTAACAAAAGGCCATGTCTCAGGGAAATCGTTGAAAAGATTACCCATATCGAGCCGCGGGTTGCGGGCCAGCAACTCCGCCCGCAACCCGCGATTCGCCATAGGTTATGGCAAGGTACCCCCCAGGAAAATGGTGCCAGCGTTGCTTCCGCGGCCTTGACGCACCAGGAAAACCACATCGTCACCGCTCTTGAGACCGCGTTGGATGTGGTTGAAGTCCGCTATGCTGTTGACCGGCTGCTTATTAATTTCCAGAATAACGTCGCCGGGACTCAGGCCCACGTCATCGGCAAACTGCCCGGACTTCACCTGTTGGACAATCACGCCCTTGCCCGCGGGAATCTGGAGGCGTTCGGCAGTTTCCGGAGTAACCGCCTGGACGCTCATGCCAAACTTGCTTTGCTCCGGCGCCGCTTCCTCCTCGCCCTCTTCCTCCAGGCCCAGGCGGCTGCCGAACAGCTTGGTGCGGTCGGCAATGGTGACCGCGGTTTGCTGCTCCTTGCCACCGCGAATGAAGGTTAGCGCGGCTTTGGTGCCCGGCCGGCGTGCGGCAATGTCACTCACCAGGTCGTCACCCGTCTTCACCGGCTTCCCGTCAACGGCGGTGATGGCATCGCCGATCTTGAGGCCGGCTGCCTCGGCAGGACTGCCCTGCACGACGCTGGCTATCACGATGCCCTTGCCGTACATGCGCTGCACCGCGGCATTCGGTTGCGCGGTAAATTCCACCCCGATAGAGCCGCGCGTAACGCGATGCTGCGGCCCGACGAGTTGGTTATAAACCCGGGCCACTTCATTGGACGGCATGGCGAAGCCCACGCCCTGGTATCCCTGGCTCTCGGTAATAATCGCGGTATTGATGCCAATCACCTCACCCGCCATGTTGACCAGCGGCCCTCCCGAGTTGCCGGGGTTGATGGCGGCATCGGTCTGAATAAAAGACTGAAATTGCCGCTGCGGAACGATGTTGCGCCCTTTCGCCGACACGATACCGGCCGTCACCGTCTCCTGCAATCCGAAGGGGCTGCCAATGGCCAGCACCCAATCGCCCACCTGCATGCCGTCGGAGTTTCCTATCTTGGCCGCCGGCAAAGCGCGTTCCAGGTCCACCTTAATGACCGCCAAATCGGTCTCGGCGTCGGTGCCAATTACTTTGGCATCATGAAAAGTTCCCGCCGGCTCATCCATCAAGGTCACACGTACGCGGTCGGCGTTCTCCACCACATGCCGATTGGTGACGATATAGCCCTTGGGATCGACAATGACACCCGATCCCAGCGAGCGCTCGTGCATTTCACCCCCTTCGGGAACATTGCCAAAAGGCCCCTGGGGACCGAAAAAGCGGTCGAAGAAATCCTCGAACGGATTCTCTTGGTCGTTGCCGCCTTGCCCTGACCGCGGACTCCGCCGTGGCCGCTCACGCGTACTGGGAATCGTGGACTCGGTATTGATGTTCACCACCGCCGGTTCCAACTGCTTGGCGATTTGCGCGAACTGGTTGGAAAGCTGCCGTGGTTCGGGAATGGTTAGCGGCGCCGCATCGGAAGCGCTGCCCTTATTCTGGGCGCCTTTGACGCCATAAGAAATGACCGTGCCAATCAGAATGCCTAACGCCAGCGTCACCAGGATAAGTACGGTCGACCCGGCGTGGGGCGCCTTCCATCTTGCCCAAAAAGCGCGTGCGCGCTCATTCATAGTATTCTTGCCTCCAACAATTGACCCTCAAAGTTTGGCCATGCAGCTTTGTTTCCTGCAAAGATTATTTTACAAGAAGGTAGGGAAACGGGCAGCCGCACATTGTTTAGACGCGCCGCCGGGACAAATGGTTAGTTTTTTGCTGCGCCGCCGGCGCCGACGCCCTTCAGCTCGGAGATCAATACCCCCGTTAGAATCAGCCCCGCTCCGGCCGCGGCCCGGAAGCCCAGGCGCTCCTGGAGCACCACATAAGACGTTATCCAGGCAAAAACCGGCTCCAAGATGAAAATCAGCGCGGTGTGCGCCGCCGGAGTGAACTGCTGCGCCCATGCCTGGACCACAAACGCCGCTCCCGTCCCCAGCAGACCGGTAACCGCAATCGCCCAAATCACCGCCGGCGACCAGACCAAATGGGGTTTCTCCAGCAGCGGCGCGGTAATCCACATCAGCCCCGCACAAACCACCGCTTCCACCACGGCAATCTGCTGAAATGGATGCTTCGCCGTGGCCTGCCCCATGGTAATAATCTGGAGCGCGAAGCCCGCGGCGCACCCCAGGGTTAACAGGTCCCCGCGGTTGATACCGGCCAGAAAGAACGCCTCCGGCACCGTCAGCAGGTAGAGTCCCAGGCACGCCGTGCCCACTCCCAGGGCCGTCCAGCGTCCAATCATCCGCCGCCATAGCAGGGCCAGAAAGACCGGCACCAGCACCACCGAGAGTCCGGTCACAAAGGCGGATTTGGAGGGCGTGGTCAGCTTCAAACCGCAAATCTGAAACTCGAAGCCGGCCCACAAGAACACACCCACTATCGTGCCCGCGCGTAATGCTGCAGCCGTCATACCGGCCACTGCTTTGCGGAAAATCAGGCACAGGCATGCTGCCGCCAGCGTCAGGCGCACCGCATTGAACAACAGCGGCGATATGTCGGCCAGCGCTTCTTTTATCAGCACGAAGGTCACGCCCCAAACCACGGTGGTCAGCACCAGCAGGATGTGAGCTTTCAGCGCGCGGGACACGGAAACAGAGTAGCAGATCGGGTAATCGGGTAATTGAGTCATGGAGCAAGGTCCGGGGACAATTTCTGTTTTGCCATTGCCGCATCGCTCAACCAGAAGCCTCCGAAGCGTGCTCTGCTCAATTACACAATTACTCAATTACCCGATTACGCAATTACGCAATTCTGCCTTCTCTGTTACCATCAAGCTTCACGAAATTGAGGAAGGAGCAAAGGCCATCCGCCGCTACATTCCGGAACTCGACGGGTTGCGGGCTGTCGCCATCGCGGGAGTATTACTGATCCACTCCAACTTCGCCTTTCGTTTGCCCTGGCTGGAAATGGTTCGGGGCTGGGGCTGGGCGGGGGTGGACTTGTTTTTTGTCATTTCCGGCTATCTGATCACCTCGATCCTGCTGGGCAGCCGGGAGCAGCCGCACTATTATCGAAACTTTTATGCGCGCCGTGGTCTGCGCATATGGCCGCTCTACTACCTCCTCCTGCTTTATGTTTTTGTCCTCGCCCCCCACCTCGGCGCCTGGGCCAAGCAGGACTTCGATCCGGCCATTATTCATTGGCAGTACTACCTCTTTTACACGCAGAACTTGGTCTACGCGCGTTTAGGCTCGTTCGCGCTGGTCATTACCTGGTCGTTGTGCGTGGAAGAACAGTTCTACATGTTGTGGCCGTTCGTGGTGCGTCTGTGCTCGCGGCAGGGATTGATGTGCCTGGCCCTGGCGGTATTGGCGGTGGGCACGCCCTTCCGCATATACCTGCATCACGTGAACAGCAGCATGGGATTTTTCTTTACCTTCTCGCGGCTGGATGCGATCGCGGCCGGCGCCCTGGTGGCGCTGCATCCCCGCTGGTTCAGATATACCTGGCTTTTGGCGCCTTGGGCGGTGTGGTTGCTCTGGCGGGGCCGTTTCGAGTTTGTGTTCCTGGCGCTGGCCCTTACCTTTGCCGGATTTGTGGCTTACGCGGTAACCAGTGGAAGCCGCCTGTTGCGGGTGCGGCCCCTGCGCTTCGTGGGCAAGATCAGCTACGGCATTTACATTCTTCATCCTGTCCTGATGGGCGTGTTCTGGATGACGCCGCTGTACTCCGCAGCGGCGCACTTGCCCTACACGCATATCTTTCGCATGCTGGGACAAGTACTGTTCACCATTCCTTTTGCGGCCGTATCCTGGTACGGCTTCGAGCAGCCGATTCTCCGGCTGAAGCGATTTTTCGAAATTGGCGGTGAAAGTAGACCAAGCGAGGTGCGCCGGGAAGCGCTGGCCGCCTCCGCTGCGGATTGATACCGGCATTTCGCGAAGGCGTGATAATCTCGGACCGTAATTTTCCTCTGCAAGACGAGCCGATCGGCGATGCCGCTATCGAGGGCAAGCTGAAGAAGCTGGCCGCCCGCGCCCGCGAACTCCAGACCGCGGAAAAGCCCTCAACTCTTCCCTGAAACCCCCGGTGGCTCCGGTGTTTTCCCCAGCGTCCGGTTTTTGCTATTCCACGCCTGCCAGCGCGAGCACAGTCAGCAGAATGCGGCGCAAGCCCAGTTCGCGGTTGGCGGGGTCGTACCATTCGTTCGTCGTATGCGCGCCTCCGCCGGCGCCGCCCCCGCCAATCGCTGCCGCTTCCAGTCCCAGCGACAGCGGAACGTTGGCATCGGTGGAAGCGCATTGCGCGCGCGAAAAGATTCCGAGTTGGTCGTCCACCGCCTGGATCACCTGCCGCAAGCGGGCGCTTCCGCTCAGTTGCCCGGCCGGCCGCTCGCCTATGGGCTGCATTTCGAAAGTGATGCCGCCGAACCGGCGGGCATCGAAGTTCATGTTCTTTAGCTCGCCGGTGGCGCGGTCCAGGGCCTCCTGGAGGGACTGCTGCAAACGATCAATTTCCGCCGGCGCAGCGGAACGCAGGTCCACCCGCATGGCCGCCGCCTCGGGAATGGAGTTCACCGAGGTGCCGCCGCTGATCACCCCAATATTGAAAGCCGTCTTAGGATCGGCGGGCACGGGGGTTCGCGCAAACAAGTCGATCGCACGGGCCAACACAACGATGGGGTTGGGCGCGCCGAAGTCGGTCCAGGAGTGTCCGCCGGGACCGTGCATCGTGACCAGAAAGCGCCGCGAGCCCAGGCCGCCCACAATGACCGTATCGGCGCCCCCGCCATCGATCACCAGAGTATAGGCAATGGTCTCCCGCCAGCGCCGGTCGCCAAAGAGATGGCGAATCCCCCGCAGGTCGCCTTCTCCCTCCTCGCCCACATTGGCCACAAACAATATCGGGCACGCGTGGGAAATGGCGGCGGCGCGCATGCTTGCGGCTATGGCCACCAGCGCCGTCAAACCGGCCCCATTGTCGGAAATGCCGGGACCCAACAGACGGTTTCCCTCGCGGCGGATATCGAGCGGCGTCCCCGCGGGAAACACCGTGTCCAGATGCGCCGTGAGCGCCACATACTTCGTTCCTTCCCCCGCGCCGGGAAGCAGGCCCAGGACGTTGCCGGTCTCGTCCAGATGCACATCCTGCAATCCCAGTCCGGCAAACTGCGCACCCATCCATTCCGCGCGCCGCGCCTCGCCAAACGGCGGCGCCGGAATGCGCGTTAATTCCAGTTGTTGCTCGCACAATTCACGGGCATGCGCCGTAAACCACTCGCAGGCGGCATGCACTTCGCGCCGCCCGGCTAAGCGGGCTACCTCTTGTTGCGGGGTTTGTCCGTTCATGCCCAAATCACATCTTTACCACATTTACCGCAGAGGGCACAGGGGACGTCGGCCATCGTCGTCGGTCTTCGGCCAAAAGCGCCTCTCCTGCTGGCCGAGGACCGAAGACCGAAGACCGGCGACCAAGGACTTCCTCTGTGCCCTCTGTGGTGAAAACTACAGTTCCCGCAGGGCCATAGAGATCGGCGCCCGGGCGGCGCGGACGGCCGGAGGGATGCCGCCGGCAAAGCCCATCAGTAGCGCGAACCCCAGGCCCGCCGCCATCAGTCCCGGCGTTATGCGAAACGCGAATTCCAGATGCGAAAGGGTCTGCCAGTTCATGGTTCCGGTGGTGATGCCGTTGAGCCGCAGCACCGCGGCACAGCCGATCACGCCGCCCACCAGGGCAATACAGAGCGCCTCGAACACAAACGCCAAAATCACGCTGCCGGCGCCAAAGCCCAAAGCGCGCATGGTGGCGATCTCGCGGGAGCGCTCGACTACCGCCGAATACATCGTATTCAGCGCGGCAAACACCGCCCCAATGCCCATCACCAGCGCCACCGTAACTCCCAGGATGGTAATCAATCTGGTGAGTTGCCGGGACTGTTTTTCGTAGTAGTCAAGCTCCCGGTCCACTTCCAGCGTAACGCGGGGATCGGCGGTCAGCGCGTCCTTGAAGCGGGCAAATTCCCCCGGCGCGTTCAGGCGCACGGTAACCGACTGGAAGATATTCTGCGGGCGCTTATACACGTCATCCAGCACTTTGGCGTCGGCCCAGATCTCCGAATCGAAGGCGCTGCCGCCGGCGTCAAAAATGCCCACCACCGTCCACTCGCCGCCGCCAAATTTCACCTTGCTGCCCAAATCAAAACCGGCATAGGATTCGGCGGCGTTCCTGCCCGCCACCAATTCGTTCAAACCCGGATGCAGGAATCGTCCGGAAACGATCTTGACGGAGTCGCGCACCGCCAGCGCCTTGGGGGAAACGCCCCGCACCTGTATGGTGGCGTCGCTGCCGGTGCTCTTCAGGGGGAACGGAGCGATTACCACCACCTCCGGGCTGATCAGCGGACCGGCGGGTCCCCGCGCCACACCCGGAGCGTCTTCAATGACGCGCTCCTGCTCGAGGGTCACCGCGCTCATCATTTCCGAAGTAGCCCCGCCGCGCATTACGATTGCATTGCGCGGCGAACCCGATGCCACCAATGTCATCTTGAATCCCTTGGCCAGCGACAGCATGGCCACAAACACCCCGACGGTGCCGGCAATTCCCAGCACGGCCACGATCGTCGAAGTCCACCGCACGCGCAAGCTGTTCAAGTTGTAAGTCAAGGGAATAGCCATCTTCACACTCTCCGCATCGCCGATACCACGTTGAGCCGCATGGCGGAAAGAGCCGGCAGGATTCCGGCAAGCAGACCAATGACCAGCGCCAAGCCCATGCCCGCGGCCAAGGCCGCCGGCGAAAAGGGAAGGCTCGGCAACACGTCGCGCAAGGGCCGGGCCAGCTCGGGCAAGAAAGCTTTTGCCCCAGCCAAGCCCAGAGCACCGCCTGCCGCGGCTATCAGCAATGACTCGGCCAGCACCAGCCACAAAGCGAACCGGTCGGAAAAGCCCACCGCCTTCAGCACCGCCAGGTCCCGGATGCGCTCCCGCACCGCAATAGCCATGGTATTTCCCGTCACCAGCAGCAAAGTGAAAAACACCACGCTTCCGATGCTGGTTATCAGAAACTCTATATTCCCGGCCTCCTTGGCGAATCCGGTGGCAAACGCCTTTTCCGTCTCCGTCCTGGTTTCCCAGGGTGAATTGGCGAAAGTCTCATCGATGTCCTTGGCGATACGGAGCGAGTCCCCGGGATCCTCCACCTTCACTGTGTACCAGCCCACCAGTCCCTTCCAATATGCGTTCTCACGTTCTTCCAAGTATTTATAGTGAAAGAAGAACTGGGTCATATCATCGTCCGGCCGCTTGCCGTGGTAGATCGCCCGAATGTTGAATTCCCAGACACCGGAGAAGATCGTTCCCGTTATAGGAATGCGGTCCCCCAGTTTCCAGTGAAACCGCTCCGCCGTATCGGCGCCGACAATAGCGCCTTCCCGGTCGGCCATGTACGCCTGCCACTGGTCGTCAGGAATCACATTCTCGGGGAAGACGGTGCGAAAGGTCTCATCTTCCACCGCCATTTGCGGGAAGAAATTCTTCTCCTCCTGATATACCCCGCCAAACCAGTTCTGGTGGTTGACTTCCTTGACGCCGCGAATGCGCCAGAGCTTTTCTTCGTAAGCCAGAGGCAACGGCTGGATGAGGGAGACGCGGTTGATCACCACCAAACGGTCCACCCCGGCAAGTTCCACGCCCAGATTGAACGCGGCGCGCACCGCGGCCAACAGACCAAACAGGAACAGCGCCACGGCAAACGACCCCAACGTCAGGACCAGCCGAATCTTCTTCCGGAAGAGATTGGCAATCACCAGAGGAATGTACTTCATTGGCCGTCTCCGGGCTTCTGTCCTTCCACCAACATGCCTTTTTCCAGGTGCAATACCACCTGGGCCCGCGCCGCGGCGGCAGGATCGTGAGTCACCATCAGCACCGTCTTGCCGTGCTCGCTCACCAGCCGCTCGACGAGCTCGAGGATTTCGTCCGCGCTCTTGCGGTCGAGGTCCCCTGTGGGTTCATCGCAAAGCAGGAAGGTGGGATCAGCCACGATGGCGCGGGCAATGGCTACGCGCTGCTCCTGGCCGCCGGAAAGCTGGCGCGGATAGTGATGCATGCGGTCGGCCAAGCCCACCACGTGCAAAACCAGCTCCACATGCCTGCGGCGTTCCGCTTTCGAGAGCTTGGTCAGCAGCAGCGGCAGCTCGACGTTTTGAAATGCCGTCAGCACCGGAATCAGGTTGTACATCTGGAAGATGAAGCCGACATGGCGGGCGCGCCACTCGGTCAGTTTGCCGCCGGAAAGGCGCGTAATCTCGTCTCCGGCGACGGTAATGGTTCCGCGGGTGGGCAAGTCCAGCCCCCCGAGCAGGTTCAACAGCGTGCTCTTGCCCGAGCCGCTGGGCCCCATGAAAGCCACAAAGTCGCCACTGTCCACGTCCAGATTCAAGCCTTGCAGAACGTGAATTTCTTCACTTCCGCGCTGATACTTCTTATCCAGCCCCCGCACGCGCACCAGGCTGGCGTCATTGCTCTGACCATCGACTCGAACCATGTTTGTTCCTTTGCTGTTCTTCGCGGTAATTCTGTCTCACTTCCTTATCTCCACCCGCCGTCCGTCCTGCAGGCCGTCGAAACCGCTGACTACCACCTGTTCGCCGCCGGCCAGACCGGCCAGAATCTCCTGCTGGCTGCCGCGCACGCCGCCCAAACGCACCGCCCGCCTTTCCACCCGGCCTTCACGGTAGAGATAAACCATGTCGCCGCCTCCGTCCTTGCGCACGGCGGCTTGCGGTACCAGCGCCTTCACTGTTCCGGCCTGGGATTCCTTGGGCGCATCGCCCAGGAACGTCACCTTGACGCCCATGTCGGGCAGAATGCGCGGATCAAGCTGATCGAAGCTGATGCGCACCTTAACCGTGGCCTTCTGCCGGTCGGCGGTCGGGATTACGGTACGCACTTTTGAAGGGATGTTCCAGTCGGGATAAGCGTCGAGTACCGCATTCACGGCCATTCCCGGGGTTACCCGCGCGATATAGGACTCGTTTACGTCAACCTCGGTTTCGATCGACTGCATGTCCACGACGGTCGCGATGCCGGTACGGGTAAAACCGCCACCGGCGGAGACCGGCGAAACCATCTCGCCCACTTGCGCGTCCTTGGAAACCACGATCCCCGCAAATGGCGCCCGCACCGTGCAGTTATCCAGGTCCTGCTGCGCGACCCGGATTCGTTCCTCGGCGGCGCGCACCTGTTCTTCCGTAAGGGTTATCTTGGCGCGCAAGCTGTCCGCGGCGGTCCGCGCGAAATCCAGGGCCTGGGGGCTGGCTACGCCTTCCTTCTCCAGTTCCTGGGTGCGGTGCAATTCGCGCTCGGCATTTTCCAACTGCACCTGGAGGTCCTGTAACTCGGCGGCCGTAGCCGTCCGGTCGGCTCTGGCGGAATTTAGCCGCACCCGGTAATCGGAATCGTCCAGGAGCGCCAATACCTGTCCCCGGCTCACCTGCATACCCTCTTCGGCAAAAACCTTGATCACCCGCGCCGTGATCTTGGCGGCCACGGTGGCGCGCAGCCGTGGCGTGACATAGCCGCTGGCATTCAGCAGGGTTTCCCGCGATCCTGCCGCCGCTTGCGCTGCCGCCACTTCCACTACCGGCAGCTTTCTCGTCAGCATCACAAACCCGCCTGCCCCCAACGCCAGTATGCCCATCATCCCCGCCGCCCAGCGCCACCCGTGCCCCACGCGGCGGCTCGCACGCGCGTCTTCACGAATTTTCAGCGCGTCCAGATTCGGGCGGGACGATGCCGGTGATTCCCTGGAATCCATATCCTCCTGAAACCTCACGCCACGGTATGCATCGCTTGAGTAGTCTCCTATTGTAATGGAGGCGCTTTACCGGGTCGTGAAAAGGCCCTTCACCTGTCAAGCGTGCATGCCGGGTTCTGCCTGATCATTTTCGCCTGCTCTTCGCTCTCTCCTACAGCCAACCCTTGGTCCGCGCGATGCGAGCGGCTTCCACGCGGTTGCCGGCGCCCAGCTTACTGATGGCTTCCGACAAATAGTTGCGCACCGTACCCTCAGAAAGCCCCAGCTCAGCCGCGATATCGCCGCTGGCCATCCCGTCACCCGCCAGCCGCAGGACCTGCCGCTCCCGGTCGGTCAGCGGGTCCGGCTCGCTCCAAGCCTCCGCCGCCAATTCCGGATCGATCACCCGCAAACCCTGGCGCACACGCCGCACGGCGTCGGCCAACTGTTCGGCGCGCATGTCCTTCAGCAGGTATCCCGAGGCGCCGGCATCCAGCGCCCTCCGCAGATATCCCGGACGGGCAAACGTGGTCAAGATGATGACGCGCGTGCCGGCGCGCCGGCGCTTGAGTTCCACCGCCAATTCCAAGCCGGTCATCTCCGGCATTTCCACATCGGTGATCAGCACGTCCGGCTGCTTCTCCGTGACGGCGCTCAGAGCTTCCTTGCCGTTGCGCGCTTGCGCTACTACGGTGATGTCGCCTTCAATCTCCAGCAACGCGGCCAGCGCCCCCAGGACCATGCCCTGATCCTCGGCAATGGCCACGCGAATCGTGGAGCGTCCGCCTTTGTTGATGTTCGACACTGGTATCCTTTCGCAGCTACAGGCTCAGCGGAAACTCAATGGTCAGCTTGGTTCCCGCGCTGGTATCGCGCCGCAGAGTGCCGCCCAGCGCCTCGACGCGTTCCCGCATGCCGCGCAATCCGTGCCCCTCGATTTGCGGTCCGCCGCGCCCATCGTCCTGAATTTCCAGCCGGCAGTTGCCGTTGCCGGGCGCCAGACGCAGGCGGCAATTCCGCGCTTGCGCATGGCGCAACACGTTGGTCACCGCCTCGCGCACCACCAGCGCCACTACACTCTCTTGCGCTGGCGACAAAGGGAGCTTTGCGGAATCCGTCTGCACCGCCACGCCCCCAGCCTCCAGCGCCGTCCGGGCCTGCGCCAGCTCGGCTTCCAAACTATTCACGCGGTAACCGCGAATCGTGCTGCGGACCTCCGCCAGCGCGGCCCGCGAAGTTCGTTCCACATCGGCGATCTCCGCCTTCGCCCGCTCAAGATCGCGCTCGATCAGCTTTCCGGCCAGTTCCGACTTCAAGATAATCACGGAAAGCGTTTGCCCTAGAACATCGTGCAGGTCACGCGCAATGCGCTCCCGCTCCGCGGTCTTGGCCAGACGCTCGATCTCCGCATTGGCCTCTCTCAGCTTCCTGTTCATCCGCCCGGTATTGGCGAGGTGAATGTTCCCGAGTGCGACAACCGCCGGTATGGCGCATGCATTCATCAGGAACCACCAGGGAAAGTGCTCTATGCGGGCTTCCAGCAGCGCCACCGCCTCAATCACCGCCACGACACCCAGGACACTGAGATCCCTTTCCACAACAAACGGCGACATCGCTGCAGCAAAGATAAAGAAGCACGTTGCCCACTCGTTCCGTGGCGCATACAGGGCCCCCATCAGGACCATGCCGCCCAAGGCGGCCAGTTGTATCGCCTTGTTGCCGACACACATAACGGTCAGATACAGGAGCACAAAGATCAGGGCTCCCAGGAGGGTCAGCAACCACTCTTTCGCTCCTCCGTGATGCACGATCGGGCGCAGGAAGAAAAAGCCGAAGTAAATCATCGGCAGGTAATGCACCCAGTGCTTGTGGTAGTGAAGGTTAAGTTTCATTTTCCGCTCTCTAGGCTAACTCTTTTCTGCCGCAGGCGGCAGGCAATTTCAGCCATAGTTCTTGCTTTCGTCACGCTGGAACCCCCAAGAAGCCGCTCTCAGGCAAACCGCCGCGAACCCTGCGAGCACCAGCCAGTGAAACCAGGGCGGGCCGCTGTTTCTGGCGCCCACCACCCGCAGCGCCAGTTGCAGCAGGTGCCGCGCCGGCAGACACACCGACAATTTCTGCATCACCTTCGGCATAGACTCGAGGGGGAAAAACAACCCGGAGGCAAACGACATCGGCAGATAGACAAGCTGCACCGCCGCCGCCGCCGCGGAGTTAGGTCCGGTAAAGCAGCCAATCAGCAGGCCCAGCGCGGAAAATGGAATGCTCCCCGCCGCCAGGATCAGCACCAGCTCGAGAGCCTTCACCGCCGCAATATGAACCCCGCCGAAGAGGACGCCCAGCGCCAGTAGCAGCAGCGTGGTGATCGTGCTGAACATCATGCTCACCGCAAACTTGGCCGCGAAATAGGCCAGCGGAGGCATGGGACTGGCGCGCTTCAACTGCAGCCACCCCAAGCCCCGGTCCGCCGCTACGCCCGGCCCGTTGGCCACCAGCGACGCTCCCATCACTCCGAAGGCGCCGTAAGCGGCAATCAGATAAGTGCCGATTCCTATCGCTGCTATGCGCGATTGCCGGTTCATCACCAGAGCAAACAGCACATAGAACATCACCGGAAACATGATCGTCACCACCAGATACATCGGCATACGCAGATACTTCCGGAATTCGTATTTCGCTTCCTTCCAGTAAATAGCCGCCATGCCGGACTTCGTGTGCGCAGCAAAAGGATTCAGTGTGGTTGCAGCAGTAGTCATCGTTTCACTCCTGTATGGTGCTCCCAGAGTCTTGCTTGCCATTTCCCTGAGTCAGGGAGAGAAAAGCTTCTTCCAAACCGGCGCTGGTCACTTCCAGGGCGGAGAGCCCCGGATCGCGGGCAAGCAATTCGCGCAGCACCGCCTCGGCCTGCGCCGTACGGAGTTCTAGGGCATCGCGGTCTTTGCGGACTTCCAGGACACCGGGCAGGCGGCGTACCGCTTCGGCATCCAAACAGCTCACGCAACGAATCTTTCTTCCCGCAGACGCCGCCTTGATCTCCGCCGGCTTGCCTTCCGCCACAATAGCGCCGCGGTTAATCACTACGATCCGGTCGGCCAGCGCGTCGGCTTCTTCCAGATAGTGCGTGGTAAGCAGCACCGTCTTGCCGCGCTCCACCAGCCTGCGGATTTGCCCCCAGAGCAGGCGGCGCGCTTCCACGTCCAACCCCACCGTTGGCTCGTCGAGAAAGATCAGGCCGGGATCGCCGCACACGGCCAGCGCAAACAGAACCCGCTGTTTCTGGCCGCCGGAAAGTTCGCCGAACAGACGATGCTGAATCTTCTCGATACCGGATATTTCCAGGGTTTCGGCCAACGACAGCGGGTTAGGATAATAGGATGAAAACAGATCGATATGCTCTTTGACGCGCAGCGTCTCCGGGACTTTTCCCACCTGCAACATGGCGCCCATGTGGCGGCGCACCCCTTGGTTGACAGGATTTCCTCCGAACACCTGTACGGCACCCGCGCCAGGCCGCAGTAAGCCCAGGAACAGCTTGACGGCAGTGGTCTTACCGGCGCCGTTCGGCCCCAGCAGCGCCACCAGTTCGCCCGCGTGCACCGCCAGATCCACGTTGCATAAGGCCTGTACCTCGCCGAAGCTCTTGCTCACCCCTTGCAGGCAGGCAACGGCGGGACCGCCGTATCCCGCCTCTTGTTTTTCCAGCTCTTGAATATCTTCGCCGGCTGCAATCATCTTCGATCTCCTCGTTCCCGCCGGACCGCTTCTCGATCCGGCCAGTGAACTCATCATGCGGAAACCGGCGCTTCTTGACCAGTGGCGATCATAACCACGCGGAGATGACAATTGTCACGCAAGTCCCGGTTCGGTATGCGAAAATACATGGCAAACAGCATGACCCGTAACCGCGGGCGGAGGCCCGCGCATTTTTTCGGCGGGCAGAGACACGCGCATGAGTCGAGTAAGCCGCCTTCGCGCCCAGCGCGAACGCGCCGCACAACAAGCCAAACTGGCCCTGAAGCTGCAATCGCCGGTCCCCCGCGCTTCTTTGTGGCTGTCCCTGGCCTTCCTTCTCCCCAACCTGGGCATACTCGCTTGCGGCTTTGTACTCGACGACGTGCCCGTCATCGTCGCCAACGATAATCTGCACATACACTCGTTGCGCCAACTGGCGAAGATTTGGGTTTCCGGCTATTGGCCGGACAGGAATCTGCTGCCCTTATACCGCCCCGTTTCACAGACGCTCTGGGCCCTGATTTGGGCCATAGGGGGCGAAAGTCATCCCGCTCTCTTTCATCTTGTAGACCTGGTCCTGGGGTTGGCGGTGGTGCTGCTGCTGTACCGCTTTCTCCTGGACGCACAGACGCCGCCGCGCATCGCGTTCATTGCCGCTCTGCTGTTCGCGCTCTTCCCCATCCATACCGATGCCACCGCGTCGGTGGTGGGTTCGGCCGAGCTGCTGGCCGCCACATTCGGCCTCGGCGCCTTGATTCTGTACTATCGCCGGCAGCCCGTTCCCGCCTTGTTTCTGTTTGCCTTGGCGATTTTCTCCAAAGAGAGCGCGGCGGCTTTCGCGGCCTTGCCTCTGGCTTTCCCGCGCCAGAACGTACGCTTTCGCGCGCCCCTGCTCACCGCCGCCGGCGCTGCCGCCATGATTGCCCTCGCGCTGTTGGCCCACCATTTAACCGGGAACCCGTCTGGCCGCACGCCTCCCGTCGACAATCCCATGGTCTTGGTGGACGACGGGCCGCGCATCTTCACCGCGCTTTGGATACAGTGTCTCTACCTCGTCAAGACCGTTTTGCCGGTCACCCTTTCCGCCGATTACTCGTACAAGCAGATCTCCCTGGTGATGGGTTTGGACAGCCTGCGCGCCTGGGCCGGCTTGGCACTCGCCGGCGGCGCGCTTCTCCTTGCCTGGCGGCGCCGTGAATACCGTCCTCCGGTGTTGGCTTATGCCATCTTGTTTTCGCCCACCGCCAATCTGCTTTTTCCCGTGGGGACGATCATGGCGGAACGGCTTGCCTATACGCCCACCCTCGGACTGGCGCTGCTGCTGGCCATTCCGCTGGCGCAAAGCCGCTACTGGAAAGCCATCCTGCTCGCTGTGGCGCTGGCTTTCGGTGCGCGCACAGCCGTCCGCAATTTGGATTGGCGGGATGCCGATCACTTCTACACCAAACTGTTGCGAACCGCGCCGGACAGCGCCAAGTCTTACTATTTCTATGGAGCCCTGCGCGCCGCGCGCGGGGACGATGCCGGCGCCGTTCAGGCCTATGACCGCGCAATCGCCGTGTTTCCTGCCTATTCGGAAGCCTACTTTAACCGCGGCAATGCTCTGGCAAGGCTCGGCAAGCGCACCGAAGCCATGGCCAGCTATCGCGACTGCCTGCGCTTCGATGCCGGGCACTCGGGCGCTGCTCGAAACCTCCACACCCTCGAGGCCGGACTTCCTCTTTATCCTTCCCGCGCGCGGCTTTGACGCCTTCGCCGGAGGCTCCCCTCTTTGGCTTAGTGCTTGGCGCTTGTAGCTTAGGGCTGCTTTCATCCCAGTGCCGCAGCGATCTTAGGCATCCACCCGCTAATCGGGGTGGCTTGCGGCCACAAAGGTTCGCATTCATGGCATGCCCGGCACGCGGAGATGACAATGGTCGCGTACGTGCCGGTTCGGTATGCAAAAATACATGGGAATAGCGTTACCCGTAACCGCGGGCGCAGGCCCGCGCAATTTTTCGGCAGGAAGAGACACGCGCATGAGTCGGGCAAGCCGCCTTCGCGCCCAGCACGAACGCGCCGCACAACAAGCCAAGCCGGCCATGGGGCTGCAATCGCCCGTCCCCCACGCTTCCCTATGGCTGTCTGTGGCCTTCCTCCTTCCCAACTGGGGCGCGCTCGCGGGCGGCTTCGTATTCGACGATGTGCCCCTCATTGTCGCCAACAATAATCTGCACGTGCATTCGTTGCGCCAACTGGCGAAGATTTGGGTTTCCGGCTATTGGCCGGACCGGAATCTGCTGCCCTTATACCGCCCCGTTTCGCAGACGCTCTGGGCCCTGATTTGGGCCATCGGGGGCGAAGGCGATCCTGGCCCCTTTCATCTTGTGGGCCTGGCCCTGGGGTTGGCGGTGGTGCTGCTGCTGTACCGCTTCCTCCGGGACGCACAGACGCCGCCGCGTATCGCGTTCATTGCCGCTCTGCTGTTCGCGCTCTTCCCCATCCATACCGATGCCACCGCGTCGGTGGTTGGTTCCGCCGAGCTGCTGGCTGCCGCCTTCGGCCTCGGCGCCATGATTCTGTACTATCGCCGGCAGCCCGTTCCCGCCTTGTTTCTATTTGCCTTGGCGATTTTCTCCAAAGAGAGCGCCGCGGCTTTCGCGGCCTTGCCTCTGGCTTTCCCGCGCCAGAACGCACGCTTTCGCGCGCCGCTGCTGACCGCCGCCGGCGCTGCCGCCATTATTGCCGTGGCGCTGTTGGCCCACCATTTGACCGGGAACCCGTATGGGCACACTCCTCCGCTCGACAACCCCATGGTCCTGATGAACGTAGGGCCACGCATTCTCACCGCGCTCTGGATACAGTGTCTCTATCTCGCCAAGACCGTTTTGCCCGTCACGCTTTCCGCCGATTATTCGTACCGGGAGATTCCCCTGGTCATGGGTTTGGACAGCCTGCGCGCCTGGGCCGGCTTGGCGCTCGCCGGCGGCGCGCTTCTGCTTGCCTGGCGGCGCCGGGAATACCGGCCGCCGGTGCTGGCTTATGCCATCTTGTTTTCGCCCACCGCCAATCTGCTTTTCCCGGTGGGGACGATCATGGCGGAACGGCTTGCCTATACGCCCACCCTCGGAGTGGCGCTGCTGCTGGCCATTCCGCTGGCGCAAAGCCGCTATTGGAAAGCCGTCCTGCTCGCTGTGGCGCTGGTTTTCGGGGCGCGCACGGCCGTGCGCAATTTGGATTGGCGGGACACCGATCACTTCTACACGAAAATGTTGCAAACCGCTCCGGGCAGCGCCCGGTCTTACCATGCTTATGGTATTCTGCGTACCCTGCACGGGGACGACGCCGGCGCCATTCAGGCCTATGACCACGCGATAGCCGTGTATCCCGCCTATCCGGAAGCCTACTTCGACCGCGGCAATGCCCTGGCACGGCTCGGCAAGCGCACTGAAGCCATGGCCAGCTACCGCGACTGCCTGCGCTTCGATCCCGGTCACTCGGGCGCTGCTCGAAACCTCCGTACCCTCGAGGCCGGACTTCCCCTTAATCCTTCCCGCGCGCGGCTTTGACGCCTTCGCCCCTCAGGACCTTTAGCCGCCAGCCTTCCACGGCAAGCCGGGACACGTCGACCGTTGGGGCCTTGCGCATTTTCCTTCAACGTGATCATTGGAGCACGTAGCTCATTAGCTAAATAATTAGCCCGACACTTACCTGGTTCAATAGCCATGCTTCAGCTGGTGGAGTTATCATGCCATACATTGATCCGGCTAGTGTGTTTGCTCCGCGCAGAATGGTTCGGTCCGTTGAGGTAATCTTCGATTCGGGCGAAGGCGGGTGGTCAACCGCGCATGTGGACTGGGCCGGAAGGCGGGTTTTGGGCATTCGGTGGAACGGGGACGCGAACTCGGCTATCGGCAATCCTCAATCACACGCTCAGCCGACGTGGTTCCTGGTTCCGCCGGAACTGGAGCTGGTGATCTTGCAGTGGATAGAAGAGCACGTGAACTCGCGTCCGGGAGGACTGCTGGACCAATACCGCGAAATGGCGCTTGACGCCGGGCGGGAAAAAGAGGCGCAGCAGTGGTGCGAAGGGCTGGTGGGCGATGTACCCGCGCAGGGGTGGAGAAAGGAAATGCGGGCTAAAGGATTTGAGGAGTCGTGAAGTTTCCCCTTTTTACCTCGTTCTACGTGGGGACGATGGTGCTGGTTGCGGCCGGCGCCGTGGGATACCGGCTGTCGGTCCGGATCGCCTATCACAACCGGGAGTCGATTGCTTTCAGTTCGCTTGGCCCACACGACGCCGAACAACTCCGCAGTACAGTAGAAACTCTCGCCGCGGTAGGAACGGCTGATGTGTTGGCCCGCCTTCCCCAAGCATCACTGAAGCAAAACATCGATTCCTTGCAAATGGTGCGCCGTCAAGCTCCACCGGAGTTGTGGCCGGTAGTGGATCTTCAACTCGCCGAGAGCTACGCGGCCATGACGAACTTCGAGCAACCATCGGAATCAATGGCCGCCAATAGGCAGAAGATTTCGGACTTGCTCCGCTCACTGGGCTGGCAGGACGTTTCTCAGGAAACTTTGAACCAGATGGCAGAAAGGGCTCTCCAGCGGAGGCTCAAACCATGAGGCTGCTCTGGAAGGTCGCCGCCGTTGCCGCACTGTGCGGATTCTCCGTGGGGTCCGTCATCGGCTGCCGGCATGGTAGGGAGCTAGCTGCCACAATGGAATCGGTTAACAGTGAGGTTGCTCCCGGCGTTCTCTCCAAATTCGCTCTCCGGCAGTTCGAGCACGCGGACACCGGCCATGCCCGTCAGGCGGTGCTTCTGCAAATCGGTGTTCTGAAACAACTGGCGCGCGGGGCTCCCGATTCTGTCCGCTACTCCGAACTGGCCCTCGCGTACACTCGCCTCGGAGTCATTGAGGGCAACGCCGGCCGCAATGACGCTGAGCAACAGGCCTTCAAAGAGGCGAGGCAATGGTATGCGCTGGAGGCCATACGGTGGCATCAGGGCGCGGCACAGGAGCTAACGGACGATGTGTTGAGAGCCGGGCTGAAGCGCTTGGATGATCTTCAGGATCGATCCCCATTTTAAGCAGCGGAAAGAAGTGCGAGAGGAATGCAAAAGCCGCCGGCCTGCCTCATCCCAACGCCGCGGCAACTTTGGGCATCCACTCGCTGATCGGGATTGCTTGCGGACACAAGGGTTCGCATTCATGGCACGCCTGGCACTCGGACGCATGTTCCGCCGGCGGGAAAAAGGTGCGGTAAATGAAAGAGGAGTGGCCCAGGTCATCGTGCAGATGGGCGTCGTTGAATAGCTCGAAGTTGCGCGGGATGTTCACGCCGTTGCGGCAGGGCAGGCAATAATTGCACTTCGTACAGGGTACGACCGTCCGCTCGAGATACTTTTGCCGCACCCGTTTAATGAGCTCAAAATCGGCGGGCGTGAACGAACCGATGCGGGAATTCCGGGCCTGTTCGATATTGCCCTTGACCTGCTCCATGGTGCTCATCCCGCTCAACACTACCGAAACCTCGGGCTGGTCCCACAGCCATTGCAGGGCCCATTCCACGGGAGCGCGCCGGCACGGCCCGCCCTTCATCAGCTCGCACACCTCGGCCGGAGGATTGGCCAGCCGCCCGCCCAGCAACGGTTCCATAATTACTACCGCCAGGCCTTTGGCCGCGGCCAGTTTCAGGCCCTTCGTTCCGGCCTGATTTTCCGTGTCCAGATAGTTGTATTGAAGCTGACAAAAGCTCCAGCCGTAGCCGTCGAGAATTTCCGGGAAAGCCTCGTAGTTATCGTGGAACGAGAAGCCGAGATGGCGGATGCGTCCATCGGCCAGCGCCGCCTCTGCCCGCTTGAGCAGGTCATGCTTTAAAATGACTCCCCGCCAAAACTGGCGGTTCAGCCCATGCAGGAGATAGAAATCAATGCTGTCCGTCCGCAGGCGCCGTAATTGCTCCCCCAGGAAACGGTCGAAGTCTTCCGCGCCCTGTATCCGCCAGGTCGGTGACTTGGTGGCGATCCGCACGTCCCGCCGGTAGCCATCCGCCAGGGCCTTGCCCACCACCGTTTCGCTGTTTCCGCCGTGATAGACGTAAGCCGTGTCCAGGTAGTTCACGCCCTGGTCAACGGCATAGCGGATCATGCGCACCGCTTCCGCTTCGTCTATGTTATTGCCGTGGGGATCGCCATCCGTCGTCGGCAAACGCATGGCGCCGAATCCAAGCGCCGAAACCTTCCACTCCAACCGTCCAAAGCTGCGGTATTCCATGGCTTCCCTATGTCAATCCCAGGATGCCACTCCGCCGCAGCGCACGACGTGACGCTGCTCACACCGCGCGGTGCTCCGGCCCGCGCCGGTTAAAAACTGGAGTTGATCGGATACCCGCAGGCCGTTCCGCTTATGTCCCCTGCACCGGAATTACCGTTAAAATTGACGGTTATGTTCAGTTGGCAGGTTTCATTGGCGCTCGTTCCCCACTTGAAACCTCCGCTCAAGGTCATGGTTTGTACCGTTGCCGGGCTCCCGTTGAGGTAGCTGAACGTGCTGTTGAGCTGAACATAGGGGTCGCCATTCACCACATAGTTTCCGTCGCAACTCCAGTCCGTTATGGTCGTTGTGTCGGAGAACGACAGGTACCCCGTTCCCTGCTCGTTCATGGAGCCAGTCAGGGTTCCGTTGTCCTGCATATTGCCCCCCGTCTGACACGTCTCGGTAAAAGTCTCTTGTTCATTGAACGTGCAGGTTATGTTGGGCGATTGCCCCATGCACTGGACTCCGCCCGAGTCCTTGCGCGCCTCGGCCTCACGCGCGCTGCGCGCTTGCACGCTGATGGCGCTCTGCGCCGCCCCTACGGAAGCGGTAGCAAGCTGTTGTATAAAGGTCGTCGCGTCCTGTTGGGACATGCCCCCCCCGCTGCTACTGCTGCCCCCACAACCGGAATATAAGACGCCCAACATCAGCACCAGACCCGCACCAAAAATCCTTTTCCCCATGTTCCTGTTCCTCTCCTTCGTTGAATGTGCTTGCCGTTAAACGACGTTACAACATTCCCGGAGGACTTTGGCTTTCGGGATGTGGCCCAATCATTACTTTAGTTTGGGCCCGTTTTACCCTGGTCTCTGCGGAATAGCTCATCCATGAACCATTGACGGCACGCATGCGTCTTCGCCCGCGGGACCATGGATCGTGGGCTGAAGGAGGCATCGTTGCAACGGACAGACTCGGCGGCGTAGCCCTGCGATTCCAGGTTCGGTGTTATCTTGGGGAGAACTATGGACGTTCTCCAGCAGCTTTTTGAGCGGCATTTTCACCAGCCGCCTGAGCGCGTGCAGCCGTTGCCGGCGCAGCTCGGCGCTTCGGGACGCACCCTTGTCCGCTTGTCCGCCGGAAATCGCAGCGCCATCGGCGTGCTCTACGGCGTGCTGGAAGAGAATGCCGCCTTCCTCGCATTTTCCCGGCATTTTCGCCGCCACGGCCTGCCGGTGCCGGAAATTTATGCGGAGGACTTGAGCCGCGGCGCTTATCTCGAAGAAGACCTGGGCGACACCACTCTTTTTCAGTTTCTCGTGCGTAACCGCAGCGGGGAGAACATTGCCGCTCCCGTGGTGGAGGCATACCGCCAAGTGGTGGCCTGGTTGCCGCGCTTCCAGGTGGAAGCCGGGCGCGACCTTAATTACAAGCTCTGCTACCCGCGCTCGAGCTTCGACCGCCAGTCGATCGCCTGGGACTTGAACTACTTCAAATATCACTTTCTGCAGCTTGCCGGCATCCCCTTCAACGAACAAGCGCTGGAGGACGATTTCGGACATTTGGCTCAATTCCTGCTCGGCGCTCCCCGCGATTACTTCCTCTACCGGGATTTTCAGGCCCGCAATGTCATGTTGCGCGACGGCCAGCCATTTTTTCTGGATTATCAGGGCGGACGCCGCGGCGCGCTGCAGTACGATATCGCTTCCCTCTTGTACGATGCCAAAGCCGATCTGCCGCCGGCCCTGCGCCAGCAACTGCTCGACGAGTACCTGGAGCGGCTGGCCGGTTTCCTTGAGCTCAACCGCGATAGCTTCATGCACTACTATTGGGCCTACGTTTACATTCGCATCATGCAGGCTTTGGGCGCTTACGGATTTCGCGGTTACTATGAGCGCAAGACCTACTTTCTCCAGAGCGTGCCTTATGCCTTGAAGAATGTGCGCTGGCTGCTCGCCAACGTGAAATTGCCCATCCCTCTGCCGGCGCTGATGGAAGCGTTCCAGCGGATGGCGGCCGCCGCCGAATGGCAGATTCCCGAGGTCCCGGACCGGATGCGGGTGCAAATTTCCAGTTTCTCTTTTCACCGGGGCGGCCCGCCGCTGGATGCGTCCGGACATGGCGGCGGATTCGTATTTGATGCCCGCAGCCTGCCCAACCCCGGACGGGAAGCGCGCTTCCAGCCGCTCACCGGCAAAGATGAACCGGTAATCGAGTTTCTCAACCGGCAGGAAAGCGTGCAGCAGTATCTCGCCAGCGTGCTGGCGCTGGTGGAAAGCAGTGTGAGCAGCTACCGGAGCCGCGGCTTCAAGCACCTGATGGTATCGTTCGGTTGCACGGGCGGCCTGCATCGCTCGGTGTACTTGGCCGAACAGTTGGCCCAACACTTGCGCAGTTGGGAGGGCGTGGAAGTAGTGGTGCGGCATCTGGCGCTGGAGAAGCTGGGCCAATGAGGGCGATGATTTTAGCGGCCGGCCTGGGGACGCGCTTGCGGCCGCTCACCAACGACCGTCCGAAGGCCCTGGTCGAAATCGGCGGCCGCACGCTGCTGGAAATCGCGCTCGCGCGCTTGCGCTCATTCGACATTCGCGAGGTCATCATCAATGCCCATCACCTCGCCTCCATGATCGCCGAATACTTAAAGATAAACAATAACTTTGGCATGCAAATTGAAGTATCCCATGAAGATATTCTACTCGATACCGGTGGCGGCCTGAAGAAGGCGGCCCCCTTCTTCCTGCGTCCTTCCTCTCCGGTTGACGAGCCTTTCCTGCTGCACAATGTCGATGTAATCAGCGCCATCGACCTGCGCCGCATGGTGCAATTTCATAGGGAGCATGAAGCGCTGGCCACGCTGGCGGTGCAAGCCCGCAAGAGTTCGCGTTATCTGCTCTTCGACCGGCAGCTCCGGCTCTGCGGCCGGCGCTTCCTGAGAGAGAACATTACGGAATGGGCCCGGCCTTCGCCGCCGCCGGAGTCCTCGGGCGAGGAAGTGCGCGAGCTGGCGTTTGCCGGTATCCACGTCATTTCTCCCCGGTTTTTGACGATGATGACCGAGCCGGGCGCCTTCTCCATCCTTGCTTCTTATTTGCGCCTTGCGGGCAGCGGCGAAAAAATTCTTGCCTTTCCGGCAGACGAATATTATTGGCGCGACCTCGGCACGCCGGAAAGCTTGGCCCAGGCGGCCCAAGAGCTCTCTGCGTTCAAGCCTTCCGAGGATTAACGCCATGGGCGCACTGGACGCAGAGAGCGCAAAGGATGACTGGAATTCTCTCCGGCCTTCCTCGCATCCCTTGTGTGCTTGGCGTCCCGCGCGCTCTCTGCGTTTAAGCTTTTTGGTGGTGGAAGCATAAGAATTCGTGAAACGGGAAACGAAGAACGGGAAACGGGTGTTAGGCGATTGGCTGACGCCGGCGGTGTGCTGCATGCTGCTGGCCTTACAACTCTTCGCCGCCATCGGACACTGGTCGCAGACTGCCGATGAATCCACTCATTTGTACGCCGGTTACCGCTATTTGCATTGCGGCGATTTCGGATTCAGTCCCGCCCATCCCCCGGTGGCGCGAATGGTAGCCGCCCTTCCCTTGCTCTACAGCCGCCTGAGCGTGAATTGCTCCAACCCCGGGCGCGACGAAGCCTTGGCGGCCCTGGATTGGCTTTATGCCCGCGACTTCCGGAAAATTTTGCTGCGGGCGCGCCTCGCCATGTCGATCTTTGCGCTCGCTCTGTGTGTTCTGGTCTGGATGGCGGCGCGGCGCATGTTTGGCCGCGGCGCCGCGCTGGTGGCCACTCTGCTGCTGGTATTCGAGCCTAACCTGCTGGCTCACGGCGCCCTGGTCACCACCGATATGGCTCTAACCTGTGCCATGTTTTTCTCGGTGTTTGCCTTTTACCTGTGGACCACGCGCCATCGCATGTCCGATCTGCTGCTGGCGGCAGCGGCCACCGGTCTGGCCGTGACCACGAAACAGAGCGGAATTCTGACGCTTCCAATTCTCGCTCTGCTGGCGTTATGTGACGCTCGGATCGAGGCCAACCAGCGCCGGGCGCGCATTTTGCCGCGGCTGGTTCGCAACCTGGGCGCGGTGATTGTGATCGGCTTGATCGCCATGGGAATTGTGTGGGCTGCGTACGGGTTCCGCTTTATGGCCCATGCGGACGGAGCGCCGCTGCCGGCATTGAATGCGGATCGCGGCAGCTTTGCGGGCTTGCTACAGGCAATGCGGCATGATCGTCTCTTGCCGGAGGCTTATCTTCAGGGAATACAGGCCGCCCGGGTATTGGCGCGCGGACAGGGCGCTCCCCTGCTATTCCTGCGCCGGCTTTATCCCGCACCGCCCTGGTTTTTCTTTCCCGTCAACTTGGTCATCAAGCTGACGGTCACGGAAATGGCACTGCTGCTGCTAACCCTCGCCGGCACAGGTTTGACCTTTGTCCGCCGTGCGGCTCCGAACACGCCCACAGTTGACGGGCGGGATTCGGCCCGGCGGGAGTGGCTGTTCATGACGCTGCCCCCGGCCTTCTATCTGCTGATCTGCATGATGGGGCACATCAGTAGCGGGATTCGTCACGTGCTGCCTATGACTCCCTTCTTATTGGTTCTGGCGGCGGCCGGAAGCGTGCGTTGGACGCGCCGCGTCCGCTGGGCGGGCTTCGCCGTGGCGCTGCTCGTGGGGCTGCACATAGCGTCTTCGCTGCACGCCTATCCCAACTACCTCTCCTACGCCAATGAGCTCTGGGGAGGGCCGGCAAATGCTTACCTTTATCTGCCGAACAACGATTGGGGCGAAGCTTGGTATGCGGTCCGGGACTATGCCGCCGCACATCCCGGCGAGCCTTGCTGGCTGGCCAGTCCGTATTTGATGAGTATCCGGTATTATCATCTGCCCTGCCGGCAGTTCTGGGGCGGCGACCCGCGCGAGATGGAACTGATTCCGCCGCAGGTGCGCGGCTTTGTGGTTCTGAGCAGCGCTTTTTTCGACAACGCTGTGTTTATCCACCCGGGCAGCGTTCCGGATCCCGAGCTGGCCCCTTTTCTCAACCGCGCCCCCACGGCCAAGCTGGGCGGAAGCGCCATGCTGGTCTATGAAGGCGATTTCAATACCGTCGAAGCTGCCGCCAGTTCCGAGTACGCCCGGGCGCTGAGCCTCGCCAATGCCGGCCGCTTCGACCAGGCTTTGGCCCACGCCAGACGAGCCGCCGGCTTCGCTCCTGACCGGGCGCTGGTTCGTTTCGAGTATTGCCGCGATCTGGTAGCTGCTGGAGAAGCCGGCTTGGCGGCCAGGGAATGCCGTGTGGCCCGCGATTTGCTGTTGCCGGAAGATCACTGGATGGGAGCGGTGCCCAGTGTCTCCCCTCTGGGTTACGTTCACCCGTGGGGGCCGGCAAGGCTGCATCTGGTGGATGTCTTGTTACATGCTATCGGCGCGGAGTAGCCTGCAAACCTTAAACTTGAATACGAGGCAACCTGATAATCTATGCGTTAGCGTTTTCCATCGCCTTGCCGCATCCGCGTTACCGGCATTCGCGGAGGTCGGTTCTTTTAGGATTTGGGGGTGTACTTGATTTCACAGACCAACGAACTGCGCAAACCCGCAACCGCCAAGGCGGAAGATGTCCTGGTCCCGGCGGCCCATCCTCGCCTCACCACCTTGTCGATCGTGGTGCCCTGTTACAACGAGAGCGCCACCATCCGCTCGGTGATCGAGACGGTGCTGGCGGCCGATTCCTGCGGCTTGCAAAAAGAGATCGTGATTGTGGATGACTGCTCCACGGACGGAACCCGCGAGATCCTGCCGCAGATCGAAGAGGAACACCGCAACGGCCCGCTCGGCTCGGTCAAGGTGTGCTATCACGGGAAGAACCAGGGCAAAGGCGCAGCCGTGCGCACGGGCTTCGCCAACATCAGCGGCGACCTCGTACTGGTCCAGGATGCCGACCTGGAATACAATCCCGCCGACTATGCGGTCCTGCTGGCCCCCATTCTGCACGGCCATGCCGACGCCGTCTTCGGCAACCGCTTCCATGGCGGCGAACATCGCGTGTTGTACTTCTGGCACTATCAGGCCAACCGCTTGCTGACGTTGCTTTGCAACGTGCTCTCCGACCTGAATCTTAATGATATGGAGGTCGGCTACAAAGTATTTCGCCGCGAAATTCTGGAGCGCATGACCCTGAAGTCCGACCGCTTTGGCTTCGAACCCGAAGTCACCATTAAAACCGCCCGCCTTCATTGCCGGCTCTACGAGGTGCCCATTTCGTACCACGGCCGCACCTACGACGAGGGCAAGAAGATCGGCTGGAAGGATGGCGTTGCCGCCCTGTGGCACATGATTAAGTACCGCTTTTTCGATTGATATGCCGGTTTCCTGGACAAGCCGCTATGCCAAGAGAACGGCCGGGATCACCAGCTCCGTCATCCGCGAATTGTTGAAGCTGGTCCGCAAGCCGGGAATGATCTCCTTTGCCGGAGGCTTGCCGGCGCCGGAAGTATTTCCGGTGGCCCGCATCCGCGAAAGCTGCCTGCGGGTCCTGGACCATGCCGGCCCTGAAGCCTTGCAATACTCGCCTACGGAGGGCTACCTGCCGCTGCGCGAACAGATTGCCGCCGGCCTGGCGAGTCAAGGCGTCCCCCTGCGGGCCGAAAACATATTGATCACTTGCGGATCGCAGCAGGCTCTGGATTTGCTGGGAAAATTGCTGATCGATTCCGGCGACCGCATCGTGGTGGAGGCGCCCACTTACCTCGGAGCGTTGCAGGCTTTCGATGTTTTTGGCGCCGAATATGTCGCCGTCCCGGTGGACCACGACGGCTTGTGCCTGGATCAGGTTGAGGCGGCGCTGCGCTCCGGTCCCAAGTTCCTGTATGTCATGCCGAATTTTCAGAATCCGGCCGGAGTCACGCTGGCGTTGGAACGGCGCCGGCAATTGGTGAGTCTGGCGGAAAAGTTTGGCGTGCCGATTGTGGAAGACGACCCCTATGAAAAGCTGCGTTATGAAGGTGAGAGTTTGCCGCCGTTAATCGCGCTCGACCCCGCATACCGCGGCCCGGGCGAGGCCGGCGGGGGCAACGTAATTTATCTCAGCACGTTCTCCAAGACGCTCGCTCCCGGCTTGCGTCTGGGGTGGATTGCCGGCCCGGCCGGCGTCATTGCGAAGCTGGTGCAGATCAAGCAAGGCGCCGACCTGCATACCAGCACGTTCAGTCAGATGCTGGCCTACGAAGCCGCAACCGGCGGCTTTCTCGAGCGGCATACGCGGACCATTTGCCGGGTTTACCGGGAGCGGCGCGACGCCATGCTGGACGCGCTGCAAGCAATGCTGCCGCCCGGTGCGGCCTGCACGCGCCCGCAGGGCGGCCTGTTTCTCTGGGCCACCCTGCCGGAAGGGATGGATAGCCGCGCCTTGCTGGAGCACGCTTTGGCGGAAGGCGTAGCCTTTGTCCCGGGCGACTGCTTCTATGCCGGGGGCAGCGAGATCGGCCGCCGCCAGATGCGCTTGAATTTCTCTTATGTGGAACCGGAACGCATCCGCGAAGGCATCCGCCGGCTGTCGGCAGCGTTGCGCCGCTATATGGATGAGCGTGGCATGACGACCGCGGCAAAGTGAGCACCATGCAACGACTGCAAAAAATCATGGCTGCAGCCGGCATAGCCTCGCGGCGCAAGAGCGAAGCTTTGATCGCCGCGGGCCGGGTCACGGTCAACGGCCAGGTGGTGGACCAACTGGGCGCCAAGGCTGATCCGGAACACGACCATATTCGCGTGGACGGCAAACTGCTCTCCGGACCCGAACGCAAACTCTACTTACTGGTCAACAAACCCAAGGGCTACGTGACTACGGTCAGCGATCCCGAGGGCCGGCCCACGGTCATGCATCTGGTGCGCAATGTGGGCGCGCGGCTGTATCCCGTGGGGCGTTTGGACTACGCCAGCGAAGGTCTGCTCCTGCTCACCAACGACGGTGTGCTGGCGCAGAAGCTCACGCGCGCCGCCACCCACGTTCCCAAGACCTACCTCGTCAAGGTTAGCGGCGTTCCCAGCGCACAAATGCTGCAGCGGCTTCGGGAAGGGATTTTCCTGCGCGGCGAAAAGCCCGGTGAGCGCGCCGCCAAAACCGCGCCCGCGCGCATCGTTCTGGCCCGCGAAGGGGAGAATCCCTGGTACGAAGTCACCCTGACCGAGGGACGCAATCGTCAGTTGCGGCGCATGTTCGAGCAGGCCGGACACCGGGTGGAAAAGCTCAAACGCATTCGCTTCGGACCGCTGGAACTTGATGTGCCCCCCGGAGAATACCGGAAGTTAACGCCGAAGGAAGTGGAAAAACTCATGAACGCGCCGCAAGGGAAATCGAGTAATTGAGCAATCGGGTAATTGCGTAATTGAGCAAAGCGGGCTCTGGCGCTGTTGGTTGCGTAGTTGAAACAAGGAGCAAAACAACTTCCATTCTGCGCTTTGCCAAATTACCCGATTACTCAATTTCTCAATTACTCAATTAAGCAGGCATGGGCAGGCGGGCAGCGCCGAACAGACCGGCGTCGCTGCCCAATCGCGCCCTGGTAATCACCGTTCGCGCACCGGCGCTCCTCGGCTCCTCAGGTGGAAAAGCAGCCGCGTCAAGGGCAGCGGAAATGTCTTCCGGCGCGGTCGCGGCATACACGTAAGACCGCCTCCGCAGCTCCTCGAACATGGCCGGGGCAAATACGTCCCACGCGCTGGAGACCCCTCCGCCAATTACATACATCTGCATGTTCAAGGCATTCACCAAATCAGCCAGGAGAATGCCCAGGGCCCGGCCGGCCTTGCGAAAAATCTCCTGCGCCGCCGTATCGCCGCGCTTTGCCAGGTCGTACACTATCTCGGCGGTTAATTCCCGGCCATGCTGCTGCGCTTCTGCCAAGGCGGGCGCCTTGCCGGCGGCAATCGCTTCCCGCGCCATGCGCAGCACGGCGGTGGCCGAGGCAAACTGCTCGACACAGCCATAACTGCCGCAGCCGCACTTGGGGCCGTCAGGGTCCACGTTGATGTGGCCTATTTCGCCGGCCATGCCGGTCATGCCCTGCCAGACGCGGCCATCGCAAATCAGCCCTCCGCCGATGCCCGTGCCCAGGGTAATCATGCACATGTGGGCGGCGTGGCGGGCGGCGCCCAGCCAGGCTTCGCCCAGGGCGGCGCAGTTGGCATCGTTTTCCAGAAACACCGCGCTGGCCAAACGGCGCTCGATTTCTTCCCGTACGGGATAATCGTTCCAGCCGGGCAGGTTCGGCGACTCCCGCAGCATGCCGGTACGCTGGTCGATGATGCCGGGCACACCGACGCCAACCCCCAGAAAGCGCCGCCATTTGCCGAATTTTGCCGACAGCTCGCGGACGGCGGCCGCCATTTCGGCCATCACCGCGTCGCGGCCCAGCGTCAGTTTGGTCTCGGTGACCGCCTTCTCCAACAGCTCGCCCTGTTCGCTGACCGCGGCAATGCGAAGATTCGTCCCGCCCAAATCCACGCCCACTGCAAAACTCATAGTTCACCTGGCCTCTGGCGATGATACACGAGAGCCGCCAGCATCAGACTTCAACGAACGGGGATGCAGGCCCGTCAAGCTGCTCATTCGCCGCATTTGAGAAATCGGGCTGATGTTCTCCCCGATGATCGGACATATTCTTCATGGTCACGCCAAGCTCCGGCGACAACCGTCCGGGCTTCTGGTCAGCGGCCAATGCCTCACGACCAACGACCTGCTATCTCTGGCACTTCGGGCAATAATGCGTGCCGCGGCCTGCCAGCACGATTCGCTGGATCGCCGTGCCGCAGGCCAGGCAGGGCTTCCCTGCCCGCCCATACACGCGGTGGCGCGTCTGGAACAAGCCCGGTTCGCCATCGACATCGAAGTAATCGGAGATTGACGAACCGCCCGCCGCGATCGCCTGCCGCAAGACGCGCCGCAGGGCAATCCATAACCTGTGCAACTCTTCCCGCCGCAGCGATGCCGCCTGGCGGTGCGGCCGCACCCCGGCCCGGAACAGGGATTCATCGGCATAGATATTGCCCACTCCGCGCAGAAGCTTCTGGTTGAGCAAGGCGCTCTTGATCGGTGTCTTGCGTTTGCGAAACAAGGCGGCAAATTCGCCAAAGCCGGCTTCCAGCGGCTCCCGGCCTTCTACCTGAAAGTCTTGCGCCACGCGTATGCGCCCAAAGCGCCGCGGGTCCACAAAGCGGATTTCCCGCCCCGAGGCCAGCCGCGCAATCATGTGCGTGTGTTTTAAAAGCTGCGCTTCCGGACGCGTCACTTGCAACACCCCGGTCATGCCCAAATGCACCACCAAGGCGGGCAAAGGCTTGGCGCCGGCTGCGCGGGCTGAAGTCCTGCGCCCGCCTGGACTCAAGCGAATGACGATGTGTTTGCCCATGCGGCGCACCTCCGCGATGCCGGCGCCTTCCATGGCGCGCGCGATTTCCTGCGGAGTCGAGAGAAAAGTCCGGGGCTTACCAGCAAGCCACACCGCTTCGATGCGGTCGCCAAGAACGCGCGCCGCCAGTCCGCGGCAGATCGTTTCCACTTCGGGAAGCTCCGGCATCAGTTTCCCGCCGGTACTATCGCCTTGCCCCGGCGGATTCCATGCGCACTAATGTAGCAGATCGGCCCGGGCGGCTTCGGTGTTTCCCCGGGCAACACGGGTCGGGGTAAATCAGGTAAGATTTTGAGTGGTATTCCTCTCGTGAATTTCCCGTTTTTTTTCGGCGTTCTCCGGGGATGAGCGTGTGCCAACTGAGGTGAAGGCGTTTTGAATAAGTTGAAAGCGGTAATTGTCGTCGGCGCGCAATGGGGCGATGAAGGCAAGGGCAAGATCGTTGACGTCCTCTCGGAGAATTTTTCCGTGGTGGCCCGGTACGCGGGCGGCCATAATGCCGGCCACACGGTGACGATCCATCAGCAGCGCTTCGTGCTGCAATTGATTCCCTGCGGGGTGTTGCGGCCTGGTTGCCGGGCGGTCATCGGCAACGGGGTGGTGCTGGACCCGCTCGCCTTCCTGAAGGAAGTGCAGAAGTTGCGCGATGCGGGCGTGGCGGTGGACGGCAATCTGTTTGTCAGCAACCGCGCCCAGGTCATCCTGCCCTACCATCGCATGATCGAGATGGCGGTGGAAACGGCGCCCGGCCGCGAGAAAATCGGCACCACCTCGCGCGGCATCGGACCCGCTTACGAGGACAAGATGAGCCGCCGCGGCCTGCGCGTCGCCGATCTGCTGGATACCGCTCTGCTGCAGCGTCACATAGAAAATGCCTGCCGCGAAAAGAACGCGATTGTGCACGCCTTGTTCAATTCCGAGCCGCTGGACCCGGATGCCATTTACCGGGAGTACGCGGAAGCGGGCGAAAAGGTGCGGCCCTTTGTGGCGGAGACGGCCCGCCTGCTGAATCAGGCGATCGCCCGCGGCGAAGCGGTCATGTTCGAGGGCGCGCAGGGCACCATGCTGGATATCGATCATGGCACGTACCCGTTCGTGACCTCCTCGAGCGCCACCGCCGGCGGGGCCATTACCGGCACGGGCGTGCCGCCGGCCGCCATCGGCGCCGTCATCGGCGTGAGCAAAGCCTATTGCACCCGCGTGGGCGAAGGCCCCTTCCCCACGGAGCTGCACGACGCTGCCGGGCAGTCCCTGCGCGACCGCGGAAACGAGTATGGCGCTGTTACCGGACGTCCCCGCCGTTGCGGCTGGATGGACTTGCCGCTGTTGCGCTACGCCATCATGATCAATGGGATTTCCTGGCTGGTCATCACCAAACTGGACGTTCTCGACGAGTTGGCGGAAGTCTGCGTGTGTACCGGCTATAAATTGAACGGCAAATTGACTGCCGACCCTCCGGCACAAGCCCTGGACTACGGCAAACTCGAACCGGTCTATACGAAACTGCCCGGCTGGCAGGCCAGCACCTTGGGCATCACCAGCTTCCAGAAGCTGCCGGCAAAAGCGCGCGAATACCTGGCTTTTCTGGAACGCGAAAGCGGAGCGCGCATCGGCATGATTTCCACCGGCCCGGACCGCGAGCAGACGATCTTCGTGGACGAATTTCGGGCCGCTTTGAATCCCCCAAAGGAGTAACCCATGCGGCGTACATTGGGAACTTTGCTCATGGCGCTGATATTGGCCGGGATGCTGGCGGCACAGGAGACGCGCCAGGAACGCGTCAGTCCCGCGCCCCACCCGGCGGACGACGCCAAAGCCGGCAGCAGCAACGTGCCTGACGTGTATGCCATCAGCGGGCGCTTCCAGCGGATCGTGACGCTGCGCTTCAAGTACGATACCGACCTCCTGGCCGGACTGGAAAAGATGGTGAAACAGGAAAAGATCAAGAATGCCGTGATCCTGGCGGCGGCCGGCTCGGTGCGGAGTTATTCGATTCACCAGGTCACCAACCGGGACTTTCCCTCCCGAAACATGTTCGAAAACAACCCCACCGGTCCGGCCGACTTGGTCAGTATGAATGGTTATGTCATCAACGGCCGGGTCCACGCGCACCTGACTCTGGCCAATCCCGACAAGGCCTTTGGCGGCCACCTGGAGCTGGGGACGAGGGTCTTTACTTTTGCCATCGTCACGCTGGGCGTGCTGGACGATAGCGTGGATTTGACCAAGGCGGACGACAAGACCTACCGGTAGCGCAGAACCGCGGTTGGCCATTGCCTGAAGCCGGCAAAGCCGGCTTGCCAAAAGCCGGTTGCCGGTTATCGCTTAAACAACTTTCCGCTTCCTCTCCGCATCCACTCGGTTGTTTCACCTTCGAAAAAGGAGGGAGCTAGGGAGCCGGCATGAGCCGGGAGTCTGAAGCGCGGATTCCGGCTTCCTATGCGTATCGCCTGCGCTGTGTGCGCGAAACAAGAATTCGCCACCGGTCCCTAGCTACTAACTACTAGCTACTACCTGGCCAATTCGTAGCCGGCAAAGAAATAGCTCAGCTCAAAGCGCGCCGTATCGTCCGCGTCGCTGCCGTGGATGGCGTTGCGCTCGATATTGGCGCCAAACCTCTTGCGAATCGTGCCCTCCGCCGCCTTGGCGGCATCGGTGGCGCCCATGAGTTCGCGCAAGCCGGTGATGGCGTTCTCCCTCTCCAGCGCCATGACCACGATGGGGCCGCTCGACATGAAGTTGGTCAGCGACTCAAAGAATGGCTTGCCGGCGTGAACGGCGTAAAAACCTTCGGCCTGATGTTTGGTGATGTGCAACATCTTCATGCCCAGGATGCGAAAACCCTGGCTCTGAATCATGGCGATGATCTCGCCGGCGGCGCCCTTCTGGACCGCGTCCGGCTTGACTATGGTCAACGTCCGTTGCAGCGTCTTCATGCGTGCCTCTATGCCCTTTCTACGGGAATCCTGAAACCAGAAATCATAAATGTTCGCGGTGGCTTTGTCTTGGAAAAACCGCCTTCGGCGCCGGGTAATCGGCAAGGGGCCCTTGGCGGGAACCGGCCGGTTGGACCGGGAGAGCCAACGCTCAGCCCTTCTCCGCGCGAACGGGCGGCTGCCCGTTAGCCAATTACCCGCGGCTAGTTGCCGATTCCGGCGCCGGCCAACGCCTGCGCCAAGGTTTCTCCCAGGTCCGCGGGAGATTTGGCCATGCGGACGCCGGCATCCTCCAGGGCGCGAATCTTCCCGGCTGCCGTGCCCTCGCCTCCGCTGATGATGGCGCCGGCATGACCCATGCGGCGGCCGGGAGGCGCCGTTTGCCCGGCTATGAATGCCGCCACCGGCTTGGTGACATGCTGCTTGATGAACTCCGCCGCGGATTCTTCCGCGTTGCCGCCGATTTCCCCGATCAGGATGATGGCCTGCGTTTCCCTATCGGCTTGGAACAGCTCCAGCGCGGCGATAAAGTCGGTGCCAAGGATGGGATCGCCGCCGATACCCAGGGCGGTGGATTGTCCGATGCCCCGTACGGTAAGCTGGTGAACCGCCTCGTAAGTCAGCGTCCCCGAGCGCGACACCACCCCTATGCTGCCCGGGCGGTGTATGTGCCCCGGCATGATGCCTATCTTGCATTTGCCGGGCGAAATGATGCCCGGACAATTGGGCCCGATCAGCCGGGAGTTCTTCTCCCGCATGAATGCCCTGACCTTCACCATGTCGAGCGTGGGGATGCCTTCGGTGATGCAAACCAGCAGGGGCACGGCGGCGGCAACGGCTTCCATGATGGCATCGGCCGCCGCCGGCGGCGGCACCAGAATCATGGCCGCGTTGGCGCCGGTCGCGCGGACCCCCTGCTCCACGGTATCGAAAATGGGCCAGCCTTCATGCCGCGTGCCGCCCTTCCCCGGGGTAACGCCGCCCACGATTTTCGTCCCGTAGCCGGCGCAGTTCTTGGCATGGAACGTGCCTTCGCGTCCCGTCAAGCCCTGCACCAACACTCTCGTCGACTCATCGATCAGGATGCTCATTCTATCCGGCTGCCGCCACCACCTTCTCGGCTGCGTCCTTCATGGTGTCGGCCACCATGAAGTTCAGCCCCGAATTTTTCAAAATCTCGCGTCCGGCCTCTACGTTGGTGCCTTCCAGGCGCAGGATAACCGGCAACTGGATCCGGGTTTTTCTGGCGGCGGCGACTACGCCATTGGCCAGCGTATCCACGCGCAGGATGCCGCCGAAGATGTTGATCAGCACGGCGCGGACGTTCTTATCGCTCAAAAGAATCTCGAACGCGTGCGTCACCTGCTCCTCGCTGGCGCCGCCGCCCACGTCGAGAAAATTCGCCGGCGTGCCCCCGGCATACTGGATGATGTCCATGGTGGCCATCGCCAGTCCGGCGCCGTTGACCATGCAGCCCACGTTGCCGTCGAGCTTGATGTAACTGAGTCCGTATTTGCTGGCTTCGACTTCCAGCGGATCTTCTTCCGTGAGGTCGCGCAGCTTCTGGATCTCGGAATGGCGGTACAGAGCGTTATCGTCGAAATTCATTTTGGCGTCGAGCGCCAGCAGCCGCCCTCCGGTAGTGGAGAGAAGAGGATTGATTTCCACCAGCGCCGCATCCATCTCTTCCGCGGCCTTGCCGATGGCGGTCATGAACTTCACGGCCCAGCCGGTCTGAGCCGGCTTCAGGCCCAGCGCAAACGCCAGCTTGCGGGCCTGATAAACCTGCAGGCCCAAGCCCGGCTCGATGTACTCCTTCACGATGGCCGCCGGGGTCTCCGCCGCCACCCGTTCAATCTCCATGCCGCCCACTGCCGAAGCGATAAGCACGTTCTTGGCGGCCTGCCGGTCCAGCGTCACTCCCAGGTAATATTCCTTTTCGATCGGCCAACTTTCTTCCACCAGCAGCCGGCGCACCACCCGGCCTTCGGGGCCGGTCTGGTGGGTCACCAGGCGCATGCCGAGCATTCTCCGCGCCATCTCGGAGGCCTGGGCCGCCGAGTTGACCAGCTTCACGCCGCCGCCTTTGCCACGCCCGCCGGCATGAATCTGCGCCTTCAGCACCACCCCGCCGGCGCCGGCGCCCAGCAAGTTGCCGGCTGCCCGTTCCGCTTCCTCCGCGGTCTGCACCACCTCGCCCCGGGGCACGGCTACGCCGTATCTGGAAAGGATGCTCTTTGCCTGATATTCGTGAATTTTCATCGCTCATCGGGGAGCGCATCTGGCGCCCGCAGCTAAGACTCTCTGCCCTGCCCGTGCCCGGCAAACTCCGGGATTGTAAGCCATTCGGCCGGCCCGGAGCAAACGCGGGGGCCGCTAACTGCGTGTTATGATCAAATCGGTCCGCCGCCACAAGTGCAATGATTATTGATGCGCTCCATCGCATTGCCGATCATGGCGAGTCGCTCTCGCGCGCCCAGGCGTGCGCGGTTATGGCGGAGATCTTGGGCGGCTTGGCCACCGACGCGCAAATCGCCGCCCTGCTCGTGGCGCTCCACATGAAGGGCGAGACGGTGGACGAAATCGTCGGCTTTGCCGAGGCCATCCGCGCCGCCGCCACGCCCTTGCCGCTTACCGAAGACCAGGCCCTCGATGTCAGCGATACCGAACGCGACGCGCTCGTAGATACCTGCGGGACGGGCGGCGACGCCAGCGGAACTTTCAATATTTCCACCATTACCGCCCTCACGGTGGCCGGCGCCGGCGTCCGCGTGGCCAAGCACGGCAACCGCAGCGTAACTTCGCAGTGCGGGTCCGCCGATGTGGTGGAAGCCCTGGGCGTGCGCCTCACCCTGCCTCCGGCCCGCGTGGCGCTGTGCCTAGAACAGGTCGGCATCGCTTTCCTGTTCGCGCCCGCCATGCACTCCGCTATGAAGTACGCGCAACCGGCGCGCCGCGATTTGCGGCTGCGCACCGTATTCAATCTTCTGGGACCGCTTTGTAATCCCGCCCACGCTTCCGCGCAGGTGGTCGGCGTGTATTCGGCCGCACTGGTGGAAAAACTGGCGCACGCCTTGCTGCAGCTTGGCTTGCAACGGGCGCTGGTGGTCCACGGCAGCGACGGGCTGGACGAGATCACCGTCACCGGGCCCAGTACCGTCGCGGAGGCGCGTGCCGGCGCGGTGCGCGTTTATGAAGTCGCGCCGGAAGAGTTCGGCATCGCGCGCGCGCCTATGGCGGAAATCTTAGGCGGCAATGCGGCCGTCAATGCCGCCATGATCCGCGCCATCCTGGCCGGCGAGCGCTCCCCGCGCCGTGATGTCGTGCTGTTGAATGCCGCCGCCGCCCTGGTCGCCGCCGGACGTGCCGATTCCCTTCGCGACGCCGTTCCCCTGGCCGCTTATTCCCTCGATTCCGGCACCGCCCAAGCTAAGCTTGATCTCCTCGTGCGTTTTACCAACGAGAACTGAACGACACCCGTAAATTTCAAATTTGAAATTCGCTTCTGTGTTGGCCTTCCGAAATCCTTACTGCAGCGCCACTTTCTCCAGGTACTGCGCGATCTGCGCCTTCCAGTGCAGCGTGGAGCTTATGGAAGCCTGTAATGCCTGGGCCGCGTCCGGCTCGCCGTGGACCAGCCAGGTAACGCGCGGGCTTTGCGGGAAGGTGCGCAGCCACTTGAGCATTTCCGGGGTATCGGCGTGATCGCTGAACTGCTCGAGCGCGGCCACTTGTGCCCGCACGGGAACGATTTCCCCGTAAATCTTCACTTCCTTGCCGCCATCCTTGATTTGCGCGCCCCGCGTTCCCGGGGCCTGGAAGCCGATAAACAGAACCAGGTTGCGCGGATCGGGCAGCCGCAGCAACAGGTGATGCTGGATGCGTCCCCCCATGCACATGCCGTTGGCCGAGACGATGATGCACGGATACTTGTTGTCGTTGATCCGCTTGGATTCTTCCGGTGTGGTGCAGAAGGCGAAACCGCTCCAGGTTAGCGGCGATCCCCATTTCCCGATCAACGCCCGCGCGCCTTCCTGGAACTCCTCCGCGTGCTTCAGAAAAATCTGCACTGCCTGGATGGCCATGGGACTGTCGGTAAAAACCGGAACGCGCGGCATCTGCCCTTCTTCCATCAGCTCCTTCAGCAGGAACAGGAACTTCTGGGTGCGTTCCACGGCGAACGACGGCACTACCACGCTGCCGCCGCGCTTCACCGTATCGCGCACCAGGCGCGCCAACTCGGAACGGGGGTCGGTGGTGGGATGGAGCCGGTTCCCGTAAGTGGATTCCATCACCAGCACATCGGCCGTCTCGCCTTCCTGCGGCGTGTGGTGCACCACCTTGCCGGGCGCCAGTTGCTCGTCCTGCACCCGGCCCAAATCGCCGGTAAACAAGAGCCGCCGGACGCCGCCGTTCTGGCGCACGGTGATCTCCGCCATCGCGGCCCCCAGGATGTGCGCGGAATGCACGAAGCGGAAACTGAAGTCCGGAGAAATTTGCCTGGTTTCCCCGAAGTTCACCGGCTGGAAAGACTTCAGGCATTCCTGGGCTTCCTCCATGGTGTAGAGCGGCAATGCGGGTTCGTGCTTGGAAGACTTGCGCTTGTTGTGGAACAAGGCGTCTTCTTCCTGCAGGTGCCCGCTGTCCGGCAGCACAATTCCGCATAATTCGATCGTCGGCGGGGTGGCATAGATCGGCCCGGCAAAGCCTTCCTTCACCATGCGCGGAAGCCAGCCGCAATGGTCGAGGTGCGCGTGGGTCAGGATCACGGCGCCGATTTCCCGCGCCGGCGCCGGCAGGTCGCGCCAGTTCCGCTCCCGCCATTCCTTGGGTCCCTGAAACAGACCGCAGTCCACCAGGACCTTCAGGCCCTTGCCGTTAATGTCGGCGGTGTTGATCAGGTGCTTGGAACCGGTAACCGTGCCGGCGGCGCCCAGGAACTGAATGTAGGCCAAAGGCACACCTCGCAGAATCAGTTGTGAACTCTGAATTTTCCGTTCTGGCCGCGATTTCTACAAGCAGATAGTTGCTTCAGGTATGCAAAAGCTAAACAAGCGCGAACGCCGGCCAACGGCCTACGACCAAAGACCAACGGCCAACCGCTAACGGCCGGCTTACGGCTTTAGCCGGAACACGTTATTGCTTACGTCCGATTCCGGCACGCTGCCGTCGTTCACGACCACCTGGGCGGGAAATGCCGGAGCGGTGATGCGGGTGCTGGCCTTGGCATGCGCCGGAACCAGCAACCGCCGCATCGCGCCGCCGCTTTCCACCGGAATCATGACCGGAACTTCCGCGCCGGCCGCCCCGTCGTTCTGTACGGTCACGGTCACCATCACGTTGGCCGGCAAGGTCTCGCGGGGGAAGACCGCCGTTATGCGGAAATCGGGAAGGCCCCGGTCCCGGTACACCCAATCATCAAAGAACCATTCCAGCTTGCGGTGGCTCGCGGCTTCAACCAGCCGCTGCAAATAGGCGGGCTCCTTGTCGCCGGAGGCATGATAGCGATGCAAGGCTTGCTGCAGGGCATCGTCGCCCACCATGTCGCGCAGCATCCACCAGACAAACATGGCCTTGCCGCGGTAGTAAATTTCGTCGGTGGCCCGGATCAGCGGCTCTCCCTCGGCCGGAGCGCTCTGGCCGGCGGGAACTTCCCGCGCCTGCTCCTCCACTTCCGCCAGCGCCAGACGAAACTGCTGCATGTACTCCAGCGCGGCTTTGCGTCCCGCCTGCTTTTCGCGTACCAGCGCCTGGGCAAAATGCGCCAGCCCTTCGGCGATCCATGGCCGCGGCGACTCCAGGCACGCATGGGCCAACTGGTGGGCCATAGCGGTCTCCACTGCCTGCCGGCCGGAGATCATGGGCGTAAACAGGGTAGCGCCGCTGTCAAAAGGCGCGTAGCCTTCCGGGAGTTCGATGATGGTCACCTTCTCCCGTTGCGCCCCGAACCAATCGCTGATGCCCGGCAACAGTTTCTCCGCCGCCAGCTCGTACTCCTGCGCCGCCGCCTCATGCCCCGGCAGATAAAGCACGTCCATCGCCTGGCGGCTGAGCACGGTGTAGCCGCCAATGGCAAAAGTGGGCGGCGAGAGACCGAGGAGAGAAAACTCAAAGCTCCGCTCACGCACCGCGCCGGCGCCGTTGGCTGTTGCTCTCTGGCTGATCAACCGTCCGTTGGTGGCCACCGGCTGGTCCACGGCCAGGGTCAGAGTTAAGCGCATCACCGAGGCCGCGTGCCGCCGCTTCCATGCGCCCACGATGGCGGAGAGCTCGGAGCCGGCGCTCAGGCTGGCGGCATCCATGGCCACCGGATACCAGCAAACATATCCCACGCCGCGCACCGCGGTGAAAGCGTCCGCGATTTGGTCCCAATCGGTGGCGGCGGCCATCTCCGCCGGCGTGCCCACGCGGGTCAGGCGAGTGGTGTCGCGGGAAATTGTGCCGGAATAGGCGATGTCGAGTTCCACCGTGCTTTGCGGCTCGAGGGCGCGGGGCAGAGTAACTATAGCTTCCGAAACGCTGCCGGTATGATCGATGTCCGTAGTGTACGGCAGCGATACATAGGCTGCGGGCTTCCCCGAAAGCTCTATCGATTTCCAGTCCAGCGTCGAGGAGATCTGCAGCGATACAAAGCGCTGCGGCGTGGACGAATCGTTGCGCAGAGTCACGCGCCCACTGGCCTCGAATTCGTGCAGCAGCGGACCGGCGCGGGCGCGCAGATCGTAAGCGGTGAAGGTAAAAGCATTGCGGTCCAGAGCCATGGCCGCGACACCGCTAGAGAGGAGGCAAAGAAAAATTGAGTAATTGAGTAATTGAGTAATCGGGTAATTGAGGAATCGGGCAAAGTCGCCAAGCCACAAGCTCCGCCTCTTGCGCCCACACCCACCTCGCGAGAGAGTGCAGAAAGGAAAATTTGAAATTTGAAATTTGAAATTTGAAAACCGCAATCTGACCGCCCAAATTACTCAATTACCCGATTACTCAATTTCTCAATCTTCCCTCGCCCGCCTCTGGCGCGCGATCTCGTACATCACCACCGCCGCGGCTACCGACACGTTCAGCGATGGCGCCTTGCCCAGCATGGGAATGGAAACCAGAAAATCACACTTCTTGCGCACCAGATCGTGCAGGCCGGCGCCCTCGGCTCCCAGCACCACCGCACAGTCCATGCGGTAATCGAGCGCATCGTACGGCTGCGTTCCGCGCTCGTCCAAGCCGACCGTCCAAATATTGCGCGCCTTCAACTCCTCCAGGGCACGAGCGATATTGGTGACCCGCGCCACCGGCAGATGTTCCGCGGCGCCGGCGGCAGTTTTTGCAACTGTGGCGTTGACTCCAACTGCCCGGCGTTCCGGAATGACGATGCCGTCCGCTCCGGCGCCATCGGCGGTGCGGATGATGGCGCCCAGGTTGTGCGGGTCCTCGACGCCGTCCAGAACAACAAGAAACGCCTGGCCGCCCCGGCGCCGGGCGAGCAAATCCTCCAGGCCGGCGTACCGGTGCTCGGCCGCCACCGCCACAATGCCCTGGTGCGATGCCGTCCGCGCCAGGCGCGTAAGATCCTCACGCGGCATAAACCGCAGCGACACCCCCGCCGCCCGGCACCGGTCGATTACCCGCTGCAGCTTGGCGTCGTGGCGCTCGCGCGCCACGCCGACATACTCCACCGCCCGCCCCCGCGAAGCAACCGCCTCCTCGACGGGATGTATGCCGTAAATGACTTCCATGTCGAGCAGTTTACTAGAACGGTCGTTGGCCGTTGGCCGGAAAGGCCACAAGCGCTGTCCCGCCCAACGGCGCCGGCATTTGGCTTGAAGCTTGGAGCTCGCGGCTTGAAGCTCCTGCACTGCATCCAATCCACGAGCTGTCAGGCGGGGAACCGGGGACAGGAGACGGGGGACTGCAGGCGTAGTAACATACGGTGTTCTAAGGAGCGGTCATGGCCTTATCAGCGGTGATTGTGGATGACGAGCAGTTGGCGCGCGATGAGCTGGCGTTTCTGCTGAAGGGAACCGGCGGGGTGGAAGTGGTGGCCGAGGCGCACAATGGCGTGGAAGCGGTGAACCAGATCAAGGAACATTCCCCCGACCTAGTGTTCCTCGATGTGCAGATGCCGGGGCTGGATGGCTTCGGCGTAATCAAGCGCCTGCTCGATAAGCGACTTCCCTTGCCCCAGATCATCTTCTCCACCGCTTTTGACCAGTATGCGGTCAAAGCGTTCGAAGTCAACGCGGTGGATTACCTGCTGAAGCCGTTCGACAAGAAGCGCGTGGCCCAGGCCGTCCAGAAGGCGCGCGAGCGCATGCACTCGGCGGCGCCGGAAGACAAGCTGGATGCGCTGGTCAAAATGCTGGAAGCGCAAAAACCGCCGCCGCCCTCCAAAATCCTCATCAAGTCCGCCGGGCGGCTCTTCCTGGCCGATCAGAAGGACATCTGCTTCGCTTCCATCGAAGATGGGGTAATCACCGTGGTTACCGTCAGCGGAGAAGGCCAGTCGAATTGCCGCACCCTGGAAGAATTGCAGGCGGCCCTGGACCCCAATCTGTTTTGGCGGGCGCACCGCTCCCGTCTGGTAAATATCAACCGCATCAAGGAAGTCGTGCCCTGGTTCAAGTCGTCTTATCAGTTGCGCATGGGCGACAAAAACCAGACCGAAGTCCCGGTTAGCCGCGCCCAGACCAAGCGCCTGCGCGAGCTGTTTAGGCTATAATCTAAGTGCAATGAAAGCTTTCGTTTACGTCTCGCTGAAGCGGAGTGTGCTCGATCCGCAAGGAAAAACCATTCATAACGCTCTTAAAAAAATGGGGTATCAGGGCGTGACGGATGTCCGCCAGGGCAAGTATTTCGAGATTCTTCTGGATGGCATGGAGCATACCAAGGCCCAGGCCGAGGTGGAACGAATCGCCCGGGAAGTGCTGACGAATCCGGTGATCGAGGAATTTCAATACCGGCTCGAAGAATAAGCCGGCGCGGCCAGAAATTCCGGAGAGCAGCATAGCTCCGCCACGGTCCCGGAGAAAGGCATAAGTCTATGTGCGGCATTGTTGGTTATGTAGGCAAGAAGCGGGTAGTTCCCGTCATCATCGACGGGCTGCGCCGGCTGGAATACCGTGGTTACGACTCGGCGGGAATCGCGGTCGGCGGCAATGGCGACGGCTTGCAGATTCGCCGGGCGGAAGGCAAGCTGCACAATTTGGAAGAGGTGATCCGCCTCAAGCCGCTGGATGGCACTTACGGCATCGGCCACACCCGCTGGGCCACGCATGGACGCCCCACGGAAGAAAACGCCCATCCGCACCGCGATTGCACCGGGCGCATCGTCGTGGTGCACAACGGCATCATCGAGAACTATGTCTCGCTCAAGAAGAAGCTGCGCGAGGAAGGACATACCTTTTCCACCGAGACGGACACCGAAGTCATCGCCCACCTGGTGGAAAAGTATTTCTTCGACGGCGAGCACCACCGCGTTGCGTCCCTGGAAGAGGCGGTGCGCCGCGCGGTCAAAGAACTCTCCGGGGTCTTCGCGCTCAGCGTCATCGCCGCCGACGAACCCAACAAAATCGTCGCCGCGCGCCTGGGGCCGCCGGCGGTAATCGGACTGGGCAAAGACGAATATTTTGTGGCCTCCGACGTGCCCGCCATCCTGTATCACACGCGCGACCTGTTTTTCCTGGATGACGGCGATTTGGCCGTGATCACTCCCGCCGGGGTCAGCCTCACCGATTTTGACGGCCAGTCCATCCAGCGGCAGGTGCAGCACATCGCCTGGGACCCCATCATGGCGGAAAAGGGCGGTTTCAAGCATTTCATGCTCAAGGAGATTTACGAGCAGCCGCGGGCCGTCCGCGATACCACGATGGGACGCGTCTCGCTGGATAGCGGCGCCATCTTCCTCGATGAGATGGAGATCAGCGATTCCGACTTCCTCGTGCTCAAGAAGATGAATATTGCCGCCTGCGGCACCAGTTGGCATGCCGCCCTCGCCGGCAAGTTCATGATCGAGCGCCTGGCGCGGCTCCCGGTGGATGTCGATTACGCCAGCGAGTTCCGCTACCGCGACCCGATCCTGGGTCCGGACTCCCTGACCATGCTGATTACCCAGTCGGGCGAAACCGCCGATACCATCGCGGCGCAGCGCGAGGCCAAAGCCAAAGATTCGAAGACGGTCGCCATCTGCAACGTGGTTGGCTCCATGGTTACGCGCGAAGCCCAGGGCACCATCTATACCCACGCCGGGCCGGAGATCGGCGTGGCTTCCACCAAGGCGTTTACCGCGCAGTTGACCGCCGTTTATCTCTTTGCCCTTTATCTGGCGGAGAAGCGCGGCCTGCTTGCTCCCGAGCAGGCGCGCAAAGCCATCGTGGAACTCGCTCACATTCCCGCCAAGCTGGAAACGATTCTGGGGCGGGAAGAAGAGGCTGAGGACCTCGCCAAACAGTATACCCGGGCGCAGGACTTTCTCTTCCTGGGCCGCGGCATTCACTATCCCATCGCGCTGGAAGGCGCCCTCAAGCTGAAGGAGATTTCCTATATTCACGCCGAAGGCTATCCCGCCGGAGAGATGAAGCACGGTCCTAACGCCCTGATCGACGAAAACCTCCCGGTAGTGATTATCGCCACCTGCGACCAGGACGACCCCACCTCGGTGCTGCGCCACGAAAAGACGATATCGAACCTGAAAGAGGTGAAAGCGCGGTCGGGAAAGGTCATCGCCATTGCCACCGAAGGCGATGAAGAAATTCAGGAAAGCGCCGACCACGTCTTCTTTGTGCCCCCGGCGCCGGAATTGCTCTCCCCCATCCTGGAAATCGTGCCCTGCCAACTGCTGGCCTACCATATTGCCGTGCGCCGCGGTTGCGACGTCGATCAGCCCAGAAACCTGGCCAAATCGGTGACCGTGGAGTAGGCCGGCGGACCGTTTCACGTTTTTGGTCGTTGGTCTTTGGTCTTTGGCCACCCGCGGCGCTACCTCATTCCCGCATAACCCCCGGCGCGAGCCTGGGTAAAAATCCCGAGCGCGAGAGCCAGCCCGCGTCGCGGGCGTAAAAACGATTGACAAACGCCTTGCCCGTTTGTATAATTTAATCGTTACATAACGTTATTTATAGCGTTATGCAACGGCACTGGTAAGCGGGAACAGCCGAATCAGCCAGGTTTGCGCCTGGACCCGCTCGCTCCTTCGCTAAGCTTGTGGTGTGCCCTTTTCGGCTTTCAGCCCAATCGCCAGGATTTGAAATCTTCCGGGGCCTGAAGGGGCTCCACGATCAGCCGGGGCAGGCGTCATCCCGCAGAGCGGGACGCGCGCGCGGATGCGCCGTTGAGGATGTTGAGGATGTTGTTGTCCCGCCAGCCTTTGGGAGCATTGCCCGCCGTGGGCCAACCGCGGCCTGCCACAAATGATAGGCTTGAGCATCTTGAATTCTTGACAATCTTGAGTATCTTCCTGCACGAGACGTTTCGTAGAGTAAAACGATATAATCGAAATGCCTTCCAGCGGCAGGCCAGGCATGCAGCACCGGTTGAGAAGGTTGATGACCTTCCTTTGGGCACACAGGGCCCCCACGGCGCGCCGTGGCCGGAGGGAGACGGACAACTTTCCTTTGGCTGGTTGCTCGGTGCTGGTTGCTTGGTGCTCCGCTCCGGCCAACGACCGGCGACCGACGACCAAAGACCAACGACCCGGCCCGCGGAGGGCCGGAAAATCGCTATTGCCTAACCACCCGCCCATCCCGCATAATAAGTGTTTGTCTCAGTGGAGCCGCAACAGCAGGAAAGGACAGCTTTTACGTGTTAATGATTCGACTGTCGCGCCGGGGTGCGCGCAAGCAGCCAAAATATCGGATTGTGGTCATCGAGAAGGATCGTGCCCGCGATGGACGTTCGCTCGAGGTGGTGGGAACGTATAACCCGCGCACGTCGCCGGCTACCGTGGATGTGAAGCGCGAGCGCGTCACCTATTGGACATCCAAGGGCGCGCAGGTTTCCCGCACCGTAAGCCGTTTGCTCGCGACCCCTCCCGTCAGCGCCGAACCCGCCGAGGTGCCGGAACCTGTCGCTGCGCCTCCCGCCCCGCCGGAGACGGCCGCGCCGGAGGCCCCGGCGGAGTGATCCTGTTCCGCTGCGAACGGTGAGCCGCGCTTGACCAAAGCCCGCTGAGATCCGCTCGCACCGCTTGGAGTACGTTGCATGGCAGGCGAGGAAAATAGCGACATGCGCAGGCTGGTCGAGGAGATGGCGCGCGCCTTGGTGGACTCTCCTGACGAAGTCAGCGTGCAAGCCACCGAAGAAGACCAGGCGACCATCCTGGAATTGCGGGTGGCGCAGGCCGACACGGGCAAGGTCATCGGCAAGCAGGGGCGGACGGTGCGTTCCATGCGCACCATCCTGGGCGCCGCCGGAGTGAAGCTGAACAAGCGTTTCCTGCTGGAGATTCTGGAATAGACGGCGACTTCGTCACCCTCGCGCGCATCGTGAAGCCGCAAGGCCGCCGGGGCGAAGTTGTAGCCGAACTGTTCACGGATTTCCCCGAGCGTTTTGCCGAGCGGCGGCGGCTCTGGGTGGATTCGCCGCAGGGCGAACGGCGGGAGCTGCAACTGGAGAATTTCTGGCCGCATAAAGGCCGGATAGTGCTGAAGTTCTCCGGCGTCGACTCGATCGGCGATGCCGCGGCGCTGGCCGGATGGGAAGTCCGGATTCCCCGCGCCCAGCGCGCGCCGCTTGCGCCCGGCGCGGCGTATATCAGCGACCTGATCGGCTGCACCGCCGTGGTGAACGGCCGCGAGCTGGGTCCCATTGCCGAGGTGCAGTTCGGCGCCGGCGCCGCTCCGCTGCTGGTGGTGCGCGCGGGAAAACGGGAGTTTCTGCTCCCCTTCGCGGAAGAATTCATAGCCGAGCTTGCGCCCGAGAAACGCCTGGTGCGGCTCCAGGCGCCCGAAGGTCTGCTGGATTTGGACGCGCCCCTGACGGCGGAGGAAAAAGCCGCGCAGCACGGAACCGTGAAACGCTAGCGCCCGCCGGTAGTGGCAACGACAGAAGGACCTGCAAGCGCCGGAGGCGCTGCTATCAGCCCTCAGCTTTTAGCCCCCGGTCAAACCAGGCGTTGGCTGATGGCCGATGGCTGAGAGCTAAACATGCGATTTGATGTACTGAGCATTTTTCCGGAGTTCTTTCGCGGCCCTTTGGAGCATGGGATTGTGCGCCGGGCGCGCGAAAGCGGACTGCTTCAGGTGACCATCCACGACTTGCGGGAATATACCCACGACCGCCATCGGACGGTGGATGACCGCCCGTTTGGCGGCGGTGAAGGCATGGTGCTGAAGCCGGAACCGGTCTTTGAATGTTTGGAAGCTCTGGCGCCGGCGCCGCCGGCTGAGCGCCGCGCGCGCCGCGTCCCGGAATCGGTGGTTTTGCTCTCGGCGCAGGGGCAGGTTTTTACGCAGGCTGTAGCGGCGGAATTGGCGAAACTGGAGCGCGTGGTGCTGATTTGCGGCCGCTATGAGGGCGTGGACGAACGCGTGGCGGAGTTTATGGCCGACCGCGAGCTCTCGGTCGGCGACTACGTTCTCAGCGGCGGAGAATTGCCGGCCGCGTTGATTGTGGATGCGGTCACCCGTCTGCTGCCCGGAGCATTGGGCAACGAAGCCTCGGCCTGGCAGGAGTCGTTCAGTCCTGCGGGAAAGGCCCCGGCGGACGATGGCGTGCCCGATTCGACTTGCGCTTCGGGGGGATTGCTCGACTATCCGCACTACACGCGGCCGGCGGAGTTCCGCGGCATGCCGGTTCCCGAAGTGCTGTTGGGCGGCAACCACGAGGAGATCCGCCGCTGGCGCCGCCGCCAGGCTTTGAAAAAAACCTTGCAGAACCGCCCCCGGCTCTTGCGGGAAGTGGCGTTGAACGGCGAAGATAGAGAGATACTGGCCGCTCTTGGGTATGTGACGCCGCCGCGCGGCGTTCCGGAAGACTTGTAGCTGCACCCGGCGGAATGGGGCAGAGCGGCAACCGGGAGCCGGCTTTGCCGCCCGGCGGCCCGGGAGAAAAAGATTTCGACGCGGGCACCGCGTCCTGGTAGAAGGAAGACAGACCATGCCGAATTCAGCAATTATCGACCGCTTACTGGCCAAGACGCGGCGCAGCGATATTCCCGCGTTCCTGCCCGGCGACACGGTGCGCGTTCAGGTGCGCATCACCGAGGGCGACAAGGAACGCCTGCAGGCCTTCGAGGGAGTCGTAATTTCCAAGAGCCGCGGGCCGCAGCCCAGTTTCACCGTGCGCAAGATGAGTTTCGGACATGGCGTGGAACGCATCTTCCCGGTGAATTCCAAGGTCATCGACAAGGTGGAGATCGTGCGTTCCGCCCGCGTGCGCCGCGCCAAGTTGTATTACCTGCGCACGCTGCGCGGCAAGGCGGCCCGGCTCCGCGACGCGGACACGCGCTAGACGCGAAGAAACGGCGCGCCCGTGAATCCGCAGCTTCAACTCGACCCCCCGGCGCCGCTTTCCCAATCCACGGTCAGACTGCGGTTGCTCAAAAGCCTGCACTGCACCACGCAATACGAAAAGCGCTTGTGGCAGGCGGGCGAGCGTCTGGTGGCCGGAGTCGATGAGGCCGGCCGCGGTTCCCTGTTCGGGCCGGTGGTGGCCGCGGCGGTGGTGCTGGAGCCTGATTACCGCATTCGCGGCTTGCGCGATTCGAAACTCCTGCCGGAGACGCGCCGCGACCAACTGGCCGGGCGCATCCGGCAGCACTGTATTTGCTGGGCCACCGCCGCGGTCGCCGCCGCCCGCATCGACGAGCTGAATATTTATCAGGCCTCGCGCCTCGCCATGGCGGAAGCCGTCGCCCAGTTGCAGCCGGCGCCAGGCCACTTGCTAATCGACGCCATGCGCATCGACTATCCTTGCCCGCAAACCGCTATCGTCCATGGGGACGCGCTGTCGGCTTCGATTGCGGCCGCTTCCATACTGGCCAAGGTGGAGCGGGATCGGCTGATGCGCGAGTGGGACCCGGTCTATCCGGTGTACGGCCTTGCCTCCAACAAGGGATACGGCACGCGCCAACATCTCGAAGCCCTGCGCCGGCACGGCCCTTCGCCTCTGCACCGCATGTCCTATGCGCCCGTGTGGCAGGCCCGGGCCACGCAGGGCGTCCTGGAGTTTATGCTGAACGAGTAGGCCGCTGCTTTGCCCTCCGGCCCGATAGAATTGCTGCATCAGGGAGGAACCATGGAAGGCCGGCGATTGTTGTGCGTCACCGCGCATCCGGACGACGAGGTGGGGTTTGGCGGGTCTTTGCTGATCTATCGGGCGTGCGGGGTGGCGACTTATGTCATCTGCCTCACCCCCGGCCAGGCCGCCACCCACCGCGGCGGGCACGAAGCGGATGAGGATCTGGCGGCCGCCCGGCGCGCCGAATTCGCCGCCGCCTGCGAGATTCTGCAAGTGTCGCACGGAGAGGTTCTCGACTTTCCCGACGGACGCCTGGACCGCCTGGACTTGAACGCCGCCGTCGCCGCCCTGGTGCTGCGCATCCGGCAAATCCGGCCCCAAGTGGTGGTTACCTTCGGGCCGGAGGGCGCCACTACCGCCCATCCTGATCACTCGATGGCTTCCATTTTCACGACCTTGGCCTACCACTGGGCCGGCCGCAGCAATCGTTACGCCGGGCAGTTGAGCGATGCCGTGCAGCCGCATCTCGCCCAGAAACTCTATTATGTTACCGCTCCGTTCAAGCGGCCCGAGCGGCCGCCGGTTGCTCCGGCCCCGCCCACGGCCACGATCGATATTTCCGGCTACTTGGAGCATAAGATCCGGGCTTTTCGCGCGCATGCCTCCCAAGCGCCGCTCTTCCCGATTTTTGAAGCCGCATTGCGCCAGCGCGGCAACTACGAAATCTTCCATCTCGCCGCCCGCACGCGCCTGGGACCCATGACCCCGGAAGATGATCTGTTTACAGGAGTCGAGTAATTGAGTAATCGGGTAATTGAGTAATCGGGTAATTGAGTAATCGGGTAATTGGACTGCGCCGCGAAACGGTTTCGCTTTTCAATTTCTCAATTTCTCAATTTCTCAATGTTATGATGCTGCCGTGACTATCAGCCAAAACCGGGGCCGGTTCATCACCATCGAGGGTCTGGATGGCTGCGGCAAGAGCACGCAGCTCGGCCGCCTGGCGGAAGCGTTGCGCTCCAGCGGCCGCGAAGTAGTGCTCACGCGCGAGCCCGGCGGCACGCCGATTGGGGAAAAAATCCGCTCCGTATTGCTGCACTCCGGGACTCTGGGATTGTCCCCGTGGGCCGAATTGGCTCTCATGTTTGCCGCCCGCGCCCAGCACCTGGATGAATTGATTTTGCCCGCCCTGGAGGCGGGCAAACTAGTCCTTTGCGATCGTTTCACCGACTCTTCGGAAGCTTATCAGGGAGGGGGACGCAAGCTGGGCAGCGAACCCGTTCTGGAATTGCACCGGACGCTGTGCCGGGGGGTGCAACCGGACCTCACCATTTTGATGGACTCGGAAGTCTCCGCCAGCGTCTCCCGGGCGCGTCAGCGGAATCGGGAACGCGCGCAGCGGCAGGCGGATGCAGGCCGGCGCCAGGACGACGAGAACCGCTTCGAACAGGAAAGCCGGGCCTTTTTCGAACGGGTGCACGCCAAGTACCTGGATATTGCGCAGCGCGAGCCGCAACGAGTCGTGGTGGTGGACGCGCGCCGCCCGCCGGACGTAGTCTTCCCGGAGATTTTGGCCGCGGTGAAGGCACGGGCCGGCGTATAGAAACAGAGGAAGGCTAAAGGCGCAGAGAAAAACCCACCACGGAGGTGCACAGAGAAAATTCAGGAACGACGTTGGCCGGCCCCTCTGGCTGAGAGCTGAAAGCCGCGCCCGCAACCCCTGTTGCATACATTTCTCTTGCTGTGGTTTTCATTTACTCCTCCTCCTTCCTCCGTGTCTCCGTGGTGGGTTTTCTCTCCTTCCTCTATGTCCTCTGTGCCCTCTGTGGTGAATAATAGTAAACGGCTATGGCTTTCTCGGAGTTTTACGGCAACGCGGAAGTTGTCCAGCACCTGCGCGAAATGCAGGCGGGCGATCGTTTTCCGCACTCGGTAATCCTGGCCGGACCCCGCGGCGCGGGTAAATACACCTTGGCGCAGATGGTGGCCAAGGCCATGAACTGCCTGGCGCCCCCGCCCGGAGGTCTGCCGGATTTTTGCGGCCGGTGCGTCAATTGCACGCGCATTGCCGAAGCCGACGCCTTGGACCTGCGCTGCGCAGAAGCCGTGGAGGCCCGCGAGGCCCTGCGCGAAACCGACCGCAAGGACACCCGCCTGCTGATCCAGACCCATCCCGACGTGCTCGTGATCCCTCCCGATCCGCCGCAAATGATGATCAAAGTGGACCAGGTGCGGCATGTCATAGGAAGCATTTACCACCGGCCCGGCAGCGGCGGCCGGCGCGTGTTCATTTTCACCCACTCGGCATTCATGAAAGAGGCGGCTCATGCTCTGCTGAAGGTCTTGGAGGAACCGCCGGAGTTCGCGGTGATTTTTCTCCTCACGGAGAATCCCGGCGAATTCCTGCCCACCATCCGTTCCCGCTGCATGACTTTTGCGCTGGCGCCTCTGGCCGCGGAAGAGCTGGAAGAATTCCTGGCCCGGCGCCGTCCCGAATGGAGCGCCGCGCAACGCACCCTGGCCGCCCGCCTGAGCGGAGGCGGCGCCGGCAGCGCTTTGGACTTCCCGTTCGCCGCCTACACGGCGGCGCGCCAGGACGCCCTCGCCTTATTGCGGGCGGGAATCGAAGCGCACGATCACGCGGCGCTATTTCGGATCACCGAAACGTACCGCGCCGGCGCCGAAGGACGCGAAAAGACCGGGGACCTGATACGCGCGCTGTATTCCCTGCTGCGCGATCTCACTTTCTTGATCTCCGGCACGCCGGAGCAGGTGCGCAACCAGGACATTGCGGCGGAATTGGAAGGGATGGCGGGGCAAATCAGTTTCGCGTGGCTGGCCGCGGCAACGCAACGGCTGGGCGAGGTTGAAAGCGGCATGCGGCGCAACCTCCTCCGCAATCTATCCCTGGACGGCTTTGCCGCTTCCCTGCAGGAAGGTTGAGGGCTCCGCTACTTGCCGGCGCCTTTGACTTCTATCCCGGCCCACTTTTCCAGCAGTTCGAGCGTAGCCGCGAAGTCCATGTCGCCCAGGCCTTCCTCGATGGCCACTTCGTAGATCTCTTCCACGGTTTCCAGCGCCGGCAACTTGACGCGGACTTCTTTGGCCGCGTCCAACATCAGGCCAATGTCCTTGCGCATGTGGCGCAGGGGGAAATTGGCCGAAAAATCGCGCGCCAGGACAAAGGGCGCTTTATAGTCCACCAGACCGGAACGCACCACGGAGACGCGGATCAACTCGAGCAGGCGTTCCGGTTCGATTCCCGACTTGGCAGCCAAGGTAAGGGCCTCGGCAAAGCCCTCATAAATGAGCGCAATCTGAAGATTCATGGCCAGCTTCGCCGCATGTCCTTTGCCCGTGCTGCCCATGCGGACCGCGGTCTTGCCCATGGCGTCAAACAGCGGCTGCAGGCGGAGCATCAGCTTTTCGCCGGCGCCCACCATAAAAACCAGAGAGCCTTCCGCGGCGGCTTGTTTCGAGCCGCTGACCGGCGCATCCACGTACTCGGCGCCTCGCGCCCGGACCCGCTGGGCAAAACTCACCGTGGCGGAAGGAGAGATGGTGCTGGAATCCACTACCACCATGCCGGCGGTGAGGGCGCCTTCCACACCGTCCGGGCCGAAGAGGACCCGTTCGACCGCAGCGGTATCGGCCACGCACATCCAGACGGCCTCAACCCCTTGCGCCGCCTCCAGGGGCGTGGCCGCCAGGCGCGCCCCCTCCAGACTTCTCGGCGTGCGGTTCCATACGCTGACCTCGTGGCCCGCCTTCACCAGATTGGCCGCCATACGCTGGCCCATGATGCCGAGTCCGAGAAATGCCACCCGCATGCTGTCCTCCCCAGTAAAGTTTTGTGGACAATAGCCGATTACACACGGGTTCGGGAGCGGCGGTCAAGTGGCGTGCGCTGCCTGCGCCCGAAAAAAAAGGCATAGAACGAAAAAGCACCCTCGTCAAAATTCCTGAAGTTTCCGCCGGCGGCAGTTTACAGTAAAGACGTCATGACGGTTGCCTGGTTTAGCCTCGTCCCTGCCGCAATGCCGGAGTGGCGTTGCGTAGCCGCGTACGCGGTCTTCCTGGTCAGCTATTTTGTTTTTGCCGCTGGCAAGCTGCCGGGAATGAAGATCGACCGGCCCGGCATGGCCATTATTGGCGCCGTCGGCATGGTGCTATTACGCGTGATTCGTCCTCAGGACGCGCTCCGTTACATCGACTTCTCCACCATCGTGTTGCTGTTCTCGATGATGCTGCTGATAGGGTTCCTGCACTTGTCGGGTTTCTTCGATTGGGTCGCCGAGTCGGTGATCACTCGCCTGTCTCCAGATCATTTATTGCCGGCGGTGATCTTCACCAGCGGCATTCTCTCGGCATTTTTCGTCAATGATGTCATTTGTCTGGTGATGGCGCCCGTGGTCTTGCTGACGACCCAACGCATGCGACTGAAGCCCCTGCCCTACCTGCTGGCGCTGGCTACGGGATCAAACATTGGCAGCGTGGCCACGATCACGGGCAACCCGCAGAACATGCTGATCGGCTCGGTTTCCCACATCTCATACCGGGGTTTTCTCGCGCACTTGGGCCCGATAGCCCTGATGGGGTTGTTGTTGGATTGGCTGGTGCTGTGGCTCATGTTCCATCGCATGGTCTCCGGCGGCGCCACGCCACCGGCCGTCAGTCCCGCTTCCGTAAATCCCGGCGCCGGGCGCCATTTGCCGGCGGTCGTTGACCGGCGGCGCCTGCGGAAGCCGGTGACCGTAATGGCGGTCGTGGTGCTGGGTTTTCTGGGGGGCGCGCCCCCGGCAGTCGTAACCGCGTTGGCCGCGGCGATCATGCTCATTACGCGCCGGCACGACCCCCAGAAAGCGTACGCCGAGGTCAATTGGGACCTGCTGGTATTCTTTGTGGGACTGTTTCTAATTGTCGGCGGCGCCGAGGCCAGCGGGCTGACATCTGCTTTGCTGGCTTTCGCCGAGCGGTGGAACTTGCATCGCGGCATCGCCTTCACCGCCGTTACCGCCGGCCTTTCGAACCTGGTCAGCAACGTGCCGGCGGTGATGCTGATCAAGAATCTGGTGCCCTCCTTGCCCAATCCGCGGACGGAATGGCTGCTGCTAGCCATGGCCAGCACCCTGGCGGGAAACTTGACTATCACAGGGTCGGTGGCCAATCTTATCGTCGTGGAGCGCGTGAAAGCCGAGGTACACATTGGGTTTTGGGACTACGTCAGGGTAGGGCTGCCGGTGACGCTGCTTACCTTGGCCATGGGCTGGGCTTGGCTCACTTGGGTGGCGCGTTAGGCCGTCCGGCCGGCAAAGGACCGGCACCGAATTTGTTTAGGCGCTCTCCGGCCTCGGCGCAGTTGCTTCGAGGAGAAGTACCGAGGTCGGCATTTTCCCTTTAGAATAAGTAGCTTATGGACATAGGACTATTTTGTGCTTGCTTCAAAAGTGGAACGGGCACACACTTCAGTCAGGCTGGGCGCAAAATCCCTCGTGCTGCGCGGATGGAGAGGGCATGTGCGACAGCGCGACAGGCCCGGCCGGAGACCCCCGGTGGGTATCGCGGGGTAAAGGAGGTCAGGTAGGAACTGTCTCGCATAAAGCGTCAGTAGGCTCCGGCCTTTTTGCCGCACCCTCGAGCGGCGCTTGACGTCTTACCGTGGATAGCGGGCGTGGTCTTCGGCCACGCCCGGCTCCGTTTTCTGCGCCTGAACTCTCACGCCCAATATGTCCGGTCCAAAGTGCGGTACTGGATGGCCTCGGCGATGTGCTTGGCCTCGATCATCGGCGTGCCCTCGAGGTCGGCGATCGTCCGGGCAACTTTCAGGATGCGGTCGTGGGCGCGGGCGCTGAGGCCCTGCTGCGTCATGGCCTTCTCCAGGCGGGTCTCGCACTCGGTGGAGAGTTCGCAATAAGTGCGAATCGCGGAACGGCCAAACGGCCTGCTGTCGCCGCATTCAAATCGGCTATGCCCGACCGGCTATTTTCCAGACTGGTTCACATGAAAATGTAATCATGCGACGCTTCGCGTTGTTCATGCCCTTGCGCCTCGAGGCTGTCGAATGCTCAAGTTGTTGATTTCGGGCTTGGACCCAAAACCTGGCGAAGGAGTTGCCCAAGTTCATCCATTTCAAACGGCTTCTGCAGGAAAAACGCACCCGGGTCGAACCTGCCTTGCTCCGAGGTGACCCCTCCCGGATAGCCGGACATGAAAATGACTTTGATGCCCGGCCGAAGCGCTGCGAGCTGTTTCCCGAGCGCCTGGCCGCTCATCTGCGGCATAATAACATCCGTCAGCAACAGATCAATGGGGCCATCATGCTGGCTGGCTATGCCGGCCGCGTCTGAACTCCGGGTGGTTTCCAAAACCTTATACCCTTGCCGCAACAACATCCGCCGAATGAGTATCCGCAGCTTCTCATCATCCTCGACCACCAGGATCGTCTCGCTTCCGCGGCAGGAAATCACGGGTTCCGGCGGCCTGGTCGCTTCGATGGGTTCATCCGTGGCGGGCCAATAGATCTTAAAGGTTGAGCCGAGTCCGAGTTCGCTGACAAAGAAAAGTTCCCCGCCGTGCTGCTTGACAATGCCGTACACCATGCTCAGGCCGAGCCCGGTACCTTCCCCCGAGGGCTTCGTCGTGAAAAAGGGCTCAAACAGGCGCCGTTTGGTTTCGGCGGTCATGCCGGTTCCCGAGTCGGTGATCGTCAGCAATACGTACCGGCCCGGCTTCAGGTCTCCCAGCCCTTTGACCCCCTGTTCCCCGAGTTCGACGTTCGAAGTGGCAATCGTCAACACGCCTCCTTGCGGCATAGCGTCTCGGGCATTTACGGCCAGGTTCATGATGACCTGCTCGACTTGGTCGGGGTCGGCTTTCACGCTCCAGAGGCCGGAAGCGAGGTCCCGCTTGACTTCAATGTCCTCGCGAATCAGCCGCCGAAGCATCTTCTCGAAGTCAGTGAGCAGCCGGTCCAGATTGATTACGCGAGGACGGATGACCTGCTTTCGGCTGAAAGCCAGAAGCTGGCGCGTCAGCGCCGCGGCACGATTCGCCGCATGGATGATTTCCTGGGCCTGATCCCGCAAAGGATCTTCGGTATTCAGTGCGGAGAGGATCATATGGGCATAGTTATTGATAACCATTAAAAGGTTGTTGAAATCGTGGGCGACGCCGCCGGCCAACCGGGCGATTCCCTCCAGCCTCTGTGCACGCCGGAACTTTTCTTCGAGGTGCTTGTATTCGGTGACATCCTGAACGGTGCCCAGGAGTTGACTCTGGCCAGCCTCATTGCCGAGTGGCTCGGTGTATTGCCGCAGATAGCGCTCCGTGCCGTCCGGGAGGAAGATTCGATGGTCGATCTGCGAGCATCCACCCCGCGCGGATGCGTTTTGAATCGTCTCCCGAAACGACGCCTGGTCCTCTGGATGGACGCGAGAAACCAGGTTCTCCATCGTAGTTCGGGACGCTTCCGGCGATATACCAAAAATCCGGCAAGCGTCTTCCGATAACTGGATCTCTCCGCTCTCCAGATCTTGCTCCCAGCTTCCGAGGTTAGCCATCCGTTGCGCCCGCGCCAGGCGGGCCTCACTGCTCCGCAGGCGATCTTCCTGCTTTTTGCGTTCGGTCGTTTCGATCGCCAGGGTCAGAATGCGATCGGGACTGCCGGCCGGGCCGATCAGCGGAATCCAGGACGACGTAACGAAGATGGTCTCTGGTGCTGCGCTCGGATCGCGTTGGATCGTACGGGGACTATCTATCGCCTCGAAAGCCTGTCCCGTGGCAATAACGTTCTTCAGACCTGCCACCAGAGGCGCGGATGCTTCCCCCCAGATGTCCGAAAAGCGGCGTCCGAGAATCTGCTTACCGGGAGCAAGCGCTTGCAACGCGGGATTCACCAGCTCATAAACGAAATCCGGCGCCCGCAAAACCGATATGGCAACGGGGGACTTCTCGAAGATTTCGCTCAAGATCTGCCGCTCTGCCTGGATTTCCCTAAGCAGCCCCTCGCGTTGCGTCTCCGCCTGCCGGCGCGTGGTGATATCGCGAAGCCAGACCAACAGGCCTCCCATGGTCGAGGGTGAGACACGGATCTCGAACCACGTCTCCGAAGGCGGATAAACCGATTCGAAAATGACGGCCACCCGCTCCTTCATCGCCCGCCGATACTGGCGCTCGATTTCGGTCCCGATCGTCTCGGGGAACACTTCCCATTGCGCCTTGCCAAGCACCTCTGCCTTCGCTTTTCCCAGAAGCCGCTCGCCGTCAGCATTCAAATAGGTGAATTGGAACTCGGAATTGTAAACGGCAAAGCCGTCCGTTGCGTTTTCGAGGATGCTCGCAGCATCTATGGACGGCGCCGGCCTCGCCTTCAGCTGCACTACCTCGCCCTCGAGGTCGGCAAGGCGGGCCCGGAGCTGCTCAATGTCGTTGGGGACTTCTTTTTCAACCAGGGCCAGTGTGCTCATATGCAGTCACCTTTCAACGCCCGCCCGATGTTTTTCGTTGCATCGTCAGAAACGAGACCGGGCTGGTGGAACTCCGCTTGCCATTGGATCCGGAGGATTGCCGGACTGGGTTAACGCCCGGCGGCTGTTATCGCCGCTGGAGAAAGCGATTCGCGCCTGCCTTCAGCAATGGAAGCCTGGGTTTCGGCGCCACCCAGAATATGCACATCACTAGTATCAAAGACCAGGCTGATCAAAGCTGGTCAGAATTGCTCAATGGAGCTTAAGGACTCGGCGTCATGCCCGTCATAGCGTTTGCCACTGCGGCGATAACGACCGGGCCGGAATTCAGATAAACGGGATGAGCAACCCTGAAGGCCAGAACGCTCTTCCGAGCAAGTAAGAGCCGAAGCAGGAGTTCCCCCTCAAGGAGGCGACAATTGCTATGCGAGTTACACAATCCATGACCCTCTGGGTTCTGGCCGTTTCGGGACTTCTCGTGGTTCTGACTCGAGCCTGCGCCGCCCAAGACAATTCCCCGGCACGGAATGCAGGAGAGCGCGCCCAGCTTCCTCCCAATGTCTTGCAGATGGCCCGAATCATCAAAGTCGACGTTGATTTCGACGAGCTCGCCGCTTTAGCGGCCGCCAGGAAAGCCGGGAGCGGTTTATCTCTTGAGGAACTATTGCTTCGCCAAAAGATCTCCGACGCGGTGGTAACGGCATCTCTCGACGTGGACTCCGTCGTCGCCGAAATCGACTACGAGGGGGGACAAACGGTGGAGCTGCGAAGTTTGTGGCGCTACAAACGGGATCGTGCCATTGGCAGCACTAACCTCGCCGTGCTGGCAACGGGCACTGGACTCGGCGTCGTCAGCGGTCTGCTGCAATTCAGCAAAACTACCTCCAGCGCGGGCAACGCAGTCGGCTTCGCCGCCGGCGGCGTTTCCACTCTGTTCTCGCTCCGCAGCTACCGGCTGGTCCATGGTGGAAAGCGGCCGGGATGGGTGCTTCCCAATATGTTGGCGGCTTTTTTCGGCCAGCCGGAGGAGCAGCACAGCCACTATCCTGACGACATCTGGGCCTATCTCAACAGTGTTCCCGCGGGAGCGGCTTCCCCGGCTACCAGAAAGGAGCAAATCTTGGCCGGATGGGCGGCGGCAGGGCGCATCGGCTCTCCGGGTTCCCTTCAGCGGAAACGGAGGATCGCATTGCTCACCAGCACCAACGCGGCCGATAAAGATATCAGCATTGAATCCCTGAATGAACGAGCGGCGATGCTTGCGGATGTGAGGGACCAAGTCTCGTTGATGAAACGCGACCTCGCCGACCTGCTTCGTTCGAGCAGTCGCGGAGATTTCTGATCAGATTGCGTGTGCCCGTATCACGAATCTTTTTGGCGCGGCGCCGATAAAGTGGAAGGGGTAGCAAGTTACCAGGGTCAGTACGGATTCCCCGGTGGGATCCAGGACTGAGAGGTCTTCGGGGGCAATCACTCTCGCCCAGTCGACGCGGTACCGAGTCGAGGTGTCTGCCGTCTTAAGTTCAATTTCATCGCCATCGTGGATATTCTTCAAAGCGCGGAAGAAGGTGTCGCGGTGTCCGGCGATGACGCTGTTGCCGGGGGTGCCAGGAATGGCGGTGCCCGGAATATGTCCCACTCCGAGACGCAACGTCCGTGAGGTTGTGCCCTCCAGGACCGGGGCGGACACCCCGAGCCTCGGGATCTTCATATGACCTAGAATTTCACCCTCCATGGGCGTTGCCTCGGGCGAGCGCATTTCTGGTTGGGGGTTTAGCCGAGCCTGGTTCTCCGACAATCGACGATTCACAAACTGCCTGGCCGCAGAGTCATAGCGCTTCGCCTGGACCAGCACCAGCGCGACATAACCCAGGAGAATCAAGCCGGTTGCCAACAGGGCGCGCCCGCCCCAACGCAACCATAAATGGAGCCGTCCGCGTTTGCCCGCTCGCGATTTTATCCGGACAAGCATCCGCATTTCCTTTTTGAAGGTTACGGCCTGCTGCTTGGGCTATCGACAGCGGCTTGAGGTTTCAGGGGAGCGAAATAACCGGCGCGGGTGCGAACCGACATCCGTCCACGGCCCGGCGCGCTCACCTTTACCTGTAGGGCCCGGTAGGTCCCATCCTGCTTCCGGTTCGTGGAAACATAGGCGAGCGTGTATTGACTGCGAATATCGTGGGCAATCCGTTCACAAATCGGGGTCACATCCTTCAGCGATTCCGGCAGAAAAGCCTCGCCCCCCGCGGCCTTGGCAAGCTGCTTGAGCACGTCGAAATGTTGGTCAGGATCGTTCTCATCGCGGAGACCAATGGCATAGAGGATCGTATCCGATTGGCCGGCCAGGATCAGGATCTGGGCCTTGGTGTGCTTGCTGGCGTTGTCGCCGCCATCGCTAATCACAATCAGCACTTTCTTGTCCCGATTGCCCTCTTTGAGGTGATCGAGTCCGGCAGCAACCGCATCGTAGAGCGCCGTCTCGCCATCCGCGGAAATTCCGGACAACGCCACTTCCAATTCGGCCACCTTGTCGGTGAATAGCATGCTTTCCGGAAGGCCAAAGGAAACCCTTTCGTTGAAGTGGACCACGAACATCTGGTCCTGCGGGTTGCTGGAGCGCGCAAACGCCAGAGCTGCGGCAATGACCTCAGCGCGTTTCGGCCGCATGCTTCCGCTGTTGTCGATAATCAAGCCCACCTCAACCGGAACATCATCGTGGCTGAAATACTTGGTTTCCTGGAGAACCCCGTCCTCGTAAATCTGGAAGTTCTCTTTGCCGAGACCCGAAACCGGAGCGCCCCTGCTATTCAAGACAGTCGCATGTAAGACCACTTGATCGACGCTCACCCTAAAGGTATATTCACCGCTCTGGCCGCTGCCGGATTCCGGTGGCGTATCCGCTCGGGCAACGCTCAGCAGGATGATCAGAAAGAACACGAAAGCGACGGATGCGATTATGGCAACTCCGGCCCCGCGGGCCCGCACTCCCCGGGTTGAATGCAGAATCTTTGCGACGACGCGGCATCCCGCCCTGAGCGCAAAGAATATCCCGCCGCCGGCAAGGAGCAGCGCTCCGACAAACAAGACCACGAGCAGACAAACGGCATATTCACGGACAATGAACATTGGTCTTGCCCTGAACGCCGGCATTCATTCGTGCCGGCTCATTCTTGCAAGGGAGGTGATACTTGCGTATCACCTCCGCTTGCCCCAGCAAACGAATCGCACTCGCGTGCGCGCAGCTTCCGGTCATCGAATTGACGCGGCTCGCTTCGGAATAAGCGCAAGCGCAAAGCCTGCGCCCAGCGATAACAGCCCAACCAGTCCAATCAGCGGCAACGAACTAGCCGTCTGCGGCAACAGCGGGGGTGGTTCAACCACCTGGGCTAGTTCAACCGTTTCCCCCGTAGGCTTAACGGCCTCGACGGGCGCCGTTTTCAAAACCTCGATAGGCGCTGCTGCCAGCTCAATCGGAGTGGCGAGAACCGGTTGTTGTACGGTTTTCGAAAGCTCGACCGCCCTCGGCTTGGCATACACAAACTCCTCGCCCCAAGTCCGCCCCGGAGAAAACCACGCCCGGATCGCCTCGGGCTGTCCCGCCGGCATCTCCTTGAAGGTTATGACCGTTTTGTCGGTCGGCTGTAAACGAGAGTTGGGAATTGCCAGAATCGTCGTGTACAAATGGTCTCCGGCTGGATTGAAGATCTGGACGATGTGGCGATTGGACATTGATTCCAGGACTTTGAACACATACGTTCCCGCCGGCAGAACTTGGGCGCCGACACCAGGAACTTCAACCGGACCGCTGAAAGTTACGGTGGTTTTTCTGTCCAACTCACCGGCGCTTGCGCCCGGCACGAGCACCGCACAAAGGACAAGCAGGAATACTGAAATCGCAAAGAACTTGAACAGTTTCATCTTTATTTTCCTCGTTTCTTAGATCTTGGTTGTGGGTTTTGGGTCCGATTGAGGTAAGCGGCCGGCATTAAGCCGGTTTTTGTCTCGTCCTCGCCCGCGACCTGCCGGATCCTGCGATCTTGCCCGGAAGCAAGGCCAAACGATTTGCGGTTTTGGCAACGGTTGCAAGACTCATAGACATACGATCACACGCGCGGCAAAACAATGCTGAGCACAATTGCTCAAGGCGGATACGCCATGCCCGCCCGCAACAGACATGGCCCTCACTGTTCAGTTTTGACCAGCGTCTGCCCGGTCGCGCTCCGATACTAAGGAAAATGAGGACCGAATTGATTGCCTCCGCCGTTGAAGACCAGCATGACGACGTTGTCCCCGGCGAAACGTCCGCCTGTGAAACACCCGTCGAGGACGAAGAACTCGCTCTGGCCGGCGAGGCCAACCTGGGGCTGGGCTGCGGCGATCCACTGGCTTACACCCAACTTGCTCCCGGAATGACGGTCGTGGACCTCGGTTCGGGCGCGGGTTTTGCCGCCTTGGCGGCGTCGAACCGCGTCGGCCCCACCGGGCGCGTGATCGGCGTGGATATGACGGACGACCTGCTGGCCCGGGCGCGAGAAAACGTCCGGAAGCGCGGCGCCCACAATGTTGAATTCCGCAAGGGATTCATCGAAAGCCTGCCGATCGACAGCAATACCGCCGATTATGTTATCAGCAACTGGGCCATCAACCTTTCCGCCGACAAGCCGGCCGTATTTCGAGAAATCGCGCGCGTGCTGAAACCGGGGGGCCGGTTCGCAATCAGCGACATCGTGTTACTGAAGCCTTTGCCGGCCGAAGTGGCGCACCACATAAGTGCCTATGTGGGCTGTATCGCCACCGCCAGCTTGCTAACCGATTACTTGTGCACCGCTCTCGCCGCCGGTTTGCGCGATCTCACCATCCCGCACCTCGCCCACGGTCCCGACTTCGTAAAGGCCGTTGCCCCGAAAGACTCCCCCAGTACGACGATTTCTAGAACGCCCCCCATACTCCCCGGCGCATTGACCCGCTGGCCGGCAGAAGCCTTGGCATCCATCCAACTGCACGGGAAAAAATAGGAGAAACAACGTCCGGGTTTTTATCACGGCCACAAAAGCAAGCTGGCCGGTCCTGTAAATCTCGATCAACGCGGCGCGGCGGGTGCCAGCGCGTCCCCATGCGCCCTGCGGTATGGCTTGCCGCTGCGGTTGGTGTCCTGAGAAGCGTCCCGGTTCGCTTCCTCCGTTTGGTGTGCTTTTGGAGAAGTAACCGCAGGGGAGAAATCGATGATGTATCGGACTGGGGTTGTGCAGAAGAGGCAGGGTGTTTCCTGGATTTCCTGGAGGTCTTCCCGCATGATGCTCAAGGGAAACGACCGCAGGCATTCCGTGCAGGTTAGCACGATGAAGGGCACTCCCTTGGAATCCTTTCCGTTCCGTGGTATCCAAACCGGAGCCGGCTGCCGGTGATGGTTCGTCGTGCGCTCTGCCGAGGTCCGAATCAATTCGGCGATACAACCCAAGAGTTCTTTCGGATGCTGCTGCCCCTTGGCCCAGAACGCGTCGGCAATGACTCCGCCGGGGAGGTGATCGGCGGACTGGTAAGCGCCGCTGACCGCAACGACCACAATTTCAGGAAAGCGGCGGCGCACGACAGAGAGGAGTTCGAATCCCGACATTTGCGGCATGTTGAGATCGGAGATGATGACGTCCGGGATCGTCCGCCGGAGCTGCAAAAGAGCATCAAAGCCATGCTCTGCGGTGGTGACGTCGTATCCGCTCTCCTGGAGCAAGCTCGCCATACTTTCGCGGATGCTCGGCTCATCGTCCACGACAAGGACTCGGTGCTTAGATGGGTTGCTCATGGCCAGCGCGCCTCTTCGCGCAATGGATCATCGTAGAAGCGTGCTCCGGAGATGCCTGGCCTTCCCACAACCCAAGCTGACGGCAGGGCCCCGGATACAAGCATCCCGACCGCAGTTACCACTCCAGCCACAGCGACAAGCGGGCATACGAACAGCACAGTGCCGTGAGGTCTTGCCCGCCGGACCACAACCGGGCCGGTTACGAGGATCGCAGGTAACCACCGGCTGCTAGTCATGAAGCACGACGCTGACGAGTGAACTGTGGACATGCATGCCGCCGCTATTGTAGTCAATGAAGCCCAGGTTCCTGAACCGATTCATGAAAAAGCTGACGCGCGAACGCGTGGTGCCGATCATCTCGGCAAGGGTCTCCTGGCTCATTTTCGCGATGACCGGTATCGGCTTGGATTCCTGGCCAAAGTTGGCTAACAGCAAGAGAAGCCGGGCGAGGCGTTTTTCGCTGGAGTTGAAGAGGTGATCCACCAGGTCGGCTTCCATGCGAGCGTTCCGGGAAAGCAGATAGGCGAGAAAGCGTTCGGCAAATTCCGATTCCTTATGGAGCCAGTCTACCATTACCGACTTCTCCACTCGAACGACGGCGCTCCGGTCAACCACGCTGGCGGTGGACATGCGAAGCGGTTGGCCAGCCAGACAGCCCTCGCCAAAGAAGCTCGCTTCCGGCAAGATGGCGACAACAGCTTCCTTGCCACGTTTGGATACAACCGTGAGCTTTACCTTGCCGCTCTGGATGTAGAACACCGCATCCGCCGGGTCCCCTTGCGCAAAGACGAATTCACCGGCTTGGTACTCCCGGCTAGTTTTTCCCGCCGCGAATTTTGTTAGGAACAGGCGGGGATCGAATGCGGCAATCCGTTCCGATGACGTGCCCATCTCTGACGGACTGAACCTCAATTCACGAACTGCTGCCCCGGCCGGGCGCACAGGCGCGCGCTGGTTGCCTGGAGTCTTAGGCTCTTTCCCCCCCATGACGATGGCGGGTTTGACGGCCATAGGAACCACCCACTCGGCGAAACGTACGCCATGGCCCTTGCCGAGTCGCTTAAGATATAGTGTGCAGCCAGTTACCTAGGCGGGGGTATCGGGGATGTTGCTAAAAATGGAGGGGCTTGTGGGGGGAATTCCTGACAATATACGTAGACTCCCTACCGAGCCGAGCGGCCCGGTTCAACTCTCCAGCGACTCTGCGGCCAATAGGCCCATTCGGATCGCATAGCGAACCACCTCACTGCGCGTCCGAAGCCCGAGCTTGTCCGCGATACGAGCACGATACGTTTCCACAGTTTTCACGCTCACAAGAATCCTTTTGGCGATTTGCTGACTGCTGTATCCCTGCGCCACAAGTTTGAGCACTTGCTGCTCACGGTCGCTGAGGATGTTTACCCTCCGCAGGGAACGAGCTCCTGTGCCTCGCTTGGCCAGCACGTCCTGGACAAGAACCTTGGCCAGACTCGGGTCCACGAAGGTCCCTCCGCGATACACCGCTCGTATGGCGGCGAGCAGTTCCGCATCCACGGTCCGTTTCAACAGGTAGCCAGAGGCGCCTTCGGCCAATACCGACCGCAAATAGGCGGGGTCATCGTGCATCGTGAGGACAAGCACCCGGGTCTGGCGGCAGTTTTGCGTCATCTCCTGAAGCGCCCTCATGCCTCCGGCCCCAGGCATGGTAAGGTCCAGCAAGGCCACATCCGGTCTCGTTTCCCGTGCCGCTTGAACGGCCTTTTCTCCATCGGGAGCTTCGGAGACAACTTCCATATCGGCCTGGGCGTTGATCAGCATTTTTAGCCCGGTGCGCAGAATGGCATGATCATCCGCGATCATGACCTTGATCTTGTGCGTTCGCGCCGGCATGGTTAAGTACTCGCCCGCCCCGCCGAGGGCTGAAGCTTCTGATTGCGAAGTGGGATTTGCACCAGAATCCTGGCGCCCTTGCCCGGGGACGTGAAACTGACCGTTCCGCCCAACATGGCCGCTCTTTCCCGCATGCTCTGAATTCCCAGGCGTTGCGAGGAGGCAGCCACCGCTTTAGCGTCGAAGCCACATCCGTCATCGCTTACCGCCACCTTCAGGACCGTGGCCGAACGCGCGAATAGGATGCTGACCTTCTTGGCCCCCGAATGTCTTGCGACATTGGTCAGGGCTTCCTGGAGGATGCGATACAACTTGGTCTGGGCTGCCAGCGGCAGGTTGCTGGAGTCAAGCCCACTCAGTGTGAGATGGACAGCTATCTTGTGGGTCTCTGCATACTCGGCAACGTATCGGCTCAGCGCGACCCCCAGGCCATGGTCGTCCAGCACCGTTGGGTGAAGCCCGCGGGCGAGCCGTCCGATCTCTTCCATAGCCTGGGCGGCAAGTTCTCGCAGCCGATGCCCCCGGGCCTTAACCTCGGTTATCTTCACGGAGTCTTCCAGGGTGCGCAGGCCGACCAGAAGAGACGTCAGCAACTGGCCGGCTTCGTCATGCAATTCTCGCGCAATGCGGCGCCTTTCCTCCTCTTGAACCGTAAACGCGCGTTCCAGGAGAAGCCGGTGCATCGCTGCGGCCTGTTTGATTTCGGCGGCGTGCTTGCGTTTTTGCTCGCTCAGATCGGTTATCACCAAGCCCAGTACGTGACCCGCGTATCCCCGAAACCGGTTCAGAGACAAATACACGGGAACCAGACTTCCATCTCTGCGCCGCAGGCTAAATTCATCTTTCGCGACCCCCTTCTTAGCCTCGGCCAGGAAAGCTTCAAATCTGTCTCGCTCGGTTTCCGCAACCAGCGACTGAATCGCAATTCCGATAACTTTTCCTGGTGGCCGGCAAATCAGTTCTGCAAACCTGCGATTACAGTAGAGCACAGCGCCATTTCGCGACAGAGTCGCCGCGCCTTCGATCATGGCCTCCACCAGTATACGATAAGCGGGTTCTCCGCCGGCCAGAGTAACCGCTTGCGGTCCGCGACGGCCGGAAACCATCAAAGCATCCACTTCGCCGGACCGTATGGCGCGCAGGGTTTCCTCCGCAGTTTTCAGCCGGGCCAGGAGCTTTCTTTGCTGATCAGGCGGCGTGGATGACGGCAGTTTGCGTGGAGATGGTCCGCGGCTTCTGCGAGCTATCTTGGGCACACCGGCTTTGCCGGGCCGCCATCCTTGGAGGTCTCGGCTATCGGAACGCGCTCGCTGGTTCGACATCTGCTATTGGAGTCCTCACTTCAGCGCACCGGTTTAAGGTCCAGCCCCACAACGACACTCTCGGCCTTGGAGAGATTGCCGATTATCTTCTTGACCGGCGGCGGGAGCCTTCTCACCAGGGTCGGAATGGCTATGATCTGATCGCCCTTAGCCAGTTGCGGCTTCTCCAGCAAGTCGATAACTTCGATACGGTACTTGCCCCGCAACTGGTCCTCGCAAATCTTCTTGAGGTTGGCCATCGCTGTAATCGAATTCGGGGTTTGGCCGGCTACGTAAAGCCGCAATCGCCAAAAGTCACGCTTGCTGCTATTGGCGGGGCGGCGCTTACTTGCTGAACTCTTCTTCATATCGGTGCTCGAGGTCTGGTCCAGATGGGCCGACCTTGCTACTCGGCTGCCGCGACTGCGCTTGGGTTGCGGCGGTCGCAGCCAAGGTATGGTCCCTCGGCACGGCGCCCAATTCGATGCCGCGGTCACTCACGGTCAGCTCACGAACTTCGCGCAAATGCGCCATGCCTCGGGATTTCAGAATGTGAAGCTCGCGTCTCGGCCGTCCATTGGGGCTGCTGTCCCGCAACACAATCCAGGTGTCCATGAGGGAGGAGACGGCCGCCGCAGTTCTCTCTTGGGGGTCTCCTGCGAAGGTCAGATTCGTGAACATCGATGTGATCTGTTCCACCTTTAGAAAATCGACCAGGCGCATGAGCATCGATTTAACGCCATAAGTGCCCGAGGCGGAAACCAGGTTCGTGATCGGGTCGATGATCACAACCCTGGGCCGGAGCTGGCCGACCATTTTGTGAATAGCGGCCAAATGTCCTTCCAGGCCGACGCTGGTTGGCCGCATCGCGCAGAAGTGCAGTAAGCGCTTTTTTACCCACTGCTCCAGGTCAATGCCAACCGAGCGCATGTTGCGGAGAATCTGGGTGGGAGACTCTTCAAAAGCGAAATACAGGCAAGCTTCGCCACGGGCGCAGGCGGCGCGGGCGAAGCTCGCCGCCAGGCTGGACTTTCCGGTTCCCGCCGTGCCCGTCACCAGCACACTGCTTCCACGGAAAAACCCCCTACCTGTCATCATCTCGTCCAAAGCGGGAATTCCCGTTGAAACGCGGTCCGCCGGTGCTTTGTGGGCAAGCGCCAGTGAGGTGATCGGCACCACCGAAATGCCCGCTCTATCTATCAGGAAGGGATACTCATCGGTGCCGTGGGAAGTGCCCCGGTACTTGACGATTCGTAGCCGCCGCGTGGAAATCTGTTCCGTTACCCGGTGGTCCAGCGCGATCACGCAGTCGGCGACGTATTCCTCCAGCCCGTGACGGCTCAGCGTGTGCTCTCCCGCTTCCCCGGTAACGACAGCGGTAAGCTTGTGGTCTTCCAGCCACTGGAACAGCCGGCGGAGCTCGGCTCGCAGCACCGTTGAGTCCGCTAATCCGGAAAAGAGCGCCTCGATGCTGTCCAGGACGACGCGCTTTGCTTTGATCGCTTTGACCGCATGAGCCAAACGGATGAACAGGCCATCGAGGTTGTATTCTCCCGTCTCGGTAATCTGGCTTCGCTCAACGGAAACATGGTCCACCAGAAGCTTCTTGCGTTTGGCAAGGTCACGCAAATCAAAACCCAGCGATGCGACGTTGGTCGCCAGCTTCTCCTCGGTTTCTTCGAAATCCATGCATACGCCAGGCTCGCCGTATCGAACAGCGCCGTGCACCAGGAATTCCATCGCGAGTAAGCTCTTGCCAGATCCTGCGCTGCCACACACCAGCGTGACACGGCCTTTCGGCAGGCCTCCGCCTGCGACTTCATCCAGTCCTTGAATTCCTGTCGGGGCCTTGGCGAGCGATGGGTGAATGACTTTCGGTTTGGCGCGGGACATAGCAACACTCCTGAAACCAAATCTCCTTTGGGGCAACCGCCGACCGTTGGATATGGTTTCTTTTATACCATATACAGGTTCCGAGGCGCGCGCACGGCCCAGTCGTCCTGCTGGGGAAAAGGGGGGAAGGGGGGAAAGGGAACGGCCTGATCCGAGCGGTCTTGCCACGGACTTGCCGGCGTCAAGGGGAGAGAACGGGAGTACGGGGACATTTTCCGGTATTTTGTCTGCCGTGGCTCGTCTTACTGGCGTAATCGCCGTCGATGTAGCCCATGAGGCTCAGGACGACAATTACTATGGTTTCGGTGCTTCGCCCGCAGCCGCCTGAACCGCTGGGCCGGAGATTGTTTTGGATGAGACCCCAGGCGGTGGTTGCTTTGGGGGCGGAATTTCGGTTCCGGCTGGATAGATGAGAATCTGCACCGTGCCCCATCCGGCGTCCGAATTCTTGTCCGACTGCTTGCCCATTCCAAGAGTTTTAAGCTGACTATCATCGAATCCGAAGTTCTCGACCAGATACTCGCGTATAACCATGGCCCGGGCTTCCGTTAGCACCAAGTCCTTCTGCGTGTCACCTTCCATACCGGCGGATGCCACAATTACCGCAAACCCAAACTGGTTGTTAGCCAAGAACTCGCCGCTTGCGTTTAGAGATTTCTGGTTCTTCAGCTTGGCCGAATCCTGCTTGTCGAAAAGCTGCTTTCCCGCGTAGGTAAACGCCTTCAGCGGGGCGCCCTGCGGCAACCCTTCGATCTGATTCTTGCCCAACTCGGAGGAATCCTCGTAGCCGCGGTTCTTGAAATACCCACGCAGGAAGAAATTGTGCTTCAGGGCTTCCATATTGTCCTGGAAGTCGCCAACCCCGGCTTGCGCCTGGACCACCGTGTCCCGCATGGCGCTCGACGTCTGCTCGAGGGTGTTATAGAGCTGTTTGTCGTTAACCAAGGCTCCTACGGTTCCCTGACCGGCATTGATTTTGGCGCTTATCGAGTCCAGATTTGCCGTTGCCCGAGTGGCGTTTTGGATGGCTTGCTGGCTGCTATCCAGAATGCCGCTCGTCTTTTGGAGCAGGTCCGCCATTTCGAGTGGCGGCTGGCTGGCAATGGTATCGCCATTCCGCACATCGGCTATCCCCATGGACCCAAACGAGATTGCCAGATACTGGTTACCCAACAACCCTTCGGTTTCGATGGTGGCCACGGAGTCACGCTTGATGATTTCGTGCGTTGACTGGCTGAGATCCATGACCACCGTTACCCTTTCCCCCGGCTGGTGCGGCAACACAATGTCATGCACCGTGCCAACGTGAACTCCGCCCACGCGCACATCGCCGCCGGCATCCAACCCGGCGACATTGTCGAATTGCGCTTTCAATTGATACGTGGAACTAAAAAGATACTGCTTGCTGCCAATAATGAAGATACCGGCCGCCAGAATTGCCAGTGTCCCCACGATGAAAGCTCCTAACCGCGCCGCACGCGACATATGTCCTCCTACGAATGCTTGAGAAATTCCTGAACGAACGCGACGTCGCTTTTCTCAAGTTCTTTAAAAGCGCCTTCGATCACTACCTTTCCCTCATTGAGCAACGCCAGGCGATTCGCAATGGTCTTCGCGCTGTGCAGATCGTGAGTCACTACGATGGACGCCATGTGACGTTCCGCCTGGAGAGTAAGCACCAAATCATCGATTTCCGCGGAACTGATGGGGTCGAGACCGGCGGTGGGCTCGTCGAGCAGAAGAATATCCGGCTCCAACGCCAGCGCCCGGGCCAGCCCCACGCGTTTTTGCATGCCACCCGAAATTTCGGAAGGCATCTTCTCCAGGCTCCCTTCCATGCCCACTTCCGCCAGCAATTGTTTGACCCGGTCCGCCTGCTCAGACTTCGACATTTCCCGCTTATGGTGCTGCAAGGGAAACGCCACGTTCTGCTCGACGGTCAGCGAATCGTAAAGCGCGGAATGCTGAAACAGAAAACCCATTTTCTTTCGAATTTTGCCGAGCTGGTCGAGAGACAGGCCGGCAAGGTCCTGGCCGTGGATGCGAACCGAGCCTGCGTCCGGCTGCTCCAGGCCAATGATGAGCCGCAGCAAAACGCTCTTACCGGTGCCACTGCGCCCCAGCACGGCCAGCGTCTCGCCCCGGCTCACGGCCAGGCTAATTCCGTTCAAGACCGGTTGACTTTCGAAAGACTTATACAAGTTCTCGACAGCAACCACGGTGGCACCGCGTTCTTTGCCGTTTTCGCGGGGCTTCATCGCAATGGGAATGGTTGTGTCCATGTTCTTTTCTTTAGCGGTTACGGGAAAACGATGATGATGATTTTCACTAGCACGACATCAGCCAGGATCAAGAATAGCGACGACAAGACGACCGAACTGGTGGCCGCACGGCCTACGCCTTCGGCTCCTCCCCGGGTCCGCATTCCCTGAAAACACGCGATCAGCCCAATAATCAGGCCAAACACCGCGGTCTTAAGCGTGGGGGGCAGAAAGTCGTTGAAATCGGCGCCCTTAAAACCGCTACTGATGAACTGGTGGAACGAGAGCGGTTCCGCCAGGGCCTGTGCCACCCAGCCCATTACCAAACCGCATAAGTCGGCAGCGAGGGTCAGCAACGGCAGCATGAGAATGCACGCCAGGATGCGGGGCGCCGCTAACAGCTTAAAGGGGTTTACCGCGGACGCCTCAATGGCATCGATCTGTTCGGTCACCTTCATCGACGCCAACTCCGCGCCAATGCCGGCGCCAACCCGGCCACTCACCACCAGACCGGTAATGATCGGCCCGGTCTCGTGGATCACGGAAAACACGATAGCGGCGGGAAGCAGCGATTTGGCCCCGAATCGAGTCAGGCTGTAACGGGATTCCAAAGAGATTACAACCCCGGTGGCGGCGCCCGCCAGAGCAACCAGAGGGAGGGACTTTGATCCGATCTCGTCAAGTTGTCGAAACAATTCGCCGAATTCAAACGGCGGCGTTACCACGGCCCGGACCACGTGCCAGAAGAATAGGCCCAGATCGCCGAACCACTCGAGGAACTCGTTGATCAGGCCCTTGGAGAAACCCGTACTGGCGGTGATGAGCAAGCCCCGCAGCCCCGGAAGGGGAGAACCCACGCCGGCGGCCGCCCTGGATTCCTGGCTCATCACGGATTGGTACCCGAATTGGGCGCTGCGCGCCGATTGTTTAAATGCATACGAGAAAGCAAGGAGTGCGGTCCGCTATAGACAAACTCCATGGCGATGTTCTCCGCCACAAACCCCAGCAGGCTGTAGTTGCCTATCCGGAACGCATCCGTGGCGTCGTAACGGCCGGGATACCAGGCGTACACAGCCGTCATCGCACCCGCATACGGCGCGACCAGCGCTGGGAACGAAAAGACGCGGTGGCCGTCTTCGCCGCGGCGCGCCGTCAAGGTGGCAATTACGGCATGGCTAACCCGCGGAAACACGCCCGTGCACTCACAACGGTAGTACAAAGTGTCTTCCTTGAAGGCTTCAGCCAGCGCATAACGCGTCGTGGTGCTTACCGCTGCGATGCCGTAAGCGGACCCGAATCGCCTGGCGTAACCCGCAGCGCCTTGCTTCCACTCCGGCGGGCTGGTGTCCGCCTGGGCAATACCGGCCACGAAAGTGGCGGCTACGATGGGATACGGGCCGAATGCGTCGAACAAATAGTTGCGGACCTTCGTGGTCTGCGCCGGCCGCGCATACGTCAGGTCTAGTGGCGCCGGGGCTGTGTTCGCCGCCGTGCCGGAGGGCTCTCCCAACGTGGCCATGGTCTGCGCTCCCGCCAGTACGGGCAAGGCGGCAAGAACCGCGATTACCAAAAGCGGGGGAATGAATCGGCGCATCTTCATGCCGGGAGTCTCCTTCGTCACTTGGCCCTCCATCAGAGACGTTCTCATTTTCCAGGTTTCACAGTCTGTTCAACAAAGCTCACGTCGAGCCTCCATCCCACCGACTTTCTCTGGTGGCGCAGTCATGCGCACTGTGCAATAAAGAACAGTTTTCCGGCTGGCACCCTGTCATAGTCCGAGCTGCGGCTTGGCGTAAGGAGAGGGAGGCACAGGTTTATGGCAGACACAGGTGAGAACCGGCAGATCCGCGCACGCGCGAACGCGAAAGAAGCGGAGACGATTCGCACGTCAGTAAAAATCATTTCCCAGGAACACTCGGCGGCACGAGCCAGCGACGCTGCGTTCGGCAGCACCGGGAAGGGTTCCCGCCTACGGGCGAAAACCAGCAAGAAGCCGGCTCGCCTCTAAAAGACTGAGCTCCCCGGAAACCGCGCGGAATTCCGACCGGATCTCGTATTGCCGTCTACTGATGGTTTTGAAAAACATCAGACGTCCCGATACTTGAATATTGATCAGAGCCGTTTTCCATTCCCCGGGTCCAACCGGTACGCGTCCGATCTCGATGGTGCCGCCGCTGTCGATGTGCCCCAGGAGCCCAAAGCCGAAGTCCACCTGGCTTATGAGCCGGCCTGAGACCTTGGCCAGGCGCTTCTGCTGCGAGTCGATCAGGATCGTCCCGGCCAAGTCATGCATTACCCGCGCCTCGTAAGTCGGGGGACTATAGTTGCTGTTGGGGCGGAACTTGAGCCGGATGCAGTTTCCCTCGACGCCGTCGTAGTCGTAAAGAAAGGTTTCCGGCAGCATACGCATCAGATTCTGCAACTTCTGCTCGTCGTCGTCGTGTGCTTGTTTGAGCTTCAACTGTTGGCTCGGATCCCGTAACAAACGGGCCATCCGCATATTCTCCTGCTGCTGCTGGCCGGGATTGAGCGGACTCCCATCGATGGCCACCACCCGATAGAAGAGGCCCTCTTTCGTCTCCACCTGCTCTTCCGTCAGGATATGCTTTCCCTCTCTCTTATCGATCAGATACATCCATTTGCTCTGCTGCCCACGCTCCGTCAACTCATTCGCCACCACTTCTTGCACGAGTTCGGCCGCAGGCAGCGGCGAATGCTGATTCCACGCGGGAGGGGAGCTACCCACGACCATCACAAGTACGATTGTGAGCCGGAGTAAATTCATCGGAATCAGATATGAACGTGGAATAAACTCCCGCATCAGCACCCCGGGGTAAGTGCGGCCTCTCACTGGGCGGGGCCGCCTGCCACCGCCGGCGCCGGGGCCACGGATTTCAACTGCTCCAGCGCCGTCAGCACGCCCTGCCAGCGAACTCGGTCCTTTTTCGTGTCGATCGGTAACGCGAGGTCGGAATAGAACCCCAAAATGTTCTCGCGCAGCTCCGGCGACGTTAGCGCGAACTTCCGCTTCGACAATTGCGTGAGCCACTGCGCATAGGTGTCGTCAGTCAGCGAATATTCCGCGGCTTTCGTCAGGTTGCCGGTATCCAGATCGCAATTGGGCAGCACCAGGCTGTCTCTCCGCTCGGCTTCGAGAAAAGCACGGTATCGATCGACGCTGGTATTGATGCTCTTGATATACAGATCTTCGGTTTGCGGAGTTGGGTTGTTAAACACTAACTTTTTGAAGGGACCGATCTTCGGCATATACCGCAAGAGGGTAGATAAGATACGCGTGCCCACCCCGGGCTTCGCGTAGCTCTTTCCCCACTCCCGCTCGTAGCCGGAACGCGAAAGCCGATATAGGAATTTCCGTTTCGCGAAGTCGGGCGTCTCCCGCATCAGATCCTTTTTATGGGTTTGCAGCGCAACTTGGGTCATTTGCGGAATCAGCCGGCCGACGGCGAAACGATACGAACCCACCGCCAGATCCTCGTGGGTAAGCACCTCGTTGAGTTCCATGCCGTAAACCACGGGAAACACCCGCTCCAGCAGGGGCTTGGACACCTGGAAGCCAATGAAGTCGTGGTACTGCTGAGACGCATAACGATTCTTCGCAACCTGCACCGTGTCGAACCCGAACTCCGTTTTCAGATGCGCCGACTTGTCCTGGGCATACCGCACAGACTTGCCAAACCTCGCCCGCAGCTTCGGATACGCGATCGCCACGGACTGGTTCACCGCCGGGTGACCGGCGATATCCGAGGCATAGTGTGACAGAGCGCCCAGCGCAAAAGCGTACTCGTTGACATCCCGGCTTTCGAGCAGCAGTTCCCGAACGAAATCTCCGCTGCGGACGTAATGCACCAGGTTGCTGAATTCTTTACTGCCGAACGGGTAGTAGCCAAGATCCTGGATGACCGCCCCTCCGTACGCGTAGGCATGGGCCTGCCTGATTTCGTCATCCGAAAGCCCCGGAAATCGCTGGAGCAGGAGAGGGCGGATTTCCTCGATCCAAAGCAGGTCCACAATTTCCTCGTGCGTCAGGACGGAGTACGCGGACGAGCCGCCACTGCACATCAGCAAAACCACAACCAGCGCCGCCGCACGGAAAGCAAGCGGGCCCCAGTTCTTGCCGGTGGTGTGGAACGGCGTCGATAACTGCAGCATGTCAGTCCTCGGGATCGTTGCGGTGGACCCTGTAGTTGGCTACCGTGAGCAGGAACACGGCCACCAGATAAACCAAGAGCCAAATCATGGGCGCCCGCCTTTCCCGCGGTCCAGATAGTCCCGCGCTTCACTTGAATCCGAACTTTCTCATGCTACTGAGACACCGCCTGAATATCTGTCTAAAAAAGATCACTTTTTCTAAGGTCTCCGTTGCCGTTTTCCGGGATTGCCACCACTTCTCCACCCAAGCCGGCAGGGGATATTTTCCGGACCCACTGGCAACTTAAGGTTATTCTCGAACTCAACCCTCGGGAAAGGTGTGCAATTGTGAACAGACAGGAGTTTTTTGGCCGATTCACAATTTGTGATTGTGAGCGCGTCCCCGCACAGCGGACTATTTTGCGAAAGAGAGGCGGCCTTGAGTTCCCCTATTGTTTTGTGCATCGACAACCGTTCCCAGGTGTTGGAGCTACGCAAGGCGGCTCTCGAACCTCATGATTATTGCGTCAAGATCGCGCATAGCAGCTACTCGGCGATGAGGATATTGGATGAAGCGCCGGTGGCTGCGGTTCTGCTGGAGTACACGTTGGAAGGCATGGACGCGGAAGCCGTGGCCTTCCACATCAAACAGCGCTTTCCCGGCCTCCCCGTCATAATGATTTCCGCATATTCCGAGATGCCGGAGCGGATCCTGTGGTTGGTGGACGAATACGTAATGAAGAGCGAGCTGCCGGATGGGCTGGTGCGGATCATCGAACGCGCGACGCGCCCAAAGAAGTCCGGACCGCGTTCCGGCGAACCTTGCAAGCCCAGCACGGCAGCCGCTTAAGGAATCTGCGGAGGATTCAAATCCGGCCGAGAACCAGGAGAAGGATAACGATCAGGAGGACCAGCCCCAGGCCTCCAGTCGGGTAATACCCCCAGTCTCTGCTATGCGGCCATCTTGGTAGCGCACCGAAGAGCGCTAACACTAGAACCACGATCAATATTGTTCCAAGCATATTCTCTCCTGACTTTACTTTCTGTATACACACAGAAATATTGTTCGTCCGGTGCAGCCTCTCCCGAGGCTGCACCGGCCACACTCGCTACATCGAGACGCTGATTGCAATTCCGACGCCAGGATGCCGGCGGTTGTACAGGTAGTAGCCGTTGTTTACATAGCTGACATAAACGCTATCGGTGTCGTACCAATTGTTGGCCCAGCTTTCCGGCCATGGGTCAACCAGACTGAACCAGTAGCCCTGGTATTGGAAGCGGGGATATCCGCCCACCACCAGGAAAGGAAGTCCAAAGATTCGAAACCCATGCTCCGGCCCAAAATAACCATGGAACCGCGCCTCGGGGATGCGGTAGCCGTTGTAGCCGCCGCGTTGTTGCCAAGTGCGGTGGTCAGACTGCCAGTTTCCCGCGCGATGCTCTTGCCAGGCGCTCTGCTGGACGCGCTGCTGTTCCGGGGTACGTTGGGGTTGTTGATGGCTTGGCTGTTGTTGAGCATGCTGCGACTGCCTGCCGGGGGCGGGCCGCTGCGCTTGTTGTGCATGCTGCGGCTGTCTGCTTGGAGCAGGCCGCTGTTGCTGAGCATGCTGCGCCGGTTTCCTCGGAGCCTGCCGCTGCGCTTGTTGTGCATGCTGCGGCTGTCTGCTTGGAGCCGGCTGCTGCGCTTGTTGTGCATGCTGCGGCTGTCTGCTTGGAGCAGGCCGCTGCGCTTGCTGAGCATGCGGCGCCGGTCTGCTCGGAGCAGCCCGTTGTGCTGGCTGGGCGTGCTGCTGCGGCGCGCTGCTCGGAGCAGCCCTTGGAGCTGGCTGGGCGTGTTGCTGTTCCGGCTTGGCTTCCTTTTCGCCCCGCTGCTCCTGCTCTGGGTAAGCAGGAGCAGCGATTCCGAGCAGCAACACCAGAACGGCGATACTGGTAATGGCATTCATTTTCATACGTACTCCCTCAGTTACTGCTGCGTACATGCGCTTGCGTTATTGCAAGCTTCCCGTGGTTAGGTTGACCTGATTACCGATGGCTTCACCGGATACGAGAAGCTCCACTCTCCGGTTCTGCTGCCGGCCGGTGGAGTTGTCGTTGGAGGCTACCGGCTCACTGTTGCCGAAACCCTTGGCACTGACTGAATTTGCCGCCACGCCTTCTTGCACCAGGTAATCTCGCACCGAGCCGGCGCGGTTTTCAGACAGCTTTTGATTCATTTCATCGCCGCCCACATTGTCCGTGTAGCCGCCGACTTCAATAGCGAGTCCAGGATACGCGAGCAGAATTCCGGCGACTTTCGCCAGCTTCTCCCGTGCCCCGGGCTTCAGGGAATACTTGCCGGTGTCAAACAAGACATCGGACATGCTGACGATTAACCCGCGCGCGGTATCGCGCGTCTCCAGAATGGCATTCAACTGTTCAGACAGCCGGGTGCGCATAGCGGCCTTGTCGGCCTCCGCTTGTTGCGCATGCTGCTGCGCTTGCTGTGCCGTCAACCGCGACTGGTCGGCATCGGCCTGAGCCGCGGAGACCGCCGCCGCCGAGGTTGCCTGATTGGCGGCCATGTCGGATTGCGCCTTGGCTGCATCGGCCTGAGCCTGCTGTTTCTGCCGCATCGCTTCATCGGTTTGCAACTGCGCCTGCGACTGGGCATCGGCGGAAGCCGCCCGTTCGTCCGCCAAGCGCTTCTCGTCTATTCTTTTGACGGCAATCGCGCGGGCGTCTTCGGCCGTCTGCACAGCATTCCGGGAGACTGCGATCAAATTGTTCTTGGAATAGTTCTTTTCAATGGCAAGGCCATCCGCATTACTCATCAACTGGACGGCATGCTGATAACTGTCGGCGGCATATTCCCCGGCGCCCTCGGATTGCGCGATGCGCAGTGCATTCCGGGCCTCGAAGAATTCCAACGGCAGCCTGGCGTTCAGAACCACCGGATCGAATTTGTAGCCGGTAGGAATATACCCGCCCCGCTCCGTGAGTTCATACTTTGCCGTCACTACCTCGCTAGTCCCCTTGGTATCCTCGCGTATTACATTCTCGAGCACAACCACGTTGCTGGGCTGCCGCACGGCGTAGTAAGGTTCCGCGGTAACAATCAGAGCAAATGCCTGAAGGTCCGTGGCCACATGCAGTTTGCTGCTTCCGTTGCCGCCGATCAGCACTTCTCCCAGGTTAGCGGCCCGGCCTTCGGGTGAAATCGCCCACAGAACATAAGTCAGATACTCGTTGCCAAACGTCGTGGACGCCTGCAGGTCGCTAAATTCGGCCTCGATCTCAATGGATCCACTCTTGCTGTTGATGTGGGCTTCGCCATTTGCCGCCGGCATCAGGTCTGTGCCCGCGAAATTCAGCTTCGTAGCCCCGCTACGATGCTTGTAGTTGACCGCTTGTACGGTGCGGCTGATCACCATCATATGGAAATAGGGTGTCGCACTGGTGGATCCGGCGGTCATGGTGGTTGGAGAGTTGGTTTGAGCAAAGGCGCTCAAGCTGACGATAATTCCGGCGGCTAACCAAAGCTTGATCTTCACAATACCTCCTGGCGGCAGATGTCTGCCGGCTTTTGTTGTATCGATCTTGTCTCGATGCGTTCCGCCTGCTTAACTGGTATCCATTCGGTCAGCGTTTATGTGCCGACGTGAAGCCGGGCGAGGGAGTGAAACAACCCAAATACGTTCAGTATCCACAGCACCACGACAATCACCACGACGCCATTCAAAATTGACTTAATGGTCCCCTGCATGGGGATGTAGCGATTTACCAGCCACAGGAGAACGCCCACCACGATCAGAACTTCGAGCACTTGAAGCAACGGCATGATCTTTGACCTCGATGCCCTTTCGGGTGACCTCATTCCTCACGCTATCCGGCGGCGTCCGGTCACCAGGTTGACGATCAGGACCACCAGCGCCACCACCAGCAGCAAATGGATCAGGCCCCCGGCGATATGGAAGCTGAAACCCAGAAGCCACAGAACCAACACGATCACAAAAATTGTCCAAAGCATAAACGCCTTCTCTCCGCGCCCCGTGGGCACCCGAGACCTGACCGCCTTCCCGGGTGCACCTGCGCGTATTGCAACAACGTTGTTACCTTGCCGCTTCCGCGGCTACGGCCTGCTCCTTGGCACCCCGGACTGCGCTCAGGAACGCTCGGGCCGCGGCAGGCACCGCCACTTTACCCAGCAGAACGCTGCGGGTTGTAACATTACGGCCGTAGACGGCCTGCATGGAATCGTGGTCGGTACGAATCGAGGCCCCGGTCAACGTAAGGCCGGCAAAAGCGCCTTTGGCGCGGGAGTAAGTAAGAATTTCCGTATCCAGTTTCCAGTCGGTATCGGCCGAAGCATGACGTCCTACCGGACCCGCCGCCGCCGAAACATCGCCACCCAATTGGAAATCGCTGGAAAGGAGCCTTTGCATGCCCTTCTGCCCCTGGATGATCATGACCAGATCGACGCCTTCGATACCGATCTGCAATCCCCAGCTACCGCCGGTGATCGCAAAAAACGCCGGGGCGCTCCAGCCATGGGAAGTGCGGCAAGTGGCGACGCCTCTGCCGTTCTCCGCTCCAAATACAAAACCGCCCTTGATCATGTGCGGTACCACGGCCACGCACTTGGCGTGATCCAGCACTTCTTCCGGAATGCCCTTATCCGGCGTGGCCATGACCTCCCGCAGCACTTTGCCGGCATGATCCAGGCGATCCGTCGCTGATTCTTCGTTCGACTCCGCCCAGCCCAAGCCGGCAAAACTCAGCAACACAACCAACAATACGAATTTCTTCACAGTTTCCACCTCGTCTTCTGCCCCTGCGCCGCGTTTGTTGCCTGCTTCGCATCCCTGGCGCATGGGGCACCTTCTACGTTATTGCGCTGACCGGAAAGCGTCTGAGCAATTGTGCTCTAAGGCCACCTGAGCTTCCGCTAAAATGAGATATAATGGATCATTCGGCGAGAGCCCCTGCCCAACGCTCTCGGAGTGGGAGGTTCCCATGCCCGCCACGCGCCTCATCGTCAACCAGAAGAAAGAGCGGAAGACTTCAAGCAACCAGCGGGCGCCTTTGCACTTGGTAAAAGCTCCGCAAGTAAAGGCCACTCCGCTTGAGATTGGTGTGTTACCGGAACGGATTGCCCCCTTCGATCCCAACCGCTTCCTCACCAGACTCGGTGCCGGAAAAACCTCGCAGGAGTACCAAGCCGGCGAATTCGTTTTTTCGCAAGGGGATCCGGCGGATGCGGTGTTTTACATTCTGAGCGGCAAGGTGAAGCTGACGGTGGTATCCAAGCGCGGCAAAGAAGCCGTCGTGGCCATTTTGCCGGAAGCGAGCTTTTTTGGCGAGGGCTGTCTGGCGGGCCAGCCGCTGCGCATGTCCACCGCCGCGGCCGCGCAACGGGCCAGCATTGTCCGGGTAGCCAAGGAGGCGATGGTCAGGATGCTCCATCAGGAACCGGGATTTGCCGAACGCTTTCTCGACTATCTGCTTTCCCGAAACATTCGCATGGAAGCGGACCTGGTGGACCACCTCTTCAACTCCAGCGAAAAGCGTCTCGCCCGGCTTTTGCTGCTCATGGCCAACTTTGGCCAGGAGTCGAAGCCGGTGCCGGTGGTCGCGAAGATGAGTCAGGAAACCCTCGCCGAAATGATCGGCACCACCCGCTCGCGCGTCAGCTTCTTTATGAACCGGTTCCGGGGACTCGGTTTTATTGACTACGACGGTGGCGGTATACACATCCACAGCTCGCTGATCAGCGTCGTGCTGCACGATTGACTTTTCCGTGGCGGTCGCTTCCCCAAAAAGCTGCCGGCGCTCGCTGGCGGCAAACCGAGAGTTCATGACGAACCGTAGCGCTGGTTCCGCGGTGGCAACCGCAATTGCCTCGGCCGCTCGCGTCCGGTTTTGCCGCCCGGAATTTTTCGGTGCGTCGTTGGTCATGCCGGAAATACTGCTCCGCTACGCCTACGTGGCCCTCTTCGTGGGCAGCATTGTGGAAGGGGACGCCACGCTGATCACCGCAGGATTTCTTGCCCGCCGCGGTTATCTGCATCTATGGGTGGTCATCCTGGTCGCCGCCGCCGCAACCATGCTGGCGAACGAGTTCTACTATCGAGTCGCCCGATTCCATGGGGAAGAGGCGTTCCAACACAAAGCCGATCACGACCCCCGGCTCGCCCGCGTCCGGAAGTGGATTCAGTCACAGGGGCCATTGCTCTTATTCTTTTCGCGCTTTATGTGGGGCTTCCGCATTGCCATCCCCTTAACCTGCGGAGCGGTGGCCATGCGGCGCACTCGATTTTCCGTGATCAATGCCGCCGGAGCCGTCGTTTGGGCCGTTCCGGTCGGTCTGGCGGGATACTTCCTCGGACACGAGCTGGAGCACTGGCTTACGGATATACGCCGCTACGAATGGGGAATCGCCGCTATATTGCTCTTAGGTGTTTTTATCGTCCTGCTGGCATGGAAGAGCAAAGAGTTTCGCGAAGAAGGGGCGGCTCTGGTCGCTCCCGCCACTGCCGTCGTCCACAGTGCTCAGCATTTGTCAGGCAAATTGAAATCACGATGAGATGAATGTGTCCCAGGCAGTACGGGTTAGCCTGAGCCTTTCCCAAGCAATCTCCAGCATTTGCGCCCAGGCGTGAGCCTTACAGCTCAGACACCTCCTGAACGATGCAGGATGATTGTATCGATGACTGAACTATTTGCTCACGAGGCGATCTTCCCGTTCAAGGCGCCTTTGCCATTGAAGCCAAGGCGTCCCCGGTCCGAGGTCAAAGGTCCGATTCGCTGCCACAAGTGTCAACGGAAATGCCACGATGCCACTGAGTACCTCACACATAAATGCGAGCCCAGCCGCCGGCAATGGTGAGCGGGGGCCGTCACAAAGCCTTGGATCACGCTGACTGATCGCCACCTAAACAAGCAAGGATGGCTTCGATAATCCCTTTCGTCTCGCTGGGATCCTGAACGCTGGAAGCCCGTGATAAACTGTAAAAGATGGGGGTTTAGGCGAGAGATGAAAGCAACCCAAATACTCCACCAAATGGGCCAGAGCCTTTGGCTCGACAATATTACTCGCAGCCTGCTGACCAGCGGCACGCTCTGCCGGTACATCCAGGAGTTTTCGGTCACGGGGCTGACCTCGAACCCGACGATCTTCGATCACGCCATCAAGAACAGTCACGACTACGACGACACCGTTCGCCAGAAATGGCAAGAAGGCAAGCCGGTCGAGGCGCTGTTCTTCGAACTGGCTCTGGAGGACCTCACGCAAGCCGCCGATCTATTGCGGCCGATCCACGACCTGACGAATGGCTTGGACGGATGGGTGTCCTTGGAAGTCTCACCCTTGCTGGCTCATGATACTGCCGGTACCCTCGCCGCAGCCAAAGCTCTCCACGCTCGCACCGGACGGCCCAATCTCTTCATTAAGATTCCGGGCACCAAGGAGGGCCTCCCGGCGATCGAGGAGGCAATCTTCTCTGGCGTGCCGATCAACGTGACTCTCCTGTTCTCCCTCACACAGTATGTCGCGGCTGCCGAGTCATACATGCACGGCATCGAGCGACGCATCAGGGCCGGGCTGAATCCCGCGGTTGGCTCCGTCGCTTCGCTGTTTGTCAGCCGCTGGGACGTCGCGGTGGCGGGCAAGGCACCAGGGGCGTTGCACAACCAGCTCGGCATCGCCGTAGCCGGGCAGACCTATGAGAGGTACCGCCTTTTGCTCGACTCGCCTCGCTGGCAGCGCCTCAAGAACGCCGGCGCCCGTCCGCAACGCCTCCTCTGGGCCAGCACCGGAACCAAGGATCCCAATGCCTCCGACCTCCTTTACATACATGCCCTCGCCGCACCATTTACCATAAATACAATGCCGGAGGAGACGTTGAAAGCTCTCGCCGACCATGGAGATCTTGGCGAGACCCTGGCTACGCGTACCCGCCACTGCTACCAAGTGCTGACCAAGTTCGCCGAGCTTGGCGTTGACATTGACGCCTTGGGCACCCAACTTCAGGAAGAAGGGACCAAATCGTTCAGCAAGTCTTGGAGCGACCTCATGGAATGCCTTGCGTCCAAGAGCAAGGCCCTCCAGACCGCTTGAGCCCGGAAGCGGGAAGGATGAAGAATTAAACCCGGCCGCCCCCATCCTTCATCCTCGCAAGACGGAAACCTTACTTCGTTAGCAGTTTGCGGATCGATTTCAATTCCCGCCGACGTTTCCCGGTAGTCTTGGGATATGCCATTTTAAGTTCCTTGAGCGCATCCAGGACAATTCGGGAAACAATCAAGCGGGCGTCCTCCTTACCATCGGCGGGAACGGCGTACCAGGGCGCGTGCGGGGTGCTGGTCGCGTTCAGGCAAGCCTCATAAGCCGCCATGTAATGTTTCCAATATTTCCTCTCATGAATGTCCGAGGGGCTGAATTTCCAGTTCTTGTCGGACTCGTCAATGCGCTCGAGGAAGCGCTTTCGCTGCTCATCCTTCGACAGGTGAAGAAAGATCTTGATGGTTCGGGTGCCATTGCGGTAGAGATGCTCCTCCAGGTCCACGATGGAGCGACACCGCTCCTTCCAAATGGCTTTCTCATCACGCAATTGTTCCGGAAGCCGCTGGCTGCGGAGAAGCTCCGGATGCACCCGGACGACCAGCACTTCCTCATAATAGGAACGATTGAAGATGCCGATCCGCCCGCGTTCGGGAAGCCGGCACGTCGTGCGCCAGAGAAAATCATGTTCCCGCTCCTCGGCGCTCGGCTGTTTAAAACTGAAAACCTCACAGCCTTGCGGATTGATCCCGGACATGACGTGCCGAATGGCGCCGTCCTTGCCGGCCCCGTCCATTCCCTGAAAAATCAACAGCAACGCATAGCGGCTGGACGCGTAGTGAAGGCGTTGCAGCGAACTCAACTCCTTAACGTGTTCTTCCAGGAGTTCCTGATACTGCTTCTTGGATTGGCAAAAGGGCTTCAGCATCGTCGGCCACTTTCTGAGGTCGACCTTTTCCCCGGGCGGCACCCGGAAATCCTGGGAACTGATTTTCATCTTCCTCCCTTCGGCGCCATGAACAGCGTTGGTTGCACTTAGCCCTCCTGGGCTCACGAAGGCATTTACGAAGCCTTGCGATGTTCCGCCTGATCGTTCCGTGTCTCGCGCTCCGCCTCCAGCCAGTCTTGATCTGCCGGGCTTTCGCCCCGGACGCGCTGCTGGTAGATTTCATAAGCCCGGGCGGCAATCCGCGGTGTAAGATCG
>Ga0326728_10000522_pt1 | contig 150771 bp, 135 predicted proteins | sample MB3enrmetagenome_FD_207602 | JGI IMG/M metagenome (GOLD analysis project Ga0326728, IMG submission 207602) | Lab enriched peat soil microbial communities from McLean, Ithaca, NY, United States - MB31MN | ecosystem: Environmental > Terrestrial > Soil > Wetlands > Peat | place: USA: New York... | reverse complement strand
GGAAGCGTGGCGTATCTATCCTGCACGACGTAGAATTGCTGCAAAAGTTGAAGCGGATTTGAGTGGCGCACACCGTCGGGTCATAAGTTTGGCATCGCGAGTACTATCGCGCCGAAGCGGGGAAGCCCGCTACGGAACGGGTGTTTCGCCACTACCATGACGTTGTGGTGATTTCAAAACATCCCCGCGGCCTTCGCGCGCTTGAGGATCTCAATCTACTGGAGCAAGTCGTGGAGCATAAGCAACACTTTTTCCGGGAGGGCGGCGCGCGATATGAACTCGCTAAGAAGGGAACTCTCCGCCTTGCGCCCGGCTCCCAGCTCGAAGCGGCCCTCCGCAGGGACTACAAGAAAATGCGCGAAATGTACTTTGGTCAGGAACCCGATTTTGACGCCGTAATGACCGAAATCCGCCAGCTTGAAAAGGCGTTTAACGCGCGAGAATAGCTTGCTGCCATGCGCTTCGTCCGCCATACACGCGGCCTAACGCCATCTTGCAAGCAGGCATGGATCAGTTCGGTAATTAGCTCGAACGATTTAATTCGCCCTCCGACTTGAGCCGCCACCCCACGATTTCAGGCTGATCGCCACGCTGAAACCCACCCCTGGCCCTTTTTGCTTCTTTCCCTGACCTATGAAGCCACTTGGACTCGTCAGCAAGCCTCGGGTGTGGTCCGCGTAACGTCTCCGGCGGTCAAGCCTGGATGACGGGGAAACCGGAATGTATGTTTTAACCCCACTCCGACAACGTTGTCCAGAAGGCCGCTTCGGGGAAGTTTGCACTGGCGTAGAAACCTGCGGGGTAGACCGCGAGTAACGGCGGAGGGTAGAGTGAAGTTGCTCAACCCGCCCACGGCTCGGCGTGGGCGGTTATTGTTCGTGGCGCGCGGCGGGTTCGCCGTATCGCCGGGAAACCTTAGATGCGTTCTGTCCCTCGAACCCTGGGCTGGAGTGACGGGCCGCGCCGAAGGAATTGGTTTTTGCTTCTTCGCGACTTTGCGTCCGATGCCCAGCCCTTCGTGAAAGTTAAAGGCGGCAGGCATTGCCTATTCAGCGCACTGCCTTCTGTTCAATGCCCTCTGCCTTCTGCCTTCTGCTTACTGCTTTCTGCCTTCTGCCTTCTGCTTTCTGCTTTCTGCCTTCTGCCTTCTGCTTACTGCCTACATGCACTTAGCTTGTCCCCAAAAATCAAAAGCCCCTGGTTGTACGCTGACCGCACAACCAGGGGCCCGGGATACTGATGGGTTTGGCTTTTCCTATCTCGAATCGTACACAGGAACGGCGCCCAACAGCGCCTTGCCACAACACCCTCTCTGCGCTAGAGAGAGGGACCCACGAGCGGGCGCGTGCTTTGCGCCTAAGCCTCAGCACCCTCGCTAAGGTTACATTCACTTTCTATCGACATGGATCACCTCCTTTCTAGCGATGGGCCGATATTATGTCGGCTTTTTGGGTGAGTCAAGAAAAAATTACAGGAACGCTTTTTGGTGGATAGTGGATAGTGGATAGTGGTTAGTGGTTAGTGGATAGTGGTTGGTAGCTAGCAACTAACCACTGACCACTAACAACTGCCTTTCCGTTCACCGGATCACCCGATCTCCGGATCTGCCCAATGCCTACTGCCTCCTGCCTACTGCCTTCTCATACTGGCCCGTCAAGGCCCGCCAGCGGAGGACCACCAGATCCTGGGTCATGCGCAGGGAATCGCGCAAATAATGCACCTTGGTGGCAGGGTTATGATTCCAGCGCACCGGGACCTCCACCACCTTGCCCCCCAAGCGTTGGATCAGGAAGAGGATTTCCGGGTCGAAGCCGAACCCATCCACGCGCTGGAGTTCGAAGGCGCGGCGGGTGGTTTGGCGCCGGAAGAGTTTGAAGCCGCACTGCGTGTCGTGGATTTTGAGGCCGGTAAAAATCTGGACCAGCAAGTTGTAGAAACGGCCGCCCCATTCGCGAAACGGCGATTGGTGAATGCCGATCAGCTCGCGTCGGAGCGCCCGTGAACCCACCACCGCATCGGCGTGGGAAGACTCCATTGCGGCCAGCAGTTTGTCAGCTTCCTCGATGGGCGCGGAAAGGTCAGCGTCGGTAAAGAGGACCAACTCACCGCGCGCTTCCAGGACTCCGTGCCGCACTGAAAACCCCTTGCCGCGATTGCGGCCGTTGCGCAGCACCGAGACGCCCGGCCGCCCGGAAGCGATTTCCACCGTGTTGTCCGTTGAGCCATCATCCACCACGATGGTTTCGGCGAGGAAGCCTTTCCCCCGCACGTAATTCTGAATCGCGTCCAGCGCGCTGGCGATGTGGGCCGCCTCATTGTAAGCGGGAATCACGATGCTGAGAAACGGTTCGGGCACGGAGCGAGACAATATCAGAAGTTAGGAACGAGAAGCTAGAAGTTAGAAGTCAGGAGCCAGGAGTCAGAATACGGCATACGGGAAAGGGATTTCGCGGGAGGCCCGAGCCCCCTTTGTGTCCTCAATCAGACAATGCCGCAGACGAAGGCCAACTACGCCTCCGTCTGCGCTGCCCCTTGCATACGAAGTCGAGGTTACACTCCGTTACGGCTGCTTCGAGGCCGGGGGATTCTGCGTGCCCGTGGTAGAAGTGTGACTCTGCGTCGTAGAATTTCGCTTCTGCCACTCGGAAGTTCGATGCGGCCACGGAGGAGCGTGATTGCCCTCGGTAGAAGAATGATGCTCAGTTGTATAAGTGTGCTTCTGCTCCGACGAGGTGCTACTCGACGGCGTGAATACGGTACTCGGCGTCGTCGATGTGGTACTCGACGTCGTGGAGACGCTGCTCGGCGTCGTGGAGACGTAACTCGAGGTTGTGCGAGTTTGATTCTGTGCTGTCGAGGTGTGGCTCGCCGGGTTCGATCCCGAAACCACCTCGTAAATCGCGCACCTCAACGGTCCAGCAACGTGCTCGTTCAGGGACTTAAGTTGTTCGGATGTGCAGCGTGCACCATTAACTTGCCGGCATGATAAAGCGCCCGCGGAGGACTCCAAGGTCAAGGTGTTGATGGCGGCGAGGGCGGGGTGTTCCGCGCTTTTCTCCGCCATTTTGCGGGATAACTCCCTTACCTCCCCTTCCGTGCACGGCCGTTTTTCCGGGCCCGTGCATTTCACCATCTTGTTCGACCCCTGCGACGCGGTGCCGGATTTCCCTGTGGCGTTCATAGCGTGGTCCGCCGGTTGGGACTCCCGCTGTTCATACGTCGGTGAGGGCCACTTGTCAGAGCGCTCAACGCCAGTCTTCTCGGCGTGTGCGTCCCCGTCCGTCCGCTGCGGTTTTCCCGTGCCGTCCCAGTAGAGGACAGGCTTGGACGCGGGTTTCGAGGTTGGTTGTGCGGTTGAACTTGCCGTTGGTTTGGTGGTTGAACTTGCCGTTGGTTTGGCGGTTGAACTTGACCCTGGTTTTGAGGTTGAGGTCGACGTGGAAGTCGTTGTCGACGTCGTTTGCCCCATGACGTGCACCACGGCTATAAAGCAAACAGCGACCGTTGCCATCGCGATTCGTTTCATTGCTCGTTTCCCCCTGGATTATTTAGCGGTTATGCGTCGGCCGGTCAGGGCGCTTGGCGCCGAGCGCTGCTGCGAAAGGTGCGAGGCGATCCAATCGGGCCGAGTGTAACGGAATGTACCGCCCTACGCCGCCGACTATAGCAGGAATGGGGAGCTGGGCAAGATTACTTGCGTACCAGGGCAAAATGTCCGAAGCGGGCCGTCTACTGTCTACCGTATTCCCCAGTTCCGTGCCAGCCACCCTTGCCAATCAGCGGCACAAACTGGCACGGGTCGAGGTGGCGGGTGGTTATTTGCCCGCCCTGCTTCGAGAGCAACAAGAGCTCCTGATAGTGCAGATTTCCTACGGGAGCCACCAAGCGGGCGCCTTCCGCCAGTTGGCCGAGCAGGAGCGGCGAGACGCTGGGGGTCGCCGCGCTCACGATGACCACATCGTAGGGCGCATGGGCAGCAAGGCCCTCACTCCCGTCGCCTGCGAACACCTCAACCTTCGCGTAACCCAGGCGCTTAAGGCGTTCGCGCGCGCTTTCCGCGAGCTGGGGATTTATCTCAATCATCCAGACCGTCGCGCCCAGTTGGGCGAGAACCGCCGCTTGGTAGCCGCTGCCCCCGCCGATTTCCAGAGCTTTCTCCCCGGGTGCGACACACGCTGCTTGCGTCATGGCCGCCACGATGTAAGGTTGGGAAATCGTCTCATGTTCGCCGATGGGCAAAGGCCGGTCGTCGTAAGCAGCGCCCACCAACCCCGCCGGAACAAATTCGTGGCGGGGAACCAGCCGCATGGCCTCCAGCACCCGCTCGTCGCGGATGCCCCGCCGGCGAAGCTGGGTTTCCACCATGTTGCGGGCTTGAATATCGAAGGGATGAACGGTCACCATGCTCGTAGCCGTGGGGAACCCCTGACCCGGTTACAGAAGGGCTCGGCGGGTCAGAGTCCTTGGAATCACCTCGATCATCGCTCTGCGCACCGGGCGTGTCCAGCTTTTATTAAGAATCATCCCCACCCGGCGGGCGCTAGGGGGCGGCATGTTGAGAGGCCAATTTGCGAGCCTCCTGGCGCGTATAGAGAATCCGATGGATGACCGTGACGTTGGAGAGCGCGGCAATCAGCCAAAGCACCGGCGCCATGCGGTCAAACAAGGCCCCAATGATGATCAGCACCACGCGCTCCGGCCTCTCCATAAACCCCACCTTGCAGGTGGGGATCAGGTTTTCGGCGCGGGCGCGGGTGTAACTGATCATGACCGAGCCGATCATGGCGACGGCCACCAGGAAGACGTAAGAATAGCGATTGATGCGCCCGTAATAGATCAGCAATCCAATCAGCAGGCAGAGGTCCGAGTAGCGGTCCATGACCGAATCGTAAAAACCGCCAAAGGGGGTCACACGATTGGCGAGGCGCGCCACGCGGCCGTCGGTCATGTCGAAAATGCCGGCCAGGATGATGGTGGCGCCGGCCCAGGGAAAAAATCCGTAGGCGAACAGATACGCCGCCACGCAATTGATGGCAAATCCAATGAAGGTGAGAAAATTGGGGTTAATGCCGCTGGCGGCAAAGCCCCGGACAATGGCATCGAGGACATGCTGAAGAGTATCGCCGATTTTTCGCGTTACCATAGAAGGTCTCTGCGCTCCGGGCGGGAGCCCATCCGCGGGAGGTTCTTAAGCCTGCTCGTGAATGGTCATGACGGCGCGGATTTCGAACTCGCGGGAACCGTTGGGGGTGGTCACTTTGACCGTATCACCCAGCCTTTTGCCCATCAGGCCCCGGCCAATCGGGGAAGTCGTGGAGATGCGCCCCTGGCTGACGTCGGCTTCTTCGCTGGTCACCAACCGGTACTCAATCTCCACATCGCGGTCGACGTCATAAAGAGTCACTTTCGAGCCAAAGGCGATGCGGTCCTTCGGGATGTTGTTCATGTTAATGAGCGAAAGGTCCGCCAGACGCTGCTTGAGCTGGCACAGCCGCGCGCTGACGTAATCCTGGCGTTGCTTCGCCATATGGTACTCAGCGTTCTCGCTGAGGTCACCCAGGGCGCGCGCGCGCTTCAGCTCTTTGGGCAGCTCGTAGTTCAGTTCCCGCTCCAGAGCTTGAATTTCTTCCTGAAGTTTTTGGACGATGGACGAGGGCATAGTACAAATCCTGATTGTTCGGGGTCCCATAACATTATAGGTGAAACTGGCCTGCCGGCGCAACGGAGACGGAGGGCAAACGGTGATCGGGTCATCGTTCCATCGGGTCATTTTGAATTTTAGATTTTGGATTCTCGATTGAGACAATCCGAAAGTGGGCGAAAGGATCTCGCCAAGCCATCTCCTGATTTGCGTTTCAAGCGGCGGTTGCTCGACGCGGAATTCGCACCGCGTAGATTGCGGCCGCGCCCAGGATTCCCGCCGTGGTGATGATGCTCCAGGCGAGGTCATAGCTATGAGTTGCTTCGAAGATTCTTCCCGCCAGCACGGGTCCAAAGAACTGTCCCAGGGAATCGGCCATGATGATGAGGCTGAGGAGCTTTCCCAGAGCCGCCAAGCCAAAGCACTCGGCCGTGATCAAGGGAATCAGCAGATAATCCGCTCCCATGGCAAATCCAAAGATCAGCGCAAATGCCCAAAGCGCGGCGGGCTGCCGCGCCACCAAGAGCAGCGGGATCGCTAAGGCGAGGAGCAAATAGAACAATGCCATAACATTCTTCTTGTTGTAGCGGTCCACCAGATAGCCCACCGCAACCCGTCCCACTAATCCCGCGGAGAGTAATCCGCTGGAGACGCGCGAGGCCTGAAGCGTGGTGTAACCCACGTCGCGAAGAAACAAGACGAATTGTTGAATCACCGTTCCGATGGCGCCGATGGTGAGTGTGCTGCCCGCAAGGATGAGCCAGAAATTGGCGGTTCGGACCGCCGCCCCCAACTGGAGTGAGGATGCTGGGCTTGCTTCCCCCGGCGCCAGCGTGGGTTCAACCCCGTCCGGCACCAGTCCCATTTCTCCCGGAGTAGAACGCGTCAGCCACTGAGCAATGGGAAAAAGCACCACTCCAATCATCGCGCCGATGATGACGAAAGCGCGCCGCCACCCCACCTCGCCGATCAGGTACGCCGCCAAAACCGGCGCGGCCACGCCGCCCAATCCCAGTCCTAAATAAGCGTAGCCCATGGCGCGTCCACGCTTCGCCTGGAACCAATTTGAAACCAAAACTTGGTTGGAGATGGGACCTGCCAGGACATACCCCACCACTTCCACAATACACAGGACGTAGTATTGCCACAGGCGCGTCATCCCGCCCATCAGGACTAAGGGCAAGGCAACCAGCAGAACGCCGACGCGCAGGACTCGCCGCGCGCCAACGCGGTCAATGAGCGCGCCCATGAACCCGAAAGCCGGCGCCACGATGAGGAAGCCAAGAAACAGCCCTTGCGCCACTTGGCTGCGAGTGAAATGAAGGGAATCGACCAGAGAAGTGTAAAAAACCGGCAGCCCGTAAAAGACCAGTCCCACGGCGAAAAACAGATTCAAGAATGCTGCCAGGACAATCCACCAGCCGTAATAAATACCTTTTGATGCGGTTTGATTCATGGGAAAAATTTACAAGAGCGTCATGGCAACTCAACCAAACTCCGGTCCGAGAATCGCGCCCTGAAGCTCCGGACGCCCGGGAAAATCATTACGCCCGCGATACATTCGCGTCAAGGATCGCGAGTATCGGAAGCCGCGCTCGCGCAGCAATTTCATCGCCCAGGGACTGTTTCTCATTCCATCCACAAAAACCTTCTCGCCACAGGAACGATGGAGAAATTCATCCAGCAAATCGTGCGCCGAGGATTCATCTTGCGCCACCCACGGCCCCAGGTGGTCTGCCAGCGCACCCCGGCGTCCAAAGCTGTACCCCGTGAGCTTCCCTTCCTTGCGGATTTGCAAAACCAACGCGGGATGCTCAATCGCGATCGAGCTTAACAAAGCGCTTCGGTCTGCGCCAAAAATTTCCCGGTCCCGATCGAGCATTTCTTCCGTCACCGAACTGGCCCCAACCGTGGCGCCGGGCGCCGGCGTGCGTGGCAACTGCCAGCGCTCGATTTCGTATTCGCTTACAAACCCAAGTTTTTCGTACAGGAGCCTGCCTTGCGGGGTCGCGTCGAGTTTTACGGTGGGGATGCCGCAACCCCCCAGATACTCGATCGCCTTCTCCAGTAATTTTGTGCCGATCCCCAGGCCGCGTCGTTGGTGGTCCACAAGAACCATCCCGATCCACGCGAACCGGCCTTCATAGGAAATTGTCGCGGCGCTTCCCACGACCTCGCCATCGGTCTCCGCCACGAAGCACCCCTGTGGGCTTGCGCGAAGAAATCTTTCCCAATCACCGCGCGTCTGATTCCAACCCGCCATCTCTTTCAGCCGCATCCCGGCGGGAATGTCGTTTGGCGTCATCACGCGGAGGTGTGAATCCATTCGGTACGTTCCGAGGGGAGCCCCCAAAGCGCCACCATCCATGGGGGGGTTAGGGCGATGCTTGCCGCTAACCACCAACCACTATCCACTATCCACTGCCTTTCATCCGCCCGATTGTTGGAGCAATTTCGCTACCAGCGCCGTCCATCCGGTTTGGTGGCTGGCGCCCAAGCCCGCGCCGTTGTCACCCTGAAAGTATTCGTAGAACGGGATCAAGTCGCGCCAGCGGGGGTCGGTTTGGAAAAGCTCGTTCCCGCCGAAGACGGGTCGCCGCCCGTCGCTGGCGCGCAGAAAGATCGAGGTCAACCGCCGGGAGATTTCTTCCGCGACTTCCCACAAGGTCATCATGTGGCCGGAGCCGGTGGGGCATTCAACCTTCACTTGGTCGCCGTAATAATAATGAAACCTCTGCAAGGATTCGATAAGCAGAAAATTGGGGGGAAACCACACGGGGCCGCGCCAGTTGGAGTTGCCGCCGAACGAACCCGACGTGGATTCGGCAGGTTCGTAGTCAACCCCATAATTCCGGCCGTCGATGGTCAACACATAAGGGTTGCGCGCATGGAATTTCGACACGCTGCGAATCCCGTGCGGCGCCAGGAACTCCTGTTCATCCAGCATGTAGCGGAGCATCCTCACCAGTTTTCTGCGGCTGACAAGGGAGAGTTGCCGGCGAATTCCGTGCGCCGACTTTTGGGTCATTTCGATGTGATGGGGAACGTTGGGAACATTGTCGAGGAACCATTGCATGCGTCGCTTGAAGCCGGGCAATCGCTCCACGGCCTCCGGCTCCAACACTTCCACCGCAAAAAGCGGAATCAGCCCCACCATCGACCGCACTTTCATGAAATCGTGCTGATCATTGGGGAGATGGAGAACGTCGTAATAGAATCCGTCCTCCTCGTCCCATAAGGAAATTCCGTGCCCGCCCCGGTTATTCATCGCCTGGGTGATGTAAACAAAGTGCTCGAAGAATTTGCTGGCCACGTCTTCATAAGCGGGGTCTTCGCGCGCCAGCTCCATAGCGATGGCGAGCATATCGAGGCAGTACATGCCCATCCAACTGGTGCCGTCGGATTGTTCAATGTGGCCGCCGGTGGGAAGAGGTTTGGAGCGGTCAAACACCCCGATGTTGTCGAGCCCCAGGAACCCTCCTTCGAAAACGTTCCTGCCGTCGGGGTCCTTGCGATTCACCCACCAGGTGAAATTGAGCAGGAGCTTGTGAAAGACCTTTTCGAGAAACTCTCGATCCGCGATGCCGCACCGCCGCGCTTCGATCTTGTAAACGCGCCACGCCGCCCAGGCATGTACGGGAGGATTAACGTCGCTGAACGCCCACTCGTAAGCCGGGAGCTGGCCATTGGGGTGTTGGTACCACTCGCGCAAAAGCAGGATGAGCTGCTCTTTCGCATAGTCCGGATCCGCCAGTGCCGTCGCCACACAATGAAAGGCCGTGTCCCAGGCGGCGTACCAGGGGTATTCCCACTTATCGGGCATGGAGATGACGTCCGCATTGTAGAGGTGAGTCCAGGTATGGTTGCGTTCCATCCTCCGTTCGGGAGGAGGGGGCGGGCCGGCAGGATCGCCCTCCAGCCAAGTCCGCACATCATAATGGTAGAACTGCTTTGACCAGAACAGCCCCCCCATCGCCTGGCGAAATACGTTTTGGGCATCGGCAGAAAGCGTGGGGGGAATGATCTTGGAATAGAACTCATCCGCTTCGGCGATGCGCTCTTCCAACACCCTGTCGAAACCGTCGCTGAGGGCGTCCTCGCTGGGCTGTTCGCCGCTAAACCGCAAGCGGAAGACCGCCCTTTCCCCCGGCGGTATCGCCACGCGATAAACGGCTGCTGCCTTCGTGCCCTCGGAAAGAGGATTAACGGCATGGCGCGCACCATGGACAATATAGTCGTTGATCGCGTCTTTGACGTACGGCGCGCGGTTGCCGACACCAAAGAGCCGCTGGAAGTTGGTATCGTTCTCCGTAAAGAGCAATTCGGGGTGTTCCTGGCAGGTCAGCCAACGCGAACCGTAGTAAGGGTGCTCCGCCCGGATCACCGCCGCCCCGGCAAGGTCCTCGGCTCTTGCCAGCCCCGGCCGCCAATCGTCCCGGCCCCAGGACCAGGTGTTGCGGAACCAAAGCGTGGGAAGCAGTTGCAGAGTGGCGGTCTCCGGGCCGCGGTTATGGGCGGTAATGCGGATCAGGATATCTTCCGGAGCAGCCTTCGCATATTCTACAAACACGTCAAAATAGCGATCCCCGCTAAAGATACCGGTGTCTACCAGCTCAAACTCAAAATCGTACCTACTCCTTCGCCGGTTCTCTTCCACCAGCCAGGCGTACGGGAATTCTTGCTGCGGATACCGGTAGAGATATTTCATGTAGGAATGCGTGGGCGTGGAATCCAGGTAGAAGTAATACTCCTTGACGTCCTCACCGTGATTCCCCTCTGCTCCGGCGAGTCCAAAGAGGCGTTCTTTAAGGATGGGGTCGCGGCCATTCCACAACGCCAGCGCCAGGCAGATATATTGATGACGGTCACAGATGCCGGCAATCCCGTCCTCGCCCCAGCGGTAAGCGCGCGAGCGGGCATGGTCGTGAGGGAAATAGTCCCAGGCCGTGCCCCACTCGCTGTAGTCCTCGCGAACGGTTCCCCACTGGCGTTCGCTCAGGTAAGGCCCCCAGCGCTTCCAGTGGAGCTTGCGCTGACGCGATTCCTCCAGCCTCTGCTCCTCACGAGTCATAGAAAACCCTGGTCGAAGGTCGAACGATGCAAGTCGAAAGCAAGTCTAGCGCGCACCTGTTTTGTATGTCTGCGGCCCTTCTGTGCGGCCGGTGAGAAGCGCCGCAGACCGTGCGAAACAGGTCTGCGCTGCCCACACATGACACCTGGCCTGAAGCAAGCCATCTTCCCTGTTCCGCGCGGCGTTGTCAAACCCTGGCGGCTTTGGGTAGTGCGCCGGTTTGACCCATGGACCTGATAGATTATCGAGGGGATCGGTAAGCACAACGGCGTTGATCGCGATTTGTGCGGCGGTCACTTCTCAAACTCGCAGGGCCGTCATGGGATCGATCCGGGCGGCGCGGCGCGCCGGAACGTAGCTCGCAGCAAGCGCCACCGCGAGGAAGAGCAACGCGATACCAACGAAGGTCGCGGAATCGGTCGCGCTGACGTGATAGAGGAAAGTTTTCATCACCCGCGTCAAGGCAAGAGCCCCGCCGAGGCCGAGAGCTATCCCCGCCAGTGTCAAGACCAGGCCCTGTCGAATGACCAGCCACACAATGTTGCTCTGCTTCGCGCCCAATGCCCGGCGAATTCCGACCTCTTGGGTACGCTGCGCCACGGTATAAGCAATGACGCCGTAGATCCCGATCAGCGCCAGCAGCACCGCCACGCCGGCGAACGATGCCAACAGCATCATCAGCAGACGCCGCTGGCCGATCTGCGCCTCCACCAGATCGTCCATCGTTCGCACGTCAGCGGCAGCCTGATCCGGATCCAACTCATGCACTTGCTCTTGAACAGCCCTGGTAAACATGAGCGGGTTGCCTGTGGTCCGTATGGCGAGCGCCGCGAACGGCTGAGGGTGCTGCGCGAACGCGACGTACACGGTCTCCGGCCAGGCGCTGTTTTCGATGTCCTGATGCACGTTGGCGACGATTCCGACGATTTCCACGGGTTTCAGGTTCGTGCCCCCAATCAAAAGCTTTTGTCCCACTGGGTCTTGACCTTCAGGATAGGCCGGCCAAAAGCGGCGAGCCAAGGCTTCATCAATAACCGCCACGCGCGAGGCGTCTGTCGTGTCTTGTTCGGCAAATATCCTTCCGCGCCTCACCGGAATCTCCAGAGTGCGAAAATATCCCGGCATCACGATCAAGATGGTCGCGATCGGGCGCTCGTTCAATTTCAGTGGTGGCTTCCCGGCATCCTGCACGGGAGTCCCGGCATAACCCATCATGGGAAGGAACCAAGCTGCTGTGGCGCCGCGCACACCTGGCAACGCTCCCACGCGCTCGACGAGCTCCTGAAAGAACGAAGCTTTCTTCTGATCCGTGGTATACCGCGAGGGCGGGAGGGAAACCCCCATAGTAAGCAGGTTTGCCGGGTTGAATCCCACATCGACGTGCCGCAGATGAGCGATGCTTTCCACCAGCAGCGCCGAGCCGATCAGCAATACAATCGAGAGCGCGATCTGTCCCACCACCAGTAGTCCGCGGACGGTCAGGCCCGGCAGAACCCGCCGAGAGTCTCCTCGACTGGCCGCTTCACCGCTGGCTCGCAACGTATCAATGAGATCAGGCCGGGAGGCGCCCAGCGAAGGCGCCAGCCCGAAGATGACGCCGGTGAGGAAAGAGATTGCCGCGGTGAATCCGAGCACGACCCAGTCCATATGAATTTCACCTGCCCGCGGCAGTTCGAAAACCGTGACGTGTGGGATCACGCGCAGGCTCCAAGCGGCCAACAGCGCGCCCAGTATTCCTCCGGCAAACGATAACAGCAGGCACTCCACGAGAAGTTGTGCGATAAGGCGAGTGCGCGTGGCGCCGATTGCCGACCGCACGGCGAATTCCCGCGACCGGTAGGTGGCTCGCGCCAGCAGCAGGCTGGCCACATTGCCGCAAGCAATCAGCAGGACAAAACCCACCGCTCCGAAAAGCATCCAAAGCATGGAGCGCACGTCGGCCACCAGATCATCCTTCATCGACGTGAGTTCCACCGGCGTTTTAGGCTTGGCATCGAGCATGGCGGGATGAGCCATCGCGTATTGGCGGCGAATCACCTGCATCTCCGCGTTGGCTTGTGCAAGGCTCACTCCCGGCTTCAGCCGGCCGAATACACTCAAGAAGGGGCTGAGGGCCCTGGTCTGGGGAGGCATGCGGGGCCATTCCGCCGGTGCGGTCATCCAGACGTTCACATTAGGAAGAGGAAACTGGAAATGGGGCGGAAGAACTCCGATGATCGTGTATACCGTCCCCTCGAGAGTCGCTGTCTTGCCGGCAATTTGCGGATCTCCCGCGAAACGCCGCTGCCAGAGTTCAGCGCTGATCATCGCCACCGGTGCGCCGCCGGGAGAATCTTCCTCCGGATGAAAACTGCGCCCCAGGAGCGGTTCGACGCCCGGAATCCGCAGGAAACCTGCCGATACACGGATTCCCTTCACCACCTCCGGCTCAGCTCCCAGGGAAAGAGTGATATTGTCCACGCCCGTGGAAGCCGCAAGTTCAGTGAAGGAGTGCGCACCGGCCCGCATTTCCTCAAATCGCGTGGGCGTGGCGCCGCCCGAGATGCGTACCAGCCGGTCGGGGTCGCTGTACTGAAGCGGCTTCAGCAGCACCGCGCGAATCACCGTAAACATCGCCGTGTTGCCGCCAATCGCGAGCGCCAGCGTGAGAACCGCCGTCACGGCAAAGGCAGGTTTCTTTCGCGTCGTTCGGAGAGCATAGCGGGTATCCTGCCCGATCGTCTCGAGGAGGCTCAAGATGTTCATAGAATCAGTATCGCCCTGCAGATTTTCTAAATTGCCCTGAAAATTGCTCCCCTCCTTATCAAGGAGGGGCAAACTCCGAACCCTTTTCATATTTCGTAGCGAGCCGAAGGCTCAGGACATCTGCCCTGAAAACAAGCCAGCTTTTCGTCGGAAGGCCTCCTCGCCGTTTCTACGCGGCGGCGGTCGCCTCCCCTGCATGCTCACTTAAGAACGCCAGCACCTTACTGATGACGAGATCGGCCTGCACCATCGTCAAGTCGTGTCCACATCCAGGAATGATCTCCGCCTTGACCTGAGGAGCAACACGCTTCAGCCGCCCCACGGCTGCCTGGGCAGAGTAGATCTTCTCATTCTCCCCCACCAGGAACAAGCAAGGCACGCGGAAGCCTTGCCACGCCTCGTCATTGATGACGGTTGGCCAAGGCGGGCGGGGCAGAGCAAAGAGGCGCACGGCAAATTGCACGTCTGCTATGGCTTCCTCGGCCAGCGCCCGGCAGGCGGCATCTCCTCGCACCGCGTCCCGAAACAACCAGCGGAGTATTCTTCGCAGGGGCTTTCCGACCGGTATGGAAAGGAGCCCCATGCGGGCCATAAAGGCAGATGAAACGGGGAGCACGGTACACGCCGGAGCCAACAGGACCACGTTCCGGAGCCGCCCGGGGAATCGGAGCGCATACTGCCCGGCAAGCCAGCCTCCGTACGAGATACCCAGCAGATTGAGTGGCCCTTCCGGAACCAGCACCGCGGAGACCTCGTCCAGCCAATTGACAAGGTCCTCCGGCTTCGAGATGTCGCGACGATTCAAGCTGAAGCCGACGTCACCCAGGGTGTCCAGGGCGTAAGTACGGTAGTGGGCCGATAGGGCCGCGATATTGTGAATCCACATCAGCGAACCACTCCGCCCGCCGGGCAGCAGAACCAGGGGAGGATCGGTAATGCGCCCACTCGCCCGAACGAAAGTCTGCCCGGAAGCAGTTTCAAATGTCATGGTCTCGGACGGGATCGGCCACGCCTTGGCCCGATCCAGACAGAAAGCCTCATACTCGGCCTTGGCTCGTTCGGACCGAAAAGGATAGAAGGGCTGTCTCGTCATAACGTCGTTGCCTCCATCGAGGGGTTGTCTGACGCTCGAACTCACCTGAGGGCGGCGCTCAAGGCATCAAGCGCTTCCGGCCACTCCCATGCTTCATCCGGCATGCTGACCAGTCTAATTTGTTCCTAAGCCTGATTCAAGCTCGGTCGCAACCGGTGATGTCAAGCTGCTTTTGCAAAAAGCCGGAGGGAGCGGATTTTCTTGTGGCGGGCTGTGTCAGCCCGATTCATCGGGGTCCCGCTCGGTAAGCAGGCATGGCAAGGCGGCCACGCCATGGGCGGTGGCACGTTGACGCTGGAATCCTGCGGTGCTACAAAGGACGCATGCGAGATAGGAGGAGGCACGGCGATCCCGCGGCAGAGCGGCGCGTCCCGATGGCGTTTGTCGGGAAGCTTTCCTCTACTGGAAGTCGGATACCAGCACGGCAGGAAATTCTGGAAGTTGTAGATGATCCCTTGCGAGGAGGCAACCCATGCGACGACGAGATTTTCTTAGGCGGGGAACCGTAGCGGCTGCCGGACTGGCGGCACCAAAGAAGCTTCTTGATCCTGTCGCGAAGGCGAGCGCGAACCCAAAGTCGGCGCCCATTCCCAAACGCCGCTTGGGAAAGACCGGCGCCGATCTTTCCATCATCGCTTTAGGCGGAATGCTGGTGAAGAACACCGAGCAATTTTTCGCGAATAACATCGTGGCCGAAGCCTTCGACCGCGGCATTAATTACTTCGACGTGGCACCTGAATACGGTGACGCCCAACAAAGATTGGGACCTGCTTTGGAACCCTATCGGAAGCGCTCTTTCCTGGCCTGCAAGACGCTGATGCGCGATAAAAACGGCGCGGCCGAGGAGCTCGAGGACTCGCTGCGCAAACTGCGCACTGACCATGTTGACCTCTACCAGTTTCACGCTGTGACCACGAAGGAAGACGTCGCAAAAATCTTTGGACCCAACGGCGCCATGGAAACCTTCCAGGCAGCGCGCCAGGCGGGCAAGGTCCGCTTCATCGGTTTCTCCGCGCACTCCGTCGAAAATGCGCTCGCCATGCTCGATCACTACGATTTCGACACAATCCTCTTTCCCATAAACTTCGTCCTTTTCTCGCAAGCCAACTTCGGGCCTCAGGTGCTGGCGAGGGCGCGCGAAAAGGGCATGGGTATCCTGGCGTTGAAATCCATGGCGAAGACTACCTGGCCTGCCGCCCAGAAGAAAGATCATCCCCATCCCAAGTGCTGGTATCAGCCCGCCGCCTTCCCGGATGAGGCCTCACTGGGCATGCGCTGGACCCTGTCGCAGCCCATCACTGCCGCAGTGCCTCCCGGCGATGAAAACTACTTCCGGCTCGCCATGAACGTGGCGCAAAGTTTTGAGCCTTTGAAAGCAGAAGAAGAGAAAGCCCTGCTGGCGCGCGCTCAAGGCGTTGAGCCGATTTTCCACTTGGCGAAAGTGTAGCAATCGGCGGCCGGGCCGATGGAGACCCTAGAATGAATCCCATTTCCACGAGTACTTCCCCAAGGCTCCGCAGCCACGATTGGTTCGGCAAACGCGACCGCTGGGGCTTGGCGCACCGCGCCTGGCTTCGCGCCGAAGGTTTCAGCGCGGGCGTCTTCGAGGGCAAGCCGGTGATCGGCGTCTGCAATTCCTGGAGCGAGCTCAACAACTGCAATGCCCATCTGCGTATCGTGGCGGAAGCCGTGAAGCGCGGCGTGTGGGAAGCCGGTGGTTTCCCGCTGGAATTCAATACCATCTCGCTGGGCGAGATGCTGATGAAGCCCACCACCATGCTCTACCGGAATCTGATGGCGATGGAAGTGGAGGAATGCATCCGCGCTTATCCGCTGGATGGCGTGGTGCTGTTGTGCGGGTGTGACAAGACCACGCCCGCGCAGTTGATGGGCGCCGCCAGTGTCGACGTGCCCGCCCTCATGGTGCCGGGCGGACCGATGTTGAGCGGCATGTGGCACGACCGCCAACTCGCCGCTGGTACGGACGTCCGCAAAATGTGGGAAGAGGTGCGGGCCGGACGCTTGGGACAAGAGGAGTACTGCGAAATTGAGAGTTGCGTGGCGCGCAGCACCGGCCACTGCTATGTGATGGGCACCGCGTCAACCATGGCCTGCCTCGCCGAGGGCCTGGGCATGACGCTTCCCGGCGCGGCGGATATCCCCGCTGCCGACTCGCGCCGCATGATGATTGCCGAAGAGAGCGGAAAGCGCATCGTCGATATGGTCAAGGAAGGTTTGCGGCCTTCCCAGATCATGACCGCTGCGGCGCTGGAGAACGCCACCCGGCTCCTCATGGCGTTGGGCGGGTCGACGAACGCCATCGTACACCTGGTGGCCATCGCCGGGCGGCTGGGGATCAAATTACCCCTCACCTCGTTCGATGAAATCGCCAGCACCACGCCCTTCATCGCCAACGTGAAACCCTCGGGGAAATTCCTGATGGAAGAATTCAGTTACGCCGGCGGTGTGCCCGCCGTGCTGAAGGAGATCAGCCCCCTGTTGCATTTGGATGCGCTGACCGCCAGTGGCAAGACCATGGGTGAAAACCTGAAGCGGGCTGCCTGCTTTAATCGCGAGGTCATTAGGCCTCTGAACGATCCCCTTTTTCCCCAAGGTGGCGTCGTGGTTCTGAACGGGAATCTTGCCCCGCTGGGCGCGGTCATCAAGCAATCCGCAGTTTCCCCGCACCTGATGAAACACCGCGGGCGCGCCGTGGTTTTCCAGAACAACCAGGATTTGTTGGCGCGCCTCGACGACCCGAATTTGCCCGTCGATGAGAACTCCGTGATGGTGTTGAGGAACGCCGGGCCCAAGGGTGCTCCGGGAATGCCGGAATGGGGCCATCTGCCCATCCCGGCGAAGCTGCTCAAAGCCGGCGTGAAAGACATGGTTCGCCTCAGCGACGCGCGCATCAGCGGCACCAGCTTCGGGACGATTGTCGTGCACATTGCGCCCGAAGCCGCCGTAGGCGGGCCCTTGGCGATTGTTCAGGATGGGGACGAAATTGAGTTGGATGTGCCGGCGCGGCGCCTCGAGTTGCGAGTGCCCGAGGCGGAAATCCAGACGCGGCTTTCACAATGGAAAGCGCCTGACCCACACTACACGCGCGGTTACGGCAGGCTCTTCCTGGACCACGTCCTGCAAGCCAACGAAGGGTGTGATTTCGATTTCCTGCGCGGCGCTGACCGCGAAGATGACGGGACGCCGCTCCAGCGCTATCCGAATCCGGCGCTGTGAGCGCTCCCGGCTTATAATGCTTCGGCAGAATTGGCCGATATGACGTCACCCAAATCCGAATACGTCAAGCGCGTCGCCCGTGCCTTCGTGAACGCTATCAATCAACAGAGCGTCGAGGGGATCGCTGACCTGATGACCGAAGATCATGTCTTCATCGATTCACTCGGAACGAGGGTCGACGGCAAGCAGCGGATGAAGGCAGGCTGGGAAGGTTACTTCCGCATGGTTCCTGACTACTCCATCGCGATCAACGAAACCCTTGTGGACGGAGCGGTGGTGGTAATGCTGGGGACTGCACAGGGTACCTATTCTACGGACGGCGTCCTGCGGCCTGAGAATAAGTGGTCGACGCCTGCAACCTGGCGTGGGCTAATCCGTGGTTCGCTCGTGGCCGAGTGGCGCATCTATGCGGACAATGAGCCGATCCGCCAAATTATGGCGCGCAGGGGAAAGTAGCACGCGGATGGAGTGGCGCCTTCAAGGGCGGCGAACAAGTACCATTACTTACGAGGCACTACACTCGAATAGATTGCGCCTTTCTGTACAGTAGTGTACAGTTTCCTTGGACTCCATTGAGGCCCACAAAATGAAGACCCTCACATTCACCGAATTTCGGAAGAACGCCTCGGCGGTCCTGGATCGCGTGGAGGGCGGCGAGAGTATTTGTGTCGTGCGCCACGGGAGGGCCATCGCCAAAATTATTCCGGCGAAGCGGGACCTACCTGAGCCTGCTTGGAAGCGCCCAGGTCCGCGTCTGGTCATATCGGGGGCGTCGCTTAGCAGGGCGGTACTTGAGGAAAGGCGGTCGGCCCGTTGAACGTATTCTTGGACTCCTCGGCGCTCGCCAAGCGGTACGTCAACGAGGTGGGGAGCGATCGGGTAGGGGAGATATTGTCTGCCGCATCGTCGCTCGGCCTCTCGGTAATTTGCCTTTCGGAGGTTGTTTCCGGGCTGTGCAGGCTGCGACGCGAAGGGAAGCTCTCCCCGCCACAATACGCCCTAAATAAACGGGCGCTGATCCAGGATATGGAAGCCGCGGTCGTTATCCTCATTACGGACCAAGTTGTAGCGCGTGCCGTGGAGTTACTGGAGCGCTGGCCGCTGCGCTCGTCTGACGCCTTGCACGTGGCCTGTGCGGCAGAGTGGGCGGCGGACTTGTTCGTTTCCGTAGACGAACGACAATGCACGGCGGCCCGGGGATATGGACTTCGAGTCGAAACGCTGCGCGCGGGTTAAGAGGTCGCGCTGCGCAGCCCGTTGCTCACCGGATCATCGAGAAGCTGGTGGGCGAAAGAAACAGGTTGGTCGTGTTGCGCACAATCTCCCCGCCGTGCCGGATTGATTCGTCGCGAATCTTCACCCAAGCCGGATCGGCGCGAAACGCCGCCCAAGCTTTCTCGCGGTGCTCGGCGCTTTCGAATGGAATCAGATAAACCATATTAGGCTGGTTGGGCCCAAAGATCGTGTCCGCGTAGAGGATGGGATGAATACCATTTTTGTGGAAAATATCGATCTCTCCTCCCCCGAACCGGTCGTGCAGGTATCCGAGTTGACGATTCGTAGGTGATTCATAGATTCGCAGTTCGAAGAGCTTGTGGCCCGGGTCGACGACCGAAGTCGCCATCAGAGGCGGGCAGAAGGGCGTCGCGCGCAGCAACATCGCCTCCGTGCGGTAAAAAGCCGGTTCATCCTTCTCAACGTCCGCCACCACGGCCGCGTAGTCGGGGTCGGAGTTGAGCTTTCCCCACTGCGCCTCCATTTCCGTCAGGCTGGGATAAGAAAAGATGATCAACACCGAAGGAAGGTTGGGGCCTACATCCACGTTGAAGAATCCCATAGGGCCAAAACCGTGTTTTTGGCAAATCGGCCATAGCCCATTTTCCAGCCATCTCAGCATTCGCGGCGGTTGGCTGCCGCTCTGCATATGAATGTAGAAGAACTCAAAGTAGGAGGAGCTCATAGGTTTGTCTCCATTTGAAGTCGCTGCGAAAGAGGATCTCCAGGCGGCTGCCAATCCGATCGTCGCCGCGGGCATATCCCTCACCAAGAATGTTCGCCGGTCCATCATTTCACCTCCTGAAACTTAGAGGTCAATAGGCAGCGCATACGATGGGCTGCTTTCCGGGAAGTGTCAAGCCCCACGCTGTTGCCGGAGGGTGCAGGCAGGCTGCCGCGTCCTCAGGGCGAACGTAATTCCTCGAATCGGCACTGTGACCAGACTGACCAACCACCTTCGGCACGGCCGGGAGAGCCCGGGCCCGTCGTCAGCGTGATGCTGCGATCACCGGCGCTGTCAATGGGAATGCGGAAGGAGAATCGGCCACGGTCGTCGGCGCGGGACGCAGGCTGAAGGAGACGGTCAAGCTCCAATCGATTGTGGCCGGACCGATCCTGGACGGCAATGGAGACCTCCACACCCTGCGCCTTGTCATCGCCGGCGGCGGCTTCCTCGGGGACGCCAAAGTAGCCCGAGAACGACGACGCATTCTCCGGGATTTCCACCACGATCTTGCTGGGGGCGCGCACCATCAAGGCAGGAGTTCCATGAAAAATCACCAACCGCGCCCGGCCCGCGCTTTCCACCGATTTCGGCTCCGGCCAGAAAACGCGCCCCTGCACATCGGCGAGCATGCGGGGAATCGAAATCCCCCTCACGGCGCGTAGAAAAGCAGGGGCGGTATAGAGCCGCACGGTGAAATGATCCTGGAATTCAAAAGACCCCTGCCCGGGGGGCTCGAAGGTCACACTTTCAGCCTCTTTGCCGGGCTGGGAAGCGTAAAGATTTAGGACGTCGTAGTTGCTATTCAGGAGGGGATTCACCAGAAACGGCAGCTCCGCCATGGAGGGAACAATGCGGTATCGTTCCTCGGCCTCTCCCCTCGCAATCCGCATGTAGAGTGGATGCTGCTGATAGAGGAAAGTGGCGGCCCTTCCCATCAAGCTGGGAGCGATCGCCACCGACATGAACAAAGGTCCTTGCGCCCAGGGACGCAGATTCAACTTCTCGCCGAAGTGCAGGGTTTCCTCGTGTACAAGCTGGAATGCCAGGTTCTCCGCGGTTCGCTGCTGCAAAACCAGGAAGTGCCCGTCCCGCGCCACGGGAACGTAATTATTGAGGACGTAATTTAGCGCGGCAGAATCCTCCAGGGTGGAAAATCGCCCGTCCGTGGCTTGCTGGCAGAGCAAGACAAAATGCGGCCGGCCGGCACTTCGGAAGTAATCCTCGTTGAGGCTTTGAAGCGCCGGCGTGTACGCCACAAACCCTTGAATGACGGGGCGCGGCTGGTAGTTCATCTCATTGGCCACGGCTGCCAACAGGAGGTAATTCATCACATCCACCGAATCGTTCCCAATCACGTCTTTCGCGCGGTCGAGAAGGAGCATTCGATCGTTCCTGGCATCGCGACAGTCAGCATAGAGGTCGCCTGCGCGTCCCCTCAAGGTGGTAAAGATCATCTTCGCGTTTTGGGTAACGCGTCGCGGCCATTCGGTAACTTGCTGCCAAGCGAACCCCGGAATCTGAAAATTCGCCGCTGCCAGGCAGAGCGCCATGCTGGCGGCGAATGAGACCTCCAATACCCACCGGTGAGATGCCGTGTGTGCGCTCGACAGGTCTCCGAGCAAACATAACGCAATGCCCAGCGGCAGAAACCACAGGAACACAAAGGTGTGCCAGTCCCCGGGACGCGTGAACCCCTCCTTCCACGCAAGGAAAACATATTGTGCCAGTGTGATCAGGACCCCCCAGGTGAGAAGGCTGCCATGCGCCCGCACGATCATCGCGATGAAGGCGCCCACGAATAGCACCAGCGCCGCCAAGGCAGCGCAGAGGACTGGAGTCTTGGGGACCAGGTTCATTGCCCCGCTGTAGCCTGACGCCAACTCCAGGGCGTGCCGAAACCAAGGGGCAAGATAGGAGGGCGACTGCCCTAAGGCCGCCCAGCAAGCGATGAATCCTGCCGAGGCCGCCAGCGCCAGCACGATCGCGTTCAGGGTTTTTCGCTGCCGAATCCAGCAGACAATAACCAGGGCGAGGCTCCCGAGCGCCGCCGTTAGGAACGAGACTTTGATGAGAGACAGAACAATAAAGGCAAAGACCAAGAGCGGCGCTTGCCAGCGCTGCTTGGGGTTGTCAACGAGCAGGAGTAATGCGCCGTATGCCATCACGAAGAAGGCGGTTTGGTCCAGCCCTGCGGAAAGAGTGAAGACCACCAACCAAGCGAGAAACGCGTAACGCACCCACCCCGCCAGACGTTTTGCCAGCGCCGTCGCCGCAAGGGCAACGAGCGCGCCCCAGAAGAAGGCGAAGGCGATGCGTGCACCCAGGAGATGTCCCAGGCTGGTCCGCGTGCTCAGGAATCCCAAAGGCCCGAAGGTAAAGACAATCTGCGTGCCGAATTGCAAATGGTGCGCGGTGGCGTATTCGAGCGCCGCGTGCCAGGAGGGATCAAGTTCGAGCGGGGACGGTTGCGTTCCGCTGAGGAAAAATGCAGACAGAAAAACCAGGGTGAAACAGGCTGGCCAACCAATCCACCGGGCGGTTTGAGGAGACATCCGGAAACTCCTCGCTACGGCTTTCGCGCAATCACCAGGAACTGCTTTCCCCATAGACGCTGCGCCAGAGGAAACAGCAGGTACAGGCGTACCAGGAACGCCCGGTGAGGCACTCGGTCGCTCATGGTAAAAGGCAGGAAGCGCGGTATGACGAGTTCGGTTCGAAATCCGGCGATTTCCATCGCTTCAACCATCGAGCGATCGCTGAGGGGCAAATGGTGGTCCACAAAATCCCAATAGACATCGAAGCAAAACCGGATGTTCGGCCCTAAAGCAATCAGCAGCCCTTGTGGGCGCAGCACCCGGTACGCCTCAGCGAGACAATGGGCAAGATCCTCTTTGCTCTTGAGGTGTTCAAAGAAGTTGCTGCTGAATACCACAGTGACGGACTCCGATGGCATGGACCAGGGCTGGCTGGCTTCCTGAGAAAGCACCGCAACCCCTGGGGCGGCTTTACCCGCCATGGCAGGGTTTGAGTCCAGCGCATACTTGTGAGCTGCTGAGATGCTGTTGATGAACTCGCAGTATCCGGCGCCCAAATCCAAGACGGTGTCCGCCGGCTTTATCCATCGAGGAAAGTAGTGGCGGGCGAGGGCTTGCCACACCTCCGCCCGGCGCTGCTCGATTCCGGCAAATCGGCGGCTATAAACGGCCTGTTGCTCCTGGTGTGTCATGCCCTGACCATTCGCGGTCTGCCCCTCAGAAAGCTTGATTTCCGAAATCCCCGCCTTCCCGGATTTTTCACCGGGGCCGCCAGGGGTCGGCTTCGCATGGCAACGTACAGTATCGCTCAAATCAATGGATTTTGCGCTTTTGGGAGCAGCCCTTCGCAGATCGTTAAACCGTCCATCTCCTATGGGAGTCATAAGAGTTTGAGATATTAATCACATTGCATACTCATGAAATTATACTCGTTCGTAACTAGGCGCGCCTTCCAACCTGTGCTAAAATCGCCGTGATTATGGCTTCTCAATCGATTTGCCCTAACTGCGGTTCATCCCGGATTGCACCGTCGCCGAGTGGCCTTCACCTCGTCTGCTTCGACTGCCAGCGCGTGGTGATTCAGGAGCGTATCAGAAAGCCCCGGGGAAGAAGACCCCGTAACAAGTTCACGCGGCCTGAGTCATTGTCCATTCCAGGAAGCAAGAAAGGGTGAAATCCGGGACCGCACTCGTCGCACGCGCGGAAAATGTTGGCCGTGGCGTGTGTACGTTTGACTTCCTCCGCTCAATATGCCACGTTGAACGGCCATGCGGCGCAATTCGGTGGCATTTCAACTCTACAAATTTAGTGGAAGCTTAGCCATCCTTCTTGCCGCTCTTGCCAAGGGGTCAGACCTGTGCGCGGCGGAGAGTTTCCGAGCCTTCGTCAGCCATCTCGTGCAGGAAAAGGTGGGAGCAGTCATCGTCTCGGATCCACGAACCGGCCGGATCCTAGCCATAGTGAATCCGCAACGCGCATTCAAAGAAGCTTACCCTCCCGGATCGACAGCGAAGCTAGTGGCAGGCGCCGCCGCCCTCGAGGAGGGCGTCATCTCGCCTTCGGAAAAGATCCTGTGCCGGCGCGTGCCGCGGCTGCTGGGAGAGTCCTTTCATTGCTCTCATCCGCCAGCTGCCTCACCGTTCGACCTGGCGGGGGCGCTGGCCAATTCCTGTAACTATTTTTTTTCGGAGTTGAGCGCACGACTCTCCTCCTCCGCCCTGGCTCACTGGTATGCAGTGTTTGGTTTCGGCGCTGCCGGAGAAGCGGCTTCGCCCGGAGAAGTACTCATCCCGGATAAACCCCGGGAAAAAGCGCTGGCGGCGCTCGGCGAGCAAGGTGTGACGGCGACGCCCGCGCAAGTGCTGTTGGCGTACTCAGCCATCGCCACGCAAGGCAAAGTTTTCCGCCTCATCATGTCCGGACAACGTAAAGCGCCCAGCCTTGATCGCGTGGTTGCTCTGCACAAGCGCACCTTCGCGGTTCTGTCGGAAGGATTGCGCGAATGTGTGCAGAAGGGCTCCTGCCACGCCGCTGCTGTTCCCGGCGTGAGCGTCGCCGGCAAAACCGGAACCGGTCCCGCGCTGGACGGCAGCCACGTGACCCACGCGTGGTTCGTGGGCTACGCTCCCGCGGACGCGCCGGAAGTCGCCCTGGTGATTTTCTTGAAGCGCGGCACAGGCGGCGCCGACGCCGCGCCCCTGGCGGCGCAAATCCTTAGACAGTACTTCGCACAGAAGCCCCACACGCCATGAAAAAACTGGTGTTGGCAATCCTGGCCCTGGCAATGGCAGCGCTTCCGGCACGCCCGGCGAGTCCGGAGTTCAGGGTCGAATTGTTTTCTAACCAGTCCGTCAAGGCTCTGACCCTGGAAGCCACTGCGCAAAGCGTAAGCATTTGCGGACGGAAGACGGATGGGCCCTGCTTGGTGCTGCCACCCACAAAGAAAACTACCTGCCTCGCCGATCGGCTTGTTCACTGCCGCCTCGAGGCGGCGGACCGGAGCTTCACGCTTCTCGCGGTCAATTCCGCCGCGCCGTTTCGCATAACTCCCGCATTCGCCAAAGTGAATGAACCGCCGCAAACCTTTCTAATGCGGAACATGCGCGTTAGCTTGACCAGCGCAGGTTTGCAGATCATCACGCGAGTCGATTTGGAATCATACGTCTCCGGTGTCCTCCAGGGAGAAGCTTCGGTGCTCGAAGCTCCCGCGGCGCGCCAGGCTATGGCGATTCTGGCCCGCACCTGGGCGCTCCGCTGGCAGGGACGCCACCGCGGGCGAGGATTCGATTTTTGCTCCCTCACCCACTGCCAGGTTTTCCGGCTTCCGCAGGGCGGGGAGACAAATGCTGCGAACGGCCTCGATCCAGCCGCTCACGCGACGCGCGGGCAAGTCCTGCAATATCACGGAGCGCTGGCAGACCCTTACTTCACGGCGTGCTGCGGGGGAATGACGGAAGCCGCGGGGAATGTCTGGCCCGACCGTGCCCAACCGTATCTGATTTCGGTTCACGACCCTTATTGCCTCTCGAGCGACCACGCCTCCTGGAAGAAAGCCTTAACCGCCGAAAGCGTGCAGCAGGTTTTGCGTGAAGCCTTACACCTGCCAATGGCTGCCCCGCTCGCTGAACTTTCCGTCGAGAAGCGCGATTCCTCGGGCCGGGCCCTCGTTCTGCGTGCCATCGCCGGTTCCACTTGGAACGTTGACGCCAATCAGTTCCGTTACGCCGTTGACCGCCGCCTGGGTTGGGCGCAGATCAAAAGCAACCTTTATACCATCGAGCGCCAAGGCGATTCCTGGGTATTCTCCGGGCATGGGCTCGGCCATGGTGTAGGACTTTGTCAGGCGGGCGCTGAGCAGATGGCGCGGATGGGATTTTCGACCGATCAGATCCTCAGCACATATTTCCCAGGGACGGAAATCGTCCTGCCATCCTCGGATGACCGCGACCCGATTGCGTCCAGCGAGCACTTCGAGCTCATCTACCCGAGCTCCCAGGAACCCTGGGTGAAGCAAACTCTGGAAACGTTGGAACAATGGCGAAAGGAACTGGGCGCGCACGCGGAAATTCTGCCGCAGCGTGTGCGCGTTGAGACTTGGGGCGCCGTGAGAGAATTCATCGGCGCCACGGGGCAACCCGGATGGATGGCCGCTTCGAGCGACGGCCAGTCCATTGCCCTGCAACCGCTCGAGCTGCTGGCGCGAAAACGCATCCTGAACCAAACCTTGCGGCACGAGTTGACCCATCTCGTTGTGCATCGACTCCGCGCGAAAAGCGTACCGAGGTGGTTTGAAGAAGGGTGGGTGCTCTACTTGACGGGCGAAAGAATCGAAGCGCCGGCAACCGCGCCAATGACCGCGCCTGAACTCGAAGAGGCCATCTCCAAGCCGCGTTCGGAAGCACAAATGAGAACCGCTTACGCCCAAGCCCTGGAGCGAGTTCGGCAATTAACCCGGCGTAAGGGCGACACCGCTCTGTGGAAGCTGCTCGAGCATCCTACCGCGGAAGATCTTCGCTGACTTCTGGAGCAGGTGACCCTTCTTTCGGAGTGTCCTGCTTAGGCACTTGCAGGCGCGCCAAGGAGAGAGACCAGAACAACAGGCCGGCAGAGATGAGGATCAGGGCGAGAGAAAATCGCACGAGCATCTGCGTGTAATCCCAGAATCCTGCCGGGACCATGGGATGCCAGTTAACAAGCTCATAAGCTATTCCGCCGAACACCGCCACGCTCAGCAAATTGGTCAAGAAGGGAGTCCGGTAGGCACATCCGGCGAGGAGTTCCCCTGTTTGCTTCCCCGCCCCGCGCCAGCCACCGCGCAAGAGAGCAATGAAAAAGCTGAGGAGGAATCCGCTCAAAACAATCCACAACAGCCCCTCGATGACATTGTAGATTTCCTCGATGAGCACATGGCTGACGGGTTTTCCGGAATGAAAGGTCAGGAAGGATGCGACTTCGACCGAGTAGGAATTGACCAAGCCAAAGAGTCCGCCACATGTCCACAGGATCACAACGCTGATGATGCAAAAGATCAAAGCGCTCAGAAGTTGTTTTCGATTTATCGTCCACAGCGACCTGAGGGGGACGTTCCTGCCCTCGGTGGCCGCGGTCTCGGCAGCACCCGAAACGGTTCCCGTCGCGATGACGACGGCGGCAAGGAGTTGCACGATGGCCCAGATAAACGCGAGGATCAGCAACAGCGCCGAGGACTCCGGCAAACCCAGCCATTGGTAAGCCGCCCACGCCCAAAACGCGATGAGCGCCGCCAGCACCACAACGGTCCGGTAGCTGCGGGCGACAACCCCCAGGCTCCACTTCCAGGCTGCAGAGGCTCTCTTCATTTTTAGCTTTCAGCGATCAGCTATCAGCTTTCAGCTAAAGTCCTCGCTGACTGCGGATTGCCGAGCGCGTTTCTTTTTCAATCCGAAATCCAAAATCTAAAGTCCAAAATTCCTCAATGTCCTGCGACGGTCACGGTGGCCGCTCGCGTCGACGCCTGCCGCGCGGGCTCATACATGGGCAGCACGCGAGCCGGATTCGCCTGAAACGTTCCGGGGGTCACGGCCTTCAAAAGATAATGGAACTGCCCCTGCCCGCGCCGGTAGGTGGTGGAGAACAGCGCCGCGCGATCGTCGTGAAATTCGCGCTGCGTGTAGTAGAAATCCCACCAGGGCGGCTTTTCTTTGAGTTCGTAAAGACCTTCCTGCTCAATAAACTCAAAGCCGGCGGGGATGGGGTCCTCGATCTCCAAGTACTGCTCGTCTTGCGTAGCGCTGACGGTCAGCCGCACCACGATCACGTCGCCGGTCTGCACCGGACCGGCAAGCGGCTGCTCGGAATAGACGATGCGATTGTCTTGCCGCTCCGGGGCCAGTTTGAAATATTCGCGGACCACGTTCAAAGCGTAGCTGCCTGCCGGCGCCGGTTTCGGTTCGCGGGAGAAGTAGGAGGCCGATGCCGACCAGTAGAGCACTCCGGCACCGGATTTCACAATGCGCACTTCGTTGGCGCCCGCGTGCACTTGCGGCGCGCTGGCCGTCAGCACGAGGGGAAGCGGATTCGCGACGTCCTTTTCCGTGATGCTCCGGTCCGCAAGCTTCTGACCATTCAGGTAGACACTCAGGGTGTAATTCGGTTTGAGCTCGCCGGAAATCTTCAGGTAGTCGATCAAGCCGTAAATGGCGGTGGCGGTTTGTTCCGTAGAATCCCAATAGTACCCGTCCGAGCGATGCTCCATCAGCCAGCGCGCGGCGCGCGGCAATAAATCGCTCTTTGGATCGAGGTTCGCCAAGGCTTTAAGGGCATACGCCGTCGTCTCAAAGGAATTGTCGGAAGTGAAGTCGAGCATTACCTGGCGTTCCGACTTCCAAGAAACAAAGGGACCTTCCGCGTGCGCGCCCGCTTCCAGCAGCTTTACAAATTCCTGCGCGCGCGGATCTCTGAGGTGCATCAGCAGCAGGGCCATCAGCGCCTGTCCATGTGCGGAGAACTTCTCCCGCGAGGAATACAAGTTTTCCACCAGCCCGCGGTCCACATCGCCGCTCAAGGCCAAGGCGTAAACCATGAAAACGCGAATGTCCGCAAGCGCGCGGGGATTTTCCTTGATCTGCTTCAGCAGCGATTCGCGACCTTTTTTCAGCCGTTGCTCGTCAATCGGGTAACCCGCCTCTTTCGCCTGCGCCAGGCCTGCCACCACGTAAGCGGTCATGAAGGGATGGGTCTCATCCGTCTGCCACCAACCCCACCCGCCGTCGTCATGCTGGAACATGTAGAGGCGCTCGAGCCCCGCGGCAATTTTCTTTTCCAGCTCACTGGAAGCCGCAGGTGGTGTTAGGCCCAAATCTTTGACGGCCTTCGTCACCAGTATATTCGGCAGAAAGCTCGACATGGTCTGTTCAACGCACCCGTAAGGATATGTGGCCAGGAAATCCAGCGCTGACATCAGAGTGCCGGCAATCGAAGGCGCCAAGTCGATGCGCAGCGTGGAGGCATCGGCATTGACGTCCTGCGGGAGAACCAACGAGCGTTTGATTTCGTCTTTGTCGCCCCGCAGGGCTCCTGATTGCGCCACGCTCTGCTGGAGTCCCCAGGGTTCCACCGGCATCTCCAGCTCGAGCGCGTCGGATTCCTCATCGGTCAGCGCTTTGGCCAGGAACTTCGCCTGCGCAATCTTCAACGCGCGCACGTTCCACGTCACCACGGCTTCACCGTTCTTGGGAACGTTGACGCTGGCTTCCGCGGGGCTGGCCAGCTCCACTCCTTGGGCGTCGAGAGAGACCTTCGCGGTCTTATCCGTCGCGAGATAATTGTGGACGATTCCCACCAGCGTCGCGGTGTCGCCTTGATCCAAGAAGCGCGGAGTTTCCAGGCGCAGGATCAGGTTCTTGCGCGTAATGACTTTTGCCACCACTTGGCCCACCAGGGTGTCGCGCGTGACGGCGCGCACCGTGGCCCGCCACGTAGTGAGCGAATCCGGGAAATTGAAGGACGCGCGCGCCTTGCCGCCGGCATCGGTCACCAGCGTGGGCAGCCACTGAATGGTGTCGGGGAAAAACTTGCGCACTTTGGGCTGAACCGTTTGCGGGTTCTTGAAATCGGCCAGTCGTGTCGGCGCGCGGAGTTGGGCGAGCTCCATCTTGTGCCGGCCCGAATAACCCATGAACCAGTACGTGGTGGAGAACTGCGTAAAGACCTTGTCCCATGCGCGCTCGTAAAACACCTTTTCGGGAGGCTCGACGCTATCCGGGCGGACCGCATAGATGGCCTCATCCACCACGCCCAAGCTCAACTCTGCGCTGACCGGGCGCCCCTGCGCGTCGTGCGCGGTGAGGGTGTAAGTAACCTGCTCGCCCGGCCGGTACTCCGGCTTGTCGGTTTCCACGGTGACTTTCAGGACTTTCTCCACCGCCGGCACGGACATGTTTTTCGAACTCTCAAAGAGTTGTTCATTCTTTACGAATGCGATGTTGAGGAAGAAATTGGGTTCAAAGCGCTCCTCGATGGGAATGTCCACGGTCAGCGAATCGCCGGCAGCAGGGTGCAGCGACCAGGTGTAAACCTGCTGGCCCTCGGTGGTGACCAGAACCTGCGCCCCGGGCGCATGGGTCGAAATCAACACGTGCGCCGTATCACCCGGCTTGTAGGAATGCTTGTCAGGATAGATATCAACGCGGCGTGTCATGCCCTCTTCTTCTGCAAAGGATGCCACGTTGGAAATCCAGAGACTGGTTTCGAAGGTGGCTTCGCGTTGATTGCGGTCGAAACTACTGGCGTAAACGGTGAGCCAGGGTACGTTGGGAACGGTGTAGGTATAGTGAGCCACGCCGTGGGCATCAGTGGAAACACTTGCCTGGGAAAGAACTTCCGGAGGCGTGCGCGCGCCCCAGGACCGATGACTTTCAAACTTCAACTGAACGCTGGTGGAGACGGGGTTGGAGTCGTAGTCCAGAGTGTGAACGGTAACGTCAGCCTGCTGCCCGGGCGCGTAAACGTAACGGTCGGTCTCCAGGAGGACGACGAGCGTCGAGTAGGTAACGGTTACGCCGCGTCCGCCCATGATTTCACGATTGCTGGCGTCGGTCACATGCGCTTCGATCCGGTAGCTGTAATCACGCTTGTGAGCGTCGATTTCGGTGGGCAAAGTCACGTGCAGCACGCCGTCGGCATCCAGTTGCCCGGCGCCTTGCTTGATCTCCGCCCCGAAGTAGCCCTCGTTGTAATACCCTTCGCCCTCGTCACCTTCAAACTCCTCATCGCCCCAAAGGATGCGCCAGTAAGGGAACATATAGCCGGAGCGGAAAATGGAGTACTTCACGTGGGCGTTCGAGACGGGTGCGCCAAAATAATATCGAGCGCTGATGGTGCCCTGGATCGTCTCACCCTGGAGGTAACGCGCCTTGTCGGTGGAAACCGCCACCTCAAACTCCGGCTTCTTGTATTCCTGCACCTCGAACGAGCCATAAAGGCGCTTGTCGCCGATGTGCGCGGTAATACCGTAGGTGCCGAGCGCCGCCAGCGGGCCGAGACTCAGCGTGCCATGGAAGGACCCGAAGGGCGACAGTTCCAGCTTCTGCTGATAGAGGGTCTTTTGATTGGAGTCGGTAACCTCCACCGTGAGCGGGCCGGGAACGTCCAAACTGAACTTGCCGCCCAGGCGCGCGCGCACGATGCCTTTGAAATCCACCTGATGCGTGGGGCGATAAACCGGCCGGTCGGTGTAGATGTACCCCACGAAATCCGTGGCGGAAGTGTCGAAGAAGAAAAAAGGCTCGACGCTGGTGGCCGCCACGTCCTCGTCCGCCGTGGCCACCATGATGGAGTTGTCGACTTTGATTTCCTGGAAGGTGGATTGAAACACGCCGGAAGCATCCGTCGAGCCGCGCGCCAACTCCTGATGATTATTGAAGACGACAGCGGTGGCGCCCTCCACCGGCGTGCCGGAGTCGCGGCGCACCACAAACAGCAGCACCTGGCCAGGGGCGGTTTTCGAAACTAACGCCAGGTCGGTGACCATCAGCAGGGTATACGCGCGTAGCTCGTGGTAAGCCACTTCCACCAGGTATAAACCCTTGTCATGCACATCCACGGGGATTTCCTGGTACTCGGAACCGCGCGTTTTGGGCACCAGTTCGCGCCAGCCGCGCACCAGTTGCTCGCGGTTCAGAAGCGGCACCTGAGCGTAAGAGGTGACATCGAGGGGAATACGTTGCAGCCTTCGCTCCTGCACGCGCGAGGAGTGGTATTGCCAGCGCGTTTCGAAGCGCACTTGGGAGCGGAAGAAGTCCCGGATGTTCGCGCGCAAGTCACGCTTCCACTCGTGAAAGCGCTCGAGCCAGGTTTTCTCTCGCGCCAGTTCCGCCTTTTCGCTTCCGAAGGAATGAGCATCTTTCAGCTTGGAGAAAAACTGGATGGGATCCTTGACGCGATAGACGCGGAAGTCCAGGTGATCGACCTGCCTGAAGCTGATCCAGATTTTGGGTTGCTGGGAAGGCGCGTAGGTCTGGCGCGAAGAGACGGAAAATGACGGTTCGGTGGAGGCGGTTTCCTCCTGCGCGAATGCCGTCGGGGGCACGGCGAACAGGCCGGCGAAGAGGAACAACGCCGCCAGGGCCCATCCGGCAGATGCACGCGTGGCCGGCGGACTGAGGGGCAGCCACAACGAATGCGAATGATGGGTTTTAATAGGCATTAATAGCTTGTCAACGCAAAATTTCCAGCCGGTAAACTCCCAGGAAATTCGGATTATTGAGCAGCGGCCTCCAATGCAGGTCGGGGTGTTCGAGCAGGGTTACCGCCTGCACTTCGCGAATCTCGCCGCGGTGGCCATCCAGGTCGCCGGTATGATAAACGATCCAATCCGAGCCCCGGGGCTGGTAGTACGACTTTCCGACAAACAACATGGTATGGAAAGGCTCGCGCTGCACGGATTGGTGGAAGAACAGCAGGTCGCCGGGCTGAGCCGCCCGGATGTCGCGCGAAATCGGGTACGTATTGTAACGGAGGAGCGTGGCGCTGTCGGCAAACTCCACGAAAGCGCCTTGCGCAAGATCCCCTGGAGCAACGGGGCCTGGCCGGGTGCGGAATAGCTTCCGCCCCAGCGGACCGTAAGGATAATGGTATTTCGCGATGTCCCCAAAGCCCGGATCGTAAGGAAGCCCGGCGTCCTCACGCCATGAGGGCGAGTGGGCCTCCAGTGAGTTCCGATACGCGAAGCGGACCAGCGCCGCGCAGTCCTGAACTTCCGCCCGTGTTCCGGGCGTCGGCGCGTAGTACAGCGTTTCCGCGAGGAATGTGAACCAGCGAGTAAAGTTCTCACGGTCCTGGACACTGTCAAGGCGAGCGCTGTCAGGGAAGCCATCGCCCAGGCTGTCGCGCCAGGTGGGGTCAAGCGAAGCCCCACGGCCACCGGGCGAGACATTGGCGCCCACGCCGGAGCCCGCCCCCCGCAAGTTTTCCGCAAGCACCGGTGGGCGGTGGAGAACCAAGCCGACGCAGACCGGCAGCATGGCGAGCAAGGCAACCCATCCGTAAACAGAGGCACCTCGCGAAGGGTCGTGGGAGCGGGAGTGAAGATGTGTTTTTTTCACGAGCTTACCGAGTGGGCACATTCTAATTGCGGCGGGCACGCAGTGCAAGGGCCACGACACGAATTAATTTGAACTGTCCAAAAGTACCAGCAATAATAAAGGAATCCCACACGGGGACAAGGAGAAGAGATGCTCAAGAGAAAAGTGCGGTGGACTGCGCTGGCAGGAGCGCTCTTCCTGATCAGCGGGCCACTTCGGGGGGCAGAGATTTCAGTCGAGGGCGGGCCCATGGATACGGGATTTAACAGCGGTACGCTGGCTTACATTCACGCCACCGTGCGCGGACTCACGGGCCAGCCGAAGCGCTATGTGGTTTTCGCCGAAATCCAATACTACGGGACAACCTCAAGCACCAGTGTGGAAATGGACCGCCTCCCGGAAACGAAGCCCGGCGTAGAGGAATTTCAGGTGGGATGGCCGATTCCCCCCCAGGCGCCCACCGGCTTTTACACTCTCACCCTTCACGTCGACGACCGAATCGAGCACTCTCCCGAGGTGACGAAGAAAGTTCGTGGCTTCGTGGTGTACAAGAAACTGGTGAGGATTTCGCGTGTGACCCTCGACAAGACCATCTACAACGTGGGCGAGCAGATCAAATGTGAGGTGGGGCTCGAAAACCTGTCAGACACGGATATGAAAGGTTTACGCGTCGAGTTCTCAAACGCGAATTATCCTTGGATCTCGCTCTATTCGCAGGGAGGGCACGAAAACCCCGACCTGGCGATCAGGGTGCTGCGCGAGCATCTGGATATTCCGGCCGGAAATGCGATCAGCATCCCCATGATTACCGCCGGGACGGCGACCTTCTTGCGCGGCAAGCAGCGCGAGGTGATGGGCGCGGGCATGCCCCTGGGCGAGGGAAAAAACCCTCCCCCGGAAGTTGATATGTACACCGTCGCGCTATGGAATGCTGACCGCACCAGGCTTTACGACATGCAATTCAGCCCGCCAGCGATCGTGCGCACTTGGGACCGCGACCTGCCCAAACCTTACAGCCGCAACTTCACTCATCCCTACAATTCTTTTATCGACTTTACCAAGTACCGGGAATTCTACGCCCCGGGACAGATCTCGGCGGCTCTGCGACTGGATTCTTCGCATACGCTCTATCGCCCTGGAGATACAATTAAGATTGTTGCCACCTTGAGGAACACCGGGGACGGAGCTTGGAATGAAGCCTCGCTTCAGTTGCGCATTAGGGACTTGACCGGCAAGGAAGTCTATTCCGGGACCCTCCTCACTCGGATTCACCTTGACGCCAACCACACGCAGAAAGTACCCCCCCTCGACGCCTGGACGATTCCCTCCACCGCGGCCCCAGGCACCTATCTGCTGGAGCTGACCCTGACCGGGAGCGGAGGCAATATTCTGGCTCGTACCAACACCGATATTGCCCTGAATGAGCTTCCCGCATCGCTCTTGGTGATCTGCGCGCATGAGGACGATGAAACGGCTTACACGGGACTGATGCGCGCTGCCGTCGAAGCCGGGATTCCCGTGCACCTCCTGACCCTTACCGCCGGCGACGTGGGCGCGTGCGAACGCTACTATGACAAGCCCTGCGGCCCCAACGAGGCACGCGAATTTGGCACGGTACGTTTGGAGGAAACCGCTGAGGTGCTCGAACACCTGGGCATCGCGCGCGACAATCTCATCGATCTGGGCTTGCCGGATGGGGGCTCGGGGGCAATCTGGTTTGAGCATAAGGATTCTTCTAATCCCTTCCTTTCGATTTATCTTGCCTGCGATCACGCGCCCTATGAGAACGTCTACAAGCCCAACTTGCCGTATGCGCGCGACGCGGTGGTTGAGGCGATCCGGCAAATCATTATCAACTTTCACCCGGCGATGATCGCGCTGACCGGTCCCGATGAGCGGCATGTGGACCACCGCACGGCGAACTGGTTCGCGATCAAAGCCTGTCAGGCGTTGCTGAAGGAAAAGGCGCTCGATCCCCGGACCCTCGTGCTGGCCGACCAGGTCTACGGCGCGGGAGGCTTCAAACCCGCTCCTTACAAATATGAAAGCTTCGTGGTCCACCTGAGCGGCGAAGCCGCTGCACTCAGACAGGAAGTAACATGGATTTATCAATCCCAGGATGGAAACCTGGCCGAAGGCAATAAGAAAACACTCGCGGAACTTCCCCGCGAAGAGAAGCACCTGCGCATCATGGACTGGCAGGAACACGAGGGTTGGAACGAACAGGAATCGGGTCATTGATTCTCCGATTTCTGGAGTCCGATGGACTCCATCGGAGTCCGTAAATCGGACATCGGGTCATTGAAGGATTGGTGATTGTGGAGGGAGGAATCATCCCATGCAAAAAAAGAAAACCTTGAGCCGACGAGAGTTTTTGGGGAAAACATCGGTAGGTTTGGCAGCAGCAGGAGCGGTTCCACGGAGCTTTGCCATTTCGGGCAGTCCCAAGGCGCTGGCCTTGCACGGAGGTACTCCCGTCCGGTCGACTCCGTTCCCCGATTGGCCCCAAACCACGGAAATCGATGAGCAGAATATCCTCAAGTCGCTTCGCAACCATCACTGGTGCACGGCGGACGGAGAATTCATTCCCAAATTTGAGAAGGCCTGGGCGGGCAAAGTAGGGTCGCGCGGCTGCGTCATTACGCCCTGCGGAACCCACGCCTTGCAAATGGCCCTGGAACTCTTGGGCGTGGGGCCGGGAGACGAAGTCATTACTTCGCCCTACACCTACATCGCCACCATCGACGCTATTATGATGGGTTACTCGCTGCCGATTTTCGCCGATTCCGATCTCAAAACCTTCCAGCTTGACCCCGACGACATCGAACACCGCATTACGGAACACACACGCGCCATCATGCCTGTCCACATTTATGGAGCTCCCTCCCACCTGGATAAAGTCCTGGCCATCGGCAGGAAACACCACATCCCCGTGATTGAGGACGCTTGTCAGGCGCACCACGCGGAGTGGAAGGGCAAGAAGGTCGGCACGTTCGGCACGCTCGGTTGTTTCAGCTTTCAGGAATCCAAGGTCCTTCCCGGCGGCGAGGCCGGCGCGCTGGTGAGCGATGACGACGACCTGATTGCCAAGGCTTACATGTTCAGAAATTTTGGCGGGGACCCGAAGACGCACCATTACGAGTCTCGTGGGTTCAAATATCGCATCTCCGATTTTGCCGCCGCCGTGCTTGTGGCACAGCTCGAACGCTACGAGGAGCTTTGCGCCAAGCGGGAAAGCCACGCCGCATATTTGCACGCGGAGATGGAGAAAATCCCCGGCTTCCTGATGCAGGAAAACTACCCCGAATCGACGCGGCAAAACCATTACTGCTTCGGGATGCGATATGACCCCGAGCATTTTAAGGGGGTGTCGAGAGAAAAAGTGGTGGCGGCCCTGAAGGCAGAGGGCATCATGGCGGAGGCCGGTTATAACCCGCACAACAAGGAACCCTTCCTGGAGCGGTGCCTCAATTCGCGGGGATATCGGGCCGTGTTCTCACCGGAACGCTTGGAAAAGTATCGCCGGGAAATCCACCTCCCCCGCAATGACCAGTTGTGCGCCACTGCTTTCTTACTCGAGCAGAACATGCTCATGGGCGAAAAAAGCGACGTCGACGACGTCCTGGAAGCCTTCAACAAAGTGCAAATGAACGCCAGCGCCTTGGCCTGAAGTAGCACGGGCATCCTGCCCCGATAAATCGGGATCCAGCCCGTGTGAAGGCATGGCCAGGATGGCCATGCTACAAGGAGAGGATTTAGGGAACGCAAGAATTCCGGCCTTCCTACCGGTAGGAAATTGTGCGGAAAATTCGACGCAATTTGTCCTCCCAGCACGAAATCTATCATCATTACACTAGGCTATGGCAGCCATCTTGCTGGGGTAGGGAGTGGAGAAGGCTGTGTGGGGTGAAATTGCGCACCAGGACGAAAATGCGCCGCTCATGCAAAGGATGGAAAATTCCGGGCTCCGCCAACTGCGGCGGGTCAGGAATATGCTTTTCAAGGTCGGAGATGATGCGCTGGCCCTTAGAGATGTTAAAAATGAAGGAACCTCCGGGGATGTGCATGAAAACAAAGGTGAGGTTGACAAAATGTCCATCGAAAAACACGCCTTTTACACGAAAACGCACCGATTGCACGATGATTGACGACAATCGAGCGGACTTCTTGGCCGAAAATGCACGGATTATCCAGTAATTGGAATCAAGAATCGACAATGTTAGGAAAGAGGCTGGTTATGCCGATCCCGGCGCCGCTGGGAGCAATTTCCGCCGCTCGTACCTGGTGAAGATTCCCTGCATCATCAGGAGCAGAACCGCGGAACCCACCAGAATCCAGATGCCGGCTCGCACCGATTGGTGTTGGGCGACGTAGCCGATGGCGGGAGGAATCACCGCGCCGCTCAACAGGGCGAAAGTCATGAGCATGCCGAAAACGGTTCCAAAGATGCGCGAAAAGTAGGTGCTGGCAGTCCCCGCGGTGGTGGGAAATACCGGCGCGTACGAGAGCCCGCAGAGGATGATGCCGGCGGTAGCAATCCACACATTGGGCGCCAGCACCATGAGCAGGAGCCCCGCGATGGCCCCCACGGAGCATCCCAGCAAAAGCTGCGGCCCGCGAACTTTCTTCACCACTTGGCTGGCAATGAGCCGGCCCAACATCATCATGATCCAGAAGGCCGTGTAGATGATTTTGGAACTCTCGGAGGTAGCGGCCAGATCCTTCTCCAAGAAGGTGCGAATAAACCCAGAGGTGGAAACCTCCAAAGCGGAATAGAAAAAAAGCACGCCGGCGAGAATGATGACGGCGGGATTGGTCGCCAGCGAAATCGCTTGATCCCAGTCGAATCCTCCTGCCATGCTCGCGCGGGGGAACGTCTGCACCAGCGCCACCAGGGCAACCAGTCCGACCAGCATTGCGATGGACCACAGCGTGGCCACAAGCCCCAACCGGAGCGTCATCAGCGCCACCAACCCGGGGAAGAAGACCGCCCCCACGCCGAAGAAGATGCCGCCCAAATTGAGCGCGGAGGAGGGATTCTCGGGGTAAAGGTCAGGGATGAGGGTGTTGGCGGCGGCCATGGCGGAACAGCCGCCCAGTCCAAGCATGACCAACAACGCTCCGAGGACTGCGTAGCTGGGCGCATAGGCCATTCCCACCAGCGCCGCCGCGCTGCACAGAAATCCGGCGGCCAATACCAGCTTCTTGCCGAAGCGGTCGATCAAGGGCCCGGCCAGGAAAACCATGGGCACCTGCGGGAAGTAGAGAAAGCTGAAGAGCGCCCCGCGACGTGCCATGTCAAAATGCAGGCGCGCACTCAACTCCGGCAGGGTCGCGCCCAGAAAGGAGGTCATCACGCCGAAGGTAAACAGGCCCGCGCACGCCGTCCCCATCAGGTAAGGGGTGGAAGTCTGGTTCTGTGAGGCCATGGAGGTTTGACCTTTCCGTTAGATTCGGAGATCCATTCTTACACACTCGAGGGCATCCCGCCACGAACGGTGCGTCGCGCGCGGTCTGCGGTCGTCAAAGTCGCAGCAGCGCCCACAAGCCGAGGACCAACCCGGCGCTGAGGAGCGATCCAATCAGCAGGCCCTGCAAGTCAACGCGATAAGCTTTGAAGAAGCCGACGCCACACGCCCCACGCAACGGATGGAGAAGATTAACGAGGAGTAATTGACGGCCGTGCTCCGCGGCCCATCGAGTGGTTTCGGGCGCCAAGCCGTCTTTCCAATCCTTGTCTTCTTCATGGTCCTCGGGCAAGTTTTTCTGATCGGCAGCTCCCGCCGGGATGCGATCGGAAGGAGTTTGAAGCCTGGTGAAGAAGGGAGCGACGCGGGCCTCATCCTCCGCCGGAGTCAGGAGGCTCACCACAATCAGGGCTACAGTTCCGGCGGTGAGTGCCGAAAAGAAAATGCTGGGGTCCCAGTAATCCAAACGTTGGTGTTTCCAATGATACAAAGAAAAGTTCGTGCAGAGGGAGACCAAGATACTGCTGGCGGCGCCCCAACGGTTCGCGCGCTTCCAAATGATTTCAGCCACAATACTGATGCCCACATAAGCTGCCAGCGTTTCAGTCAGAAGGAAAGAGTAAAGCACCCTTTGGATGAGGAAGAGGGCATAGACGACGGCCGTGACCACCGCCACGATTCCGCTGATGCGCCCTACCCAGAGGTAATGATGGTCGGACTGCTTGGGAGCCAGGCGTGGCCGGTAAAACCCTTGCGTGAAAAGCGCGCCGCTATCCACCATGAGGGTGGAACAGGTGGCCAGGCACGCTCCCATCACGCTGACGATCAGCAGACCGCGAAAGCCCGGCGAGAGCAGGTGCTGGCAGGCGAACCCAAAGGCATCCTCGGGATCTTTGAGCGAGCGCGTGCCAAACAGACCGCGCGCGATCATCGCCGCCACCATCAGGCCCACCAGCGCCCAGCCGACCGTGCACAGGCGCTTGGCCCACGTCCCATGAAAAAATCCCACGCGGCAGGTGTATTCATCTTTGCCCGTGCCCACCGCCGCCAAGATGTGGGGCTGAGCCATGATGCCGATGATCCCGTTAAGAGTCAGCATAACGATGAACCACGGGCCAACTTCCTTGGGCGTCGCCAGGGAGAAATAGTGCAGCGGCAGGGTTTGTTTCATCCCGCTCATACCGCCCACCAGCCCCCAGCCCAGCGGAATCAGCATGAAGGACAGGAGGATGAGCAGAAAGCCTTGTACAAAATTGCTCCAGGCCGAGGCCACCAGCCCCCCCACAATGCTGTAAAGGACAAAGATGAGCGTCAATCCCAAGACAATCGAGTTGGCGCCCAGATTCGCTCCCAGCATCTGGTTCAAAACCTTCGCTGCTCCTTTGAGGATGCTGGCCATGTTGATAATGAAAAACGCGAAGGCAAACAGCGCGTAGAGGCCCGACATGCCCGCGCCATAGCGGTCCTCAATCATCTCCGCAGTGGTGGTGCGCCGCACGCGACGGAAAACCGGCGCCATAATCCAGTAAAAGGGCGTGGCAAAAAGGTTCTTCCACTGATACCAGATCGCCGACATGCCGAAGCTGTAGACGGCGCCCGACAGACTTACCGGCATTTCGGCATGGGTTCCCACGCCGAAGGTCTGGGCAATCATAATCAGCTTGCCGAAGTGACGTTTGCCCAGGAAATAGTTTTTGGTGTCCTTAACCCGCCGGCTGGCGACGATTCCCATGCCGATCAGGGACACCAGATAGGTCACGACGATGAGCCAATCCAGGGGTGCGAGGGTCATGTGATTGAGGGTTCGACGGCGCCCTGCCTTGTGGGATCTGGCGCGGCCGCCTTTTGGTTCCGATGATGCAACGCCGCTGATTCTAACAGTTTTCGGGTGGGCCTGTGGGTTATCCTGTTATGCTTCACCGTATGGCCAGGCAAATTCCGGCGGAAGTCGTCTTCAATCCCCACTGGTGGCACCGCAACTACGGGATCTCTTTCGGCGAGGCGTTCTACTTTGACCGCGCGCTCCGCATCCAGAATGATTTGCAGATGCGCCGGGCCCTGTATGAGAGATTCCGGCTGGGTGAACCCCATCCGGGGCCACGTCCGATTGTAGGGTCGGAACACGTGGCGGGCGGCTTCGTCATGCCAGCGCTGTTCGGATGCAAAATCCGCTTTGAACAGAACGCTGCGCCCGTCCCTATCCCGCGCGACCTTGGCGCGGAAGAAGCGCTAGCGCTCAGCGTGCCCGACATCGCGACCACTTGGCCGATGAGCCAACTCATCGCGGATTTGGACATTTTGCAGAATGAATTCGGCTGTGTGTGCGGGGACTTTAACCTGGGTGGGGTTCTGAACACCGCACTGGAAATCCGCGGTCAGCAATTCTTCGTGGATTTCTACGAAGCCCCGCAGCTTGCCCACCACCTGCTCTCCGTGGTCACCGCGGCGCAGATTGCCGTGGCAACCTATCTGCGCGCCCGCACAGGAACCCTCTCACTTTCCACCAATCGCTCTACCGTGAATGTGGATCCCAGCATCTTCCTGCACTCAAACTGTTCGGTGCAGATGGTCTCGCCCCAGGTCTACGAAGAGTTCCTTTTTCCCTACGAAAAAAAACTGGCGGAAAAACTGGCGCCCTACGGCATCCATCATTGCGGGGATAACCTTCAGTTGTATGCGCAATGCTACGGCAAGCTGCCGGTGGTTTTCTTCGACGTTGGCTGGGGGTCGGACGTGGCGCGCTGCCGGAAGGAGCTTCCCCACGCCTTCTTGAACTTACGCCTGAACCCCGTGCGCATGCTGCAATGCTCTGCCGCCGAGATCCGCCGGGATGCGGAAAAGTCGCTAGCCGCCGCATGTGACACGCGGAACGTGGGCCTCTGCTGCATCAACATGGATTACGGCACCCCGGATGAAAATGTGCGCGCCATGCTGGAAGTCGCTGCATCGGGAGGATAAGAAACTGCGAAGAAATCGGCGTTGGGATTTGCAGCGCCCTCTGACCCGCCGACAGTCAGAGTGGCGCTTGCGATATATTCGATTGCATCGCATATTATGCACACGATGAGTTGGGCTTTCTACAAGTGGTAAGAAAAGCTCGGTGCGGAGGGCGGGAATCGAACCCGCACAGTCCTTGCGGACCGAGGGATTTTAAGTCCCTTGCGTCTACCAGTTCCGCCACCCCCGCACAGCGCGTGCAATGCTCATGCTACCACGAGTTCGGCACCTTGGCGGAAGCCCCGCAGTCCTTGGAGCCGGAGCCCACGCCTCATGGAGACAGAGGCACGAGGTTTGTCCCACATTACTGAACTGGCTCCACGCGTTTGTAAGTAATGACCACCGCCCCGGGTTTATCCTTGATAACCACGGGGAGGCCTTCATCCATCAGCTCGCCGCCGGTTAGGTCCGTTGAACCTGTCTCGTCCAAGTTTGTAACCGCGTACCGTGCGCCGGGCTGCAAGCCTCGCAGTTGAAAGCGGCCTGCCCCAAACGGGCTGCCGGGACGGCGGAAGACCTGCACCATCCCGTCGCCGTACTCGGGCCGATCGAATTGGAAGGCGGCCCACGTGTCGTCATCCGTGTGGTATGCAGTCAGGGGGTAATAGTCACTGTAATAATATTCGGCGATCGTCCGCCACTGGGAACACATGCGTCGAAGCGAGTCGTAGTCCAGGTCTTTGCGGCGATCGTCAATTTGTAACACCACGGCCGGGCACATATCACTGCGGAACGAGTAAGGATCCACCCGATTAATCCCGGTTCCGTAATAAGGAATCCACATCGCGATGCCGTGGGTTATGTTCTGCATGGCGGTGGGCTGGTAGGTGTAATCACTGCGCCACAGCGGAACGGCCCGGCGCAGGGATTCGAGGTCGTCACGGCCACCGCCGCCCGAGCAGGTGTCAATGCGCAAGTTGGGAAAGCGGCGCCGCAATTCATCCCAATAGGCCAGGTACCCCGTGACGTGCCGGATTTCCGTGATCCCTTGCCGATCCTCCGCGTCATTCGCCCGCCAGATCGGCAGGGGGTCGAAATTTAAATCCTGGCGGTAGAAATCGATGCCTTGCTCCTTGATAAGCTCGCTGACGTGGTCGACCAGCCAATGCCAGGCGTCTGGATTTCCCAGGTAGAGTAGCTTCTCTTGCCCTTCCTGCCCCAGCAGCAATTCCGGGTGCTTTTCGTACAGCCACGTCCCGGGGGCAACCCGCTCCACGTCAAACCAGACAATGGATTTGATTCGGTTGCTGTGAGCGTAATCGGTGATCGCTCGCAGTCCCCGGGGAAATCGTTGGGGGTCAGGCTCCCAGGTGCCTGTGTTCTTCCAGCCCGTGCGGATGGGGTACCAGCCGGCGTCCATCCACCAGTAGTCGAGCGGAATGCGCTCCTCCAAGTAGCGGCCCAGGAGTTCGCGCATATTCGTTTCATTCCCGTCCATCATGATGTTGGTCACAATGCCGGGTTCCGCGGCAAGCTGCGGGGGCGGGAGCTTGCCCCCGGTACGTGGCAGGTTGTGAGCAATCATCCATCGGCGCCAAACGTTCTGCGCGCTCAACCAATCACCGTCATAAAATTGCATGGCGACCAGCGGCCCCCTGACTTGTTCACCGGGCAGCAATTTGAAGTGGGTGAGCTCCTGCCCTGCCCGAACCCGCAGTCCCGTACCCTCGTCGCGGGAGAATTGCGCCGCCCAATCGCCGGGCCAGCCCAAGGCGATAATGACTCCTTGCCCCGGCCATTCAACGTTGAAATAGGAGAGTTGCTGGGACGTCGTGCGGCCACTTGCGGCGAGGATGTGCTCATCCGCTCGCGGCTCCAGCGGAATTTCCAGGGGCTGGAAATCCGTCGGCGTACTCTGGCTCCCTTTGACGTGGTGGAGAATGAACTCGCCCTCCGGGTGACGCTCGAATTGCGTGTCCAGCGCCCGGATCTTTTCCAGAATCGGCGTGTCCTTCGTTCCTTCGTTCTTGAAGTACACCGTCCACTCCACGGTGGGGAAATCTGCGTACGCGATCGCTTCGCAACGGACCACCAAATCAGTCTTGGGGTCGCGGTATGTCAGCACGTACTCGGTGCGGTCGGAGTCAAGACGGCGTTCGCTGCGGCTGAATTCCCACGTTTTTAGCAATTCGCTCGATGGCCGACCGCCATACCGAAACGTGAAGGGTGGTCCAACGGTGTAAGTGGCCGGTGGTGGGCCCGTGGGCAGATCGGCCAAAGCGAGCGAGCATCCGTCCTCCAGCGTCACTCGCGCTTCTGCCCAGTCCGCCTGGTCCCATTGGTCTCTGTCCCAGGGATTCCTTGCCCCGACAGGCTTCAATTCCAAAGTGAATTCCTTCGCGCCGCCCAAGTTGACGATGACGGGAACACCGGCCATGCCCTCGTGCATGACCTCGGAATGGTACAGTTCACTCCCACGGGCTTCGACCGAAAGGATAAAGCTTCCCCGCCCGCCAAACCCCATGTCATCGCGGTTGCTGTCAGCGCCCACTACCGCCTCAAAGCTTCGCGCTGCCTGGGGAAGGTGAACGACAACCTTGCCGCAGCAAAAATGAATCCCACCTCGGTATTGGCGCGATCCGATGAGAAGCGGTTTTCCGTCGATGGCATTCCGATCGATACTTCCTCTCTTGATGTACCCTAGCAGGTAGCCCTTATCCGTGACGGGCGGCGACTGTCCGAGAAACTTGGCGCCGACCCAGCGGTGGACTTGCTCAGTTCCACTCGATGTTGCGGAAAGAAGCTGATGGGGCGCCCCGCAAAGACAGCAGAGTCCCATCACCAACATCGCAAGGTACGCCCTCATTAGAAACCCCCTGGAAGTCCTCATTCTCGGTGCGGAAGTCATCGACCGGCCCAGTATATCGAATTTTGGCTGACTCCATACGCCTTGAGATGCGGGTAGACATTCCCGCGGCGCAGGGCCACAATTAAATTTCAATTCATGGAGATGGTGCACGGCATGGTTAATAGGTTGAAATCATCCTCGATCCTCCGAGTCCTGACCGGGGCTTTGTTGGTGGCCGCGGCCGGCGGGGCGGTAGCCGTTCGTCTTCTCGCCGCCCGCGACGCGAAGACCAAAATCTTGGGCCTGGACAAGGTGATAGCTTTCACTTACGGCCCCGGGAACTTTGATCTCAAGCAACTGCACTCCGTGACGCTGATTGGTCCAGTGGGCCCCGGCGACTGGAAGGACTGGCGGTCGCGGGGTGTGGTGACGGGAGTCGGCCATACGTGGTACGACCTGTTGCGCTCGCCCATTGACAAAGCCGTGGATATCCTGACGGGACAGGATTATGGCGGAAACCCGCAACCGGTGATGATGATTGATGAGTTCGGGTTCGATTACGGCGGCCTGATGGATGAGAAATCCGCGCAGATTCTCCGCCAGACGAAACGCAAGAAACCGGACTTAGCCTTGGCGGTCTGGGAGATGCGCGGACCGATCCCGCAAGTTTTGGCGGAGACTTACCGCGATGTGGCGGACCTCGTGATGATGGAAAGCTACGTTGGCAATCCACGACGGTATTGGTTAATTGCCAGCCAGGTTTGGTCGGCGCGGAGGTATGGCCTCCTGGCAAAGACGATCGTCGTACTCGGGGTCGGGAAGGGCGGCAATCCCGGCGAGAACTGGGCTGAAACGAAGGAGGAGCTCGAACAGCAGCTTCGTTTCGTTCGCCTGATCGCTCCCGAATCGCCGGGGGTAGGGTTTTTCGGCGGCACCCCCGAACTGCTCAGCAGCGCCGATGCCTTGTGCGCCCATTTCTTCGATTTTCCGACCAACGGTTCAGGCCTGCCGGACGATGTCCGCGCTCTTGCCCACACCTTTGCCCGCCGTTATGAGAAACCGACTTTGGTCGTGTCCCCCAGCTTTGTGGAGCCCAACTACAACGCGGATGGGAACGGAATCGCCGAGCCGAAGGCGATGCGGACCTACCTGATCAATCTCGGCGACGAAGACGCCCAAAATGTAAAGGTGCGATTGCGCAATCCCCCCAACTTGGGCGGCAACGTGTTTGCCGAAGGCGTGGTGCCGCTCATCCCGAAGCGGAGTGAAGCCATCGGTGTCCTCCGCGTTACCGACCAGTGGCGCGTGTGGGTAGGGCAATGGATCCTGGAAGTTGAGGCCCCTGGCTGCGACGTCCTTTCCTTCGAGCCCTGATGGGTAACTAAACAATTTGAACCCGGCCGCGAGTTGGCGTATTTTCTTAGCGCCGCGCGCAAGAGGATTCAGGCGGAAGTAGAGCGCCGCGCGGCCGCCCTGCGGCGAATTGACGCGAAGGAGTCGAAACCAGATGAGACCTCTGAAGATGTCCAGGCGTGACCATTTGCGGTTTTTGGGGACGAGCGCGACAGCCCTTGCGGGTTCGGCGGCGGGTGCCCTGACTCTGGGGAGCAATGCGGCATTAGGAACGGAGCAGGCCGAGAGCCCGGAGAGTGCGGAAGTGCTGGCTGATCGCGAGCGACGGATGAAGTGGTGGCACGAAGCGAGGTTCGGGATGTTTATCCACTGGGGCCTTTATGCCGTCATCGGCCAGCATGAGTGGGCCATGGAGGTTGAGGGCATTCCCGTGGCGCAATACCAGCAGTTGGCGAAGCATTTCACCCCCCAGCCCCACGCCGCGCGCGAATGGGCGAAGCTCGCCAAACGCGCCGGCCAGAAATACATGGTGATGACGAGCAAGCATCACGAGGGCTTCTGCAATTTCGACACGAAGCTCACCAACTATTGCGCCCCCAAACAGGCGTGCGGCCGCGATCTGGTGGCGGAATTCGTGGAGGCCGCGCGCGCCGAAGGGTTGCGCGTGGGCTTTTATTATTCCTTGATGGATTGGCACCATCCCGACGGTGCACGTTGTTTGACGGATGAGGCGGCGCGCGCGCGCTTTGTGGAATACACGCACGGCTTGATCCGCGAACTCATGACGCAATACGGAAAGATTGACATCCTCTGGTACGACGTCGATTGGCCGCTCAGCGCGGAGCAGTGGGAATCCGAAAAGATGAACAAGATGGTCTTTCAGTTGCAGCCGGACATCATTGTCAATAACCGGAACGGCTTGCCGGGGGACTTTACCACGCCGGAACAGCACATTACTCCTGCCCAAGCCGGACGGGCCTGGGAAACCTGCATGACCATGAATGACAGTTGGGGATATCAGAAGGCCGACAACAATTGGAAATCTCCGGAGACCATCGTGCGCAATCTCATTACCTGCGCGCGCGACACGGGCAATTATCTCTTGAATATCGGTCCCAAGGCCGACGGCTCGATTCCCGAGGAATCGGTTCGCGTCCTGAGCGAAGTTGGCAAGTGGATGGACAAGAATGGTCCGACGATTTACGAATCGGAGCCCTGCAAAGCCAGAGGGCACGTCTACGCGAGTTATACCCGGAAAGGCAATACACTTTACATGCACATTCACAACTGGCCCGGACAAACGCTGGCGTCCACCTGGCTGGAATTCTTCAATCCCCCCTGCGTGGTCGCTATTGGGGGACTGCGCGCCAAAGTTCAGTCCGCGCGCCTGTTCGCTTCCGGCAAGCCCGTAACCTTCGAGCAGGGTGACTATTACGTCAGATTCACCGGCCTGCCCATCGAGGCGCCTGACCGTCCCGTCACCACTCTTGCCATTGAGTGCGACGCGGAACCCGCCATCGACGGCACGGACGTGCGCAAATTCCGCAAGCGAGAGGGCGTGGGAATTTGACGCACCGGCCAATTCATGGGGCCCTGCCCTTGAGCAAGGGCCGGGCCTCGCAGTTTCTACCTCTTCAAAGCGGCAGCCACCCGTTGCCAATGTCCCCAACCCCTGCGGCCGAGCCGCCGGCCTTAGATTACGAAGGTATATCGCTCACCTAGCGGGTGATGCCACACTCAAGCTTGCGACAAACACTTCTGCGCTATAACCTTCCTCCCGCTTTCATTTGTGTCTTGGCGGTGAACCGTAAGTTCTAAACGAAGTCGCGGCCGATCAAGCGCTCAATCCGCTTGCGGATGGGCGGGTGGGTGGAGAACAGGCTGGAAAACATTTCGCCGGCGGTCAGGGGCTGATAGATGAACAGGTGCGCCATCGAGGGCGAGACCTGCATGGGGATGCGCTTTGCCCACTTATCAATCTTGTCAAGGGCGCGGGCAAGTCCTTGGGGATTGCCGGTAATCTCCGCGCCCGTGTGATCAGCTTCATATTCACGCGAGCGTGAAATCGCAAGCTGGATGAGCGTGGCCGCCAGCGGGGCCAGGAAGATCATGACCAGGGAGGAAAGAGCGCCACCTCGCCGGCCGTTGCCCCGACCGCCGCCGCCAAATCCTCCGAACAGTTCTGCAAACCAGGCCATGCGCCCAATCATGATGATGGCGCCGGCCAGAGTGGCCACCACGGCGCTGGTGAGAATATCGCGATTCTTCACGTGTCCGAGTTCGTGCGCCAGCACGCCCTCGATTTCCTCGTCATCGCAAATGTCCAGAATGCCGCGCGTCACCGCCACCGAGGCGTGACTGGGATTGCGGCCCGTGGCAAAGGCGTTGGGCGAATCGGTGGGAATAAAGTAAATCTTGGGAACCGGGATGTTCGCCTTGGCGGCGAGGCGCTCGACGATCTGGTAAATGCGCGGGCCGTCTTCGCGCGAAATAGGCTTGGCGCCCGAGGCGGCCAGCGCGATCTTGTCCGAAAAAAAATAAGTGCCCAGGTTCAACACCCCGGCGACCACCAGGGCAAATATCATCCCATTCTGGCCGCCCCACCATTCGCCGATGGCCAACATCAGGCCGGTCATGCCCGCGAGTAAGATGGTTGTTTTGAGATTATTCCACATATTCATTGTTCCTTTTGGTCCGTACCCTTTATTAGATGCGGATTGAGGCCTGCAAGTCACTTCCGTTCCCGAACAAGACCATGCGCATCGACAGGCTGCCGTACTCAAAGCCCTCGTAAGGGTAGCTCACCGCGTCGTGCTCGGTGGTGCTCCCTATACAATAAAGCAGCGGCACGTAATGCTCGAGCGTAGGATGCGCGAGCGCCGCCAGCGGCTTGCCCCAGTGCTCGGGGGCGGCCAGCGACGTGAGGTCGCGAATTTCGATCGCTTTCTTCACCTGCGAGTCGAATTCAATAGTCCAGGGAAAAGGCGGGGCGCCCTTTTCCTCCTCCATGCGGCGCAAATTGTGCACGATGTTGCCGCTTCCCAGAATCAGCACGCCGCGGTCACGCAGCCGGGCAAGCTCGCTTCCCAGTTCGATGTGGCGTGGAAGGCTGCGGCGCTCGTCGAGGCTGACCTGGAACACCGGCACGTCGGCTTCGGGATAAAGGTGCCGCAGCACGCTCCACGCCCCGTGGTCGAACCCCCAGGTCTCGTCCGGCTGGATTTCGAGCTCATGGGCCACGCGCTCGGCCTCGGCGGGCGCGCCTGGCGCGGGGTATTCGACCTCATAGAGCGCCGCCGGAAAACCGTAGAAGTCATGAATGGTGCGCGGCTTGGCGACGGCCAGAACCTCGGAGCCGCGCGTCACCCAATGCGCCGAAACCACGCACACGGCCTTCGGGCGCGGCAACCGCTTGGTGAGCCCCGCCAGCGTCTCCGTAAAGCCGTTCCGCTCGATGGCGTTCATCGGCGATCCGTGGCCAACGAAAAGAACGGGCATTTTCATGTTGTGTTTCCTTCCTGATGTGAATTTTTCCGGCGACACGTCAACTCGTGTGCTGTAACATCCAATTCTTGACAATGGTCGCGGGGCACTGCCTGGTCAAAAGTTAGGTGTTACGCGAAACAAGACGGGGGGACGCTGCTCACTTGAGTTCGTGTACCCAGTTCCGCAGCTCGGTCAGCCACTCGGTGCGCTTCAAGGACAAGCCCTGTCGAACCAGGCGGGAGATATCCTCAGCGGAGGCTTGGGAAAAGGCCAAGCTCTTATCACTCTCGATATATTCAGTGCCGGATAACTGAAGAACCACCAGCCGCGTGCCATCGTACCGCCAGATCTCGGGAACGCGGAATTCCGCATAGATGGGCAGCTTACTCAGGGCCGGGGCGGTGACCTCGATCTCAATCACCAAATCCGGAGCCGGATCAACGGTCGGGTCGATGTGGATCTTACCGTGCATTCGCGCGGCGCTCTGCACGTAAAAGCACACGTCGGCCTCGAATCCGCGCTCAAGCTCGCTGCGTTTGAAAGTTGTCGAGCCAAGATTCCGGATATCGATTCCCAACCCGTCGGCCAGCATCTCCACCAACATGGTTAATGCCTGCTTGTACTCTTCATGTTCCGAAGAAGGGCTCATAATCTCCAGCCTCCCCCGGTCAAAGGTGAAACGGGGCACGGACTTCTCCAGGTGGTCGGAAAGGAGATGCTCATAGGTCTCCCAGCTCACGTCTTCGAGGACTACTCTTTGTTCCGGCAGGGTAAGAACATTGCCCATCGTCGATTTACTCCACTCCTGCGAAGTTTACCGTAAACCAAGTGGTTATTGCATCTCAAAAGTCCGAAGGCCGGAGAGGGGCTTCATAGAGCGATTTCCAATATCCGATCCTTGGGGGCGTGCTCTGGCGGATCAACTTCAACGTCCAAGCAGGCCTCAATGGCCTCGTGGACGTTTGCCATGAGCTCTTCCATGGTTTCGCCCTGCGTGGCGCAGCCGGGAATTGCCGGAACTTCCGCCCAGTAGCCGCCTTCCTCCGCTTCGTGCACTACAACCTTGATTTTCAAGCTGCCACCTCACAAATAGTGCTTACCGGTATTGTAGCACCAACCTTTCGGCCACATCGCAGCAGGTGCAGCGTGGACCTGTTTTGTAAGTTCTTCCCTGGACTCGCACTCCTGAACCTGAGGGTACTCCGCTGCTCCAACATTCAAGCGGCTGCACAAATGTAGCAGATGCCCTTCTGCACATCTGCCTCTTCTGCGTTATTATCTAATTTCCCCGAGGTCGGGGTCTTCCGGTTACTGCCAGACCGATGACGCGGAAAGAGAAGGAGCGCTACAAGCGATGGAAAAAAGCATGAAAACGCCAAAGCTGCCCAACACCGACTCTATCCAAGAATTGGCCAAGTTCTGGGACACCCACGACCTGACGGACTTCGAACCAGCCCTGGAAGAAGTTAAGGAGCGGGTATTTGCCCTCTCCAAGCCTGCATCGCTGAGCATCGACCTGCCTCGGCGCGAGATTAAGCGTGTAAGGCGAATTGCGAAGTCCCTGGGTGTGAGCGAGACCACGGTTGTCCGAGATTGGATTCTCGAGAGACTTCATGAGTCTGTGTGAACTCCGGATCATCACTGCCCGGCGCGCTACGCACCACGAGCGAAGATTCTATGAAGAAGGCTAATCGAAAAACCGTAAACGATATGCGACCGGAGTACGATTTCGCCTCGATGAAGGGTGGAGTTCGGGGCAAGTACGCGAAGCGATATCGCGCGGGCACCAACCTCATTCTCCTCGACCCTGAACTCGCCAAGGCCTTTCCCACCGAGGCCGCCGTCAACGGCGCCCTGCGCGCTCTCCTGAGGCTCACTGAATCGGTACGCTTGCCTCAGCAGGGCTCCCGACATGCGGGGTACAAGACGCGGCAGGGTTCCTTCGCGGGCCGATAGCATGTTGCCACGCTCAGGGCGGACCGGACCGTGGGCTTATCCCATGCCCCAATCCCCAGTTGCAACCTCGCGTCATCAATCTGGATGAGGCCTGCCTCTACCCAATGTTGCAGTTTTGCATCTGAAGAACCGCGGACCCCAAAAGCGGGGGTCCGCGCCACCTCACGCGGCGCACGCCGTGGCGTGCCCCTACTAGTTTTTATCCGCGAGAATCCGCGCCAATCCGCGGCCGCCAATTCACTTCTTCGCCGCCTTGGCCTTGGTGGGCACGAAGGTCATCGCGCCCTTCTTCATGTCCGCATCGATGGTGGGGAAATGGTGGGGGAAATCATCGCCCTGAGGTTGGCAAAGTGGCCAACCGCTGCCCAAGGTTGACTCGAAACGGCAGCAGGTGTACGGTCTTGCGCAGTTGAGGAGTAGTCTGAGGCTCTGCTGGCTGGCATGGGTGTTTTGCATATGACATCGCTGCTCTGGCCCTACCAAAACGGCAGCAGGGAAGACGGGGGAATGCTTTTCTTGATCTGGACGTTCGCCAAGGGCGCAACCGTCCTGCTCTTCTTCCTGACCGCATGGTGGCAGTTGAGCAAACTCTTCATTGCGTTGGAGTGGTACTTCACAGGGGTCGTCGACCTGCTGTGGCTCATGGCGGGATGTTCAGCGAGTATTATCATCGAGCGGTCTCGCAAGTATCTTTATGCCCACCATCACTCGCATCGATTTGTGAAGCAAGTGGGCGTTGCCCTCGGTACATGCGACCTCGACCAAGCCATCGAGATTGCCGGGAGTCATGCCAGAAGCCCCAGCGCGAGAGTGACAAAAGCGGGACTCATGAGTTTCCAAACAAACCGGCAATTGCTTGGCGACACGGAATTAGTTGGAACTGCCGAACGGGCGATGCGGCGCATGGCAAACGCTACCCATTTGGAATTGAGGCGCGGTCTTGCCCTGGTGGCTTGTGTGCCCTCAGCGGCCCCTTTGGTAGGAGTATTTGGCACCCTGGCAGGTATGATGGCCTACTCATTCCGGGGTTATTCCGGGTCAAAGAGCGGCTGGATCGCGATGGTCGCTGACGGGGTTTCAATAGCGCTCATCCCCACCGCATGGAGCGTCGCCCTGGCGGTGCTGACGCAGTGGTGCTGCAAGCACCTCTTGGAAGAGTTGAAAGCCTTCGATCTTGAGATGAAGAACCAGTCCGCGAAGGTGTTGAACCTTCTCACCGTTTGCCTCGAACAGCGGCGCCGCTCTCAAAGCGCGGCGTAAGCGTACGCCGGTACTGGGTCGTCTACGCCGCCTTTGCCGCAGTTACGCTGCTCTCGCTTTCCCGCGCTTAAAGATCATCTCGCCCTTCTTCGGGTCGGCGTCGATCGTGAGCGAGTCGCCGGGAACAACTTCGCCCTCGAGCAGCTTCATGGCGAGCGGATCCTGGATGAGCCGTTGGATCGCGCACTTAAGCATTACTTGGTCGTGGCCTCGCGCAACAGCGCCCGGAATCCTGCCTGCTGGAAATGTTCGTCGGCGGTAAGCGCATCCCGGATACTTCGCGCCTCCATGACGACGAAAGATAAGCAGTCTGTTAGACCCCATTCCTTGTCGAGACGCTCGGAATAAAGGTTCACCGCCTGCTCAAGCAGTGGACCTGAAAGCGGCACTATTTCCACGCTTGCATCGCCTTGAAGGGATGAAAGCAGTTTGAGAGCTGCAACTCGATATTGAAGCTTGGAAAGGGCGTTGCCGATTTCCAACAGCACACCCCAAGTTGTGACCAATTGGGTTCCGCTGGCTTCCAATTCGTCAGCCAAGGCCACTGCCTGATGATGAAATGCGTCGGTCGTAGAAGCGAGCGCGACGGCGTAGGCTGTCTCCAGAAAGACGCTACCGCCTGGAGTCAGGATTCTCGCCATAAAGGTAAGTTTCGAGATTGGAGGACCAATCGGGGGGGCCGGCTAGGCCCAGCGTGCGGGCAGTGCGCAAGAACGACCCAGCCTCTCCACGGGTCGGCAGGCTTTCAATCGTCAGGCGTACGCGAGTGTTAGGAGGAAGCTCCAGCGGTTCGTCCGGGCGCAGCGTCACACCATCGAAAATCGCCTCGATGCTCTTAGTCATAGTTCCTCTCACTCAGGCCAGTATAACTGAGCCAGGTGCGATTAAAAAGCGAATTGCGCCCTAAACGCAAGCCGTAACATTCACCATGAAGGACACGGAGACCACTGAGAAACGTGTCAGTCATCGTTATCGATGCGACCTCTGTGTGCCCCGTGGTGTAGCTTTTTTACCGTCGGGGCACGCCATGGCATGCCCCGACGGTTTATTTTCTCGCCGCCTTCGCCTTGGCGCGCTCGAAGGTCATGACGCCCTTCTTCAGATCCCCATCGATCGTAAGCGAGTCGCCGGGCGCGACTTCGCCATCAAGCAGTTTCATGGCCAGCGGGTCCTGGATAAGCCGCTGGATGGCGCGCTTGAGCGGCCGCGCCCCGAACTGCGGATCGTACCCCTCGCGGAAGAGCAGCTCGTGAGCTTTCGGCGTCAGGGTGATCTCGATCTTGCGCTCCGCGAGCTGACGGCGGAGGTTCTCAAGCTGGAGGTCGATGATCTTCTCAATTTCCTGCTTGCCGAGGGCGTTGAAGATTACAATCTCATCAATGCGGTTCAGGAACTCCGGCCGGAAATGCTGGAGGAGCAAGTCTTGGATCTGCTTCTTTAATTCTTCGCTCAGCACTCCCGCCTCACCCACCGCACTTCCCTTCTTCGCAGTCATACCGATGGCGTGATCGACGCCGTTCATGGCATCGTGAATCAGGTGGCTGCCGATGTTCGAGGTCATGATGATGACGGTGTTCTTGAAATCCACCGTGCGGCCCTTGCCGTCGGTCAGGCGGCCGTCTTCAAGAATTTGCAGGAAGATATTGAAGACGTCGGGGTGCGCCTTTTCGATTTCGTCGAAAAGCAGGACGGCATAAGGCCGGCGCCGTACCAGTTCGGTCAACTGGCCGCCTTCCTCATACCCCACATAGCCGGGGGGCGCGCCAATCAGCCGCGCCACCGCGTGTTTTTCCATATACTCCGACATGTCGATGCGCAGCATGGCGCGCTCATCGTCAAAGAGAAACTCGGCGAGGGCGCGGGCCAGTTCCGTCTTGCCCACACCCGTGGGACCGAGGAACAGGAACGAGCCAATGGGGCGGTGCGGGTCGGCAAGGCCCGCCCGGCTGCGGCGCACGGCGTTCGCGACCAGGCGCAGGCCCTCATCCTGGCCCACCACGCGCATGCGCAGCCGCTCTTCCATCTTGATGAGCTTCGCCACTTCGCCTTCCAGCATCTTGGTGACGGGGATGTGCGTCCAGCGCGAGACCACCCGCGCCACGTCTTCTTCATCCACTTCTTCCTTCAGCATGCGGCCCGTCTTGTCGATGCCCTCGAGCTTGGCGTTGGCGGCGGCGAGTTCTTTTTCCAGAGACACCAGCTTGCCGTAGCGGATTTCCGCTGCTTTGTTCAGATCGCCCTCGCGGGTGGCGCGCGTTTCGTCCACCTTCGCCTGCTCGATGGCTTCCTTCAGGCGGCGGATTTCCGCGATGACTTCCTTCTCCCTCTTCCAGCGCAGTTTCAACTGGTCGGATTTCTCTTTGAGCCCTGCCAGCTCCTTTTCCAGCACCTGCAAACGCTCGCGCGAGGCCGTGTCGTCTTCCTTGCGCAGCGCCTGCCGCTCGATTTGAAGCTGCGTCACCCGGCGCTCAATCTGGTCGATCTCGGCCGGCATGGAATCGATCTCAATGCGCAGGCCGGAGGCGGCTTCGTCAATCAGGTCGATAGCCTTGTCGGGAAGGAAGCGGTCAGAGATGTACCGGTTGGAAAGCACCGCGGCGGAGACAATGGCCGAATCTTTGATACGCACGCCGTGGTGAACTTCATAGCGCTCCTTCAGGCCGCGCAAGATGGCGATGGTATCTTCCACCGACGGCTCGCCCACCTGGACGGGCTGGAAACGCCGCTCGAGCGCCGCGTCCTTCTCCACATATTTCTTGTATTCATTAAGTGTGGTGGCGCCGATGCAACGCAGGTCGCCGCGCGCCAGGGCCGGCTTGAGCATGTTGGAAGCGTCAATCGAACCTTCGGCAGCTCCCGCGCCCACCAGGGTGTGCAATTCATCGATGAAAAGAATGATCTGGCCGCTCGCTTCTTCAATCTCTTTGAGGACGGCCTTCAAGCGGTCTTCAAACTCGCCACGGAATTTCGAACCCGCCACCATCGCGCCCAAGTCAAGCGCCACGATACGCTTCGATTTTAGAGATTCCGGGACGTCGCCGGCCACGATGCGCTGCGCGATGCCTTCCACAATGGCCGTTTTGCCCACGCCCGGCTCGCCGATCAATACAGGATTGTTCTTGGTGCGGCGCGACAGCACCTGGATCACCCGGCGAACTTCCTCATCGCGGCCAATCACCGGGTCGAGCTTGCCGCGGCGGGCCAGTTCCGTCAGGTCACGCGCGTACTTCTCCAGCGCCTCGTACTTGGCCTCGGGATTCTGGTCGGTAACGCGTTGCGTGCCCCGCACCGCCACGAGCGCCTGCAAAATGGCATCGTGCGTGACGCCGAGCCGCTTCAGGATGCGCCCCACCGGGTCGTTGGCTTTCTTCGCCAAGGCCAGCAGCAAGTGCTCGGTCGAGACGTATTCGTCCTTAAACTGCTCGGTTTCCTTGAAGGACTGGTCAAACACTTCCTTCAAGGCCGGAGAAATATAGTGGTCCGTCGCGCCGCCCACTTTGGGAAGCGCCTCAATGACCTTGTTGGCTTCCTGGCTCACCGCGGCGGGCGTTGTACCCAACCTTTGGAGGATTCCCGGAACAATGCCCTCCGGCTGCTCGACTAGGGCGAGCAACAGGTGCACCGGCTCCATTTGCTGGTTGCCATTCCGACTTGCGATGTCCTGCATCGCTTGGAGCGCTTCCTGCGCTTTTACCGTGAATTTGTCAAATCGTGTAGCCATGTTGTAACCTCTTCTGAGCTGTCAGCTTTCAGCTATCAGCTTTCAGCAAAAACGTGTGCTCGTCCCTTTCTTTGGATGATCGCCGACTGCCGATTGGTCGCAGCTCCCTTTACTTTTGGTGTCAGCTTCCGGCATTCAGCTTTCCGTGAAAGCGCGCCCGCTTTCTTGGCCTTTGGCCTATAGCTGAAGGCGCTGATAGCTGATCGCTGACAAATAATTTTCCAATTGTACCCAATACCGCGAAGGCATGAACGACGTATATGGCACGGCCGAGCCACAACCCGGCGCACCCGGAAGTCTGTTGAAACAAAAACCGCGTCCGAGACGACCAGGACGTTTAAACTGTCCCGGCGCTCGCGACGCGGCAAAAAATCCGCCCGGCGAGAGGGGCAGCGGCCCGGCCGCTTTGCCCCGCCCGCACGGAGGAGCCGGTTTAGGCGGCCTTGCTGACATTGATCTTGATCGTCTTCGGTTTTGCTTCTTCCTTCTTCGGCATCGTCAACGTCAGAACGCCATCCTTATAGTTTGCGACAACCTTGTCCGCATCAACGCTGTTGGGGAGAGAGAAGGAACGCGTAAAGGTCCCGTAAGAACGCTCGACGCGATGATAGTTCTGTTCCTTCACGTCCTTTTCGAACTTGCGCTCACCCTTCAAATAGAGGGTGTTGTCCTCGACGCGAATTTCCACGTCGTCGGGGTTGATGCCGGGCAGTTCCGCCTTCAGCATCAAGCTGTCGCCGTTTTCGTAGATGTCCACGGGCGGCGCCCAAGTTCGGGTCGAAACCTCGCCCTCCCCGGATACGGGAGAGAAGACTTCGCGGAAAAAGCGTTCAAGCTGATTCTGAGCGGCCAATGGAAATCCTTGTTCAAATCTAACAATCGCCATAGCAGTGTGCCTCCATTTATTGAACTTAACTTACCTTAGTACATCAACATAATAAAATATGAGTGTTTATATGTCAATATTTATTTTTAGCTTATTTTCAATCACTTACAGAATATCTATGGTGTCTTCTTGTTTGATGATAGGGCAGATGATCCCCCCGAGGACATCCTTCCCGGCCCTCCGGAAGCCGGTCCCGGATTCCGGGTCCACTCTGAGTACGGCTTTGAACTCTATGCCCACTGCTTGGGATTTACCCTTATTCATGCTCATTCATGCTTTGTCCACCTTGCTGTTCCGGGCTCGACCTAGAACCCCCCTTTTCCGGAGCAGCCGAACAATCCGTTGTATCTTCGCCCCTCGGGGAGTAGACTATAGACTCCTTAAATCGAAGCTTCTTTCCTGCAATCCTTGGGGTCTACGCTGGTGATTGACTTTCCGAACCCCACGGAGGGCGAGGTATTCCCCCTTTTCGAGGCACGTGCTATGGAAGACGAATTAACCCAGAGCAGCACACCCGCCGCAGTCGAACCGGCATCCCCGGCGGAACCTGCGGGGCCCGAGGGCGCATTGTTGCTGCCCTACGAGGAAAGTTACAAAAAGGTCCGGGAGTTGGCCTTGCGGCAACTCAACCGCTTCATTTCCTACGAGGCCCAGGTTCTAAAGGGTGACGATGCCGACGCCATCCACGACATGCGGGTGGGTAGCCGAAGGTTGCAGCAAGTGCTTGATCTGCTTTATCCCAAACCTCGCCCGCAGGAGTTGCGCCGGTTGCGCCGCCAGATTCGCCGTTGCCGCGTGGCTCTGGGGGACGTGCGCAATTGCGACGTTCTGCTGGAGTTGGTGGGGCGTTCGCTGGGAAGGAAGCGCTCGGCGCGACGCGAGGCCTGGACGGCGGTGCAACATTTTTTGTTGATGCGCCGGTCAGAGAGCTTCCTGCGGGCCATGCGCAAATTCGGCAAAATCAACCTCGCCGTCTTTTACGTGAACCTGAAGGAATTCCTTCTTCATGACAAAGCGAACAATCACTCTGCCCAGCATCACGCCTTCGCCAAGGACCTGACCAATGCTCTGGAATCCACCTGGAGCCGTTTTGAAGACCAAGTCGCGCAATCGCATCGTCATTCCCGTCCGGAGGTCATCCACGGGGCGCGCATTGCCACCAAGCGGCTGCGCTATCTCCTGGAGGTTTTCCATGAGTTCGGCGTGCCTGGCAGCGCTGACGCCCTGGCGTGGCTCCGCCAACTCCAGAAGCATTTGGGGGATTGGCACGACCTGGAAGTGCTGGAGCAGATGATGATCGAAATGCTGGCGCGACCGGAATTCCTGCGTGAACACTTGCCCCTGGCCATGGATGTGGAAAAGCTGATCCTGCGCAACCGGGAAAATAAAGTGGGGTTCGAAGAGAAGTATTCCCGGATGTCCCGGGAATCCGGGGAAATGCACCGGTTGAAGGAGTGGGTTTCCTACCTGTTGGCGTCGCCCTCCACCGCTCTCGTCAAAGCCTGAGCCGCGGGTTCGGGTTCCTCCTCAGCCGGAGCGGCGGGCTTGGCCGGCGTGGGCATTTCCAACACCTTCTTGGTAGCTGCATCTGAGGGCTCCCCGGCCGGGGCAGGGACGGAAAATAGGGGTTCGCGTGGCTCGCCGCTCAACACCCGTGCCACTCCCGCCCGCAGGTGTTCAAACACCGTGCGCACGTCGGGCGTGGCATCGATAACTTCGAAGTTGTATTCCTTCGCCAGGTGCTCGAACTCCCCCAGCAGCTCGGTTTGATACTTCCGAAAGCTGTCGTACATATCCTCGCTGGGATGAATATCCATGCCCGATTCCCAATAGTCGAACCCTCGCGAGAAAACCACGCGGGGGATCAGATCATCCGCGCCAATGCGCAAATAGAAGGTGGCGTCCGGCTTCAGCGCAAAGCCATAGACGTTCCGAATCCACCGGGCGTCAGCGCCTCGCACGATGGCTCGCGCCATCAGAGAGTAGATATAGCGGTCGGTCAGCACCACGAAACCGGCCCGCAGGGCCGGAACAATTTCGTGTTCGAGGCGGTCGGCGAAATCCGTGGCATAGAACAAGCTCAGGGTAATGCGCCCCAGGGTGTGCCCTTCTTTCGCCTGCTGGATGCCCTTGCCGGCAAGCTCCGAGCGCTTAATGGCGGTGTCCAGAACCGCCCGGCCCTGCTGCTCCAGCCACGGACGCAGCAGCCGGATCTGGGTCGACCGGCCCACGCCGTCCGTCCCTTCAATCACAATCAGTTTGCCGGTCATTTCTGCCAGGTTCATGCCCGGCAGAGGGGCCGCATAAGTCTCTCTCACGGCGCTACCCTCAATCTCTTCGCTTGGGCCAGTTTGGCTTTCACAATCTGCCGCATACAAGTCTGCTGCTCTTCGATGGGAAGCGTAGCATCGACGGTGGTCAGGTCGAACTCCGGAACCATTTTCTCGTACTCATCCAGGATCCGGCCCTGAAAGATGCCGAAACTCTCCTCCGGGTCCTCGCTCAAGCCCAGATCCAATCCCGCTTCGTAAAACTTCACCCCGTTGCGCCCATCCAAAATACGCTTCATGGCAACGTCCAGAGGGACGCGGAAGTAGAACGCCGCCGTGGGCTTCACGGCGAAACTGTAAAGCTCGCGCACCCACTGCGGATCCATCCCCCGCACCACATCGCGCGCGAAAGCCGTGTAAATGTACCGGTCGCACAGCACCACGGCTCCGGCCTTGAGCAAAGGCAAGATGTTGTGCTCCATGCGGTCGGCAAAGTCCGTGGCGTGAATCAGGGAGAAACTGGCGGGGGTGAGCATATGCTTCTTTTTGCCCCGCTTGGTGGTTTCGCGGACGAGTGGCGAAGAGTTCCACTCGCTGAAGACCACTCCGTAGCCTTCCGCTTGGAGCCACTGATGCAAAAGCATGAGTTGGGTGGATTTTCCTGAGCCGTCGATTCCCTCCACGACGAAAAGTTTGCCGGGAAAACGATGCTCGCCGTACCGTTTCATGAAGGCACTCCGGTTACTGAACACCTGCTTTAAATGAAACATTATTGTAACATATGCCCGGAGGGTGCGGAAAGGATGCCCCCCCGCAAACGACCTCACCCAAACAGGTGCCTCATGAGTCTTCGATCTCGCCTCTTTTTAGTATCTCTAACGGTTCTGGCCAGCCTGGGGACGCTCGCGGCGCAGACCACCCCGCCCCGGCTGATCGATGTGCACGTCCACCATAATGGTGATCCGGCGTTCCTGGAAAAGCTTACCGGCAAGCTCGATTCCGTAGACGGACTCGCTCTCCTCCTCACCCTCCCCAAGGATCTTGACGGCGCGAAAGCGTTCATCGCCAAGCATCCCAACCGCCTGATGGGCTTGGGGCAAATCCAACTTGACGATCCCCTTGCCCTCGAACTCGTGGACCGGTTCCACGCTGCGGGTTTCCGCGGGCTGGGGGAAATCCTCGGCCCTCTCAAGAATTACGACGACCGCAGCTATTGGCCCATCTACGAACGCGCGGAAAAGTACAGGATGATCCTTCTTTTCCACACCGGCATCCTTATGCGAGCCACCCCGGAGATTCCCTCGGACGTCAGCGTGGATCGCATGAGGCCCACCACTCTCGACGCCATTGCCCGGCGCTTCCCCAAGCTCACCATCATCGGCGCGCATATGGGGAATCCCGACTACGCCTGGGCCGCGGAAATCACGCGTTGGAATCCCAACCTCTATTTTGACCTCTCGGGCTCCTCGCTCATCAAAAAGCAGGATGACCCCACGTTCTGGAAATCCATTTTCTGGTGGTCGGGGATCGTAAGCCCGCACACTCCCGCCAACGCGCCCAATGCTTTTGAACGCCTGGTTTTCGGCTCGGATGTGTTTAATGGAGAGCTCGAAGAGTTTGATCGGGAACTCGAACGCTACCACAAAATGCTCGATGCCTGCGGCGTCCCCAAGGCCTCGCAGGAGATGATCTTTGCGGGCACGATGTGGAAAGTCCTGAACGCGCAGAAATAAGGGGCTTCTGCACTCCGAGACCAGAGGCCCCTGGGGAAAGGCTCGTCAGCGCGCCTTGCTGAGGCGCTCGATCTCCTCCTGAACGCTGGTCAAAGTCGGATCCAGCCAGAGGGCGTGGCGATAGGCCGCCAGCGCCTCGCTGTACCTTCCCATTTGGTTCAGGATGCGAGCGCGCAGGACCTCCTGATGCGAATCGGCGTAGGTCCGCTCGGCCCGCCCGATTTCCTCCAAGGCTTCCAAGGAGTGGTTACGTGAATAGAGCACTCGGCTCAAGCCAAAATGCGCCCGCCCATTTAAATCATTCAGGCCGACACTACGCCGAAAGGCCTCTTCCGCGCCCGCCAGGTCATGGTGATCCTCGAGGCCCGACGCGGTTTGGTACACGCGCTCGGACGCCAGCACTCGCGTTTGCTGCCACAACAGCCCGCCGCCGGCGGCGATGATTGCCAAGCTGCCCGCCACTTGCAACGCGAGCCGCCAGGGGCGGCGGCGGGCAGGCAGCGCTGGTGAAGCCCCGCCTCCACTTGTCCTTTCCACCTCCGCCTCACCCAGCAAGGCCGGAATCGCGATCAGCGTGAAAAGCAGGATATAAGTCGGCGGCACCGCAAACTGATAGTTGAAAACCGAGTCCGCGAGGATGGCCGTAATGCCCCCCACACTCGCGGCAACTGCGTAACGAGGCCATGCGCCGACGGCTTGGCGTCTCACGCCTAGAGCCTCCCGCGCGTGTTTCCACAGAACCCAGCCAAATGCCGCGAACCCGAGTAATCCGGTTTCCAAAAGCAATTGCAGTGGATCATTATGCAGAAGGCGATTGTTGGTCCAGTAGCTAACATACTCGGGATGAGCAGCGAGGAATTTCCCTTGGAGCTCCAGATACAAGAGCTGATACGTCCCCCAACCTGAACCCACCATCGGGTGCTGCCAGAAAATCGGCCAACTGAAGCGCCACAAATAAACCCTGCCCTGGATCTGGGCGGCAACGCGCTCAGCCAGAGAGAGTGTCAGGATCGCCACCGGCAAGGACGCGGAGGGAGAGAGAAACATCTTCATGCTTCCGAAAGAAACCCGGACTCCCTGGGGGCGGGAATCGTTTTTGGGCAGGACGATCATCGCCGCGGCCGTCAGCCCAGCGACCAATCCGAGCCACGCTCCACGCGAGCCTGTCTCCGCGATGGCAGCCAACATCGTCAAGGCGAAACTCAACCAGAGCGCTTTGGCCCAGCGCGCTTTCGATGCCGCCACGAGCGCCAGTGCGGCAAAAATTGTTCCAATCAGGTAGCCGCCCACAAAGTTAGGGTTGCCGAAGGTTGAGTATAGACGCATGCGCGCCACCATCGATCCCCAGTCCACCTGATATCCTCCCATGAGCACAGGGTCGAACCCGCATCGCTGGAGCAGTGTGATCCCCGCCACCAGCCCCCCGGCCAGTGTCAGCCATGCCGCAATCCTGCGAACGGCGGATTCCCCCTGCTCCCAGGAAGCCAGCAACAGAACCCACGCAGGCCCGCAAAGCGCGAACTCAACCTCCCTCAGACTGAAAAGCGGAACCGGGCTCGCCAAGCAGGAAATCAGAGCCGTCATACTGAGCGCGAGCAACGGCAAGCCCAAGAGCAAGCGTCCTCGCCGGAGCGCCGATGTCCAAACGCCGCCCAGCGCCCAGACCGCGAAACCGGTGATGATCAGGCATTTTGTGAAGAAGAACTTGGGCGTGGAAAACTGCTCGGCAAAACCCCGATAAAAAGCCAGTGGCAGGACAAGGAGCAGCCCTGCCTCCCAAATTCCATTCCGTATGCGGCTCCAGAGCGCTGGCGGAAACTTCATGCGGGGATTCTACAACGAAACTTTGCGAGTGAATCGCACCGTTATTGGGGCAACACCTTGCGCAGCGAGTCAACAAGGCTCCGCGCGTCGGAAGGACGCAGGGACCCCGGGGCAAAATGATAGGTCTTTCCGGAAGTCAGCGTGATGTGGAACGTGGCCGTAGCAATAGAAGAAGTTTTGATTTCTTTGATTTCATTCAACGCTATATTGATGAGAGTTTTTCCGCCCTCTTGATATTCAATTGTTCCGGACGATACCACCAAAGATCCCTTCACCTTGCCGTGAGTCTGAAAGATCTCCGCAGGATTTCCCAAATGGAAAGCATCATAGCGTTGCGTGTCAGTAGAGCCGGGGGTGGGAGAAGTTGCTGGTGAGGGCGGGTTCGAAGGCGGGGCGGCGCCCTTCCCCGTCACCTCAAAGGAGGCTTCCACCTCGCGATCATCAGGGTTAATTACATACAAGCTGGCGACGCCCGGGGCGGCGTCGCGCGCAACCTTGATGTGCACGGTGAGTTCCGTGCTCGAAGGGGAAGTGATACCCATCACTCGGACTCCCGGGTTGGCGAAGCTCACCTTGGCGCCCTGAACAAAATTCTTGCCGGTAATCTTCAAATCCATATCGAAGCCTTGGCCCACGCGGGGCGGCTCGATCGTCGTTACTTCCGGTCCCGGAGGTGCAGCAGGAGCAGGAGGAGCGGCGGGCGCAGCGGGAGCCGCAGGAGTGGCCGGGGCTTCCGGAGCCGATGGCGTGGCAGGCGCACTGGGTGCAGCGGGTGCGGCAGGGGTAGTGGGAGCCGATGGCGTGGCCGGGGCTTCCGGAGCGGATGGTGCGGAGGGCGCAGCAGGAGCAGGCGGCGTAGCAGGTTCGGAAGGTTTGACTTCCGCCGCGGGAGGCGTGGGCGCCTCAGGGGCTTGGGGTGCACTCGGCGCGGATGGCGCGGGAGGCGTTTCCGGAGCAGCAGGCTTGGAGGGCTCAACATTTTCTTTGGGCGGGGCAGCCGGAGCTTCTCCGGCCACGATCTTAAACGCCGTTTCCGCGGCGCGGCTGGCCGGGTTGCTGACCAACAAGCTCACCGTGCTGGGTTGCGCCGAGGCACTGACGCTCAGTTGCGCTTCCATTTGCGTTGCGCTGACCCGCTTCGAGGACTCCACCTGAACGGCGGGCGAAACCGACGAGACATAAGCGCCGGCAGAAAAACTGCTTCCCTGGATGACCACCTTCACGTGGGCGCCGGGCGCGGCCTGATTGGGATCGATTTGCTGAATCGTCGGCGTAGCGTCCGGCGGGATATCAGCGTCCGCTTGCGGCGCGGCCAGTGCGGGGAGCGATGCCGCCACACCCATGAACAGCAACCCAAAAACCAGCCGGCTCGACTGCCATTTCCTTGCAAAGGATAATTCGCCGCGTGTCATGGCAGGACCGTCCTTTTAATAGCGGGGATGGAGACTCAATCGAACGAATCTTAAACTTCTAGCTCGCCGGAAGTCAAGGCAAGCTCATGGCTCGCAAGTCGGGGAGACGCAAGTTTATTGCGTCACTGGGATACCGCGTCCCGCGCAAGTTCGAGGGTCCGCAGATAGTTGATCCGACCATAGCCAGTTTCTTCGTGGAAGCCTGGCGAACCGATGGCGTCGGCCCCCTGCTCGATCAAGCGGATCACCTCTCCGGCCTTGAGGTCTGGACGGATCGTGCGGACAAGGGCGGCGAGTGCGGCCACTTGCGGCGCCGCGCATGAGGTTGCGCCCCATGGGTTTACTGAGTAGAGTCCTTCAAACTTGGCCTTCTGCTCGCCCATCGGCGTGTCTTTCCAGTTGTAATACGCTTCTTCATGCGGCGCTGCGACAACGATATTTTCGATGGGTGCGACGACGCTCAGCCGCGGCCCAAAGCAGGAGCCTTGCTTGATCTCCATCCCCTTCATCTTCGCGGTCATCGTCCATCTCTGGTCAGCGAGAGTGGACGCGCCGGCGATCAACACGAAGGTGCGATCGCCAGGGTAATCCGTCACCCTCTGATTGTTGTTCCCCGCGCCGAGAACAATGAGCACGTCTTTCTGCTTTGCGTAGTTGAAGGCAGCCTCCAAGCGCGCTTTGAATTCGGGTTTCGATTTTGCCACCGACAGGTCAAGGAAGGCACTAAAGTTGATTACCCGAACGCCCTGATCGGCGAGGTAACGGATCGACTCATCTGTCGTTTCCGAGACATAATCCAGCCACGCGTCGCCGAAGGCCTGCATCTCGGTCGTGTGTGCAGCCATCTCTTTCTGGAGGTCGGCCATGGTGGCTTTGGGATTCCTGGCAAAGAACTGCCGCTGAATCTGGATGAGCTTGTGCATCGGCATTCCCATGGAAGCAGTCACAATCGTGCAGTCCGGCGCCATGCCCCACATCCCGTCTTCGCCATCCTTCCGGCGAGCGGCGATCAGGCTGGACACCTCCGTCCCGTGACCATCCATGGAAAAGAAATCGGTGTGATAAACCCCCGGAGCAAACCAGCCTGGTTTGAGATTGGCCTGGAGGGCCGGGTGGAAGAAGTCGAAACCCGAGTCGATGACCCCGATCTTGCAATCTGCACTGCCGCGAGTTATTTTCCACGCTTCCTCCACTTTCAACAGCGCGAAGTAAGGCTTCTGGCGATCCGCGAAGCTGGATGGTGACTGATCGGCGGCGAGTGCTAAAGAGAGCGGAACTAAGAAGAGAAGACAAGTGAGTGGAATACTTATACGCATGGTCATAAATCCTCCTGTGGCGATTACGGCCGGAAGAGTACGAGCAGCAGAACCAGGCCGCCGCACCAGGCGCCGTACCACCAAGGTGACACGCCAGGCATCATCAGCGTCGCTCGGCGAAAAGGTCCGGACCAATTGCCGAGGGGGCGCAGGTCACGGCCCATCGCGGCCAAACGTCCGCTTCCGCGGATCAGCATGCCCACTGACGCCAGCCAGACGGCCATCGCAATGCCGATGACCAGCCAGTGAAGCCAGGCAATCTTGCTGGCCGCGGGCCAGCCATGTAAGAGTGCGTAGCCGGCAAGGTTGACAATAAGAAACCAGCGCACGCAATCCTGCACCCGCAGCCATTGCCTGCGTTGCGCTTCCATCCACCGGTAGTGTTCCTCGGCCCGCTCGGAGGGAAGGGGGTAACTATTGCGGACGACGCCGATTTTGAAGGGAAGCAGGCCAACGATGATGTACGTGAGCAGCACCGGCCAGCCCCAGTGCACCTTTGCATCCCCGTGCGTAAGAAGCAGAGCCCAACTGAAGGCGATGATCACGGCCATCAATACCTCGGCCGGCCATGAGATGTAGTCACCGAGCCGCCGGGTTTCAAGCGAGACGACCGTGCGGGTTGGGACGGGCGGATTCGCTCCAAGCTTGGCGCGGGTATACGCCATGAACCCGTAGCAAATGGGCACGCCAACCAGCGCGGTGCCGCCCGCCCACGCCGGCAGCAGAAACCATCGGCCGGAGATGAGGATGGCCGCCAGTGCGAGTGCTCCGATGAAGTACCCCGCAAGCAGGATTGTGCGGTAGAGCTTTAGCCACCTTACTCCCTCGCCGTTGTAGAAGCCGGGCGCCACCTCGACGTCGAGGAAGAATCCGGGTCCGTGGTTCAGCGGGTAATTCCACAACCTCCTCACCAAATAAAAGACGAAGACGATAACGATCAGGGCGGTTACAAAAAGCAGCAACCAATCTCCCGAACTATGGCCACTCATCGGGAATCTCCTTTCTGCTGTATGAACTCAAGTTCCTCTTGGACAGCGGTGATGATTTCCTCGGTGCTTCTCCCCGCCAGGATCAACTGGGTGAGGGCGGTGCGCAGCGGTTGGCGAAGTTCGTCTTCCTCCACGGCGCGGGCTCGACGGGACGAGACGACGGCGCTGGCGCCATGGCGAATGGTGAGGAATCCCTCCTCTTGAAGTCGGCGATAGGCGACGGCGATCGTGTTGAGGTTAACCCCGAGATCGCCGGCCACCTGCCGAACCGAGGGGAGAGTAGTTCCCTCGGGGAGCTCTCCCCGGGCGATCAGCGCCTTCACGCCGTCAATGATTTGCTGGTAGAGCGGGCGTTTATCGTTGGCATCGACGGTCAGAAACATGCAAACCTCGGTGTCTAGTGTATGCATACTCCATACTGTTGCCGGTGTCAAGCGAAATTTTTCTGGCTGGTTTCTAGGCTGCTACTTGCGAACGGAGGGTGGATGCACGCGGGTGGCGCCAAATGGAGTATGCTTTCTCGGCGATAATGGGCCGAGCCATTTGGGGTTTTGGACGAAGGGTACAAGAGTTTACAACGTGCAAACTCTTTGCTACGCAATCCAAAATCCAAAATCTAAAATCCAAAATCGCTGGGAGTGAGAGTGGCCTTTAGCTGGATCGATCTCGCCGTCGTCATCGCGTACGTAATCGCCATCACGGCCTTTGGGGCGCGTTTCCGCAAGGGCCAGCGAACCTTGCACGATTACTTTCTTGGGGGAAACCGCCTGCCCTGGTGGGCGATTACGCTCTCGATTGTCTGCGCGGAAACCAGCATCCTGACCATCATCAGTACGCCTGGTATTTCCTACCACTCGAACCTGTGTTTCCTCCAACTCGTCTTCGGGTATTTGATCGCGCGCGTGGTGGTGAGCTTCCTTTTTATCCCGCGTTATTTTGCCGGCGAACTCTACACGGCCTACCAGCTCATCGAGCGCCGCTTCGGGCACGGGCTGAGACTTTTCACCGCGGGTCTGTTCCTTCTCACCCGCGCGCTCGCCGAGGGAGTGCGGGTGTTTGCGATTTCCATCGTCATCGCGATCATCTTCAAAACCGGCGTCGTGGCCTCGCTGCTGATTATCTTCGTGCTGACCCTGCTTTACACCTTGGAAGGAGGCCTCACGGCAGTCATCTGGACGGATGTCATCCAGCTCACCATTTACATCACGGGAACGATGGTGGCGCTCCTCGTCGCCTTGCACACTCTTCCCGGTGGCTGGGGTGAGGTGGTGCGCGTGGCGCAGGCGGCGGGCGGCAAGTTCACCGTTTTCGATTTCCACTTTAACTGGACCCAGCCCTATCTGTTCTGGACGGGATTGGCAGGCGGCATGTTTCTGAACACCGCGAGCCACGGCACGGATCAATTGATCGTGCAGCAATTGCTCGCCGCGCGCAGCCGCCGCCAGAGCCAGGGCGCGCTGCTGGCGAGCGGACTCGTGGTCCTGCTCCAATTCACGCTGTTCCTGGTGGTGGGGGTCGTGCTCTACGCCTTTTACCTACATTTTCCCCCATCCGTTCCCTTTAGCCGCCCCGACCAAATCTATCCCACCTTCGTCATCACCCGGCTTCCGGTGGGACTCTGCGGCCTGCTGACCGCTGCGATCCTCGCCGCCGGCATGGCCAATCTGAGCGCGGCGCTCAATTCCCTGGCGTCGAGTTCGGTGATAGATTTCTACAAGCCCTTCGCGCGACCCGGCGCCGATGACCGGCATTACCTGCGTGTGTCGCGGATGATGACACTGATTTGGGGGGCGGTGATCATTACCATCGCGCTGGCGGCACAGCACCTCCAGCGTACCGCCCTGGAGTTGGCGCTGACCGTGGCCAGCGTCCCCTATGGCAGCATGTTGGGAATCTTCCTGCTGGGAGTCCTGACCCGCCGGGCCACCAGCCGAGGCGCCCTGGTGGGTGCTCTGGTTGCCCTCGTCACGCTGGGCTGTGTGATGCGTTACACCCCGATCGCCTGGACGTGGTACGCCGCCATCGGGACCGTCGTAACCTTCACCGTGGGACTTTTGGTAAGCTTTGCGACCCCAGCACGCGCCAGTTTATGAGATTGCAGAAAATCCTTACGGGACTGTCATGCTGAAAATGGATGGCCGCAGGGCAATCACCTTCCCACCGTAAAAGGTCTTTCCGCAGGCTGTAGAGCACCCTTGGAGTTTGCTGCGTCAATGGGACATTTTGTCTCTTGACAAATCGAGCCAATAGGTATAGGCTATATTGAGATGAAGGCCAGACCCAGTCCGGCCCCCGTAAAAATCACCCAAACTCCCGAACACGGCCCCAAAATCAGGCGACACAAAAAGATGTTAAAAATGAAGGATGGACCTCAGAGTTTATTGAAAACAAAGGGCCAAAAAGGGGGATCCTCAGAGTTTGCTGAAAATAAATAAGTTACAGCGTTTTCACGATGAGTCATTGAAAGGAAAGGAAATAGAGGAAATTTGGAATAGGGTGAGCAATGCGGATTTAGTGATCGGAATTCTGATTGCCGACCAAATGGAGCGCCGTTTGCCTTCATCATTTACTATTCACCCTTCATACCTCAGAATGCAGAAGTACTGAGTGCCATGGGCAATAGAACTCAAACCGAATTGGTAAAAGGCCTGGGGGTGTTCGGGGCCACCTCCGTGGTGGCGGGCACGATGATTGGCACGGCGATTTTCGTGGTTCCGGGGATCATCCTGCAACAGGTGGGTACACCGACGATGGTCCTGGCCGTGTTTGTGGCCGCGGGGGTCCTCAGCCTTTTCGGAGCACTCAGCTACGCCGAGCTGGGCGCGGCGCTGCCGCAGGCGGGCGGCGAATTCGTTTACATGCACCGCGCTTACGGACCGCTGTTCGGATTCCTCTATGGTTGGACGCAATTCATCATCGCCAAGACCGCCTCGATTGCCGCGATCGCCACGGGGTTTGTCCTCTACCTCGCCTACTTCTTTCCGCGCTTGCATGAAACGGTTTGGGGAGCTTCTCTCCGTTTGGGCGGCCGCACACTGGAACTGCGCCTGACGGGCCTCCAGGTTGGCGCGACACTGATGGTGTTGCTGCTTTCCGGGTTGAATATCCTGGGCGTGCGCCGCAGCGGCGCGGTACAAACTTTCTTCACCGCTTCCAAGCTGCTGGTGCTGGCCGTCCTCATCGTGCTGGGCCTCACTTACGGTCACGGCTCGTGGCAGGATTTCCGCCCGTTTTTGGCGGCGGGCGGGCACGGCGGGTTGCTCACAGCTTTCGGCGTGGCTACGATTTCAGCGCTCTGGGCTTACGATGGATGGAACAATCTCAGCATGGTGGCAGGCGAAGTGAAAAACCCCCAACGCAACGTGCCCGTTGCGCTGATTGGCGGGGCGCTGCTGGTTCTCATCGTTTACGTCCTGGTAAACCTGGCTTACTTTCACGTGCTGCCGGCTTCCCAGGTCCTGGGCACGAACACCGTGGCGTCGGACGCCGCGCGCCGCGTCCTGGGCAACGCCGGAGGAGCATTCATCGCCGTGGGCGTCATGATTTCCACTTTCGCCACGCTCAACGGCTCGGTTCTGTCGGGCTCGCGTATTCCTTACGCCACCGCGCGCGAGGGCCTTTTCCCGGCCCGCCTGGCCGCCGTGCACCCGCGCTTCCACACACCCGCCGTGTCGTTGGTATGGCAGGCCATCATCGCAGGATTATTCACGCTGACGGGGGGGTATCAGTCGCTTTACACGAAGGCGATTTTTTCCGAATTCCTCTTTTACGCCCTCTGCACCGCCGGAGTTTTTGTGCTCCGCCGGCGGGAGCCTGACTTGCCACGTCCCTATCGAACCTGGGGATATCCCCTGGTTCCCGCGGTTTTTGTTATCCTGGCTGTCTGCCTGCTGGTGAATACGTTTTGGCAGCAACGGGCCGACTCCATGTGGGGAGTCGTGCTGGTGGGCAGCGGCATCCCCGCATACTGGATCTGGAAGGCATGGAAACGCCATTCTGCATGAATCGAAAATCAAAACTCGAAGGTCGAAGCTTGAAGATCGAAACTCGAAAATCCCCGACTGGCCATCGAATTTCGAGTTTCGAATTTCGAGTTTCGAAACCCTTGGCACGCAAAATCCCCTTCTACCAACTCGTCTTGATGGCAGTGGCGGTCACGGCGTGGGGGGCGCCCAAGGCGCGGCGCCCCGTGGAACCTGCCTCCGCGAAGGCCGCAGCGGAGGTCGCCCTGGCGAGCGCGCGCGAGCGAGTGCTGAACGCGCGTCCGCTGGCAATGTTCTATTACTCCGACGACTCGGTGGGCCTGGCATCGCTCCAAGCGCACCCCGACGCCATGACCTTGCTCGCTCCACAATGCTATGGGCTCGACCGCGCGGGAGCGCTGCACGGTCAACTCCCCGCGGGGGTGCTGGACGTGACGCGTCGCGCCAGCCTCCCCGTCATGCCGCTGGTGATGAATTCCGGCTTTGACCGCTCGACGGCGCACGCCCTGTTGCGCAATGCCCAAGCGCAGGAGCGCGCCGTAAAGTCCCTGACCCAGCTTGCGGAACGCGATCGATACGTGGGCTGGCAACTCGATTTCGAAGGCCTCGACCCCGCGGACAGGCTTGCGTACACACAGTTCGTGGCGCGGGTGGCGGCGCGGATGCATCACGACCATCGCCTGCTGAGCGTCGCCATCGTGCCACGCTTTTCCGACACCTATCCTGACAACTCCGCCCCAGGGTTTCACACCGGAGAGTGGGGCGCGGCGTTCGATTACCGCGGGCTCGGGCGCGTCGCCGATTTCCTGGTGCTCATGGCCTATGATCAACACACTCCTTCGACCCCACCCGGCCCCGTGGCAGGCTACGATTGGGTGAGGGCGGCACTTGACTATGCCGTGCGCCGCGTACCCCCTTCAAAGCTCGTGCTCGGCATCCCTCTCTATGGCCGCGAGTGGGCTGAAAGTTCCGGCGCGACCACGTCGCACAGCCTTGCCTACAAGGACTTGAAGCAATTTCTTGAGGACCCTGGAAGCGAACGGCATTGGGACGATCTCTCGCGGACCGCTTGGTTCCAACTGCGGGAGGGCGAAACTCTGCGCACCGCGTGGATTGACGACGCCCGCAGCCTGCGCGAGAAAATCAGCCTGGTGCCACTCTATGACCTGCGCGGATACGCAGCCTGGCGGTTGGGCGTGGAAGACCCGGAGTTTTGGCAGCCGGAACGGCAGTGAGCTGTGGCAAGCGGTGAGAGCCGGACAAAATACCGCGGAGGCCCAGACACCCTTGGAAGCCTCTCCCGCGAACTGTTACACTCAGTCTCTTTTGGGTAACCTCTTTCCAGGGGAGAAGCCATGCGAACCCGCGCGGTTGTTGGTCTATCGGTTTTGATGTTCACCACCTTGGCGGCCGGCGCTCGCGGCGCGGAGCATACCTGGGTTGTCTATTCAGCCGGGGAGCTCGACGAGCGCATCGAGCGCCAACTCAATGTGTTGGCCGGACAGGATCAGGCGCTGATCCGCATCCTGAAAAGTACTTCGCAAGGGTCGCGAGTGGTTCCCGAGGCCGGTGGCCTGGCGATTGAATTGCGTCAGGAAAAAAGTGTTGAAGCTTTTCTCGACACTCTCAAGCGCCAGGCGGGCGCCACCGTGATCGCACCCACGGCGGAACTCGCCCAGGAAGGTTACGTCATCGAGGCCAACTACCCCCGCGCGGCGGTTCCCAACCTGCTGCGCATCACGGCCGCCACCTGGCGGGGATTTCACCATGCTTTGCTGAGGGTTCCGGATTTGTTGGCGATCTGGCCCTCGAATCTTTCCAGCCAGCTCATTCCCCACCCGCAGGCCGTGCGCATCGGAAGAAATGGCATCTCCGCCGTCATCGCGGATTTCCCCTCTTTTGCGGAACGCGGCGTGGTGGAAGGCTTCTACGGCACTCCCTGGACGCATCAGGACCGCGTCGCCATTCTGCGTTTTGAGGGGGCGCATGGCATGAACGTTTACTACTACGCCCCCAAAGACGACCCCTACCATCGCAAGCTCTGGCGCGACGCCTACCCGCCGGAAGCACAGCAACGCTTGGGTGAGCTCGTCGAGACCGCGCAACATAACTTTGTGGATTTCTGTTTTGCCATCAGTCCGGGCCTCACCATGGCTTATTCCAGCGAGAGGGATTTTCAAGTATTGACCAACAAGCTCGCGAGCGTCGGCAAGCTGGGCGTTTCCTGCTTTGCTCTTTTTCTCGACGATGTGCCACAGGATTTGCAAGACCCTCAGGACCGGGCGCAATTCAAAACCCTCGCACAGGCGCATATTTCCCTCGCCAACAGACTCTACAAGCACCTCAAGGAGCAGTCTGCCGCGAACCGCCTGGTGCTGACACCTACGACCTACACCAACGAATGGGGCGATCGCAGCTACCTCCAGGAACTGGGCGCGGGAGTTGATCCCGGTGTGTCCATGGTCTGGACCGGCCCGAAGGTTTTTTCTCCCGCCATCACCGTGGAGCAAGCGCGCGAATGGGGCGGGTACATCCATCGCCCGCCGCTGATTTGGGATAACATCCCTGTGAATGACGGCACGCGATGGTGCCGCTACCTGGGGCCGCTCACCGGCCGCGACCCGCATTTGCCCGGCCTGGTGCGCGGCCTCGTTTCCAATCCCATGAACGAAGCGCATGCCTCCATGATTCCGCTCGAAACCATCGCCGATTATCTGTGGAATGCCGCTGCGTACGACCCGGCGCAATCGGAAACCCACGCCGTGGTGAGCCAATACGGCGAAGATGGGCCGCGCCAGCTCGCGCCCTTCCTGAAGACTTATGGAACCTATTATTGGGATGACGGGAATTTCAGCGCGCTGTTCAAGGAGCGCCGCCAGCCCATGGACCTGGCGAAAATGCAATCGCAACTGGCGGAAATGAATTCCGCGCTCGAGCGTCTGCGCTACCAGCGGCGCCTCGCGCCGTTGCTCGACGAAATTTCCCCGGCGATCAAGCGCGCGGGTGAGCGCCTGCCTGAGGTTAATGCTGACCCCGCGTTCCGGCATCTGCCGGACGGCACACTCCAATGGGATGAAAACTATGAGGCGCTCTCCGCCTATCGCCTCATCCAAAACCCCAACCTGGATGGGGATTTTTCCAAGTGGGAAAGTGGTCCGATGTATCGGCTTAATGAGAGCCCGCAGGTGGTGTCGGGCGCCAAATTGTGGAGGGGGCCGCACGACTTGTCCGCGCGCGTGGCGCTGGCCTGGGACGCCAGCTTTCTCTATGTGGGCGTCGACGTCATCGACCCGGATCTCTACCAACCTTTCTTCGCGCGCGGCATTCAGAATGGCGACACCTTGGTGCTGAGGCTGGAAGCCGCTTTCCGCAAGAACTACTTCGCCAAGGAACCCACCGGCGATGAGTACACACTCTACTTCAGCCCCGGGAATTTCGCCGGCGTTGAGCACAGCATCTTCTCCGACGAAGATTACCTGCCGCCGCGCCCGCAACCTCACAATTACATGCAGGAGATTTACACCGCATGGAAGAAAACCCCCAACGGCTACTCCGGGGACATCGCCATCCCCGTGACCTTCTTCGAGGGCGCCAAGTTCGCTGAGGGTTACGAGTTGGGGTTGGAGTTTGGCGTCGCGAAAGTGATCCGTCCCACCAAGCCCACCGATGCGGAAGACCTGGAACGGATCGTCTTACGGTCCAAGAAAGATCACCTGTTTCGCGCGAGCACCGGGAACCCATCCTCATTTCCACGCTTGGTGCTGACGGAGGGGAAGCCCTAGGTAGTGACGCAGTTAGGCCTTTGGGAGCGGCGGCCGGCGCCTGCGGGAAGGGCACTACGACCCGTTTCCGCCAGCCGCTTTCTTCTCCAGGGCCGGCAGGAGGTACTGAGTTACCAAGCGCTCATATTGGGCCTGCACCTCAGGGGTTACGGGAACGGTTCCCAAGGCGCCCCCGTCTTCGGCGGGCTCAAAATAGACATCACCCGGCTTGCCAAAGGGGCCCGGATCGGTCTTGGTGAACTTCGCACTGTCGGTCTCGGCGAAATCGTAAATCTGCTTGGGGCTGTAAGTCTTCAACTGCTCGGGTGTAAGTTGAGCAACCGTCCGTATGTGAATGCTAAGTTTCCCAAATACCCGGTCCTTGGCGTAGTCGACGCGGAGAACATGCTGTTGTGCTTGCCCGGGGTTCTTGGGATCGTTAACGACATCCGCCAGCACATAGAAGCCGTCCAGCTTACCGTTGTATTTTGAATCCAGGAGGTTGTAGAGGCGAACGCTTGCGTCATTGGGACCGATCGCCGTGGCCTTTTCTTTCGCACCCAAACGTCCGGCGTCCCACCCCCTGAATATCAGGAGTGTAAGGACGGTGCCCACGATCATTGCGAGTATCCGCGCGCTAGTTTTCATGGCCCCTCCCAGGATGTGTACACCTGAAACCGCAATAGCCTTCCCCGCGGCCAATCGCAGGGGAACTTACGGGGACGATACTATCCCCGCGATGAGCATAAGACAATACCCGAATGCGTAGATCCTCCGAGCGGCGCCTCAGCCGGTTGCATCGGCAGCGCGCACGTGGAGAAAACCTTCAAGCGCCGCCTGCAAGATGGGCTGGTGCGGGTAGCCGTGCCCGAGGTGCTGGCGAAAACCCTCGGCGTAGGCAAAACCGCACTCGCTGCCGTAGCCTGCCGCCCACGCCTCCATCTGATCCAGATACTCGTCCATGCCGTGGTGCGAACGCAGCCATTCCCGCTGCGAGACGTGGCGCGACAGCATCTCGCGTTTTTGCGGAAGCGGTTTGCTGATGTCGACATAAAACTGGGGATAGATTCGCCGCCCCACAGGGTCCTTCCCCTCGATGGCATCCGCGTAATAAAGGGCGGGTGTGGGACGGCCACGCGGGGCCGGCGGAACCTGCCGCGTCTCATAGTTGGGTATCGCCAATGCAAAGGCCGCTCCCCGCGCCAGGCGAGAAGCCTCTTCGTGATCCAGCATGTAATCCACCGGCGAATGCGTCATCACCACGTCGGGATCAAATCGGCGCATGACCTCCACCACCCGGCGAAGATTTTCGACGTCGAAAATCACCTCGACGTCCATCAGGCCGACGCATGCGTAGGAAGCGCCCAGGTAAGCGGCAGCGGCTTGCGCTTCTGCATGGCGAATCCGCTCGATCTCTTCCCGCGCCACGGTCGTCGAGCCGCAATCCCCAGCCGTCATGGTGACGATTCCCAACTCCCAACCCAGCTCCTTGAGATGGAATAGCGTTCCCCCCACGAGCATTTCGGCGTCATCGGGGTGAGCCATGACCGCCAGCAGGCGGGGGGATTTCGAATCGAGTGACATCAGTTAACCTCGGGAACCAAGGGCCCGGCGAGCTCCTTGGTGAAGTAAAGAACACCCGGCTGAGTCGGCATCCAGGTGGAAGGGATGTGACGGCTCACGGGGTGCCGCAGCGTCACCCACAGCGACAGCCCTTGCCATTGCATGCCGCGGCCCAGTTCGCCATCCGCGCCGCCCAGGGTGTAGTCGGCGTGGGTAAAGAACGCGGGGCCGATGGTGTTGGCGTAAGCGGGAACCAGCGTTGTCCGGCTCTTAAAACTCGTGATGGCGTTCTGCTCGATGGTCAGGGGGTGCAGGCGGGCGCCCAAGCGATGGGTCTGCTTGCGCCAGTCTTCGTCGCTTGAGAACTCGGCTCCAAAGTGCGGCTCCCAAAACGCAATATGGCAAGCGCGCCCAATGCCGTAGACCACCACGAGCTTGGCTCCTTCCTTGCGCAGGCCGCCAATGCGGCCCGGATATTCGGGCAATAAATTCCTGGTGGCAAAGAATCGCTGCCCCGCGGGCACCGTGAGGCCCGCCAGCGGCCCGTAGAAAGCCGACTCCATGGCGTGCTGGAAAGCCCCAGGATGGTCGCCGGGAAGCGTATTGCCCTCCGCGTCGCTCCACTCATCCATGTTGAAACCCCAAACGTGATCGCAGGGAACATTCCAGTCACGCAGGAAATAGACCGTCCAACGGTACATCCCCATGGGCCCCACGGGCAGGATCAGGGCCAGCTTGCGGCCGGCTTCGCGCGAGCGGCGAATCTCCATGGCCAGCTCATGACCCAGCATAACATCGAAATCCGCCACATTATTGGCCATGCGAATCGAGTAGTCCTTGTGCCACTTCGGCTGGCGCTCGAAAATGGCTTTCGGGTCGTCGGCCACGCAAGCGTCCCAACGGGCCAAGTCCCACCCGGCGGGGAAAAAGCTTTCGAGCATCGAGCCTTTCAAAGTTGTAAGGAGATTCATGTTTGCTCTCCCATGATGGAAAATAATGGTGTCCCGCTTCGCGGGAATCGGGGCATCGGCTTGATGACCTGCCTAAATATACGCCCTCTGATTGCCGATTTTCGATTGATGATTGCCGATTGAACTAATCGACTATCGTCGGCCATCAATTTCATCGCTTACCTCTAACAAGTAGCCGGGTACTTTAGCACGGCTGCCCCGCGCCTTGCATTCGAACCTGCGTCCGGTGGAGGTCACTCGCAAGGCATAGGCGTTATCCTAAGGAAGAGTTGTTTCCGAGTGCGCCGTCGCTTGGCCGGAACTTCGGACTTGATTGTGGATATGTCGACGATCCCCAAACATCCTCGCAACTCCTCAGGCGATGTAACTACCACGTCTTTAGAGGTCGCCGGGCCGAAGCGCGACATACTATCCGCTTAAGAATGCCAGATTGTCCCTTCGCCGGGGGTCCGGAAGGTTTTGCGACTCGAGTCTTGGCATCGCCAGCGCTCTACATTTGCCGTTAAATCGCATCGAAAAGGTAACTTTTGTCGCACCCAAATGTGCATTTTCCGTCAAAACCGCTGCCGAATTGCCTAAAATGTCCGATAGATAGCATGACAAAATGTCGTCGTTTCTTTTGTTTTCAATAACATTCCGGCTTCCAACGTCGTTTTCTAACATCTTTTTATTTTGCTCTTTCCCCTGTTCGAAGACGCTTCCCGCTTCCAAGGTATGAAAAACAAACGGTTTCTCGCAAAGACGCAAAGGCGCAGAAGTTCGCCAAGACAGACTGCCGGGTTTTCTTTGCGTCTTCGCGCCTTTGCGCCTTTGCGTGAGGTGTTTTTGCTCCTAGGAATTTTCTCACAACGCCCGCCGGTCTTGAGCCGGTTCAGGCAGGACTGAGCCTTGCCCCGCCGGGTGTAAGGCCCCGCGGACATCTGAGCGTTGCGCCGGTTGGCTTCCAGGAAAGCCGGCGTGCGGGTGGGAGACTTGCGCAAAGACAAAGCGGCACCTCGCCACGTGCAGCCTACAATATAGGCCAGTTTCCTGTCGCTGTCAAGAGGAAATATTGTCCGATCCGGCACTAGACGCCAGGCGAAATCCGGAATTTATGCGACTGAAGCAGCAAATTCGCTTGCGGAAACGATCCGGGTGGCTTTGTGGCGGTCGAGGACAAGCAACCCGCTCTTGTCGCCGGTCACGAGATAGTCCGCATTACCCGCTTCGCACAGAGCCAGCAGAAAATCGTCAGTGGGATCGGGAGAGCGGTTCATGGGCGGGAGCATGGTCGCGACCTCTGCGAGCCTTTTGATCTGGTTGACCAGGCGCCCGGCCTGGTAAGGTTTGACGAGTTCGGCAATGCGTGGCTTTTCGAGCGTGGCGAGCAACTCGTCGAGATGCGCTGCGCAGGTTAGGAGCGTGAATTTTCCCTCGACCCAGGCGTTATAGATCGCGGCGGGCTTGCCGGCCGGGGCGATCAGGGCGGAGACGAGGATGTTGGTATCGAGCACCACGCGCATCAGGCTTTACCTTCGGTTGGGCGCGACGTTCGGCGCGGACCTCACCCACGGCCTCGTCGACGATGCGCTGAATCTTCTCCGGGTCGGCGCCGGCGTTGCGCGCCTTGATGTCCTCAACGGTGCGCTGAAATACGCGCCAGCGGACGGCGTCTTCGATAAATTTGGAGAGGTCGCCCTTTTTCATGCCCCGAGCGCCCAAAAAGGTGCGCAGAGTGAGATCCGTCTCCTTGGAGACCTTGATGTTCCAGCGGACAGCTTCTTCTTCCATTTCAACACCTATACATTCAGGCAGATAAACTCTTATACACCTATTGTAAGCCGCCATCGACACCGGGGCAAGGGTTTCCGTGCCCCCCAATACCTCTCCTCGCATCCGCCCGCGCGCCCGCCGTTCCCCCCAACTTCCGGCGCACCTCCCGAGCGCCGGAGGAACCCCAAAAGTCACCGACCGTGGCTGCGTGGTGGTGGGTTAAAAGAACGGGTAGTCGACTTACGGTCAAAGTGACTGCAGTATTTGGTAGGCAGTTCCCGACTCGGCCAATGTTGGATGACGCCGTTTCCGCGTTTTCTATCACCCCCTTGAAAATTGACGCTATTGCGAGGATAGTTGTTGGGCGTTACACAATTCGCTGGAATCAAAGCGATTGCCGCTCGCCGCCGACGGTCTTGTCTTGCGGGGACATGGACCGGATTTGCCCAGTGTCAGTGTCAACAGGAAGTCGCCAAAAGGGGGGAATAGTGGCAGACACCCGCGTTCAACTCGAGGTGGAAGACTGGGTGAGGCGGAACTGGATGGCCTCGCAGTTTGGAATGAAATTCTCACGGGAGCGGTTGCCACTTCGATCAGGCGGCGTGTTTGACTTCGACGCTGTAAGTGAAGACCGCTCCATCGTCGCCACCATCTCAACCAGTGGGGCAAAAACCTCAGGGGGAAAACATGCCGTTGGGAAGATCCTCAAGCTCCGGTCCGACATGCTCTTTCTAACAATGGTCGAGGCAAAGCGCCGGGTCATCGTCCTTACTGAGCGCGACATGTGCGACCAGTGTAACAAGGAAGCATCAGGTGGCCGGGTACCGCCAGAAATTGAGTTTGTTTGCGCAGTGATCCCTGAAGATTTGAGGGTGCGGCTGGTCGCTGCTCGTCGTAAAGCATCTGGCGAGTTTGACGTCAGCAAGTAGCAGATAACCGTTCTGTACAATCGATAGCGCGACAAATGTATTGCAGATATGTTCTCGTAACCGGGTTAGGGTCAACCGTCGTCGCAGCATTGTTTGTCAAAAAGCGCGCTTGGTCGTTTTTTGTGCCGGAAAAGAATAACCCCACGATGCCTGCTAATGGCAATCTTCGGATCCATCGAGTAAGATCTGCGCTTCGTTGACACGAAGAACATTGGCGCCAGTTACGGAGAGAATAGTGTTCTTTCTCTCGTGGATGCCTCGATCATGTGTGACAATTACGTTTGCATCCTGCGCAAGACAGGGGGCAACGATGTGACGGTCCTTTCGGGGAGCGAGGTCATCTCCAATAGCGGCAGAGTCCGACTTGCTTTCTCTGTACTTGTTCATTGCGTATAGTTTATTCAGTTCGTGGATCACCACGTCGGGTCTGTAACCATAGTTCGCGATTACTCGCCCGTATTCTTTACGTATTTCATCGGAAATCACAATCTTCCAGCATTTTCGAAGTGCCGAATTGTAAAACGCGCATTCGGGCTCTGTATATGCGATAGCGGGGACAAAGACGTTGGCATCGATGACGGCGCACACGTCACCTTTCGGCTTCGGTATTTGCACGGAGCTTTGCACCCCACTCTTTGAGGAGACGCTCTTCCACAGCAGCGAAACTAGGGACCCAACCCTTGATGTACCAGTTCTCGTCCAACGGTAGCCGAGCGGCCGTTGCACCTGTCTCGTCGCGAGAGAAATGGTAGACCGCCACATCACCCGGCGAAAGACCTTTCGTCGCCCTTAATTGCTGCAACGCCAACAATAAGGTTTCGCTGTGAGTTGTGACGATTAGTTGTTGACCGTACGCGATCGCATCGGCAAACATCCTAACGAGACTAACCTGCGCCTCTGGGTGCAAACTAATTTCTGGCTCTTCTATCATTATGAGGCTTCCCGGCGGCGCAGCGAAAAGCTGGACGATCACGGGGAGAATCTGTTGCGAACCAAAACCCGAGTACCTGATCGGAAGTGTTGTCTCGGAGTTTGAGTCGTAGTAACCGGCCTGTAGGAGCGGCCCACCCGTCCAACCGCCCGCCAGCCTTTCGAGACCGAATACTCCCGCCCAATGCCGGATCCGGTCTGCCTGGGGACCGTAATCAACGCGAGCGAACATGGCAGACAGCACTGCTAAAGTTTTTTCACCCCTCCGTCCGACGCGGAGCGGGCCCGGTTCGAGCTTCATCTCGGCGTCTTTCGGTGATCGCTCGGCCCCAACAATAAAGGTCTTTGCGGCTAAGATCGAACCCATGTAAGTAAGGAAATGACTCACCATGCTCAGGCGATTATTCAAATGCGAATACGTATTTGCCGGCACACCTGACGATGGGCTTGCGCTGAATAGGATCGGAGACAGCACGCACGCCGGAGATTGGATAAGATTAAGTTGGACTTTCTCAAGTCCGGGGACGTTTGGCAACTCCAGCACATCCTGGTAACGACCCGCTGCAGGGCCTTTCTGGGGAGCTACCGTTGTACGAACTGCGACCAAGGATCCATCTAGGTAAATCCCATGCTCTGAAAGACCTAATTTGGGGGAGTACTTCACGGCGTACTTAATCTTCTCAGGTATGCTGAGGGTTTCTTCCCCGACGCCTTGATCCCGCAGCCACCGAGATATCGATTCGCCCCCACTCACGCTCAACCCCAGGACCATGGGGCTGGCAAGGTTTGTCCCGCGAAAGGCGAACCTTCCGTCGTTCCCAAGATCCGCCCATATCCCCTGCCATTTGAACCCTCCGGTGGCACCCATGGCCGCAGCGGTAACCGCTGCCGCGGTCTGGGCAAACAAGGCGATTGCGTCGAGCGCTGAAGACTTGCCTGATCCGTTGGGACCGACCAACAAAGTAAGGGGATTCAAATCCAGGTTAATGCCATTGGCTCCAAAGCATTTGAAGTTCCTCGCTTCGATTGCGGTGAGCATAGATGTGGATTGTAGCATGGACGCCGCGTTAGCAGGCACGGCGCCTTACCTCAAGGATACCTGTCTGCATTTCTAAACCAGGATTTTCCGGCGCTCAGTCACTGCCTTCGGGATTGACCTCCTCATTCAGAAACCTCTCTATTCCTGACGCATCAAGTTCGAAAATCTTCCCGTTGCTTTCACTCAATTCGACAGCCGATGTAGCCTGTACGAGCTCGGCAATGTGATTCCATCGGGCGGGCTCTTTTGCACGACATGCCTCGATGTATTTCTTTGCCGCCTGTGTATAGCCCCGAATCCAATGGTAAAAATGATGATGTGCAACCTCCGGACTCAGATGTCCTCCCTTCAGATAGAACCCCAAGTCATCCAGGAAGTCCAACACCTCGTCGATATTGTCCAAGTCTTGCTTCTTCGACTCTGTTTGAGCTAGTTCTTTTTTGTAGTGAAGCAGGATGAGCGCAGCCCGATCCCTCTGCTGACCCATTCCGTCGAAAATTGCTTGGAACCTGAGGCCCCATTTGGGGTCGTAGATTGATCTCCGATGTGCGACGTAAGCTTGCGTGACAATGAAAAGAAGACCGAAGAGCACCCCTGTTATCAAAGCACCAACCAGTTCCCAATGATTCCCAAGACATCGGCCGTCGACGCCTTGGGCAAAATGGGCGATAAGTCCCGCGGTCGGTATGCACAACGCCGAGAAAACGGCGAAGTAAATTCCTGACACGGATGATAGGAATCGCGTAAGTTTAACCTGGAGCAGAGGTGAGGCGCTCATAGCGGCTTAGCTGATGCCCAGATAGTTTGAAGCTCAGTGCGCAGTCGCGCAATGTTTCCTGGGTCTTCGACCCTGTTGATGAAGAAAAGCTGCGCCCCGGCATCCTTAATTGATGCGCCGAGGGCATAGAAGTCAGCATCGTCGATCACAACGGCACGGTCGTGAATTTCTTTGTGGTGAACTTTGACTTCGATCGCCTGCTGATACTGGCTGCTGAATTTCTTGACCGAGACTTGGAAGTCCTTGGGAGCTCTTGACGTCAGCAGTCTAAGAGATGGCTGCGCCGGCAGGGCTTCCAACATGTCGAGCACTGAATCGTCTAGATAATTATCGACTATAAGGATCTCTTTGGTCGCAGAACGCAGAATGTTCTTTATTTCTTTATAAGCCTCGTACTGAGTGCCTTTTGGAAACACCCGCTCACGGCCGAGAATTGTGCTCTGTTTTGCTTCATACATCTTCACCAGGGTCGCCGTGGGGCGACCCATCCCCGGTATTTTTGACTTCTCAAGAAGGCCATCTTCCTCTAGCAGCCACTCATTGCGCCTTATGTCTTCCGCCGTTATCCCCAAATAGTTCAGGTCAAGCGGAGAGTCGAACTGCACAGGGTAGCGATTGCCATGGCGATAGCTAAGCCAAAACGCGGTGTGGATGATAAACTGCCGAATTTCTTGGTCACCGACGGGGGAAGGCGGTCCGAAATCGGATTCAGACATCAGAAGTTTCTTGAAGTGCGCCGGGTCGTCTGGTAGGTCGAAACTGATTTCACCTGCATCGAACGCGCGTCGAATGACATTTAGAACAGCGTCTTCCACTCGCGCGTCATTGTCCTTCGGATGCCACTCCTTGCCGCGGAGTCTCTCAACCGCCACTTTGCGAATGCTCCTTGTTTTCGTTTTATCGGTGACATAGAAGAGGTACACCGTATTCTCTGGTGGTACGCGTTGGACGTCTTGAAACTCAACATTAAAGCACTCTCCGCTCAGCGTCACAAGTGGCACTGGAATGTTGCTAAATAGGTCGGTGGCCATATGTCGAATTATACTATTAACTGCTTCAATCGAACCCTGCACTTTCACGATCAACCGGGCCGCCGCCGCTGCCCCGCTCATTCAACGATTGTTCCTACCTTCGCCAGAACCTCGTCCACGATCGCATCGGGCACATTTTCCAGCTTTCTGCCATGGCGAGCCCCGAGATCCAGCGCGCGGGGCTGATCGCAGCGGATCACGCCGGTGGTTTTAGTGCCGGCGCCGGCGAGAGATACCGCAAATCCGGCCGTCCGCGCGAAATTCCCGCCGCTGGTGATGGGGAGAACCACGGGCACCTTGGTGACTTGGTTAAAGGCATCCGGGGAGATGATCAAGACCGGGCGCCGGCCCTTTTGCTCATGTCCTTCCGCAGGATCAAGGCTCACCAGCCAGATTTCGCCACGCCTCATCAGATCAGCTCCCGACCCACAGGCTGGTCATCGAGCCACTCCCGCTCCTCTTTCGTGCGACGGGCCTTGGAGTTGCACTGGGCGAGCAGTTCGTCGAGGGTGTAGCGGAGCCGTTTGGGCGGCTCCACCACCAGCCGGCCGCGTTCGATCGCAATGCCGACCTTTGCTCCGGCCCCCAAGCCCAGGACGTCGAGCACGGCACGCGGTACCGCCAGCATGACCGAGCCGCCGACCTTGCGCAGATGTGTTCTGTGCATAACCATTCCTTTCGATTATATTTCAATATAACATCTTGCAAGAGGATTCACAACACGAGCAGCGGGCGGCGCGGAGCTATTTGGCTCCGAGCCGAATTCCTGCACGGCCTCTTCGCATTGCCCGGCAAAAGAAGCTATCAGTCATCAGTTTTCAGCCCTCAGTAGAGGCGACGAGGCCTTAGCAGCCTTTTCTCATTGCCCGGCAATGAGCATGTCGAACCGGCGGGGGCATAACACGGCCCTGGGTGGGTGCTACTGGCTCGGGCCGCCCGGGCATACCCGAGCGTCGCCAGCTCACCTCCAAGTGGAATCGTCGAAGCGGCTGAGGTCGAGATCATCGTCGAGGATTCCCAGCGTGACGATGGCGAAGGTGAAAACCTTGGTGCCCTCGTGCAGGTGCCCGCCGAAGGCTTTTTGGTCGTCGGTCATGGTGATGTGGGCGTGGATTCGGCCACCGAGGACGTAACCATTCACCGCGATCAGGTCCATCGCGCCCGCCCGCTGCGTATAGGCGAGCTTCGCCGGAAGCGTGGTATTGCTCACGGCGTGGACGTGATAACTGGTGACGGACCCGACGCCGCTGAGGATCAGCGCGTTTTTGATTTTCTCGTTTTTCACCGCCTGCCGGAGCCCCTCCAGCAGATCGGTGTTGTACTTGAAGCGGACCAAAACCACGCGTTTGATCTCACTCGCAACGCTCACCACTTCCGGCACCGCCGGCTCCGCCGCGGGCACGGGTCGGCCCACCATCAGCAACATCCAGAGCACACCGCAAATCGCTTTTTTCATCACTCCTCCTAATGTAGGGCCGAACAGCGTTCGGCCCAGGGCAGCTCTGCTGGCCCCTACAACGCAAATTGGGGCTCTGCCCCGCCGTGCCACACCCCGTAACGCCGCCGTCCTGGCGGCATCCCGTGTGCCGGCAAGCAGGTAGCGAGGTATCCTGCTCCGAGCGGGACTCCTCTGCGGCATTTTCTCAGTGCCCGGCAAAAGGAGCTATCAGTCATCAGTTTTCAGTCCTCAGTAAAGGCGACGAGGCCTTAGCAGCCTTTTCTCATTGCCCGGCAATGAGCATGTCGAACCGGCGGGGGCATAACACAGCCCTGGGTGGGTGCTACTGGCTCGGGCCGCCCGATTTCGGTTGTGCGGGCTTTTCTTTTGCGGGTTGCGGGCATTGGCTCTCTGCCGCCCTGCGAATTGCCTCAACGTCGGCGAGGTCCTGCGGTCGTGCTGCGGCCAGCTTTGCCGCTATGAGATCATCACGCGAGAGGTATCTAACGCCACGGGCATGGAAGGCGGACAAAAGGTCTTTGTAGTCTTGGTACATCCGGCTCCATCTCCCAACCTTTGAGTGCGTAAGCGGTCTGGATCATTTCCTCAACCGCATCCATCCGCTCGTGCACGGGCCGACTTTGCCAGTACCCATATTCATCAGCCTTCATTTTCGCGAAGTCGGTGTACTTTCGGATGGTCTTGTCCATGCCTCTTTGTACCACGTCCGGGGCTGCACTTTCAAACCGAAATGACCGCGCTTTCGGGCTAGGGAGACAAGGGGCGAAGAGTCGGAAACGACAATCACAACCCGAGCCAATTCGACGAGCCGCAACGGAAAGCAAGCTGCGCTTACCTTTGCGCGGCTTCTGGTGATTAGGGCGAAGAGGCGAGGGTCTGCTCGATTTTAATCCCCACGCACCACTGGCCCCCAGCGTAATAGGCGGGGTTCCTCTTGATCAGGTCGATGGAGGTCTCATCTGTCTCTATGGTCACCTCGGCGGCAGCGGTGGTGTCCGGATTGAAATAGAAGCCCAGGGGCTGGCTGGGGAGAACCACGACTTGCCCGCAGATCCAGCACCCCACATTTTTAGCATACAAGTTCAAAAACTCTTGCCAGTTCGTGTTGGAGTTAAATCCCACCCACATGTAGTCGATGACCCCGTCAATGTCGCTCCCACAATCGGAACCGAGCACGTTCCCCGCCACGCCATACCATGGATCGTCCGAGGTGGGGTCGGGAGGAGGCACAGGGTATGAACAAGAAGGAGTGGGCTTAGGAGAAGGGAAAGAAGGGGGAGAAGGTTGAGTGGTTTGCCCGCCCCCGCAGGACGCGAGTAAGAGGAGAGTGAGCACAACAATCAGGAAAGACCGTGGGATTCTCGCAATCCCGCCTCTCAGGAACCGAGTGTGCGAAGTGTGCGGCGCTCCCATTGGGGGTTCCTAGTGTCTCATAGTTTACTCCAAAGCACCCCCGGAGGGCCATTACGCACATTTGCCGCACATTTGCCGAAAACCCGCGAAGAAAGGCGCGCGGGGGCCGTGGATTGCTTATGGCTTGAGGGGATTCTCGACCGAGGCAATTTCGCTCAGTCTTCCCAGGTCGAGGACCATTTCGCCCTGGGCGTCGGGCTCGAAGGCGGGGACGAAGCGCGCTCCCCAGACCACTTCCTCGAATCGGTAGGAGTGGCGGACGTGGACCGTCTGATTGAAGGTATCGTCGAACGCCTTAATGGTAATCAGAAACTCCGCTTGATGCTCCGCCAGGTATTCCGCGCCCCGGCCCCATAGCGGGCTGGACTCGTCAATCGGATGGACGATCGTCCAGGAGAGTGGCAGGAATTGGATGAGGCGGCGTTCCAGCGTCAGATACTGAAATTTCCGCTTTGGGCCCTGGTCCGAGGGTTCCACGGTGCTTAACATCATGCGCGTTTCCACTTCCATCAAATTGTTGCTACGCCGGTTGGCCACCCGGAATTGCAGGCTGGTTCCGGATTGATAAGGCGCCACCACCATCTGCTTGCTGAAGGCCAGGCGAGCCGCGGGCCGCGAGAATCGCCCGAACAGCAGACCGGTGGCAATGGCCAACGCCATCAGTCCCAGCAGGGCTTGCAGCGACGCCACCAGGCTGGTCAGAACACTGTTCGGAGAGATTCGGCCGTACCCCACCGTGGTAAAGGTTTGCGCGCTGAAGAAAAAGGCGCTCAGAAAGCGGCTGAGCGCCGTGCTGGTGTCCGCGCCCTGAAGGTGCTCCACGCCGAGCTTCACGTAGATCAACGCAAACACGGCGTTGGCGATCACGAATCCGCCAAATATCAGCAGCCAGAAAACCGGCCCCGAGGCGTTGATCATGAAAAGATAAGGGTGAATGTCGCGCCAGGTGGTCCCGCGCCGGCGAACATTGAAATCCCCGCTGGGGTTGATAATTCGATGCAGGCCGCTGCTGTATTTTTCCGTGAAGCCGGGGTCAAAGGAAGGTTTGCTCATTTTATCGCTTCAGGAACGTGCCCTCTTCGAGCTCCTCGAATGCCTGCCGGAGCTGCTCCTGCGTATTCATCACAATCGGGCCGTACCACGCCACCGGTTCCTCAAGCGGCTTTCCCGAGACCAGCAGGAACCGAATCCCATCGTCCCCGGCCTGCACCATCACTTCATCGCCCCGGTCAAAGAGGATCAGCGAGCGGTTGTCCGCCTCCGTGGGGGGATGTGTGTCCAACCACCCTACCGATTCGGTGGGCACGGCGAGCGGCCCCGAGGCGTTGCAAAACTTGCCCGCCCCGCCGAAAACGTAGGCGAAAGCGTGGCGCGTGGTCTCCACGGGCAAAGTCTTTGTCCGGCCGGGAGGCACGGACACATCAAGATAAATCGGGTCAGCGGCTATGCCGTCCACCGGGCCGCTCTTCCCCCAGAAATTTCCACACACGATGCGAACCCGCGTGCCGTCGTCGTCCTGGACCTCCGGGATGTCGAGCGCTTTCACTTCCTGATAGCGCGGTGAAGTCATTTTGAGCGCGGCCGGCAGGTTCGCCCACAACTGGAACCCGTGCATGCGGCCCGTCGCGTCGCCCTTGGGCATCTCCTGATGAATGATTCCGCTGCCTGCCGTCATCCACTGCACGTCTCCGGCGGCGATGGCGCCCTGGTTCCCCATGCTATCACCGTGCTCCACCGTTCCGGCAAGAACGTAGGTGATGGTCTCAATCCCGCGATGAGGATGCCACGGGAAGCCGGCCAGATAATCCTGGGGAATGTCGTTGCGGAAGTCGTCCAGAAGCAGGAACGGATCGAAATCCGACGTGTTGCCGAACCCGAACGCGCGGCGCAAGTGTACGCCCGCACCTTCCAGCGTGGGCTTGGACCGAACAAGTCGCTTAATGGGTCGAAGGGACATTTTGACCTCCAGAGGAGAAGTTTACCCTTTTTTGGCCCCGCTGCGCCATGCATCAAAGGACTTCCGGTTGCCGGGCTCGTCGCGGGCTAATGATACCTTGCCCCTGGGTATAGGACGTTCAGCGCCAATACGAATAGGGGATCGTATATGTACCCAAAGACTTTCCAACCGACCAGCAGGCCGATCATGGCGAGGGAGGGACTGCGGGTGGCCTCGGTGAAGCGACGGGCAAAATTCTCTGTGAATAACAAACAAATGGCCCCGTGGCCGTCCAGCGGCGGAATGGGGAGCAGGTTGAAGAGGCCGAGCAGGAGATTAAGGGAGAACATGATGCTGAGAAGTATCGCCACACCCTCAAGGGGTCCGGGGTGCGCAGCGGCGACCACTCGCGTGAATCGGGCCGATCCCGGCTTCACAAAAGCGCCAGCGAGAATTCCAATGCGAATCGCCAACGCTGCCCCGAGCATGAGCAAAAAGTTCGCCGCAGGCCCGGCCAAGGCCATCCAAGCCGCGCGACGGGGGTGTCGATATCGCCAGCGAGGATCAAATGGAGCGCTGCCCCACCCGATCATCCACCCACCCAGCACATAGGAGAGAATGGGCACAATGATTGTGCCGAAGACTTCGCGGCGAATGTGCGGCAGGGGATTCAGCGTCACCTGCCCACCTTCCGCCGCCGTCAGATCACCACCCCATTGGGCAACCAGGGCATGTGCGGCTTCGTGACAGGTCAGGGAAAAGAGGAAGGCAATATACCAGAGAAACCCTAGAGCGATGAATTCGGGATTCATTGAAGTCAGCATCTAAACTACCCCTGGCGACTGCGAAAGATGGCGGGAGGAATTCTGTACGCCCAACCGAGCGGGCGAATATAACATAACAGGCGCCCCTCGTCCTATTTCGCCACGCGGGCACCTGGCCCGCCTTGGCCAAAGGGGCGCGGCACGCGAGGGAGCCGCCGTGGCAAGAAAGCGGCGGGGCATCTTCGCCGGGCTGATCAACGTCTGTTACGGCATACTATCTCAGGTTGGATTTGACCCATGAACATTCTTCTCTTCGGCGCTTCGGGGATGGTCGGGCAAGGCGTTTTGCGCGAATGCCTTCTCGATCCTGACGTTGCAACCGTCCTCTCGATCGTGCGAAACAGCACCGGGCAGCAACACCTGAAACTGCGCGAAATCGTCCACAAGGATTTCTTCGACTTTTCTTCAATTCAATCGGAGCTGTCAGGATTCGACGCCTGCTTCTTTTGCCTCGGTGTATCTTCCGCGGGCATGTCCGAAGAAAACTATCGGCATATCACTTACGACATCACCCTCGCAGCGGCACAGACCCTGGCGAAGCTCAACCCCAACATGACGTTCATTTATGTTTCTGGCGCGGGCACGGACAGTTCCGAGCACGGCCGCATAATGTGGGCGCGGGTGAAAGGACAGACCGAAAACGCCCTGCTTCGCTTACCATTCAAAGCAGCGTACATGTTCCGTCCCGCGGTGATTGTGCCGCTCCACGGGATCAAATCAAAAACCAGGCTCTACCGGGTCTTTTACGCAGTGCTAGGGCCTCTCCTTCCCCTCTTGAAAGCCTTCCCGAAGTATGTCACCACCACCGAGAAACTGGGGCGAGCGATGCTTATCGTCGCCAAACGGGGCGCACCCAAGCCCGTGCTCGAAAACTCTGACATCAACAAACTTTAAAGAGAAAAGCTGCGGACCTACAGAACAGGTCCGCGCTACACTTCAGTAAAGCCGTCAGGTGGCTATTGCCCGGAAGTGAGGGCCTTCAGGTAGCGGTAGTAGAAGTCGACGCCCTGGTAAAACGACTCCACGCGCAGACGCTCGTCGCGGCCGTGGGCGCGCACGTCGTTCATATCGATGGCCACACCGGAAATCCCATAGGTGGGCATGCCCGCGGCGTTGGTATAGACTCCGTCCGATGCCCCCGTCGCCATGGTGGGGATAACGGGCGTTCCCGGCCACATTTCTCCGGCAATTCTTTCAAGAGTCTGCATCACGTCGGGCCGCAGTATGACCGGCGGCGGGGCCTGGGCATTGGGCGCGCTATCGAGTACCCGGCCGCTATTATCGACATAGCCGACCTCGACCTTGGGATCCGCGAAAACGCGGACGAGCGTCTGCCGTACCTCTTCGCGCGCGTGTCCGGGCAGGATGCGGCAGTTCACGTTGGCCTGGGCGCTTTGGGGGAGGGCGTTGTTGGCGTGTCCCGCATCCAGCCGCGTGGCCACGCAGGTGGTGCGCAGCGTCGCGTTCTGAAGCGGGTCCAGGGAAAGGCGCGCCGCCGCCGTGGCGTCCGGCGGGTTCTTCAGAATGGCCCGCATGTCAGCAGCCTCCGTGCCGGTTTCCGCGGACGCCATGCGCTCGAAGTAAGAGCGCGTGACGTCGTTCAGCTCCAGAGGGAACTGAAAGCGTTCCAGGCGGCCCAGCGCGTCGGTAAGATGATAGATGGCGTTGTCCGGCACCGGCAGGGAACTGTGCCCGCCCGAGTTGGTTACCTTGAGCTGGAAGTCCGCGTAGAGTTTCTCGCTGGCGTCCACGGAAACGATGACGGGCTTGCCATTCTCGGTGTCCACGCCGCCGCCGTCGGAGTTGAGCACGAATTCGGCATCGATCAGCTCGTGGTGATTCTTGATCAGCCAGTCCATGCCGTTTGACAGACCGCCCTCTTCATCAGCGGTCAGCGCCAGGATGAGGTCGCGGTCCGGTTTGAACCCTTCGCGCTTAAGGCGGATGAATTCGGTGACCCAGATGGCGTCGTCACTTTTCATGTCCTGCGTGCCGCGGCCGTAGTAGTAGCCGTCCTTTTCCACGAACTGGAAGGGATCGGTAGTCCAGTCGGAGCGGCGCGCCTCCACGACGTCGAGATGGCCGATCAGGAGCACAGGCCGGTGCGCGCCCGTGCCGTGCAGACGCGCCACCATGTTGCCTTTGCGGGTGTTGGGGCCCAGCACCACAACATCGCTCGCGGGGAAACCGGCGTCACGCAGGCGCTGCGCCATGGCCTCCGCGGCTACGGTGGTGCTGCCTACAGAGTCCGTGGTGTTAATCTCGATGAGTTGCTTGAAAATGTCGTGCGATAACTGCCGCGTTGCGGCGTCAACCTGGGCCAGCAAGGCGGGCGCAGCAAACACCACGGCCCCGGCTGCCAGAAGAAAGGCTCTTGAGAGAGGTCTAGGCATCGCGGCATTATATCAAACACCATCCCAGGCCGCGGGTGGGGGCTGCTGAGTGGACCGTGTCCCGAAAGGGCCATTCGGCGCTGCTCCTCCGGGAACCTCGTGCTATTCGCGACCGTGATTTTCTTCCCGGCTACGCCTTCAAGCCAAGAATTATCGCTCAAGAGAAGTTCGCCCCGGTATACTGGTCGGCGCATTATCGGTTTGCCGGCAAACATTCTGGCGTTGCTGATATATGAATCCCTTTGCGAGTAACTTCGATGAAAAGATTGGGAATTCTTCTTTCCGGTCGCGGTTCGAACTTTGAGGCCATTGCGCGCAACGTGCAGGCGGGCAAGATTCCGGCGGAAATCGCCACAGTGGTCAGCAACAAGCAGGAAGCGTTGGGCCTTGCGCGTGCGAGGGAAATGGGCCTCGAAACCCGCTTCATTCCCTCAAAGGGCAAAGAGCGCGAGGCCTTCGATCGCGAAGTCGTGGCGGTGTTGAAGGAATTTCAGGTTGATCTGGTCTGCCTGGCGGGTTTCATGCGCATTCTCAGCCCATACTTCGTGCGGGAATTTCCCCGCCGCATTTTGAATATTCATCCTGCCCTGCTTCCCGCCTTTCCTGGCGAGGATGCGCAGCGGCAGGCGCTTGAATACGGTGTGAAATCCACCGGCTGCACCGTTCACCTGGTGGACGAGGGCGTGGACACGGGACCCATCGTGTGCCAGGCCGTGGTGCCGGTGCGCGATGACGACACGGCGGAGACGCTTGCCGCACGAATTCTCAAAGAAGAGCACCGCATCTACTCCGAGGCAATCTGCCTGCTACTCGAAGACAAGCTGCGCTTCGAGGGCCGCCGAGTGCTGAGGAAGTGAGATTGGGGATACCAGTTTTGTTCCGGGACGGAAATGATATCCAAGGAGGGATGATAAACTGTCTTTGATGACCATCGACGAACAACTCGCTTATCTCACCAAAGGCGCGGACGAGACCATCCGCGTGGAAGAGCTCAAGGCCAAGCTCGAGCGCTCGGCGAAAACCGGCAAGCCGCTGCGTGTGAAGGCGGGGTTTGACCCCACGGCGCCCGACATCCACCTGGGCCACACGGTACTGATCCGCAAGCTCAAACATTTTCAGGATCTCGGCCACACGGTGATTTTTCTGATTGGCGATTTCACCGGGATGATCGGTGACCCTTCCGGCCGGAACGTGACGCGCCCGCCTTTGACGCCGGAGGAGATCGCCGTTAACGCGGAAACTTACAAGAAACAGGTCTTCAAGATCCTCGACCCGCACAAGACCGTGGTGGACTTCAATAATCGCTGGCTCGGTAAACTTTCCAGCGCCGAATGGGTGAAACTCTGCTCGCATTACACCGTGGCGCGGATGCTGGAGCGGGACGATTTTGCGGATCGGATGAAAGAGCAGCGGCCCATCTCCATGCACGAACTGCTCTACCCACTCTCGCAGGCCTACGATTCCGTGGCACTCGAGGCCGACGTCGAGCTCGGCGGAACCGACCAGAAATTCAATCTGCTCGTCGGCCGCGTAATTCAGCCGGAATATGGGCAGGAGCCGCAGGTCATCATGACCATGCCCATCCTGGAAGGGCTCGATGGCGTACAGAAGATGTCGAAGTCGCTGGACAATTATGTCGGGATTAACGAGCCGCCCGCTGAAATGTTCGGCAAACTCATGTCCATCTCGGATGAGATGATGTGGCGGTATTACCTGCTGCTCACCGATCTCACCCCGGCCGAAATCGAGACGCTCAAGATGTCAGTGGCGTCCGGAAAAGATCACCCGCTGGAAGTGAAGAAAGCCCTGGTGCGCCGCATCGTCACGGATTTTCACAGCACCTATGCCGCCACTCAGGCACAGAAGGATTTTGAGGCGCAGTTTCAAAAGAAATCTGTCCCGCAGGTCGTTGCTAGCATTCACCCGCCCTATAGCCTTCCTCGGCCGAGAGAGCTTTTCCGGTTCCTTGTAGATCTGGGGGAGTTCACTTCTAACTCGGAAGCTCAACGTAAGATCAAAGAGGGTGCCGTTTATGTAGACGCAGGGCACCCAGGGGCAGCCACTTGGGTTCGCCTCAGCAACCCCATTGCAAAGCTGCGCCTTGAGACCGGACCACGAGGTTCAGTCGCCCTCTTGATAGGTGATGTGCGCGTCCCGGCTCAGATAGCAACGTTTAAGGCAGGAAGGAAAGTCTTCCAGGTTTCATTTACCCATTCTAATTCTTCTTGAGCGAGCAAATGCTCAAGTTTCCTTCAGCACTGGGTCCTCCAATGTTATATTTACACTCGAGGAGAGGTCATGCGTAACATCAAGTTCGTCATCGAGAAGCATTCAGATGGGTTTGTTGCCTACCCTCTCGGCGTAAAAGGCATAGTTGTCGGCGAAGGCGACACCTATGAGGAAGCTTTTGCTGACGTGAGATCTGCGCTCAAATTTCATGTGGAAACCTTTGGTACCGAAGTCTTAGAAGCTCAACCCTCTGTCCTCGAAGCCTTCCTTGCAGAAGCCCCTGTGGAGATCTAGTGGCCAAGTTTCCAGTGGATGCGCCAAAGCAAAGAGTCATAAAGGCGTTCAAAGTATTGGGATTTCAGACCGTACGAGAGAAAGAACACATATCAATGGTTCGAGTGAATCCGGACGGCACAACGACGCCATTGACCATGCCCAATCATCCCCGTTTGAAGGGTTCCTCACTCAGAACGATATGCACGCAGGCGGGCATACCCCGAGACGAATTCCTTGCGGCTTACGAGCACTCCTAGGATTCGCTCCTGTCAGTCGCTCCGCCAGGCGTGAAAAGGTCTGCGGATTTCTCCGACATCGAGGAGACGCAAGAATCGGGTTTCCGTCGCCAATTTTCTTGTGCCAGAATGAATAGCAGGCCGATCTAATTAGAAAGGGACCGTGTGTTGCTGATGGAACGGGGCTTCCTGCGCGGCCGACATTCTGCCGGAGGATGACTATGCCGGAGATCACCGAATCATTCCTGCGCGGTCAATTGGTGGCGCGCCGCCAAAAGTTGGAATCCACAGCAAAGGCTGTTGGCGGGCAGGGCGGCATCGCAGAACTTTTGAACGAAGTTGACGCCGCATTGGCGCGCATGGAAGCGGGGACCTACGGTCTTTGCGAGGCCTGCCATGAATCCCTCGAGAAGGACCGCCTCCTCGCTGATCCCTTAGTCCGGTTATGTCTTGACCATCTGAGTGCGGATCAACGCCGCGCGCTGGAGCAGGACCTTGAGCTTGCAGGCCAGCTTCAGCGAGGGTTGCTGCCGGAAACAAACTTGCGATTCGGTGGCTGGACCATCTCCTATCACTACCGGCCACTAGGCCTGGTGAGTGGCGACTACTGCGACCTCGTGGTGCGCGAGAATGGATCAACAAACCTCTTCTTCGCGCTTGGGGATGTGTCGGGGAAAGGGGTTGCTGCCTCCCTGCTGATGTCACAACTCCACGCCATTTTTCGGACCTTGACGGCCTCGGATCTTCCTGCCCAGGCACTCGTCGAGCGTGCCAGCCGCATTTTCTGCGAGACGACGATGTCCACCTTTTATGCCACGCTCATCTGTGGGCGGGCGGATTCATCGGGTGGGATTGAGTTGTGCAATGCCGGACATTGTCCCGCGCTGGTGGGTCAACAGGGGAAAGTCGCACGCCTGGAAGCCACCGGCGTTCCGATTGGGATGTTCTGCGATGGCCGCTACTCCACGCAGCAGGTGCGACTGGCTCCGGGCGAAACCCTGTTCTTATATACCGACGGCGTCTCGGAAGCTCGGTCTCGAACCAACGAAGAATATGGCGAGACGCGCTTGGTGGAGTTCCTGACGCAGAAACCCGATTTGCCCCCGGAAGCGTTGATTTGTGCTTGCCTGGATGATTTGAATGCCTTCCGTTCCGGACAGCCTCTGCTGGACGACCTTACGATCATGGCGATTCAACGCACCCATTAATGGGGGGAAGCCACCGCCATTCGTACGGTGGGGTTTGTCTGGCCCCACGCGAGGGGGTGCTTCTTTCAGAAATGGCGCATAATCCCTCGGCGTAGAATGCTCCGCCTTGACATCCTCATGTCAATTCTGCATCCTTCCCACGTCAGCCCGTGAGAATCACCATCCTGTTCAACCCTTCCGCGAAGCGAGGCAAGGCGCGCCGTCTGCTCAAACGTGCGCTGAAGGTCTTCCGCCAGCAGCGCGTGCAGTTTGATGTTCGGGAAAGTCAAAGCTCCCGGCACCTGAGGGAGCTTGCACGAGGAGCGCGTGAGGAGAAGCCTGACCTTATCGTTTCCGCCGGCGGCGATGGCACCCACCACTACGTCATCAACGGACTTCATAAATCAGAAATCCCTCTGGGATTGCTGCCGCTGGGCACGGGTAACGATTTCGCCGAGGGCTTGGGCATGCCCAAGGATGTGCGCGCTGCGGCCATGGCACTGCTGAATGGCCACGTTCGGGAGATTGACCTTGCCCAGGTCGGCGCGGCGATGTACGGCTGTATCGCGGGAGTTGGATTTGACTCAATTGTCACCCGTCACGCGAACGAGCACGCGCGGTGGCTCAGCGGGTCGCTCGCTTACACGTGGTCACTGCTTTGTTGCATGCGCGAATATCGGCCACAGCAGCTCGAGATCGTTGCGGATGGCAAGTCTTTCTGCGGAGAGGTTCTGTTTGCAGTGGTGGGAAACAATTCTTCGTATGGGGGAGGCATCAGATTGGCGCCTCGCGCCAGGCTGGATGACGGACTTTTGGATATCTGCATCGTGCCTTACATGAGCCGCATCGAACTGCTGCGCTGGGTTCCGCGCGCCTACCGGGGTGAACATTTGAATCACCCGCGAATCAAATACCTTCAGGCGCGCCAGATCACCCTGCGCCCGGCATCACGAATGGAGTTGTTCGGCGACGGAGAATTCTTACAGGAATTACCCGCCACCATTGAAGTGGTCCCGCGCGCTCTGCGTGTGATTGCTCCAGGGTATTGAGGCGCGGCCAAGATGGCAGGGTTGCGGAGGGCTAGAAGCTGTTAGGCCTTCGTCGCGCGACCCCGGGACTGGGAGGCGAGCGCTTGGGCGACCCGTTTAACGGTTTCGAATCGCTCTGCTGAGAGGTTGGATACAAACGGAGGCAGGGGGCCAGTTTCGGCGATGCCGGCGGCCTCTACGGCGGCGTGCAGCACGGGCGCGGGACCCCAAGCATCACGCAAATCTTCCAGCGGCAGAAAGTTCGCGCGCAAGGCTTCCGCCGCAGCGCGGTCGGCGCGCTTGCAGGCGGCAAACAGCGCCTGACTCAGCGCCGGGGCGATGCAGCCGGAGCCGGTGGTGAACCCGGGCAAATGCCAATCCAGCAAGTGGACCACCGCCGGCCGCTCGCCGATGCCGCTCAACACGCGGCGGCGGTCCACGCACGCCAGCAGTCCCGCAAGGTAGTCGTCCTGCGTTGGATCCTTGCGCACCACCGCGTACTTAATCGCGCAACATACGCCACTCTCCACCAGGCGGCTGACCGCGTCCAGGCCCGCCGCACGATCGGCGCCGAAGCTCGCCTCATCTTTCAGGTAAAGGGTCAGAGGCATGCCCGCCGCATCCGCGAACTCGCGCAGGCCCTTTTCGAGTCCGCCGGCATCACGTGGATCGTTGCAGGGCAGCACCATGACGCAGGGGAATCCATATCGGCGCAGCAAAGGAGCTTGATCCATGAGCCGGCCGTACGAAGGTCCCGCGCTGGGAATGCACCACAGGTGGTCCGGTAAACTCTCGAGCCACGCGAGAAGCTGTTCGTATTCCTGTAAGCTCAGGTGGTAGAGAAAGGCGTTGCCGCCAAAAATCAAACGCGTTATACCCGCCGCGGCAAGATGATTCATCATACGGGCGGAGGCGTTGAAATCCAGCGTGCGCTGCGGGTCGCGGCGGCGAGCCAGCGGCGGCACAGGGAAAACTCCCTGCAAGTCTTCCAGAGTGATAGGTGATTTACGCATCAGATCCTCAGCAGACGCCAAGCCCTACGGAAACGGCGGACAATCGAGAGTGGACAGGAAAATCAACTTCCCACGATCTCAATCATTTGTTCGGTTTGTGAAGGGTGAGGTTCAATACCGGGTGCGTACGCGTGTCAAGCGAACTGACCTGTCGCACCTGGGAGGATAAGTTTTTGTACATGGCTTGGACAGTGTAGTCGTGGTCAAGCCGGAGGTCCGTGAACTTGTATTGCCCTCCCTCCTGCGAGTAGATATCCAGCACCTTCCGGGTTTGGAGATCAGTCAATTCAATGGTGGCGCCCTGGATGAAATTCTCCGCCTCGTCCATCACCACGCCTGTGACCGTTTTCGTCTGAGGCACCTTCTCTTTCGCCAGTCCTGTCGCCCACCCCAAAAGCAAAACCCCTCCCAGGAGCAGGAAGGTGAGAGCCGTCAGTTCCGGCGCTGGGCGGGGTGATTCCCCTCTCACTGGGTTGCCGTCGGGCGATGCACTGCTTGTCAGGTAACGGAAGCTCATATTACCAAGCCTCATCTTCATCGTCTTCATCCCCGCTGGAAATGACGTCGAGTTCCACCGGATTGGTGTTCACGACTTCCAGTTCTGCCCCGCAATCCGGGCAATCCAACGTCGCCCCTTCTTCGACGTCGTCTTCGATTTCAATCGCCGCCTCGCATTCAGGGCAATGAGCCATGATCTTGCCTCCCCTTAATAACTCCGTCTCCCCAAATAAAAGTCTATGCATTTCTCCAGATGATGTCCAGCGCCACCTCTAGTTCATTTTGGATTTTAGATTTTGGATGGATTAAGAACCTCCTCGCACTCTCACTGCTTGGGTGAGGAGGGACTAGGGGGGCGTTGCCTTGCCAATCCAAAACCCAAAATGCGATCGGCGTGGCTCTTGGATTCTGCGCTCAACTGGCTCTTCCCAATCATGCCCCCACCACGGTAATCTTGTTGCCGTCCGGGCCGGATCAGGAAATTCACTAATACGAGGTGCGCCATGGGAAACCATCATCAATTCGCGACGCTGGCTGTGCATGCAGGTGAAGCTCCCTGCAAGGTCACCGGCGCGGTCGACACGCCCATTTACCAGTCCACCACGTTCGCCGCCGTGGATTCGGATGAAATGGCCGCGCTGTACTCCGGGGAGAAGCCGGGGTACATGTACACGCGCTATGGAAATCCCACGGTGCACGCGCTGGAGGAAAAGATTGCGGCGCTGGAAGGAGGCGAGGCAGCGCAGGCTCTTGCCACCGGCATGGCGGCCGTCTCCTCCGCCATCTTGGCCTACGTGAAGGCCGGCGACCACGTGGTGGCGGCGCGTTCCCTGTATGGCGCGGCCTACAACTTTCTGAACCGCAAGCTCCCGGCCATGGGCGCCTCCACAACTTTTGTGCAGTCCACCCGCGCGGAAGATTTCGAGAAGGCCATTCAACCCAACACGCGCCTGATTTATTTTGAATCACCCAGCAATCCCATCCTGGAGATTCTCGACATCGCCGCGCTGGCCGGAATTGCCCGTGCGCGTGGCATCCCTTCCATGATGGACAATACTTTCGCCTCGCCGGCCCTCCAGCAGCCGCTGAAGTCAGGAATCACCGTGGTGGTTCACTCTGCCACCAAGTATTTGTGCGGGCACGGCGACGCGATGGGAGGCGTCGCCATCGGCCCAAAAGATTACATTGAGCACCTGAACCGCGACGTCCTCCGCGACTTTGGCGGAGTCATGAGCCCCTTCACGGCCTGGTTAATGCTCCGGGGCATTCGCACTCTCCACGTGCGCATGCCTGTGCACTGCGCCAACGCGCAAAAGGTTGCCGAGTTCCTGGCCCAACACCCCAAGGTGGAACGCGTCAACTATCCGGGCCTCGTCAACCATCCCGGACACGACCTGGCCAAGCGGCAAATGAAAGCCTTCGGCGCCATGATGAGTTTCGAGGTCAAAGGAGGTTACGAGGGTGGCAAGCGGGTCATGGATCGCGTGAAGATTTTTTTACGCGCTGCCAGCCTGGGCGATACCCGCTCGTTGATTGTGCACTCCGCTTCCACCAGCCATCGGGCCGTGCCGCGTGAACAGCGGGAGGCCATCGGTATCACCGACGGCTTGGTGCGCCTCTCCGTGGGAATCGAAGCCGTCGAGGACCTGATCCAGGACCTCGATCAAGCGCTGGCGTAGACCGTCCGCGGCGGAGGCCCCGCCCTTCCGCGTGGCACTCTCGCTGTATTCTTCAGCCCTGGAGAGGTAGTAGGATAGGGGTGAGGATACCGATCGTGCTCCAACTCATCTCGCTCTTGATGGTGGTCTATTCTTACTTCCTGATCCGAACCAATCTTCCCAAACTCCCGCGATCCATTCCGACGCACTTCAATGCCGCGGGTGTAGCCGACGGATGGGGGAGTCCTGACACCCTCTGGATCCTGCTGGTCGTGCAGATCCTAACCAGCGTGGGTTTTCTCGCCGTGCCTTATCTAGGCCAACGATTCCCTCAAACCGTTAATCTCGGACTGCGCAAACTGAGCGACTACTCTCCCGAACAGCGCATACGCATCCTGCCGCTGCTGGGCGAAATGATGGGGTTCTTGAGCGTCGGGACAAACATGTTTTTCGCCTTTTTGCTGCACGAGATCATCCAGGCGGCAGCGCAGCCCATTCCGCGCATCCATGTGCTTTTGCCGCTGGGGCTCCTATTGGGCGGCGCGTTGGGCATCACGCTGTATTACTTGGATCGGATCCGCCGCGCCGCGAAAGCTGACGCCGCTGGCGGCCCATCAAACGGACTCAAGTCTTGACTTGCTCCGCCACGGCCGCCGCGAATTCCTGAGTGGTGTTCTTCCCGCCCAAATCGGGCGTGCGCACGAGGCCCGCGGCCATCACCGCTTTCAGCCCGCTCATCACCCGTGCGGCCGCTGGGGCTTCACCCAGGTATTCCAACATCATTGCGGAAGCCCAGATGGCGGCGATGGGATTAGCGATGCCCCGTCCCGCAATGTCGGGCGCGCTGCCGTGCACGGGCTCAAACACCGGCGGCCCACGGCGCTCCACTGGATTGATGTTGGCGCTGGCGGCGACTCCCAAGCTGCCTTGCAAAGCGCTTCCCAGATCGGTGAGGATGTCCGCGAACAGGTTTGAGCCCACCACCACATCCAGGCTTTCCGGATGAGTAATCATGCGTGCGGCGAGCGCGTCCACGTGGTAGCTGGCCACGCTGACGTCGGGGTACTCGCCCGCCACGGCGCGCACAACTTCGTCCCATAACACCATGGTGTACTGCATGGCGTTGGACTTGGTGGCGCTGGCCAGACGCTTGCGGGGCCGCCGCTGCGCCTGCTGGAAGGCATAACGGACCACGCGCTCGACGCCCCGGCGCGTGAACACCGACTCCTGAATGGCCACTTCGTCCGGCGTGCCGCGCTTGAAGCGGCCGCCCAACCCCGCGTACTCGCCTTCGGTGTTTTCGCGAATGAAAAGCATGTTCATGTCTTCCGCGCGCTTGCCGCGCAAAGGTGGCTCAAGCCCGGGCAGGATTTCCACCGGCCGTAAGTTGACGTAAAGATCGAACTCGAACCGAATGCGGAGCAGAAGGTCGCGGAGCGAAATGTGGTCGGGGACCGTGGGATGGCCGATGGCGCCGAGCAGGACGGCGTCGAAGGGGCGCAGAGTTTCCAGCCCGTCCTCGGGCATCATCCGGCCCTGGCGCAGATAGTATTCGCAACCCCAGTCGAACGGTTCGAAAGAAAGGGTGAATCCTTGTACCGCGGCGCCCAGAACCTGGACCGCGGCGGGAATGACTTCCTTGCCGATCCCGTCGCCGGGAAGTAGCGCGAGGCGATAGTTTTTCATAATCATGCGCGGCGCTGGCGCGCCCGTCTGTACATCCAGAGAATCCCCTCGATAGCAAGCCCCACCAGTGACCCCCACATCAGGTTGGTGAGGAATGAGACCAAGCTCACGCACACGGCAATCAAGAGTTGCGGCCAGCGATGGATGAGGTCGCGCACGTAGGCAGCGTGTTGGATTCCCACGTACACCAGGAACACTCCCAGGACCGCCAGAGGGATCAAGTGGAGCAAACCCACGGCGGCTCCGCCGAAGAGAGCCAGCAGGATACAGGCTCCGCCAATGACGTAGCTCGACTTGGGAGTGCGCGCGCCGAAGCGATAGTGCGCCGTGATACCACCCGAACCATGACACAGGGGTGCGCCCAGAATCGCCGCGGTTGCCAGATTCACCATTCCGATGCTCAGGCTGAGGGCTCGCACCGTGACGCGATGCGCCTGCTCGCCGTAAAGAATCCGCGCGGTGTTCTCCGTCGCCACGATGGAGTTGCCGAAAGTCAGCGCGAATTGGGGTACGACGAGCAAAGGCAAGACCCTTTTGAGCTCGCTCAAATGCGGATGGAGCAACTGCGGCGCCACGGGGCCAAAGCTCGATGCAGGCAGCTTGCCCCCCTGCAAGGCAACGCCCAAGATGATTCCCAAGCCCAGCAACACGAGCGCCGCGGGGAAACGCCTCGAATCCCGCAACGCCAACAATACCGCGGCTCCGGCAAGGGCGATCAGCCATGGCGTAAACTCGCCGCCGGGAAGGGGTGGTCCGCCCCGGGTTCCCATGACCAACCGCAGGCCCTCACGCGCCAGCACCAGGCCCAATCCCAGTTGAATTCCGCGGACGATGGGCAGCGTGAAGAGCTTCGCCAGCCAACCCGCAAGGTTGGTGACCCCTACCAAAAGCAGGAGCACACCCATCAAAAGACCGGCGCTGGCGACCTCCGAAGGCGAAAGCGCCAGGGCGAGGGCAATGGCCGCCACCGCCTTGAAGGGCTGCACGGCGATGGGAATCTGGAAGTATCGCGCCGCGAGACAATAGGTGAGTCCCGCCGTCAGAAACAGGGAGGTAGGATTTAAATGATTCAATGTGATGAGAGCAATGGCGATGGGAAAGAGTACGCCAATGTCGCCAAAGGCCCCGGCCACATCCAGGCGGGTGAGCGGCCAGGGTTGGGGCATGGGGAGATCGGGTGATCGGGTGATCGGGTGACCAAAAAGCGAATTCGACCTGGGTTGTTCTTTGTCCACCCGATCTCCTGATCATCGGAATCTTTGTGACACAAGCCCGCTCTTCACAAGTATAATCCCGCCGATGCGCAAAGTTCACAGGTTGTTTTTCAGCATAATCCTTTGCTGGTTACTCGCCATAATTTCAGCCAACTGTGGCCAAGAGACAACGGATGCCCATTATCCCCGCGTCCCGCAAGTCTTAATCATGTCTGTAACCGGGAACCATTATCCGGGCATTACGCGCGCGCTTTCCACGGTGGGATTCCAGGTGCGGGAGGTCTCCGCCGAAGGTTACGGATCATCCCAACGGGGGCGTTCCCCTCTGCTGATTATTCCGGAGAGGGAAGGGTGGCAACTTGATCCCGCGCTTGTTCAGACCATCCTCCACGACGTTGAAGGCGGGATGCCTCTGCTTCTGGATGGGCCTGCACCTTGGGCAGAAGAGTTGGGTGTCAAGGCCATCGGCACTCGCAGCGTGATCACCCGGTATCGTTGGGACCATTATGCCGAAGATCCCGTGCGTCTGCCGGGGCGGTTGGCCTACCCACGATTCCGGGCAAACGCTGCACTTCAGGTGTTGGCTCTCGACCCCAATCACCAAGCCCCGCTGGTGGTCTCGGGAAGCCGTGGGCAAGGGCGATTCATCTACAGCGCCATTCCGCTCGAGCCGCAGGAAGGGATGGTTTTCCAATACTTGCCTTTCCTGGTGCAGGCAATCGTCGATGAGTTGCACGTCGTCCCCTCCTTGGCGGCGGACAATCTCTGCGTCTATGTCGACGCCGGCGGCGAGCCCAAGATTGACCCGGCGTTGGTCGCGGCGCAACTGAAGAGTTGGTCCGTCCGCGAGATCCATCTTGGGACTTTTTACGGCTCGGAGGCTTTTCGGGAGTTCGTCCCGCGTTTCATCGCCGCCGCCCATCAGGAAGGGATCGCTGTATACGCGTGGCTGGAATATCCCATGGTCAGCCAAGAATTCTGGGACCAGCATCCGCAATGGCGCGAAGTGACGGCCAGCGGGCATCCGGCCATCATGGATTGGCGCCTTCACATGGCGCTGGAAGATCCTGCCTGCTTTCAGGCTGTGGCCGAACTCACCCGGCGCCTGGTGCTGGATTACGACTGGGACGGTGTGGATTTTGCCGAGTTGTATTTTGAGGGCGAACCAAAGCTCTTTGAAAGGCCAAGAGATTTCACCCCGATGCATCCCACGTTTCGCAATATGTTCCGGGAACGTTACGGGGTGGATCCGCTCATAATGTTCGACCGCGATTCGCCCGAGTATGGGCCGCGGAACCCTGAGTTGCGGAGTGAGTTGAAAGAGTATCGGGTAGAGTTGATTACGCAGTTAACCGAACATTTCCTCGAAATTTTGGCAAATTGCCAGGCGCAAAAACCGTACTTGCAGACGACGCTTACCTTTCTTGACGCGCTGCGCGATCCCACCGTGACCGAGCGGTTCGGCGTTGATCCTGACCGCCTGCTGGCGCTGGAAAGACGGTTCGGCTTCGCCGTCGAAATCGAGGATCCCTACACGGTGTGGAATTCCAGCCCCGACCGCTACCGGGCCATCGGCGAACACTACCGCCCACGCCTCCTACCCGGCATGCCCTTTTCCCTCGACGTCAACGTGGTGGACAGAGATCCGCCGGGACGCCCCCTCAATAAACCCCGTGGGCTGGAACTTTATGAATTGGTCGCCAATGTTGCCGCGAACGTGGACTTGATCACGTTGTACGCTTTCAGCACCTTCTCGCCGGACGATATGCGGCTGGTTCCCTTCGTGTTAGGCGCCCAACAGATAACCAATGGAACACCGGGAGAAGGGAGAGTCTCGGCACAGCGCCAGCTCCTATGGCGGACCGATGCGCACGGGAGAACTGTTTACCTCGACGGCCAAGAGTGGCCGTGCCGGTCTGATTCTCAAGTCCTGATTCCTGCCGGCGCGCACAGCGTCTTGACGCGTCCGCAGGCCGACAGTGCCGGGCAGAGTGCACTACGCATCGAAAGTCTTAACGGCACAATCCTCGGGGCTGAACGGTCCGGCCAAGACGTAAGACTGACCTATGAATCTCGCGGGCGCTGCTACGTGACGCTGAATCGACTCCCCACCACCATGCTCTGTGATGGCGCACCCGGCGTCGGAAAAGTCTTAAGCAATGGTGGGCGGGTGTGCCTGATGCTTCCGCAAGGCAAGCATACTGTGGAATTGGAGAAATAGCTGTGAAACGGTGGGAGATGGAAATGCGGACTACTTTTCGGGAGAATACAAATTCAATGTTCGCATGGCCCGGTGGGCCCGAGGCGTTTCACTTGGTACTCGTCCCCTGCTTCTCCCTCCCTTGGCGAAGCAATTCAAGCTTGTCGTAATACTCTTTGTCGAATGCCGCTAAACTGTCTTTCAGCTTGGGCTGACTCCAATCTTGACCTTGCCGCCAGATAAAGGCCTTATTCCTGAGAGCCGCGTCGATGTGCCCGGTAGTTGGCACGGTATCGATGTACTTGCCCGCCTTGGGTGTACTAGCATCATAACCTTGCTGCTGGTTCGACCCGTAATAGCACCAGTACCCCACCGCATTGCTGATGTTGTAGCCACTAATGGTCCAACGCAGGAAATCGTCCAACTTCAGGCCCCACACTCCCGGTTCCCCGCGCAGGATGTAGTCCGCGTAGGTGTCGATGAAGGGACAATAGATGCGGCCATCCATAAGGGGATCGCTGCTGCAATGCACATAGAGAATCCCTTTGTCCCCAAGGATCTCCCGCGCGCGGCGGATCACCGCGTAGGACTTGCGGAAGTCCATCGAAATGCCATCGAAATACAGGCCATCCACTTGGTACTCGTTCAGGACCCGCTGCATCTCGGCGAAAATATCCGGGGCGGTGGAGTAGTACGGACTCAGATAGACCACAACCTTCAATCCCCGCTTGTGAGCCTCATCTCGCACGCGGATGAACTCCTGCATGTTGAACGGCACGTGCTTCGTTGAGAGCCATGGCTGGGGATGCCCGGCATACTTTTGCGTGTGTAAAATCGGGGTCATCTTGGCTTTTACGTCTTCCGGAGCATCCTGCCAGATGCCCGCATGGAGGGTGAGCACTTTGCAGTACTTTGCAGCAACGGCAATCTGCTCATTGCTCGGGTAAGCGCCCTCACCCTCATTCGCACCATCGTGCTCGATCGGTTCAAAGGCGCGATTCCAGTTATACGGTCGCGGTGGAAACACCGACAACCATGCTTCATCTCCCCCCGTGAACTCATACGCGATGTCCCATGGGGGTTTCGAAAACACCGGAGCCGAAGTGGTCTTCTTCGCCACCGGGTAGACTCCAAATCCTCCATCCTCATCCATCAGCATCCATTTGCCGCCTTTTTCAAAATGGTAGGCAGGATTGAAGAAACCCGTGAAGCTGGTCTTAACGTTTTCTTTCAGTTTCAAGATCACCAGACTATCACCTTGAAAAGTCAACGCCCCCGCAGGGCAGGAGACCGTGCAGGAAAACCCGTCTTTTTTCTCGATGCGGAAAGGTCCAGCCGCCGGCGCGAAGCCGACCTCGAGCACGAGCCGCTCTCGAGGAATGCGCTGCCAGCAGTGGATTGCTCCCTGGCGATCGATCTGAAACTTCGCGCCCGTGGTTATGACCGTGATAACGCCACGTTTCTCGTTCGCTGACTCAATCCGCATATCGAATTCTGATCCCCAACCCCACGGACCACCAAGCAGGGCGGCGCCGAGAGCGAACACAACTGCGCTTGTTCTCAACATAATCTCCGCTCCTTTTCTGCCGCGCTACGCTTGCTTTGAGTTTTCGCTGCGCTTAATGTCGCCGCAAGAATAAGTGTCCCACATTCGAGTCAGTAGCGAATCAACGCCCCGCCCCAGGTAAAGCCACTACCGAAGGTAACCAGCAAAAGCAATTGCCCGCGCTTCAGCAGCCCCGCATCGCGAGCCTCTACCATGGCAAGCGGAATGGAGGCTGCGGTCGTATTCCCTCGGGTCTGAATGTTATTGAACCACCTCTCTGGAGGTAGACCAAGGCGGTGCCGCACCATCTCCACGATACGCAGATTAGCCTGGTGGGCAATGACCAAGTCGACGTCTTCAAGTCTCTTGCCCGCCTTCTCCACGAGGGCTTTGGCTGTCGCGGTCATTTCCACTACGGCGCGTTTGAAGACGCGTATGCCATCCATCACCGGAATGTGCCGGCGATTTTGGATGTCCTCAACGGTCAAAAACGGGCGCCGGCTGTTATCGAAGACCTCCATCTTCAGCGCGTCTGCCCCACCTCCATCGACGTGAAGCTCCGATGCGAGGATGGTGGGTGTGTCGCTTTCCTCCAAGGCCATGGCGGCTGCCGCATCGCCGAAAAGTACGGCGACCTCGTTGTTCGTCTCCGGCACTTCCAAACAGTGCGAGTGGACTTCCGCCCCCACGACCACGACCCGGCGGTACTGGGCACTGGCGATGAGAGCGTTGGCCACGACCAGACTGTAAACAAAGCCCGAGCACTGGTTGCGCACGTCCATGACGGGGATATTGGGAAGTCCCAGTAAAGCCTGCGCGTAACACCCCGAGCCCGGGAAAAAATGATCGGGACTCAGGGTCGCAAAGATAATAAAGTCGACATCCCCGAGACCCCATCCGGCGTCCGCAACCGCGCATCGGATTGCCTTCGCTGCCAGCGCCGCCGTGCCTTCGCCTTGGGCGGCGAATCGGCGCTCGCGTATGCCACACCGCTCAACAATCCATTCGCTGGTGACGCCGAGAAAACGGCCTAACTCGTCGTTGGTGACGACTCGCTCGGGAAGGTAGGCGCCCATTCCGGCAATTCGACAATGTCGTATTTCCATGATTTATCCTTATCTCATCGCGAGAGGTAATCGGGCTAGGGAACGAAAACAGGATCCTGGGAAGTCGGGAGCTGCGCTCCTCTCCACTTCTCGCATAACGGCCTAACCTTGCTTTGCCTCGTCGCCGCCAAACTCCAGGTTACAGGGAGGGTATACCGGCGGGCAAGTGAAAGTGTGTCAGGACAAGCTAAGGCATTTTTTATGTCGAACGGTTGGACGCGGGTCTAGGGCATGGACTTGAAGTAGAGGTTCTTGTAGCATTGCCAGACGTCCAAGAGCAGCCGTCTACGTCAGCCCCGACAGTCATCACTAAATGATATGGAGAGAGACATGAATTCCGCCAGCCCGGATCGTTGGAAGCGCCAGACCCTTGCTATTCTGCTCTTCGGGATATCTTTCGGCTATGTGGAGGCGGCTGTGGTCACCTATTTACGGCCGCAGTTTGATGCCGTACGGGCGACGTTCATCCCCCAAAGCTCTCGTGGCGAGCTGTTCCCGATGCTTTCCGCCCAGCAGGTCAGGGCCGCTGGACCGGACATGGTCAGGTTGGTGGGCACGGAGGTTGCCCGCGAGGCTGCAACCCTGCTTATGTTGGGCGCCGTGGCTGCGGCGGTCGGCGGTAATTTTCAGCAATGGTTGGCGTTCTTTCTGCTGGCTTTCGGAGCTTGGGATATTTCCTATTATGCCTTTTTGAAGATTTTGATCGATTGGCCGAAGTCGCTGCTGACTTGGGACGTCTTATTTCTTATCCCTGTGCCGTGGACTGGACCCGTGCTTGCGCCGGCGCTGGTTGCGTTGACGATGGTCGCAACGGGGATCGTCTACCTGTGGCGGGAATCAAACGGTCATTCGATTCGGCTGGGGGCAGTCCACTGGCTCTGTGCTTGCGCGGGAGCGTTGTTGATCCTGGCGGCCTTTACTTGGGACTACCGCAACATCATGGCGGGCGGGATGCCGAAGCCCTTTCCTTGGCCCCTCTTTGCTCTCGGCGAAGTGCTTTGGGTGATGGCGTTTCTGCACGCGCTGAGCGCCGGAGACTCGTTAGGAGCAGGTACAGAGGGTGTATAATGCCATGCACCCTGCGGGGCACATTGCACGCTCGCACATAAAAGGAGACCTATGAGACGGACGCTTTTGGCCTTGGCAATGGTGTTTCTTCCCATGATGGTTTTGGCCCAGGAGCCCAGCGCTCCCTCGGAGAGCACACCGATTCCGCCGCAGCGCTACTCCGAGCAGACGTCTGCCACGCCGCCGCAGACCCCAGCCGAACGTCCTCAACGTGAGGAACGCGCACGCACAACACCAAGCCAACCTTCCACGCCGCCGTCGCAGCCCGAGCCGGCGCAGGCGGGGGGCGCTCCGGGAGAAGGGATCCGAGCCATGCATTTCGATATGGCCGAAGTTCCTCCCCAGGTGACGCACCACGAAGTTCGCGTCGACGGAAAGGCTTTGCGCTACACCGCTACGGCCGGCCGCCTGCCCATCAAGGACGCGGAGGGCAAGATTGAGGCGGAGATGTTTTTCGTGGCCTACACGCTGGAGGGCGCGGATCCTGCCACACGTCCCGTGACCTTTGCTTACAATGGCGGTCCCGGTGCCGCCACCATCTGGCTGCACATGGGCGCGCTCGGCCCGCGCAAGGTTGTGCTGGAGCCGGAGGGATGGCTGCCCCAGTCACCCTACCGCCTCGAGGACAATCCCAATACGCCTCTGGACAAGACCGACCTGGTGCTGGTTGACGCCATCGGCACCGGCTACAGCCGGCCGGGGGATCAGAATGCGGCGCGCAAGTTCTGGAACATGAGTGGCGATATCGCCGCCTTTGGTGAGTTCATTCGCATTTACATCTCACGCTACGAGCGCTGGTCGTCGCCGCTGTACCTTTTCGGCGAGAGCTACGGGACCACCCGTTCCGCGGGACTCGCCGGTTACCTCAACGAACACGGCATCAATCTCAACGGAATCGTGCTGCTTTCCACGGTGCTGAACTTTGAGACCTTGGAGGACTCCTTTACCAACGATGTGCCCTACCCGATGCTTCTCCCTTCGTTCACATCCATTGCCTGGTACCACAAGAAGCTGCCGCCCGACCTGATGAAGGACCCCAATCGCGCGCGGCAGGAATCGACGCAATTCGCCCTAGGCGAATACACGCAAGCCTTGGGTTCCGGCGACGCGTTGAGCCGGGAGGAGCGGCAGAACGTCATCGACAAGCTGAATCGGTACACGGGCATCTCCAAGGAAGTCATTGAGTGGTCCAACCTGCGCCTGAATGTCCAAACCTTTACGCACTTTCTCCTCGCCGATCAGAGGCTGCGGGTTGGCCGCCTGGACGGCCGTTACGCGGGGCCGGATCCGGACGGCTTCATGAATACACGGTTCTTTGATCCCACCAGCGCGGAGACCGGGCCGCCGTTCACCAGCGTCTTCTACGACTATGTGCGCCGTGAGCTGAACTACAAGGTGGACATGCCGTACTACGTGTCAGGGCAGCAGTCAGGACTGTTCCAGTGGAGCTCCACTCCTCCACCCTCGGGGCGAGGCAGCGGCAGCAGCAGCGGTCAGCCGGAGACTGTCACCCCGCTGCGCGAAGCCATCGTGAAAGATCGCTATCTGAAAATCCTGAATATGGAAGGTTACTACGACCTCGCCACGCCCTATCTGGCGGCCCGGTATACGTTCGATCACCTTGATCTGCCGCCGGAGTTCCGCAAAAACATCTCGCACGCCCAATACGAATCGGGACACATGGTGTACCTGGATTCGAAGGCCCACGCCAAGATGAAGCAGGATTTTGCCAACTTCATCGAGGCAACGACCAAGAGATAGAACAAACCTGTTGGAATAAGGAAGCGTAATCTCTGCCCGAACAAGCAGAAGTACTTATCTCTGTGCGCTCTGTGGTGAGTCTCTTTTTCGCGGGGTTTAAGGTTCGCAAGCTTGGGCGCCATGCCCTAAATGGTTACACTCAATTCTTCGCTAATGGGTTGTTGGGGCGCAAACGGGTCTATGGGGATCTCCTCGCCGTCCTTCAACAAGGCCCGAAGGTGGCAGCGAATAGCGTCCTCCGCCATTTCCCGCGCCTCCTCAATGGTCCGGCCATAGGTGACGATTCCGGGCAATGCCGGAACGATGACTTGGTAACCGCCTTCTAAGAGCCGTTCATAGATGACAGTGTAGCCGCGCTGGGCCGAAACGAGTTGCTTGCGAGACTTAGATTGGCGTCGCGCCATGGGCATTGACCCCCTCAGCGCTATTCTAACACGATGACCCCCTGATCAGTGTGGCATCACGACGGTGCAGATGTTGTAACGCCAACCTGTTTTGTAGGTCCACAGTTCTTCCCTCGTTGCCGATCAAAAGCCGCGGACCTACCGAACAGGTCCGCGCTACAGCTGCTTTCGCGCATCATTCCCGTCGAACTGCCGAGCAACAACCCAATTTAGTGCTGCTTGGACAATTACCGACCCGACTGCAAAAAGGGGAGTCATGAGCAGCAAAGGAACTCTGTCCATATGGGAGAGTATTGGAACCACTAGCCCGACGAATGCACCGAACAATGCTGCCATAGCAGCCCACATGCGCCAGTTTTTTCGAAACCCCCAAAACGCCTTGGCAGCGTAGCCGAATACGAAGAGCGCACTGCCGAATCCAACAACCCAGTCGTCCCTGAACTTGCGATGAATGCCTCTTTCCGCATCGTAAATCGCTAGAGCGGTGACCATTGTGACTAGCGTCAGCGCGATGGCAAGATACAGGAGGTTGTCCCTCACGCGTGCCCGTTCAGTGATTCTATCCGGCTCCCCGCGAGTAGTTGCGACTGTCTGGTTTCCGACTACCAGCCAGGCCGCGAATATGCTTCCGAGCAACCAGGCGAACGCGAGAGTCAGTTTAAGCGACGTGCCAGCGAATGGTAGCAGTCGTGCGATAAGCAGAACGCCGCAGATAAATGAGGTCACGACCGTTATTGCAGCAAGGAATAGTCGCATTGCGGACTCCACTTCAATCCTGCAAGATCATTCCGCAGTTTACTCCCAGTCGCTCGTCGCTGGGAACGGGGTTCGCCACCCTTTTTGGCAAACGGCAAGTGTGGCGCAGACCTCCGCCTTTGAGCTCTGCGGTTCTTCCCTCGCTGCTAATCAAAAGCCGCGGACCTACCGAACAGGCGCTACGATGCGTATGGAGTGCGGTCCGTCGGCTGACGGATCGCCGCTTTTGCTTGCCGCGACTGGTCGCGGCGAACGACATACCGCTGACGAGTCAGCGGCGGAAAAAGCGGGACCAAGCTCCCGCACTCCGAAATTTAGCCAAAACAAAAAGGGCGGGCACTGGGCCCGCCCTTTTGCGGCATTCTGAAACCACTCTTACGAAATGTTGACTAACCCATCCGCGTTGCCCGAGCTCTTGGTGAGCGGCACCGAGAACTGCTTCTCAATCTTTTCCCGGAAGCAGGGGCCGGAGTTGTAGGTGCAGAAGGGATACACCAGACCATTGGGCGCGGTGTAGTGGATCACGCAGCGCTTGACGCGGTTGATGTCGTAATTATAAGCGTCCATGAAGTGCATGCCGGCGACGAGCAGAGTCTTGTATGTGAACGTGCCGTCACCCTGGCCGCGGCCGGCGCTGTGGTCGGTCATACCTTGAAGCGTATTCAAGAAGCGCTCAAAGGTAAGGCCCGAGGGGGCAAATTGCGGCTTGAAATGCCGGCGAAGCGAATTCCAGGCGCTGACCTTGGAGAAGAGTTTCACCCGCGCGCCCTCGGCCTTACGCGCTAGCAAATCAATATCGCGCAGCATGGCGCCGACATCGAAAAAGCGGGTGATGGGCACGGCCTTCTTCGAGGCCGGATCGACGTAGAGATAAGTCCCCATGGCGCAGTGGGGATGGGAAGTAAGGTTCGGCCGCTGGAAGTTCTGGAGCGCTGAAAGCAACTTCGAGAAGGGCGAGGTGCAGGAGAGCGGGAACCAGTCGTTGTACGTGTCCGTGATGCCCGTTTGCTCCGCGATGCAGTGCGCGAGGTCGGATTGGGTGAAGCGCTTGGCCATGAGGTCGCGGCGGTTAATGCGCCCGGTGAAGGCTACGGGCTGGAAGCTGAAGCCGCTGACGCAATCGATGTTGTCAATGGCGAACCGCACCATGTCGCCGATTTGATGGTCGTTCACGCCCTTGACGATGGTCGGGACAAAGACGATCTTCAGGCCCGCTTGGCGGCAGTTCTCGATGGCGGCGAGCTTGATTGCCATCAGGCGCCGGCCGCGCGTGCGCAGGTAGATGTCGTCGTTGAGACCGTCGAATTGCAGATAGAGAGTGTGCAGGCCCGCTTCCTTGGCGGCTTGCGCGAACTCGAGATTCGCGAAGCAGATGCCGTTGGTGGCCGCCTGAATATGGGTGAAGCCGAGCTCCGTGGCCTTGCGCAATACGTCCATAAAACGCGGATAGAGGGTGGGTTCGCCGCCGGAAAATTGCACCACACGGTTGGGCACGGGCCGCTGCGCGCGCAGACCCGCAAGCATCGCGGTGACCTGCTCGAAGGAAGGCTCGTAGAGATACCCCGCCACATTGGCGTTGGCAAAACAGACCGGACAGGTCAGGTTGCAGCGGTTGGTCAAATCCACGTTGGAAAGTACCGTGTGCGAGGTGTGCAGCGAGCAGAGTCCGCAGTCGTCCGGACAACGCGTGGCGTCCGGGACGGCGGGGTTCTCCAGACCGCGATTGTCGCCGAATTCCCATTGCTCCATCTTGAGATAGAGACGCGCGTCGGAATAGATCTTGTCGCGAAATTCGCCATGCGCGAAGCAGGTCTTTTCCATGTAAACCGCGCCGTCCTCTTCGAACAGCCGCGCATCAATCACCTGAAGGCATTCCGGGCAGATGGATTGCGTCATCTTCGGCAGACCCTTATCGAGGGGCTCGATGAATGCACCCGTGAAAGTGGATTTGGGCTGGATGATTTCGAATTCCCTCGGGCGCCGAGGTTTGGCGGGTGGAGCGATCGTTAGGGTGGCCACATTTCCTCCAAATATGAAAACAAATCCGTTCCGAGATTTCACCACGCGCCTGGCAAATGCTCGAGGGCGCGAACGGTCCCCGGACAAAAATCAAAACACAACTTCCTCAGCACGGATTAGAGTGGTGCAATGTTCGGAAAGAAACGAGAAATCTTTAGATGGCGAAATTGCGGCATCGAAAGGCGAGGAATGGGGGTCGAGCAACAAGCGACAAAATGTTCATTCTAAAAGAGTTATAGACATTTTGTCCGAAATGGATTAACTACCCTGCGCAAGGATTATCGACCTTTAATAAGCATTCATGCTTTGTCCACTTTAAAAATTGGCTTATCAGGGCAAGGATCGCCAATTCTACTTTCGAAAAAGGTTTTCGAAAGCTGCGCGAGCATCCAGCGGCTTGGCGGTGGAAGTTTCGCGTTCGATGGTGGTTCGCGGCGAGAAAAAGTTGCATTGGTTGCGGGCATCCTTCTTGGGGATGCGGGCGCTGACGGGCTGGGTGCACTCGAAGCGGCTCGCGGAATCGAAAAACGAGCACTGCTTGCAGCTATGCAGTTCAGCGCCGCAGCGCGGGCACTTGCCGGTGAAATCAATCCCGGTGGGCAGCAGGGTTGCGCAGGAAGCGCAGCGCACCACTTCGCGCTTGCCGGGCATATTGGGTGTCTTTGGGCCAAAGCTTTCGGGTTTCTTCGTGGGTTGGCGCTCAGTGCGTTCATGGCCGCCGCCTGAGTCCATGTACCCCCGCTGTTTGTACTTCCTCTCCATCCTCACTCCTTTTAGTTGGACGGTTTGATAATTCAGTCGCTGGATCGCTGATATCCCCATCATACGCTGCCCCAGCGGTTCACGCTACCAGTAAAAATGATACTGACAGGAGGGAGCGAGGCCGCGGGGGGCGCTTTGCACCCTGGGCTGCCGTTGGGGCTTGACGCGCCATAGGGTTCATCAGCTATCTTCAGGTTCGATCGCACCGCCAGGGAGGAGAACGCATGGAATGGAAAAGTGACGCCGAGTTGTTTGAGTTGTTGCGGAAGCAACTCTACACCGCCATCGTGGGGGATGTGCTCGATGCTTTCGGCCGGCGCCGGCAGTTTCTCCCTGCCCGGTGCCGGCCCCTCCGTCCGGACATGGTGGTGGCGGGCCGCGCCATGACCGTGTTGGAAGTCGACGTTTCCCAGGAACCGGAGCAACCCTTCGGGCTGATGTTTGAAGCTCTCGATTCTCTCCGGCCCCATGAAGTCTACATCGCGGCGGGAGGATCGCCCAGCTATGCGCAGTGGGGAGAATTGATGTCCACGGCGGCGCGCGCGCGCGGGGCCGCCGGCGCCGTGCTGGCCGGCATGAGCCGCGACACGCGCGGCATTCTCGCCATCGATTTTCCCGTATTCAGCTACGGTCGTTATGCACAGGACCAGCGCGGCCGCGGGCAGGTGATCGCCCACCACGTGCCGCTGGAGATCGAGGGCGTCCACGTGCGGCCGGGTGACATCGTCTTTGGCGATATCGACGGCGTCCTGGTGGTGCCTCGGGAAATGGAGGCCGACGTCATCACCGCCGCCCTGGAAAAATCGCGCAAGGAAAAAACCGCCATCAAAGATCTGGCCGCCGGCCGCCTAGCCACCGACGTCTTCAAGTCCTACGGAATCTTTTGAGCACGAAATGGCAGGAGAGAGCCAACGACCATGGCCAATCCCGCCAGTGCAAAGGAGCCCAATCCGGCGTAGCTGGCAGGAACGTGGAAGAAGAAGAAAGCCACGGCGCCGGCGGCTCCGGTGATCATGGCGCAATAGCCGCCGAGGGTATTGGCGCGTCTCCAGAAGAGTCCGCCGACCACCGCGGCAAACGCTCCACCCAGAAAGATCGACGCCGTGATGTTGAGGTAAAAGTAAGTGGGACCGGGAAGCGTGTACCAGATTCCCCAGAAAAGCACGAACAGGCTTACAAACAGATTGGCGATGCGGTTCAGCAGCACTTGGCCTCCCCCGCTGAGGGGCGTCTTGCGCAAGGGAAGAATGATGTCCTGGGCAATGATCGAGCTCCAGCCCAGAAGATACGAGCTGTTCACGGACATGGTGGCGGCCAGCATGCCGGAAACCACCAGCCCCAAAATGCCAATGGGTAGAATCCGCGTGAGCATGAGGGGCATGGCTTCCAGGGAATTCACTTTCGGCCCCAGCATGGCCAGTGCGGCGATCCCCCACAGCATGGGCATCATGCCGCGGCCCAGATAGATGAATCCCGTCCAGGAAAACACTTTGCGGCTGGTCTCCGGATCGCGCGCGGAAAAGGTTCGCATGGCGGTGGTTTGCCAGCAGGTGTCAGCCGCCATCCAAAGCAGAATCTGAAAGACAATATAGGCCCACCCGTACTGCGCGTTGGTGAAGGGATTGAAGCCCTGCGACCCCATGTTGGCATATACGGTGTCGCGCAGATGCCCCCAGCCGGTCACCTGGATCGAATAAACCGTGATCAAGATCGTGCCGAGACTCAAAGCGATAAACTGGAGGAAGTCGGTGATGACGATGGAAACCATCCCACCCAGAACCGTGTATACCAGCTCCAGAAGAAGGATGGCGGTCATGGTGGCCTTCAGATGATTCAGGGGGATGCCGGCGATGATGGCCAGAAAGGTTCCTTCAACTTTAAGAAACACCCCCATGTTCAGGATGCCACCCGTCGCCACCAGGATTCCGGTGAGCACGCGGAGATTCTTGCTGTATTTCACCTCAAAGAATTCCGGGATGGTCATCAGGCCCAGGGCGCGCAGCTTGCGGATAATGAATCCCGTCTGGCCAATGAAGATCATCACCAAGCCGGCAATCAGGCCATTGATGAAGGACGCGAAGCCGGTCTTGTAACCCAACTCCGCGTAGTACATGAAGGTGATGGTGCCGATTTCCGTCGCGGCCAGTGTCGCCACGCCAATGAAGGTGCCTAACTGGCGGCCAGCAACCAGAAAATCGGAGAGCCCCGAGATGTACCTCTTTCCATACAGGCCCGCAGCCAGCGTGCCCGCCAGATAAACAATAACGATGATCCAGTCCACAAGATGAAAGTGCACGAGCCCTCTTATGCAAACTTCGCCAGCGCCTTCTTGACCGTGGGGATGACTTCCTCGGGCTCGGGCTGCCGATCGACCAGAGGGAAGCCATCCACCACCCATTTTTTCTCGATGGCGTCGAACTTCCGGTCGAGTTCCGCAGCGTCATAAAGCCGGCGCTGATCCATCGCCAGCGAGTCGCGCAGCGAAGCGATGTAGGCGCTCACGCGCGGATGGTAATACCCCTGGACCAGTTCGTAGTAATCACGGCAGGCATAGTCGCGAATCACGCCAGCCCAAAGGGTTAGGATATCGCGCACGCGCACTTCGATATCTGCGGGAGCGCCTGGCAGCGTGCGCGCTTGGCGAATCCACGGGCTGATCCAGTAAAAGTCATCGTGGCTCAAAAGTTCTTCAATCGAGCTCAGCAGCGAATCAAGCAGCCCAGCTTCGCGCTCGAAGGCGACCGAATCTAAATCTGATTGTGCTTCCTGCATTTTGATCAGGTGCTCTCCAAATAGGTCCGCCAGATACTGGCGGGCAATGTCGTTCAGGTCATGCCGGTAATGAGGATTGCCTTTCAGGAGCGGCGCAGCCTCCAGCGCATGCTCCAACGCCTTGCGCAGGTGAGGGATGAAATGCACCCGGTAGCTTTCCATCTGGTGGAGGTTGCCGGGGAGTCGATTGAGCCGATGCCAGTAGGCTGGCTGTGTCTGGTCGTCGGAGCCATAGACGCTGGCCAGAAGCTCATCCAACGCCGCCACCATGGCGGGCGCGGCACTCTCACCGTAACGCTGGCGCACGTAATCATGCCGGTAAGAGCGCAGATCAACTTCCCTGGGGTTCCAGCCCAGGCGACAGAGAAAGTCGTAATAGAAATAGTTGTGGTGAATGGTCTCTTCGTTGGGATAGAAGCCCACACATTGTTTGGCGTTGGGGTCGTCAAACACGCTGCGAACCTGCTTTTCGATGAAAGCCAGGCTGCCGTGCATCTGCGAGAGCCCGCCAAAGGCATATACGGCACCAAGATACCAAGGCCGCGCGTTAAAATAATTCGTGCGCTTGTGCTCCGGAATCATCTCGGCAAATTGGTCGAGCACCCTAACCCTGTTCGCCGGCGTGCGCTCCAGGCTTTCCTGGATGAGCTGCGGCGTCCAATACTGCGGTGCGACGAGGTAGGTCCAAGCGGAGAAGATGCCCACGCCTTGGGAGTCGACCTCGTCAACCACCTTGAAATTTGCTCCCTGGATCTCCCTGCGCACTTCGCGCTGAAGCTCGTCGGGTCCCACGACATCACATTCCAAATAGTTTTCCAGCCAATAGAGGTGGTCGGTGCCGTAAAGCGCCGTGTACTCCTCCAGAAAGGCTTTGCCCACATCGTGGTATTCCGGGCTCAGCGGATGGAGGTAACGCTGCTTGGGCAGATTGCTCCAGGAAAGCTCGAAGGTGCGCGCCTCAGGATGCACGGCCGCATATTCCGGAGGCACAATGCCGGGCACAGCAGGCGCCAATGAGCGCATGCCCCGCTCGCGGATGTAGCGGAGGATTTTCTGGCTCAAGGCGCTCTGCCCCTCGCGCCATTCATCCGAATTGGGCCCACGCACGCCATATTTGATGGGAGCAAAGATTTCATAGGGCGGGCCGGACCACGAACTGTCGGCAACTTCCACGCCCAACCGCTTCCAAACCTTCTTCCACACCACGTCTTCGCCGGGCGTATCCCACAGGCTCAGGATGTTGAACCGCGCCTTGAGGGCCCAATCAAGGTACTTCTTCCAGTCTTTCCATTCCCACCAGGGAGCCGAGTACCAGTAGAGCGTCAGGTTCATGCACATGCGCTCATGGAAATAGGGTTCCGCGGCGATATTGACGCCCTGGGCGGGCAGGGTTTCGCGGTGCGGGACGTGGTCACCGTCCCAGTAAAATCCACAGCCACAATACTTCTCCAGGTAATGATACACTGCGTAAAGCGTGGCAATCCCCGTTCCCCCCAGAAACACCACCCTGGTTTTCCCGCCGGAGTCGATGGCGCGGCCCACGTAAGCCTCGGGGTCCCGATGCGCGGGGTCTTCAAGTCGCCCCTGAGCGATCAACTCCTGCGTTGCCGTAATGCGCCCCACGAGGAAAAGGACGGTGTCAGGCCCGCCGCTCGCTATCGAGTTGCCGGAGACGATTCCGGGATGAACATTGGTCATCCGGCTTAGGAAGCTCTGGAGTTCTTGGGCCGCCACTGTCTCTGCCGAATCCTTGGGGTTAACAACAATGGTGACGTCCTGTGGCTTGATTCCCGGAGAACCGTTCGTGACGTCGGCATGGGCTGTCCACGTGGGAACTCCCGTGGGAATAAGCGGCGAAAGAGTCGCGGCGAGAAAATTCCTTCTGCGCATGAAATCCTCCTCGGCCGACAAACATGGCGGCACGCGAGGGCGCGGTTCGGCGCCGCGCACTTGCCGTACGGGCGATAATCGGCGCAAAGACTATAAATCAGGATTGAGGAAAGCAAGCTGAAATTCATGGCGGGACGTCGGGTGTCCTGCTTTGGACGCCGAGGGCGATTTCCCCGTATGAAGTTCGCCACGGCGCGCCGCAACTTAACGCTGGCCTTTCACGCGGGAAATAGCGAGAATGATGCCGCGAAGGCGATGGTCGCCCAGCGCGCCATGCGTGGCCGCGCGGGGCAAACAGAAGGAGCGAGTCTGCACCCATGGGTTTCTGGTATTACTTTTGGACGATAAACTTCATCGTGGCGGGATCAGCCTTCGCCCTGATCACGGTGATTGTTTTGGTACGTGGCAGCAAGGATCTTCGTAGCATGTTTGCGCGATTGAAAGAAAGCGGCGCCTCGCGCCGATTGGGCACACCTCCAGCAGCCCCCAAACCGTAACCGGTTTTTTCTCGGGTGAAATGATATGTCCGCCTCCCCTGCCCTGCCCCCCGTCATCGACTTTGGGCGTGACATCTGCGGTGATCTTGCCGCCGCGGAGGCGCGCGAGTGGCTGGTGACCAACGGCCTGGGAGGGTTTGCTTGCGGCACGGTGGCGGGCACGCTCACGCGCCGCTACCACGGCTTGTTGGTGGCTGCTCTCCCGCCCGCATGGCATCGCACTCTCCTGGTTTCCAAAATTGATGAGGTGGTTGAGTACGACGGGGAAAATTATGCGCTCGGCGCCAATCGCTGGGCCGGCGGAGTAATTGAGCCGCCCGGCCATGTGCACATCGAACGGTTTCGCCTGGAAGGCACGACGCCGGTGTGGACCTTCGCCTACGCGGACGCTTTGCTGGAAAAGCGCATTTGGATGGAACAGGGTGCGAACACAACCTACGTGCAATACACCGTGGTGCGCTCCAGCCGCCCGACGAAACTATCCGCCAAGGTCCTGGTGAATTACCGCGGTTACCACTGCTTGACGGACGCCTCGGAAAAGCACATGGACGTGCAAGCCGTAGACGGCGGCCTGCGCGTGCAAGCCTTTGCAGAAGGGACGCCCTTCTATCTCCGCAGCGCCGAAGCCGAGGTTGAACCGGAGCACATGTGGTATCGCCGTTACGAGCTGACGGCGGAGAAGTCGCGAGGGCTCGACCACCAGGAAGACCATCTGGACGCAGGGACCTTTCACTTTGAGCTGAGCGCCGGCGAGTCGGCGTCGTTAGTCGCCAGCAAGGAGTCAACCGCCAGCTTGAATGGGGCGACGGCCCTGCGGGCGCAATTCTCTCGCGATGGCGGGCTGCTGCAACGGTGCGCACAAGCACATCCCCAGATGGCGGAATGCCCCGCGTGGATCAAGCAGTTGATTCTTGCGGCGGACCAGTTCATTGTCGCGCGGCCTCTCGCCGATATTCCTGAAAGCTTTTCGGTGTTCGCCGGATACCCTTGGTTCGACGATTGGGGCCGCGACACGATGGTAGCGCTGCCGGGATTGTTGCTGGCCACTGGCCGCCCGGAAGTCGCCGCGGGCGTATTGCGCAATTACGCGAGGTTTGTGGACCGGGGAATGCTCCCCAATCGCTTTCCTGATGCCGGGGACGCTCCCGAATACAACTCCGTGGACGCCGCGCTGTGGTTCTTCCAGGCTGTACGGCAGTACTATGCCGCCACCCACGATCTATCCCTGGTGCGCGAGATCTTTCCCGCGCTGGCGCAAATCATCGACGCGTACACGCGCGGAACGCGGTACAACATCCACGTGGATTCAAACGATGGCCTGCTGTACGCGGGCGAACCGGGAGTGCAACTTACCTGGATGGATGCCAAGGTCGGCGCTTGGGTGGTGACGCCGCGCATAGGCAAACCCGTGGAGGTCAACGCGCTGTGGCTAAACGCGCTCGCAACCCAGGCGAAATTCGCGGAGGCGCTAGGAGGCCCGGCGGCCTCGTATGCGGGCCTCGCCGCGCAAGCCCGCCAGGGCTTTCAGCGCTTTTGGAACGCCGGTGCGAACTGCTGCTTCGATGTAATCGATGGGCCGGAAGGAAATGACGCCTCCTTGCGGCCCAATCAGCTTCTCGCCGTGGCGCTGGAGGAGAGTCCGCTGACCGCAGAGCAGCAACGCGCGGTCGTCGATATTTGCGCCCGTGAACTTCTGACGTCTTTCGGCCTGCGCAGCCTTTCGCCGCGTGCCCCGCAATATTGCGGCTACTACGAGGGAGACACGCGGCGGCGCGATGCCGCCTATCATCAGGGGACCGTCTGGGGTTGGCTGATCGGCCCCTTCGTGTACGCTTTCTTGCGCGTGACGCACGATCCCGTGCAAGCTCTCTCCTTCTTGGCGCCGTTCGAGAATCACCTGAAGATTCACGGCCTGGGGACGGCCAGCGAGATCTTCGACGGTGACCCGCCTTTCGCCCCCCGCGGGTGCTTTGCGCAAGCCTGGACCGTGGCCGAGGTCCTCCGCGCGTGGACAACCCTCGCGACTCGGGACTCGGGATTAGGGATTCGGGAAAATCCTGAGCCTTCAATGGGAAGGCTCCGCACAAGCGCTCATCGTCTGATCTAAAGGCTTAGGGGCAAGGCATGAAATAAAACACGATTGCGACTGTGGCATTCTTGGCGTCTTGCGTTATTTGGGTGTCATCCCTGGATGACACATTCGGTGGCAAAACGGCCTTGTTCTCACTGAAAACGTCCTCGATCAGCGCGGGATTGAAAACTCGCCCTGGTACCAGCTTGGTTTTCAGAGTTGGACCCGAAAGCGGCCGATATAACCCGAGAACCTCAACGCTCCCAACGCGGAATTGCCTGCCTTCATCCAATTCAAAGAGCACCGAGATGCGCTGATGCTCGTTATCTACCTGGATATCCGGCGAGGGGGTAAAATTTATGTATCCCTGCGTAGCGTACAACTGTGTTAAAGCTTCCATGCCCTTGCGAATTCCTCTGAGATTGAAAACGTCGCCATCCTGGAGCGGAATTTGTTCCCGCAGCACCGGGGGCGGAAACACGTGTGCGTTGGCGAACTGAATTTCACTTAGGCGAAATTGGCGGCCTTCGGAAACCTGAAAAGTTATCGCAGCCCGCTGCTCTCTGAGGTCGCCACTCAAGACACTCGCTTTTGCACTCACCTTCGCATAGAAATAACCATATTCCCTCAAGACGTCCCAGACAATCTCCCGGGAAGCGCCGATCCAGTCGGAATCAAGGTCATAGATGGGGTCTTCCAGCCGGCGAGTGGTTTGCGCCTTAACTGATTCCGGCAGATCGTCTGCGCCCTCGAACGATACGGTATCGATGCGGACCTTTGGGTACGATTTGGCTCCTTTGGTTTCGCCGGCGAGGGTTTGGTACGTTGCGGCTTGGAGTTCCTCCGCGAGGGTAGGATGTGTCGCACAGTTCTCAACTAGACGCGGCAACTGCGCATGAATCGCCGGGGCGTAAAGCGTCGCGCAGATGGGGATTAGAGGAATCAACCATAGCGTCGGCCGACAACACATACGGAAAGCGTACACGGTCTAGGGTGGGTGCGCAAGATTGCCTTTAAACCACTAATTAGTGGTAGAATCTCGGCAGGATCCCGTCCCCGCCGATTGTGTATTCCTGTGCGCATTTGTAATGGAGGTGTGCTGGGAGGATCATGGTTCCTCCGGGCACAATCATACGATGGACAACAAGGAAAGCACGCGAGAAGTGGTCAGCAAGGGTGCGATGGGACTCCTCGTGGGACTGTCGCTGATGGTGGCGGGGATCTGGGCGGGGCGCCAACTTCACATTGTTTGGAACCCTTGGCCGAGCACAGATGGCGTGGTGGTGCGCGGCACCGTGCAAGAAACCTTGGAGGCTCCTTACGCCAAGGGCGCAATGCTGGTCCACCGCTACACACCCAAAATTGAATTTCGCTACACAGTGAGCGGCAGGGATTACACCACCGAGGCTCCGTCGGTTTACACCGCCGACACTTACGAGAAGGCGGCTGCGAATCTGGTTCGGATGTACGCGCCGGGGACTCACCACCCGATTCGGTACAATCCCCGCGACCCGCGCGACATTCGTTTTGGCATCATCCAGTTTGGCCCTCTGGCATTTTCATTCCTGCTCCTTATCGGGGGTGTGGTGCTTTCGGGAGTAGGATTAAACTCGCTGGTGATGGGGTACTCGCAACGCCTGGGGCATGCACCGGCGAAGGAGCAGGGGATCCCGGCCACGGTGCTGCCTTTCACAGACCGCGCACGGCAGGAGACTTCGGCAGCCAGGCTTCTTTGTCCCTCCTGCGGCAGGCCGGTCAAGTTGACTGAGGACACCTGCCCCAACTGCCTGAAGTCCCTGCGCGCGGCTTGAGCGCGCTGGCACTCGGGAAGAAACGGATGAGGTGAAGATTGCCCGTGCCCGGGCGCAATTTTAGAATCACCCAGCTCTTCCTGGTGTGCTTTCTGTGCCTGCCGGCCGGGCGTGGAGTCCTGGCGCAGGCACCGTCCAAGCCACTTTCGAAAGTCCAGGTCGTGAATCTGCTCCAGGGCGGCGTGGCAGCGGATCGCGTGGCGGAGATCGCGAGCAAGCGACGCATCGACTTTCGAGTCACACCTGAAACTGAAAAAGAATTGCGCGGGGCAGGAGCGACGCCCGAGCTGCTGGAGACACTGCGCGGACTCGCTCCCCCGCCGCCCAAGCCGGAGCCGGCACCGCCCACGGCCCCTCCCGCCGCGCCTGCTCTGGCCCTGCTCCAGATCGAAGGCGCTCCCAAGGGCGCCAAGATTTACGTGGACGATGAATTTAGGGGACAGGTGAGTCGCGAAGGACGCCTGAAGATCCCGGGACTGTCACCGGAAAAGCATGTGTTGCGCGTCTCGGCGGAAGGTTACAAGGAGAAGGTGGAAACGCTGGAACTCACCACGGGCGAGACCCGTACTTACACGCCGAACCTGGTGAGCGCGGTGCAACCGCCCGCGGCGCCTCCGGCGCCGAAACCGCTGCTGGCGACAGCAGACGTTTCCCTCTTCTACGAAAGCCTGGGGGAAAGCGCCAAACTCACTTTGCAAGTCCATTCGGGCGACTCCCCCGTGCTGTATGTCGATGTGAACGGCAATGGACGCATCGATCGCGGCGACACGGCGTACGGGCTGACGAACGACGAGCGCCCTTGCACCAATTACCTGCTGGGACCCGGCAAGACCACCTTCTGCGGGACCTTTCACAGCCGTGGAGCACTGGAAGTGAAAAACGAGGGCGACTCGACTCGCTACATTTGGACTGTTCCCAAGTCCGAGCTGAGCCGCGATGGTAAGTCCGTGCAGTTCGTTATCGGGGTCTATTCAGCCGCAACAAAAAAGTGGGCAGTCTACCCCTCGGAGCCCTTTACTAACCCCGCCAGGATACAATTGCAGTAAAGCCCCCTCGCCTGTGTGCCGCGATCTCACCGTCACTTGGCGGAGGCCAGAGCTTGGTTGATGGCGTCAATCAGGTCATCGCCGCCACCCGCGCCGCGGATTTCCTTCAAGTCGTCCGGCTTGGGGACAAACTTGATGCCACGCTCCTTCACCAGGTCGGCCACTCGCGCGCTGGGCACGTCACCTTGTAACAAGCTGAGGATTTCGGCCTTATCTAGTCCCTTGGAGTTGGTGGGTGCGGCAGGCGGTGCTTTGGGTGAAGAGGCGGTAAGGTGAGCAAAAAAGGCCACTTTGGCTTGACCGTGGGCGCTATTGATGGCCTTGACTTCAAAGCGGTTTTCACCAGGCAGGAGAGCAAGGGGATCGGATGTAAATTGGGCTGCCTGCGGGCTGGTGGGGCGCATAGTCACTGACATCCCGTTGATGGTGACGACGGGAATGCCGGAGGCATCCATCACTACGCCGCGGATGATGAAGGGAGAACTGGCCACCTCCACGCTTTGCCCCTCCCTAGCTGCGGAGGGCTCAGTCAAAACAATCGTCGGCGGGACAACGGGTGCGGGTTGCGTCACGGTTACGAAAACGCTGGCCGACTTCGTCCCCGCCGGGCCGGTAGCAGTCAGGATGTAATTCGTGGAGTCCTGCGGCACCAGCGACATTCCCCCCGCCGCTCCCACTCGGCCGACGCCGGGTTCAAGGTCAAGGCTGGTGGCATTGCTGGAATTCCAGACCAGCGTTACGGAGTGGCCCTTTTCCACGGACATCGATTCAGCGTGCAAGCTGACGTCCAAGGGGGGAGGGGTTGGCGGTTTCACCTCCGCCAGGACGGTATCGAAATTCTGCATGCCGCGTTGGACCGCCATCGTCCCTGCCGGGTTCCTTAGCCCAAACTCCTTGAAGGCGCGCGGCTTTCCCACTACGGTCCCCCAGTAGTCTTGTGGTAGGTAGATGAGCAGTAGCTTTCTACTGCCAAAGGCGATGCGCAGGAAACTCCCCTCGAGCAACCGGATGTCTTGCAGTGAGCTCAAACTGACGTCGAACCCCTCGCTACCCACAGCCTCTGCCGGGGCAACCAGATACTGAACGCTTCCCGGCGCCACGAACTTCTTACCGGAATACGGCGTGCCTTTACTTCCTGACTCGACCACAGTGTAGGTAACGCCGGTCCGGGTCACATCGAGCCAGCCGCAAGATATCGAGGACTCCGATACCGCGACAGGATACCGCAGAGTCGGGTTGGAGTCGGCATTCAACAGTTGGGGCTTTGGCGCTTCACTGGTATCCGGAGACGCAGAGCTTTTTTTGGCCTTGGCCGCCCCCAATCTGCCAGCCGCAATTTGCATGGCCCCCACTTTCAGATTTGGAAAGAGAAGAAAGATGAGCAATAGCAAGCAAGTCCGGCGGAACCGCAAGCTGCGAGGCATAGGACACCCACTCCATGCGAGGAACGCACGCGGATTATAGCGTAGCCAGCTTGGCGATTGCAATCGCGTTGGAACAAGCGCGCGGCGGCACGCCAAGACCGAAAACGAGCCGGCGTAGGGATGATGTTACCGTCGGTGGAGCAAATTTCCGGGGAGGGAGGGTGGGCGCAACAGGGACGATTCCCAGCTTTCCGGAACTGGTATCCAATCGCGCGAGAAGAAATCGGTGGTGGTCAGACTGATCAGGATGGCAAGCCAGAGGAGAGCTGACAGCAGGACCACACGCATCAGGCGTGGGCTCCAGCGCAAGTGCATGAAGAAAAGAACCACCAGCGTCGCCTTGCAGCAGGCGATGATGAGCGCCACGATGGTGTTCCATTGGCCCAAGTTAACATACGCCATGCCCGTGGTCAGGGCGGTCAGCGCCAGGAGCGAGCCGAAAACGATGAAATAGATTCTCTTCGGAACCACGTGACCCTGCATTTAGTATCGCCCTCCAATTAAATACAGAAGCGGGAAGAGAAAAATCCAGACGATGTCCACGAAATGCCAATAGAGGCCGGCGGTCTCAACCGCATTGTAGCGGTCCGGTCCGAAGCGGCCTTTCCACGCCTGCACCAGCAACACGCCAAGAACTCCCACGCCCACCACCATGTGCAGCGCGTGTACACCCGTCATCAGGAAGTAGAAACAGAAAAACAATTCGATGGATTTGGCATTGGGTCCGGCAAACGTGAAATTCAGACCGGGCACAAAGCCTTCCACATAATCGTGCCGCCATTCGAGGGTCAGTTTGATGAGGACGAACGCCAGCCCCAGCGCGATGGTCAGGATCAGGAACGACACGAGGGCATTCCTTTTTCCCATTTGCGCGGCGCGCACCGCCAGCGCCATGGTCAAGCTGCTGCAAATCAACACCGTGGTGTTGAGGGCGCCGATGGTGACGTTCAGCATGTGGCTTCCCGCCGCGAAGCCGGGCTCGTAGAGGTTACGATAGATGGTATAGCCGGCGAAGAGGCCGCCGAAGAACATCACCTCGGTGGCGAGGAAAATCCACATCCCAAGGCTGGCGGCTTCTTGCTGCTGCTCCAGGTCCTCGAATTGGTGCGCCAACGCGCTGGCGGCGTGACTATCAGCCAAATTAAACCTCCCTCGCTCCGTACGCGTAAGCTTCTTCCGTCACCACGGGCGTCTGCTCGAAGTTCTCGGTGGGGGGCGGCGAAGGCGTCTCCCACTCCAGGCCCTTGGCGCCCCAGGGGTTCGGCCCCGCCACCGGCCCGTATCGCATCGACCAAATCATATAAACCAGGGGAATGGCATAGCCTACCGCCAGGATCGACGCTCCTGCCGACGACATGACATTCAACACCTGGAACTCCGGCGGATAGATGGCGTACCGCCGCGGCATGCCGAGATATCCCACCATGTATTGCGGGAAAAATGTGAGGTTAAAACCGATGAAGATGATTGCCGCGGCCAAGCGCGCCCAGCCGTCGGGATAAAGCCGCCCGGTGATTTTAGGCCACCAGAAATGAATGCCGCCCAGATACCCCATCACCGCGCCGCCCACCATGATGTAATGGAAGTGACCGACAACGAAGTAGGTATCGTGCAAGTGGGTGTCTGTCGCGAGCGTCGCCAAGAAAAGTCCCGTCAATCCGCCCATGGTGAAGAGGCCGATGAAGCCCAGGGCGTAAAGCATCGGCGCTTGGTAGGAAATGGAACCCTTGTAGAGCGTGGCCGTCCAGTTGAACACCTTGATGGCGGAAGGAATCGCCACTACGAAGCTGAGGGCGGAGAAGACAATGCCGGCGTAAACCGATTGGCCGCTCACAAACATGTGGTGGCCCCAGACGAGGAAGGAAACCACCGCGATGGCCACACTGGAAAACGCGACGAAACTGTAGCCGAAGATGCGCTTTTTCGCGAAGCACGTAACCAATTCGCTGACCACGCCCATGGAGGGCAAAATCATGATGTACACGGCCGGGTGCGAGTAAAACCAGAACAGGTGCTGGAAGAGAATCGGGTCGCCGCCCACGGCGGGATCGAAGACGCCGACGTGAAAGAGCCGCTCCAACGCGACCATCACCAGGGTGACGGCCACCACCGGGGTCCCCAGAATCTGGATGATGCTGGTGGCGTACATCGCCCAGAGGAACAGCGGCATGCGGAACCAAGTCATGCCGGGCGCGCGCATCTTGTGAATCGTGACCACGAAATTCAGGCCGGTGAGAATCGAGGAGAAGCCGGACACGAACACTCCCAAAGCGGCGGAAAGCACGTTGGTGTTGGCGTAGGTGGTACTCAGCGGTGTGTAAAACGTCCAGCCCGTATCCACCCCGCCCCAAATCACGGCGTACGTGGTCAAAATTCCACCCACCATGAAGATGTACCAGCTCAGCAGGTTGATCTTGGGAAATGCCAGGTCGCGTGCCCCGATCATCATGGGCACCAGGAAATTTCCCAGCACCGCGGGAATGGACGGAATCATGAAGAAAAACACCATGATAATGCCGTGCATACTGAAGAGCTTGTTGTAGGTACCCGGTTCGAAGATCGCACCATTGGGCTCAATCAGGTGGATACGGATCAGCACCGCCGCGATGCCTCCCATCAGGAAGAAGAACGTGATCGACGCCATGTAGAGAATCGCGATGCGCTTGTGGTCTGTCGTCAGCAGCCACGATTTGATGCCGTAATCGGCATTCAAATAGTGGACGCGATTTTCTAGATCCCCTGCTGCCGTTGCCATTATTTCGATGCCTTCCCTTCTTGCGGGCTTAATGACTTGATGTACGCGATCAATTGCAGCAACTGTTCTTCCGTAACCTGCCCCTTGAAAGTGGGCATGATGGGCCGGTAGCCCTCCACGATTTTCGCGGAGGGATAAAGGACCGATTCCCGCAGATAAGCGTCATCTGCCACGACCGTGGTGCCGTCCGTTAATTTTACCGGTTTGCCATAAATACCCGTCAGGGAGGGCCCCTTGCCGGTTCCGTGGCAGGTGATGCACGCCAGTTGGTCGTAAAGCTTGGCGCCCGACTGGGCCATGGTTCCGCCGCGAATGCCCCCGCTCAACCACTGCTCGTAATCCGTGGGCTCCATCACGATCACTTCACCCTTCATCAGCGAGTGGTTGGTGCCGCAATACTGGTCGCAATACAGATGGAACGAGCCGGTTTTGGTCGCCTGAAACCACAGCTCCGTGTACATTCCGGGCACCACATCTTTCTTGACGCGGAACGCCGGCACGGAAAAGTCGTGGATGACGTCCTCGGAGGTCATCGTCAGCTTGATGGGCCGGTTCACCGGCACGTGCAGTTCATTGATCTCCTCCACGCCTTCGGGATGCTGCAATTTCCACATCCACTGCTTGCCCACCACGAAGATTTCCGTGGACGCGGCGGGCGGGCGGGAATTCCGGATGAACACGGCGGTGCCCCACAGGAACACGACAACGACCAGTCCCAGCGGGATCAAGGTCCAGGCAATTTCCAGAGGGAGGCTTCCCTCGATCTGTTGCGGCTGCTCCTGCTCGGAGCGGCGCCGGTAACGCAGCGCGAAGTAGAAGATGGTGAGAAAGATGACTGCCGTGAAAAAGAGGTCAATCGCGGTGAGGAAGTAGTACAGATAATCCACCCCCTGCGCGATGGTCGATGCTTGGTCAGGCCTGATTTGGAACCCTTGCCACATGCTATTCAGTCACCCTCACTATTTTGGATTTCCGATTTTGGATTAAAGACCCCAGTTCGCCGCGTTCTTGCAAAATCGCCGATTCCCAATCCAAAATTGAAAATCCAAAATCTAAAATTTGCCCTGCCGCCCGCCTCGCGAAAGGGCAAAAATCAACGTCCCCATGCAGAGGAGGGTAATCACTCCGGCAATGCGCAGAATCCGCGCAACCACTACGCCATACTTCCCCGTCGCCGGATCGTACTCACAGCAATAGAGCAGGACGGCATCGACGGGATTCCCGATCTTCTCGTTGGAAGCCTCGACCAGCGCCAGGCGGATATCACGCGACGGGTAAAGAATCCCGTAAAAGTAGCGCGAAACTTTTCCTTGAGGTGTCAGCACGATGATTCCCGTGGCGTGCGCGAACTGCTTCGTTTCCGGAATGTAGTTGTAGTGAAATCCCACCGCTTGGGCAAGCGCGCGAATCGAGGGCTCATCGCCCACCAGGAAATGCCAGCCCTGCTTGGCGCCGGGCCGTCCATAAAGGCCCACGTAGACAGCTTTCTTGCCCATAGCCATCTCCGGAGTTTCGGTGGGATCAATGCTAATGGTCACCACTTCGTATTGCTCACCAATGTTGAACTTCACATCCCGCAGCGCGTTCAAAAGGCCGTTTTCCGCCATTGTGCACAGCATCGGGCAAGTGTAATAAACCAGCGAAAGGATCACTGGCTTCTTGCCGAAATATGAACCCAGGGTCACGGTCTGGCCGGTTTCATCACGAAACTTCAAATCCAGCGGCACTTGATTGTTCAAGCGCTGATCAATCCCCACGCCGCGCAACTGCGGAGGGGTAATCGCGGCGTTGTCCTGTCCCGCCGCCCCCACCGCCAGGCTGAAAAGAAAAAGGCTAAGCTGGGCCGCCACCCCCACGCGGCAGACGATATTCATCCGACCGGTCGGCGTCTTGACCCGCTGAGGCTCACACTTGGCGACGACTTGCATGGTTAGAGCTTCCCCTCCGCGCCCTCTTGGGTAGGCGCAGCCTGTTGATTTGCCGGAGGAGCCGCAGGCCGGAGCGTTCCCGCCCGGCCGCCCTCCGCCGGGGAGCTACCACGGACCGGGTATCCTTTTTGCAGAAGCAGATCCATCGCGCGGTCAACCGGAATCCTTACAATGCCGGCCCGGGAGTCCACCCAGCCGTATCCCTCCAAAATTTTTTCTTGCTCGGCGCGGTAGCCCTTCAAGTCCAGTGGCGCCGTGGTTTGCAGGCGCGGCTCAGGTGGCACCGTGCGGACGTCCTCAAAGGGCGAAGCTGGTGGCCCGAGGGGTTGGTGCCGGACAAAAAAGTGAAACACGGCGGCACTCCCCAGCACGCCCAGCACCACCAATCCCACCACCCCCCCGGCAAACGCAAAAAGCCGCCCCAAGCTCACATCGGAGTCTTCGTAACCGTGCCGGGAGTTCTCGGTTCCTTTTACGGGTTCATGCATGCTGCATTATTTCCTTCAGGCGCGGATCGTGGAGCGGCAGCAGTGGCCGCCCCTTCAATTGCGAGGTGAACCGCCACAGCCACAATCCGCCAATCCCCAGAATCGCCAGCCAATCCGTCAGGTGGAATTCCGGTCCCGCGTGGTTAAATGCCGGCGTGATCAGCCAGAACATGTCCACTAAGCTCATCACAATCAGGCCCGCGGCCACCCAACACAGGATTTCCGCCCGGCGCTTCACAAAGCGATTGAGCAGGAGCAGGAAAGGCACGGCGAAGTGGAAGATGATCAACATCAGTGCCACGGTGGTCCAACCTCCCCGCGCGCGCGTCATGTACCAGGGGATTTCTTCCCGCAGGTTTCCCCCCCAGATAATAAGGAACTGCGAAAAGGAGAGGTACGCCCACAACATGGTGAAGGTCAAGAGAAGGTTGCCGTAGTCATTGAGCACTTGCGGCGAGACTAGACCGGAAAGCAATTTCTCTTTGGAGAGGAGAATCACGGTTACCGTCACCACCGACATCGCCGCCAAAGCTTCGCTCACCATGAAAATCATGCCGAAGATGGTCGAAGTCCAGTGCGGTTCAAGCGACATCACCCAATCCACGGAAGCAAAGGTGACCGTCAGGCCGAAGATCAGGAGGCCCGGCGCACTCAGATACTGTAAACGAGAGGTCAGTCCGGGGTCGCCTGTCTCATCCTGCTGTCGCGACCACTTGTTCAGGAAGTACGTGAGCAAGAGCCAGGCGGAAAAGTAAATCACGGTGCGCGCAACGAAAAATGGTACGTTGAGATAAAGGTGCTTGTATTGCAGCAAGGGATCGGCCTGAACTTTACTGGGATCGGCCCAACTGTAAAGCACCGGCAGCCGGAAGAGAATGGGCAGCACCAGCACCGCCATCAGGACAAAGGTCTTCGTTCCTGATTCGAGCGGGCGGCGCAAGAGGAATCCCCAGGTGCCTCCGACCATATGATGAAGCATCAGGATGGCGGAGCAACCGAGCGGCAACCCGATCCAGAAAACAAAGGCCAGAAGGTACGACCGGAAGAACTGCGTGGGATCGCGAAAACCCATCGCCGCGCAGAGGACCAATGCCGCCAATCCTCCTGCCAGCGCAGGTTTCTCCAGGCGTTCGATTCCGGATATAGGTGTTTCAGCCGTATTCATTTTGCTCCGCTCGTCAGTTGCTGCCGCTCTCCGGTCGGCACGTCATCGAGTGTGGCGTGCTGGCTCAGTTGCAGCGCGCGGATGTAAGCCACGATCGCCCAGCGATCTTCCGGCGGGATTCTGCCCGCGTAGCTATACATGGCGCCGTAACCCTCCGTCATAACTTCGAAGAAATGTCCCGCCGGGGCTTGGCGCAGACGGTCAATGTGGTAGGAAGGCGGAGGTGGAAACCCGCGTTGCACGACCATCCCCCGCCCGCTCCCCGTGTAATCGTGGCAGGGTGAACAATAGATGTTAAAGCGGGCGCGCCCGCGCTCCAGCACTTGTCGCGTGACCGGAAAGGGAAACTGGTCAGCCACCACACCGTTCACCCGGCCTGTGTAAAGCAGTTCGTCGGTGCGCATCTTCCCACGTGCAACAGTGTCAGGAATCTCCGGGCGGTCGGCGCGTCCGTCTTGAAAAAACGTACTGCCGTTGTCGGGTTTCAGTTTTGGCTGCACGTGCATGTCGACGCGGCAACTCGAAGCACACAGCGCGGCCAGAGCCACGAGCGCCCATCGCGCGCCCGCCGGACGAGATCGATTTTTCCAGCCGCTAGACCTCAATTTCCGATACCTCACGGGGGTTCAAGGTTTGTAAGAACTCCCGAGTCTTCTGCGCGTCGAATTTTGCGTCTCGCGCCTTAATGCAAAGAAAGAATTTATTGCGCGTGGCCAATTCGAAGCGCGGCGCGTTAAACACCGGGTGGTACGGCGTCGGCAATCCGTTCAGCGCCAGCATCCCAAAGACCGTTGCCAGCCCCGCGCACAGGACGGTCAACTCAAAGGTGATGGGAATAAACGACGGCCAACTGTTGTAAGGCTTTCCGCCAATGTTCAGCGGATAACCGATCACACTGGGCCACCATTGGAGAAAGAACCCGCCGGAGCAACCGACCAACCCGCCGATCAAACAGATCAGGGGCACACGCGTTTTGTGAAAGCCGATGGCCTCCGCCAACCCTTCCACGGGGAACGGTGTGAAAGCATCCATCTGGCGATAGCCCTCCGCGTAGGTGCGATGAGCGGCGCTCAGCAGGTCATCCGTCGTGTTGAATTCGGCCATCAGGCCGTAAAGCGGATGTCTTTTCATCGGTCCTGACTTCTATCTTCCCTACTTCTTTTTCTCCCCCAGTTCATGAGCCAGCCCGCGCATCTCGAAGATCGAGATCATGGGCAGATAGCGAATGAACAGCAGGAACAGGGTGAAGAACAATCCGATCGAACCCAAATATGTTGCCCAGTCCCAGCGGGTCGGGGAGTACATTCCCCATGAGGAGGGCAGGAAATCGCGGTGGAGGCTAGTCACTACAATCACGAAGCGCTCGAGCCACATGCCCGTCTGCACGACCAGGGAGATCACGAACAGCGCCGCCACATTGCGGCGGATTTTGGAAGACCACAAGGTGCCGAGCGGGATCACGATGTTGCAGAGGATCAGGCTCCAATAAACGGGAGCGTACGGGCCAGTCATCCGGTTTAGGATCATATAGCGGTCGTAAGTATTCCCGCTGTAAAACGCCATGAAAGTTTCCATCATGTAGCCGTAAGCCACAATGAGGCCGGTGGCCATCAGGATCTTCGCCATGTTGTCGAGATGCCGCAGGGTGACGAAGTCCTCCAAACCGTAAAACTTGCGGATCGGGATGGCCAGCGTCAAAACCATCGCGAAGCCGGAATAGATGGCGCCGGCTACAAAGTAGGGTGGAAATATCGTGCTGTGCCAGCCCGGAATCACCGCCAGGGTGAAGTCGAAGCTCACGACCGTGTGCACAGAAACCACCAGGGGCGTGGCCAATCCTGCGAGCAGCAGGTAAGCCATTTCGTAGCGATGCCAGTGCATCGCCGAGCCGCGCCAGCCCATGGCCAGGAAGCCGTAAACCATGCGCGGCAGGCGGTCCTTGGCGCGATCGCGCAACGTGGCCAGATCGGGAATCAAACCCACAAACCAGAACAGCAGCGAGATAGTGGCGTATGTCGAAACTGCAAAGACGTCCCAGACCAGCGGGCTGCGAAACTGCGGCCACGTTCCCATGGTGTCGGGGTAGGGCAGCAACCAGAAGAACAGCCACGGCCGGCCCATGTGCAGCAGCGGAAATAAGCCAGCGGAAGAAACAGCAAAGAGCGTCATGGCTTCCGCGAAACGGTTGATGGATTGCCGCCAAGCCTGGCGCATCAACAAAAGGAAGGCGGAAATCAGCGTGCCCGCGTGCCCGATTCCGATCCACCACACAAAGTTGACGATGGCGAATCCCCAACCGACGGGGATATTGATTCCCCAAATTCCCACGCCCACGATCAGCAGGTAGCCAATCGCTACGTTCAAGACCATGAAGAGGATGAAGGCGATGGCAAACCCAAACCACCACCCGCGCCTCGTCTTTTGCAAGAGCACGATGGCGCTGATCTTGTCGGTGATCGTCGCGTAGGTGTGCCCCGGCGCAAGAACTGGAGCGCTCGCACCAGATGCCGGCGTGTTTTGGAGTCCGTCAGCTCCCACCGCTTACTCCTTGATCTCCGGGTTGGGATTCCGGAGTTTGGCCAGATAGGTTGTGCGCGGCCGCGTGTTCAATTCCGTCAAGAGCCCGTAATTCCGTGATTGGGCTTTCATTTTTGCCACTCGGCTGTCCAGGTCGTTGATGTTGCCGAAAACGATCGCCTGGGCCGGGCAGGTCTGCTGGCACGCGGTCAGGATTTCCCCGTCTTGCAACTCCCGGTTGTCTTTCTCCGCCGCGATCTTCACTCGGTTGATACGCTGGATGCAGTACGTACACTTTTCCATCACGCCGCGACTGCGCACCGTCACATCCGGGTTGCGCTGCGGCATCAGGCTGGGCGTGGTCCAGTCAGACCAGAGTTCGAAGTTGAATCGCCGCACTTTGTACGGGCAATTATTGGAGCAGTAGCGCGTGCCCACGCAGCGGTTGTAAATCATTTCGTTCAGCCCCTCGGGGCTGTGCACGGTCGCTCCCACCGGGCAAACATATTCGCAGGGCGCGTTCTCGCAATGCATGCAGGGGACCGCCTGGTTGTAAACGCCCGGATTGGCCAGGTCGCCTTCGAAGTACGTGTCGACGCGAATCCAGTGCATCTCGCGGCCGCGCCTCACCTGGTCCTTGCCCACCACGGGAATGTTGTTTTCCGATTGGCAGGCCACCACACAGGCGTTGCATCCGATGCAACTATTCAAGTCGATGGTCATGCCCCAGGAGTTGCCCTCGTACTTGAATCCGGGGTAGATGGAAGGCCCTTTTTCTTCTTCGCCTTCCTCACGGATCATCTCCGGATCCTTGCGGAATTCCTCCAGCGTCGCACCCCGTACCAACTTGCGTTGCAGGGCCGCCACGCTTTCCTCTTCGCGCTCTTCGCCTTCCTTGCCCATGATGTGGTGATGCTGCGTGGTGACGAGTTGGTAGGTCTTGCCCGTCTTCGTGACGAGGCCGCGGTACTCCGGGCTATCCTCGATGGTCGGGCGATCCTTCTCCAACCCTATATAGCCCATGATGTAACCACCCTTGAGCGCAGTAGCACTGCGAATCCAAGGGTTATCCGTGGTGGAAAGCAGGAAGGCGTTGAAGCCAATCCCTGTGCCCACATGGCCCGCGCGCTTCCGGCCGTAACCGAGATGCAGTGTCATGGAATCATTGGCATGACCCGGCGTTATCCAGATGGGCGCTTCGACGGATTGCCCGTGCGCGGTGATCTTAACCACGTCGCCATTCGTATAGCCCACTTTTCGTGCAGTGGCCGGACTGACGAGCGCGGCATTGTCCCAAGTCAACTTGGTCAGCGGCTTGGGTACTTCCTGCAACCAACCGTTGTTGGCAAAGCTGCCGTCGCCAATGGAGGGGTCGGGGCGTACGACGATTTCGAATACGGCTTCGCCTGGAATTGACGGGGAGAAGGCAACCGGTTTAGTCTCTGAGGCGTCGAATGACCGTTTGAACTTAACCGCTTTGGGCACCAGGGCCGAATCCGCGATCACACCGTCATTCAGCGAGGTTTGCCAGGACTGTTCGAAGTCAATGCCCGGCTTCTGCCGTTGCCAGTATCCGCGTACAACATCGTGCCCGGTCGTGCCCGCATTTCCGGCCAGCACCGCCAGGATTTCATACGCCGACTTGCCATCATACAGAGGCGATATAAGAGGCTGGATAATACTAATGGTTCCGTCGTAGGCGCGCGCATCGCCCCACGCTTCCAGGAAGTGAGCTTCGGGAATGTGCCAATGGCATTGTTCAGCGGTTTCGTCCTCGTAAAGGCTCAGGTGAATTCGCGTTCTGACTTTGAGGAGGTTTTCCTTAAAGTTCAAATCCGCCGGGGCGTTGTAAACCGGATTCACCCCCAGCATGAGGAGGGTGTCAACTTGGCCCCCCTGCATGTCGGCCACCAACTCCTTGAGCGATTCCACGGCGTTCACCGGGTTCGCTTCCACGGGGTCGGTGTAGTGCACGGTTTTGCCCAAGTTGCCCAACGCGTCATTCATCGCATGGGCCAGGGCATGGACGGCGGGCGGTTGCTGCTCACCGGCAATCACCAGACTTGTGCCGCGATGGTTTTGTAGATCGCGCACGAGGGCGGGAATCCAACCCGCGGGCGTATTGGGAGCGGCAGCATTTCCAGTGTTGGACAACCCCGCCATCAAGGCTTCAGCAAAAAGGCCCACATCACTCGCGCGTATGGGCAGGCGGTGATCCGCCATCGCTCCGGTGACGGTCGGCGTGCTTTCCACCACGTAGAGGCGGTTCATCTTGGACTCGGGGCCAGTGACGCGCCGCTTATCCGCGAAGTCGTGCGCATAGCGGACCGCCCCCGGTCCGGCGCTGAGGAAATCCGCGTCCAGAGAAACGATGACGTCCGCTTTATCAAAGTGATACACGGTATTGACGTACTCGCCAAAGGCCAGCTTGGCGCCTTCGCGGACCGTGTCGCGGTTGCAAGGCTCATATTGATGCCACTTCGCCTGCGGGAACTGAGCGAGCACCGAGCGGATTTGATCCGCCAGCGAGGGCGAAGTCACCATGCCCGTCAGAAGGCGCAACCCGGCGCCCTTTCGGGCGAGAAGTTCGGCGCGATTTTCATCCATCGAGGTCAGGAATTTGCTCCAGTCCCCAATGCGGCCACGGTAAATCACCACCTGGGCACGATCCGGATCGTAAAGGCCCAACACGGAAGCTTGCGCCATCACATTGGCGGCTCCCAGGCTGGCGGGGTGGCTGGGATTTCCTTCCACCTTCGTAGGTCTGCCCATGTGGCTTTCCACCAGCAACCCGGTGGCGTACCCCGCCAGGGGCATGGCGGTGGCATAGAAGAGGGGTTTGCCGGGGACAAAATCCTCCGGCTGTTGCTGCGCGTAGGGAACGATTTTCTCGGTGGGCAGCTTGGTGCAGGCCGTCAGGCCCGCCAGGGCCGCGGACGCCGCCATCAGCTTCAGCGCGCTGCGGCGGCTCACACCATGCGCATCCGCGCGCGGGTCGTGGGGGAACTCGCACTCCAGGAAGTCGCGATATTCCGGCGTGCCCGCCAATTCTTCCAGGCCGCGCCAGACGCGCTTTTCCGGCGACAGTTCCAGCTTCGCCTGGATTTGCACGAGGTCGAGGGGTTTGCCGGCTTTTGACTTGCGTTGCATAGGTCTTAGGTGTCAGGTGCCAGGTGTCAGGATTCGCGGCCCTGGCACCTGATACCGGACATCTGCATTACCGATGACACGTGTAACAATCAGTAATCTGTTTGGGCTCCTTGATTTTGTATTCCTTCACCAGCCGCCGGCCCAAAGCAAGTTGGTCAGGCGGTTCCACATAGTCGGCCTTGAAAACATCCTCGCGGCGGCGCACATGGCGCTCCGGGTGGTTATGGCAATCGATACACCAGCGCATGTAAAGCGTATTGGCCCGGTAAGTCAGCGGCATCTCTCCAATCGGTCCGTGACAGGTGGTGCAGCCTATCCCTTTATTCACGTGAATGCTGTGGTCGAAGTAAACGAAATCCGGAACGGCGTTGACCCGCGTCCATTCCAGCGACTTGTCCGTCGAGTAACTCGTGCGCACGGGCTCCAGCATGGAACTATTCAGCCACAATTTGGAGTGGCAACTCATGCAGATTTGCGTGGTGGGAACACCCGCGTAAGAAGACTTCTCCACCGAGGTGTGGCAGTAACGGCAATCGATGCCGTCGTCCGTAACGTGATGCTTGTGGCTAAAGGGCACCGGTTGCTGCCGGGCCACATTGACGTCGGTATAGTAAGGAGATTGGTTGACCGCGAAAATGAGATATCCCAGGCCTGCCAGGATGAAGACCGCGCCAAAGATCGTCACCTTGGAGATTGTGTTCGTGCTGCGATGGAAGATCTGCGCCATCGAACGATTTTGCCTGACGCCCCTGAGGAGAATTCGCTCGGGCGGCGGTCGTTGCGCCAGCCCCACGTGTTATGAGGCAGCTACTTCCCCGGAAAGGCAGTGTCGAATGTTTTCAGCCCTGCATGATTCCCCCGGGCAGTCGATCTAACCCAGGGTCGTTCCTTGCCTCCCAGCCATCTCTTTCCCGCCACCGCGTCGCGGCAGTTCACCCGACTACGCACATCTGAGGCCCCTGGGAAAGAACACTGGGGAATGGAAAAGACATGAGCCGGTGGCATCACCAGCCAAAGGAATTATTGTTGCCCAAAGCAATAATCCAGGACCTATGCACGAAGGGAGTCCGAAGACTTCCGGTTCACCACCATCGTTTTCACTATGCATAGAATGAGCCCCGGAAGTAACAAATTATATTTCGCGCGGGATTTGTTTGTCAAAAGAAAAGCGCGAGACCACTGTTGATGCGGCTCGCCGCGTCTTGCAGTCTTGACGCACATCAAATTTACCTCGCAATGTGATGTTTTTCGACCCCGCCGGAAAGCCCCTCAGGGAGGTTGATAAGGAGGGAGGGCGGCGCTACTGGGGCGATGTTTTACCTTCGGGCACCATGGGAACAAAGCGCACGGGCAGCAGGCTCTCGCGCTCCAGGCCTTTCGCCGTGCGGCGCAGGCGGATCAAATCCTGCACGTAGCGGCCCACCGGAACCACCATGCGGCCTCCCGGGCGGAGTTGCGCGGCGAGCACGGGCGGCACCTCGAGCGGCGCGGCCGTCACCATGATGGCGTCGAAGGGCGCCGCTTCCGGCCAGCCACGGTAGCCATCACCAATCCGCACGCGCACGTTCGAATAGCCCATTTTCTTCAGCCGTGCCTCCGCCTCTCTGCCCAGCGGCTCCACGATCTCCATGGAGTAAACCTCGCGCACCAGGAGCGACAGCACCGCCGCCTGGTAGCCTGAACCCGTGCCGATTTCGAGCACGCGATCCTGAGGCTTCAATTCCAGGGCCTCCGTCATGAAAGCCACCACATACGGCTGAGAGATAGTCTGGCCCCCGCCGATGGGTAGAGCCGAGTCCTCGTACGCGGAGGGCTGCATCTCCGGCGGCACAAATCGGTGGCGCGGAACTTTTCGAAGGGCCTCTAAGACACGCGGGTCGCGTATCCCGCGGGCGACAATCTGCTCTTGGACCATTCGCTCGCGTGCCTCACGAGTCTCCGGCAATTCCGCTGGGGCCGTGCGGGAACGTTCCTCTCCCGTCTCAGTTTTGTTCACCGGCCGGGAAGGAAGGGTGTAAGGGAACAGGACGAGCATCATTAAGAACCACGCGAGGCTTTGAGGTGGGTCGCTGCGGCGCGGCTTCATGGCAGCCTCTCGATGCATTTTAGCACCTTCAAGGAAGCACGGCGCACCATTTCACCAGGAAACCGCTCGAGTTAGGTGGAGCGCTCCGGCGTGTCGCCGTAATGAGCGGGCCGCAGGGTGAAGAGAATGATGAGGCTGACGAGGGCCAGGATGGCGACGACGAAGATGCTGCCTTCGGGGCCGGTAGCTCCGCCGCTGAGGATGGGCTTGCCCACCGGGTGCGTAGCGAGGAGATGATGCTGGACCATGGTTCCGCTGTCGGCGACGCCGTAGAGGAAGGATTGGGACCAGTCCCATGCGGCGTGGAAGCCGATGGCCCACCACAGAGAGCCGGTGCGCCAGAGGCTGAGGCAGAAGACCATGGAGGCCAGGCCGGCGGAGAGCAGGCCGATGGGTGACTCGCCGGGGTTGCTGCTGTGGCCGAGGCCGAAGAGGCAGGAGACGATGACGGCTGAGGTCCAGAAGCCTAAGGCTACGCTTTGGCGGGTCCTGAACGCCCACTGGTAGAGGCTGGCGAGCCCACGGGTGAGAGTGTACTGGATGTAGCCGCGGCTGAGGTACTCCTCGAGCAGGCCGACTAGGAGGAAGCTGAGCAACCAGATTGCTCCGTAACGGAGAATGTCGCTGCCAAAGAGCAGGCGGCTGTCGATCGCGAGGAATCCGGCCTTCCAGAGGGTCAGAACGAGGAGGGAAAGACAGGTGACTCCCCAGGCCAGGCCGGCGAGGAAGTTCGGGAGCTTCCGGCTGCCGCCGAGGCCATAGACGGAGTTGGGGCGTTGCTCGATCTTCGACATGATCCAGGTGACGAGAAGGGTCACGAGAAAGGCGATGGACGCGCCGATGAATAAGCTCGGTGTGACAGGAATGTCCGAGGGGGTCTTCGCGGTCTTGGGAGCAGGCGGGTGGAGCTTGTGGCCGATGACGTTGATACAGACGATCATGGCTCCGAGGAGCGTGACGAAGATGAGCAGGCTCCAGCCGGCACGGAGGCCGACTTTGCCGATAAAGATCTTGCGGAGACCGGACGGCGGCGTGGGTGGGATGGGTTCGCTGGGCGTCAACGTTGCGTCATGATCCATGGGGCTTCCTCGTGTGGCAAGAGTTTATCATGCCCGCCTAAACAGGCTGCTGAACAAGTACTTTCCTAATCGCGGGGACGGGAAGGCCAGACTGATCCACCAATGCCTGGAGATCCATGGCAAGCTGACGCATTTCGTCGGGCGCCTGCGAACAATGCCAACCGGCGCCGACTTCGGCGAATTTAGTGGAAAACAAGACACGCATGGCGGCCACCAAAACAAAACGCGGGATGATTTTGACCATGTTAACCATCGGCGGAATTATTTTGACCCCGGTTGCGCGAAGTACCGCAAGAGTCTCACGCTGGGCATCGACCAGCAGCCTGAGATCGGCCGTCGACCGGCCAAGGGCATGGGTATTGCAGCCATGTTTGAGAATCAACGCCCCAAGCGGGGCGACAAGCGCGGCATGCGTCGTAAGGTAGTTGGAAATATCGCTCGATGCCTTCGCGCTCAAACCGGCCTGGTTGAGGATGTCAATAAGCCGCGCCAGCCGGGGCGTTTTGCTGCCATCGAGCTCCCCAAAGGGCGAGGAAATCCATCCACCACCGATCCCACTGATCGCGCGGATAACGTCTCCATCGCGCTTTCCCGCCCCGAACACGAAGCCCATCATGACCCGATCCTTGCCGAGGGCTCGGGTAAGTTCCCCCGGGCCGGAAAGGTTGTTGGTCATGAAGACGATGTTCGGAGACCGGTTTTGGGCTAAAACCGGTAAAAGGTCTGCGACTTGGTTTTTGCGCACGACGACGAGCACATAATCGTAGAGATCATTCGGATCGAGGTGATTGATGACCGGAACTTTGGTAACGCTCCGTTTATTCTTGAATGGGTCCTCAATAACGATCCCCTCGTCACGTACTTCTTCGTAGTGCTTTCCGCGGGCGAGAACCGTCACGTCAATTCCCGCGTTGTGCAGGCCTGCGGCGCAGACCGAGCCATTGACTCCGGCTCCGATTACGAGCATCCTCGCGCTGTCCATATTTATCCCGATTTCTGCATAAGGATTGCCACATCGTGCAATGAACGGGCTGGCTGGCGAAGACCTCCGTCATCGGGCGTCTGCGGTTCTTCAGAATCTTGAAGTCAATAACGCGACCCGAAGGAACAGCGTGTTAGGCGTCATCATCCGAGGGCACCAGGTCCTCTGGGGCAGGTGCCCCTAACCCGTCCAAACGCGCTCGGGCGTGTTCAGCGTCATCTGCGCAAACCCAGAATTCGGCCGGCCCCACAATGTAGTTATAGCCCATCCAGAACCGACCGCACCCAAAGAGATCCTGAAGACGCTCGCCGCGTTCGAGGTATTCGATCTTTTCGCCTTCCAGCAGCGATTTGGCAACCCCGGTGAGCCCCCCATTTACGGAGACAAACACCCGCACCAGTTTCACATGGGGCGTGGGCGCCGGACCCGGACGCTGGTCGACAAGATCGACCTGACACTCAGGGCAAACCCTGAAATAAAAGGGGAATCTCTCCCCGCAGTCGGGGCACCACATATGGCCGACCATTGAACCAGCCTCCTTCCTCCGCCCTGCATAACAATGTCGTAATTTCTTGTTTCTCCGGCAAGGACTTTTGGACGTTCGGCTTTTTGCTTTTGCCTTTTGCCCTTTGCCTTTTGATTTTCTTTTTCGGCTCCGCCGCGCTGCATCCCGGGCTTCGCCTTTTGCTTTTTGACTTTCTTTTGCCGCTGCGCCGGCCGGCCCTACGCTTTCTCGATGACCACCGCAGTGCCGTAGCAAAGGACCTCCGTCGCCGACCCCTTGCTGACAACTTCCGACGCGTCGTAGCGCAAGCCCACCACGGCATTGGCGCCCATCTCCGTGGCGTGCTGGAGGAGCAAATCGTAGGCTTGCTGGCGCGCCTGTTCGCACATCTCGGTATACGCTCCAATCCTCCCGCCAAGGATGTTCTGGAGGCCGCCAAAAATTCCTTGAGAAATCGTCGGAGATCTCACAATAATCCCCCGAACGATGCCCTTATATTCGCGAATTCGGTATCCCTCAAACGTGAACGTCGTCGTTACCGGCATTGGCATTGGCTATCTCCTTTGTTTGTCCTACTCTTGTCTGGGCCGCATTGCTCAGTCCAAGACCGCCGTCGCTTCAATCTCGATCAGAAAATCTGGGACGGCCAAGGCCGAGACCCCGATCCAGGTACTTGCCGGCGGATTCCCTTGAGGAAAGAATTCTCTGAGCGCGCTTCCCACCGCTTCTGCGCTCGCGGGCTGGCGCGACCCCCTTAGATGAGATCTGCGGCTTTCCCTTACCTCGCCCAATGGTCCGTCAGCCGACGGATAAAGCCGCCTCGACATCAAATTGTTCCACCACCTTTTTTCGGAATGTATTGAGCGCCATCGATCCCTTCGAAGTCGGGATCTTGAGTCCACACGGTCGCTTCGTAAAGACGGGCGGTGGCAAGAATGATGCTATCGGCCATAGGCATTTCATGCTCAAGACTAATCTTTGCCCCCAAAATGGAAATGGTTGCGGTAAGGTCAACCACTGAACCTTGCAGCATAAGGGCCACCGCTTGCAGGGCATCTGATTCATTACGTTGGCGCAGAACGGTTTTAAACACTTCATAAACGGTGATAGCCGGCACGATCAGCTCTGCGGTGTTCTGAAGTGGACGGGAAAAGAATCGCGCATTGGGACCGTTGGCGAAATACTCAAGCCAACCCGATGAATCGATGATATTCATACCCGGTCAGGTTCCCTTTCCACGGCCGTGTCAATCCCTTTCAGGAATCCCTTCATCTCGGAGAGTTTTCTCAGGGGGATCATCTCGATCCTGTCGCCATAAACGACCATTTGCATTCTCTGGCCTGGGGATAGCTGCAAGGCCTCTCGGAGCTTCTTGGGAATTACCACTTGAAATTTCGGTGAAATCTTCACTGCCTCCATACGAATTCTCCATCGATATGAATTTCGTAATATTATAACCAGACCGAAGTGTGAGCACAAGGTGTCAGGTGCCAGGCGTTGGGGGCGGGATTCAGGATTCGGGACACGGGGCTAGGGGCCGGGTGTCAGGTGCCGGCTGTCAGGTGCTGGGGCGGAGGCAGTTGTGGGGAGCAGCACGGATTCATCATGCAGTTAGAGGTTCATGTGGTAGAGTGCTTAGCATATATCCAGGGAACGCCTCCGATAAGGGTAGATTAAGATGAAGTTAGGCATAGGCTCCTACACATTCCCATGGGCCATTGGCCTCCCTGACGCCATCCCCAGTCATCCCCTTACGCCGCTGCAATTGCTGGAGAAAGCCCGGGGTCTTGGCGTGGGCCTGGTCCAATTCGGGCCCAACATGCCTCTGGACCAGCTCCCCGAGAAAGAATTGCGCGAAGTGGTGAAGCAGGCAGGGGCATGGAGAATCGACCTGGAAGTGGGAACGCTAGGAATTGACCCGGGGCGCCTGAGAGATCAAATACAATTTGCCAAACGCATCGGTGCAATTCTTCTGAAAACCACGCCAGAGGGCCCGGATGGGCATATTCCCATGCGGACCGAGATTTCGAATTGCCTGCGCGCCGTCGTGGATGAGTTGGCAGAAGTGAAAATGGGCTTGGCGATCGACAACAGCCGCATCCCCGCGCCGGAACTCAACGAACTCCTCGAATCTATTCGCAGCCCCTGGCTGGGAGCGGCCCTCGACACGGCGAATCCTTTGGCCCTTCCCCAGGGATACCAGCTCTCCGTCCGGGTATTAGGCCATCGCACCTTGAGCCTCCAGATCAAGGACTTTGTGGTGGAACAGGCAGCGCACGGAATGGGCTTCTCGGTTAAAGGCTGCCCGGCGGGTAAGGGCCAACTCAATATCCCCTGGATCGTGGAGTCATTTACGGCGCTTCGAATACAGCCCTCCGCCATATTGGAATCCTGGACGCCGGAGCAGAAAACCTTAGAGGAAACCCTCGCTCTTGAGGATGCCTGGGCAAAGCAGAGCGTGGATTACCTCCGGCGTTTCATACCCGACTGAAAAGGATTTCCGCGTCATTGACAACTTTCGGTGCCTGTGTTAACAACAAACAAGGAAGGATTTGCAACCGACTATGAGCGCCGAAGAACTCCAAGCCGCGTGGGACCTGCTCAAGGAGGCGTATCAGTACCAGATGGGCGGCGATTACGAGATGGCCGTCGAGCTCTATAAGCGCTCGCTGGACCTTCATCCCACCGCCGAGGCCTTCACGTATCTGGGATGGACGTACCGCTTCCAGGGGAAGATTGACGACGCCATTGCGGAATGCAAGAAGGCCATTCAGATCGATCCGGAGTTTGGCAATCCCTACAACGACATCGGCGCGTATCTGATCGAGAAAGGCGAATACGACGAGGCGATTCCGTGGCTCGAGCGCTCGCTGCAATCCCGGCGCTACGAGTCTTACCACTATCCCCATTACAACCTGGGGCGTGTTTATGCGGCAAAGGAATTGTATGGCAAAGCGCGCCACCACTTCGAGCAAGCTCTGAAACTCTCCCCGGACTACACTCTGGCGAAGGAAGGCTTGGCCAAAATCCGGCACAAGGTTCAATAGCGGGCTTGACCCTCCACGCGGGCCTTCCCTGCACTCGCCCTCGCCCCGAAGCCGGTGTGCTATCATGGCGCGTTAAACCGCTGGGAATCACCCCTGGAGTATGAAAATGCCTAAAGCGGAGTTGCAATATCTTACCGATGAGCTCGAAAAGCTGCGCGCGCAGAAGCTCTATCAGAAGTTGCGCGTTCTGGAAACCGAGCAGCTTCCCATCTCACGTTTCGACGGCCATGAAGTCATCAACCTTTCCTCCAACAATTATCTGGGATTGACCACGCATCCCAAACTTCGGCAGCGCGCCTTGGAGGCCACGGAAAAATGGGGAGTGGGCTCGGGCGCCGTACGGACGATCGCCGGCACCATGTCGATCCACATGGAGCTCGAGGAAAAAATCGCGCGCTTCAAGCACGTGGAGGCGTCCGTGGTGTTCCAATCGGGCTTCACGGCCAATGCCGGGACGGTCGCCGCCATCCTGGGGCGCGAGGACGTGATCATTTCCGACGAACTCAATCACGCTTCCATCATCGACGGCTGCCGGCTATCGCGCGCGGAAATCAAGGTCTTCCCTCACAAGGACGCGGAGGCTTGCGAGAAGGTTCTGAAGGAAATCGCCGCCCGCACGTGCCATAAGCTGCTGATTACCGACGGGGTATTTTCCATGGAGGGCGACATCGCTCCGCTGCCGCAGCTTGTGGAATTGGCCGAAAAGTACGGGTGCATCATGATGATTGATGACGCGCACTCTTCCGGAGTGCTCGGCCGCAACGGACGCGGCACCGTCGACCACTTCAACTTGCACGGCCGTGTGGATATCCAGGTCGGCACGCTTTCCAAGGCCATCGGCGCGTTGGGCGGCTACGTGTGCGCCACGCGCGACACCATCGATTTCCTCTACCATCGCGCGCGCCCGTTCCTGTTCTCAACCTCCCACCCGCCGGCGGTCGCCGCCACTTGCCTGGCGGCCTTCGAAGTCCTGGAAGAGGAGCCTCAGCTCATCGCGCGGCTCTGGGCGAACACCGAATTCTTCAAGGCAGGACTGAAGAAGCTGGGCTTCAATACGGGCATGAGCGAAACCCCCATCACGCCCGTGATCGTCGGCGACGCGGCTTTGGCTCACGAGTTCTCCCGCCAGCTCTTCGCCGCCGGAGTGTTCGCGCAGGGCATCGGCTTTCCCACCGTGCCGCAAGGCAAAGCGCGCATCCGCACTATCGTCACCGCCACCCATACCCAGGAGGAATTGACGCGGGCGCTCGGGATCCTCGCCGAGGTGGGGAAAAAATTGAAGATTATTGAGTAGAGGCGTCGGCTGCCCCTTCGTGGATTGCGGCGAAACGTGGCGCTACCGGCTCAGGGCGTGTTTGACCAGTTCCACGCTTTGCCCCCACACCCGCCCGCGGACTTGCGCGGCTTCCGCCATCACCTGATCGATAGCGGAAACGATCATGGCCACTTCCTCGTCGCCGATGATGAGGGGTGGCAGGAATTTGATGATGTTGACGTCGGGGCCGGCCACCTGGGTCAGGATGTGGTGGTCGCGCATGAGGGCCATCACCACGAACTGGGCGAACAGGCCCTTTTGGGCGGTTTCTGCCGCGGTCCAGGCAGCTCGCAGCGCGAAGGAGCGTGGCGCTTGGAATTCGATTCCAATCATCAGACCCTTGCCGCGCACATCGGCGATCATGGCGTAGCGTTCCTTTAGCGCAGCCAGCCCTTTGAGGAGTTTCTCCCCGGTCGTTGCGGCGCGCTCCACCAAGCGTTCCTCATCCAGGACGTGAAGGGAAGCGAGCCCGGCCGCCATGGCCAACTCGTTCTGGCCAAAAGTCGTGGAGTGGACCTGGCAGCGATCCAAGCGGTTGAAGGTGGTGTCATGAATTTTGCGCCGAGTGATCGTGGCGCTGACGGGAATATAGCCGCCGCCCAAGGATTTTGACAGCGTCACGATATCGGGCTCCAGCCCCCAGTGCTCGCCGCACAGGAAGCGTCCCGTGCGCCCCATGCCTACCTGGACTTCGTCGCAGATGAAAAGCGTGCCGTACTTGCGGCACAAACGCTGGGCTTCCGGCAGATAGTTGTCGGTGGGGATGTACACTCCCTTGCCCTGGATCGGCTCCACAATGAAGGCGGCCACGTCGCCGGGGCGCAGTTGCTTTTCCAGCGCGGCAGGATCGTTCATGGGAACGGCGTCGAACCCCGGCATCAGCGGCTCAAACCCCTTGCGAAAATCTTCCCCGCCATTGATGCCGAGCGTGCTCAAGGTCAAACCGTGAAAGGCGTGCTCCAGGTAAATCACGCGCGGACGCCGGGTAGCGGCGCGCGCGAATTTTAGAGCGGAGTCAACCGCGTCCGCACCGGAATTCGCGAAGAAGACGGCGTCCAATCCCGGAGGCATGCGCTTCGCCAATTCCTCGGCCAGCAGGCCCGCCAAAAGGGGGCAGTCCATTTTGATGAGGTTGGGACGGTCCAGAGTCACCAACTCCTGGATCGCCTGCTTGATGACGGGGTGCGCGCGCCCGAAGTTGAACACACTGAATCCCGTGAGCAAATCCAGGTAGCGGGTGCCGTCAGCATCCCACAAATATGCTCCTTCTCCCCGCGTGTAAATCTTGTCGAAGCCGATGATGCCTTGCACGCGGGCCAGACTGGCGTTGATATACTGCCCGTGCAAGCGGTATTGATCCGCTTGCCGCGATTCAATGACTTCCCGCAACGACCATGCCATCGCAGATTCCTCGAATCTATAAAGCTAAACTACAGGCCCACGCCGACTGCCACCCGAGGCCCCCTCCCGAGGGCCAACATCATACTCCGCTTTAATGGGAATTTAACCTGAATGAAATGCAGATTTCCGAGGGCGGAAAATCTCGCCGTGGCATGGTAACCGCTGGGGAATTGTCTTGCAGATTATCGGATAGTGCCCGGACAAACTGGGTCCGCTCGGAAGGTGTGAAGCTGCGCTTCACTTGCTGCCAGCCGCCAGAAGTGCATCTGCATCAGCCAGCACATCATCCAGGCCGGGTCCCTTCCCCGCCGTAATTTCCTGTTCGCCACGCGCTAGGAGGCGCAGAAGTTGGCGCTCGTGTTCGCTCCGTTCATAGGCTTCCATGCTCAGCAGAACCGCCACAGCCCTTCCGCGTTGCATGATGACCACGGGTTGCCCCGAGGACTTCGCGTTCCTGAAAGCAGCCGCGGCGCCTTGTCGAAGGTCGGTAATCGGAATAATGGCGGGAACCTTGGGCATAGACGGAACCTCCAGAGGTACGCTTAAGGGTATCTTCAATCTCCCTTCGCTGTCGACGGGCAGGCGTAGCGGAAACCTCCGCCTTTGAAGTCTGCGGTTCTTCCTGAGGTTCAGGCTCCCGAACCCCAGGGCAGGCGTCCGTCTTCGAGATTTTCAGTTTTTGAGAAGGAAGAGCCGCGGACCCCAAGAACGCGGGTCCGCGCTACGGGCTTTGCTGGGTTGTCAATGAGCGGGTTCTTTGGAAGGTGGATGAAAAACATGGTACCGCCGACCTTTAGGCCGGCAGGTGCTGAACTAAAGTTCAGCGCCACAACACTAACGCATTCGCTTGAGCGGCCCTGCAGCGGTTTTGCCCTTGAATGCGAACTTCAACCATCCGCTTTGCAGGTGAGGGGACGGTTATCCTCTGGCACAGAGGAATTATAGAGGCGCACACGCATCATGCGTCCGATGCCGACCCAACGCGGCCATAAATGCACATCGAGCACGCAAACTGGCAAGTAAAAACATTCCTGAAGCCAGTATTCATCACTGTAAGTTAGGGGTTTCCCGCTGACTATGTCAATCTTGGAAACATCTCCCTTAGCAATCTTGATGCTTCCGTCGGTTTGCCAGACCGTGATGTCCGAGTCCGAGATGCCGAGGAGCTTCCCATGGTGCGTCTCTCCCTTCTTCGTCTGGATTCTGACGCCCTCGCCTGGGTATGTCTTATAGCCCATAACGTCAGACCACGAACTCCTGCCGCTGTAGATGTAATAAGAATCGCTAGTGACACGCAGGATGTCCGCCCGGTCCAGCTTGGTGACGCCACCCTTCGGGAGTTTCACCGATAAAGAATCAGCGGACACGGAAACGATTTCGCCGGTGACGCAATGTAAATCGCGCGCCACAAAGGTATAGCTACGTTGCCAAGTTACATGCGAAAGATTCTCCCAACCATCGTCCTTTGTGGCGCTGAGCCCTGGGAACACCATCATCAAAATGAATGTGACGCTACCAAATGGGATCTTCATCAACTTTTCCTCCTCGGCTAACTCTGCATGCGATAAGGGCAAGCCGCTTGCCAGAAACCTGCGCTGTATTCCGATTGGCTTCTATGACTTAGCAGGTGCTGGGTAGAACCCAGGCGAGGAAAGGAAGGAAAAATACCGCATCTGTCAGGATAATCAGGCAGCAATATATCCACTTGAATCCGGCTGGCGAGGGGGGAAATTCAGTCTTCAGGTCTTTCGGATTTGCCGAAGGACTTGAGAAAGACTCGGACGGTGCGCACGGCTTCCTTGCCCGTATCCGCGTTGACGGTGACGATATCCAGGTCCCCGATCAGGCGAAAGTAATCCGGATCTTTTTCTGTGTGGCCCTTGCCGCGCTCCACCGTTCCGGAAAACCGGTAGAACTTCCCGTGAATTTTGTTGGTGCGGAACTTCACGTGGTTCTTCTCGCGGGATCCTTCCACGATGTCGAAGCTCAGAATGTCGTCGGACTCCTCTTCCGGCTGAGCGACCTCGATGTAGCCCTTGAGCCTGCCCTCCTCGTCAAGGATCGCCAGGGTATCGTCGGCCGAAAGAAAATGGTACTTGGCCGTGATGTCATCAAGGGGTTGGGTTTCTTCCTGGGCTTTAAGAACGCTGCCGGCGAGCAAAACGGCGGTGAGGACGGCCAGCCACCCGAGGGGGTTGGCTAGCCTGAATCCTCGGGAAGAATCCGATAGCGCCATTTCCGCGTCCCCCTTGGCAATATGCTTAATGCATCGTCTCCTGTCGCCGGTCTTGTGACTTCCGCGCACGACGTGGCAGCAAGCCTGCCGTTTCAACCAGTTTATTCTGACTTTGGCGAGACGGCAAGCCAGCGAGCGGTCGGCAAATGGCAGGTCTCAACCAGCGGAGGCACACAGGCGCGCTGGCGGCCCGATGGAAAAGAGCTGTATTACCTTTCCCCTGATAGCAAGCTTATGGGGGCGACGATTGAGGAGAAAAGCGCCGCGCTCGAAATCGGTAACCCCCAGATATTGTTTCAGGTGAATCTCTCCAAGACTACCGGACTCGTTCCTTATGACGTTGCGCCCGACGGAAAGAAGTTTGTTTTTATCACCCCCCGGCGCAAGCAATCGCGGAACCGATTACTCTGGTCACCAACTGGACGAGCTCGTTGAACAAGCAATGAGCCGGATGGCGGGACCAAACTCGGGCCGGATGAAATCCTCTCGCCACTCAAGGAGGGAGGAATGGGAACGGTCTATCGCGCTCCGGCATTGAGGGGAAGATCCCTGGGAAGTGGACATTATATCGCTTTCGCTTTCCGGGATAACCTTGGTCAAAAACTGGGGTGTCTTGGTTATGGTTAGGGAATATTGGTTTATCCACTATCTGTGAAGGGCTTTGATCGCCAGGATACCTATTGTCAATAATCAAGCTGAACCCTTAGGGATTTTGTGCCCACAAATCAGGAACTTCGCACGGCGACCCTCAGGTGTCGGTCGGGTGCCGAAGGATAAGGCAGAGGAGCACGGTTGTGTGCTGGGAGGAACTTCGCACGGCGATCTTTGGCTGAGGTAGAGGGAAGCGAGCCGC